>Ga0134125_10006543_pt1 | contig 13185 bp, 17 predicted proteins | sample KB31751_FD_96464 | JGI IMG/M metagenome (GOLD analysis project Ga0134125, IMG submission 96464) | Terrestrial soil microbial communities with excess Nitrogen fertilizer from Kellogg Biological Station, Michigan, USA - KB3-175-1 | ecosystem: Environmental > Terrestrial > Soil > Unclassified ... | reverse complement strand
CTTACTAGGCGGCAACCAACTTAAATCCGAAATTTGTACCGATAAGTTGGCTTGTGTGGATCAATCGTGCGACGTGCTACTGGGGCGCCGAGCACGGGTGGCCGAAGTAGTCGCGGAGGCACCGTTCTCCTGCTGTCAGCCGATAGCGTCCACACATGCTCTACTTCTCCTGGCCTTTCTTCCTGCCTCGTTTTGCAGCCGAAATCGATTCCTTCAATGCCGACGCCAAATCCGCTGTATCCGTTGCGACTTGAGCAGGACCTGGCATGTGCGACTCTCGTCCAAGCCAAAATTGCAACTCCGTGGGGTCCGCCACCGTGAACCTCCCCTCTCGTCTCACCGGCATCCCGCCTTTAGCCCAGCAGTGAGCAGTTGTGACAGGGATCGCAAGAAAAGACGCAATCGCGCTCCAGCCCTTTAGGAGCGCGGATTCTGCGCGTTTAGGCTTCGTTGCCATAACGAAGCTATTTTACAATCGCGATGTGCGGGCACTGATTTACTTCACACGAGAACTACCCGGGTTGAGCAACGACCTCGAACTCGCCGGATTCCAGGTTTATGAAGCGCTGGCTCTCTCGGAAGTGTTTTATCTCGTGGAGCAGCATCCTAGCGCCCACATCGTCTTGGACCACACGGTTGAGGATGATGCAGCAAACGAGATTGCGCAGCACTATTCCAGCCTCCGACTAACGCGCAATACTACGGCTGCTGATGTTCTGTGGGAATTATCTTCACTTTCTATCGAGGGGTCGATTCAGTGAATCGCGCAAAATGGGCGCCAGGCGTTTTCAAACGAGATCGAACCGTTCGCCTTAAAGCTCTGCCTTGCCATGCAACCAGACGATCTGGCATTTATTAAAGACGTCAAATTCGCCATAGTCTCCGGGACCGCGGTTCACTTCGGCGATGTGTTTGATATGTGGATGGCGGGCGCGAAGAGCTTCGGGCAGACAAGGATCGAAATTCGTGGTGAGAATGGTCCGGACAAGGCCGCGCATCACAAGGTCCGCCAAGACGCCATAGCCACTCGAAATGCCGTTCCCTGGATTCATGATCTCGAGCAACACCCGCTTGCGAAGCTCGGCCGGCACCAGCAGATGTTCGACCGTTGCGGGAAAATTTTCAGCTAAGCTCGTGGCGGCTCGATTGAACCACGTGTGCTCCTGCAGCCATGGCTCCCATTCCGTCGGGCCGCACACGCTCTGGTGGGCGCGCACCCTGCAACTTACGCTCTGAGTACACGATCCGCGCGATCTGCTTGACCGCATCGGTCGCGGTGGGGACGCCCGAGCGAAAGGATGCCCCAGCTCCCAACAGAAAAATAGGCCAACGGTCGTCCTCTCCGCGCAACAAGGCTGCGACGAGAGCAACAGCGTCAGCACCAACCACTCGCCGAAAACTCATCGGACCCTTTCCTGTCTCAATGGTCTGATTGACAGACTACACCATTGTGTACGTGGTGCATGAATCAAATGGACTGGTGAGCGTGCTAACTATGCAGATGGCACCTAAAAATCGCGTTGATGTCTGTGCCGGACTGCAAGGACTCGCTTAATTGGAAGGAGATCATGCTTACAGAACTGAAGCCGCTCATTGAAAGCCGGCCCCTAACGATTACCGTGGCCTCCCTAGCGGATGGTCGGATCCGCGTCAACGTGATTCCCCATGCATTGCCAAAGGACGCGGAAGCAAACAGCAAAATCAAATACTCTCACAAGAACGAAGTGGCGGAATTGCCGGAGTCCGCGGTCAAGGCTCTCACCACACCGCTATCGTTGACGGGAACGCCTGAAGAGATCGATGCAGCGCTGCCCCAAGCTTTGTTGCAATATTCCGAAGCGCACCTGCAGTTACAGCAGACCCTTGATCAGGCTAAAATCCAGATCAGCGAAGCGGTAAAGGCCATCGACGAGCGGGAAAAAGCGAAGGCGAAATCGAAATCGAGTGCCGGCAAGGCCAGTGACAAGCACGCAAACGGACAGGAAAAACCGAAAGCTGACGACGTCGGCCTGCTTCCGCTATGGCGCGCGCAGCCCCAGGAGAAGCAAGGGGTTCCAGAGGCCGAATCGGGAGTTCCGGCCACAGAGGTGGCTCAAATCGCGTTACCAGAATCTGCTGCAGTGGAGGTTACCAGTTCATGCCAGCCAACATAGAAAAGCTCGAACGGCAATTCGTGTTCGATGGGAATGTGTTGCCGGATCCTAATCCGGATATGTCCGTGGAACAGGTACGTGACATGTACATCCCGGCGCATCCGGAAATCACGACGGCTACGGTCACCGGTCCTGAACCTGTGGACGGCAAGATGCGCTATACCTTCAGCCGTGCCATTGGCCACAAGGGTTGAGTGATCATGCGGGAAAAACGCATATTACTGCGGAAACTCCGAAATTTGGCAGAGCAATCCCGAACTGAAGATGCAGAATTCCTGGGAAAGGTAGAACGATGCCGGCGAGACAGAGATGCCTGCGAATTGCTGAGCCGCGCGTTGACGGAGCACCCTTCCGCCCATTCCCGCGGACAAAGACTTTTGCCAGGCGCGAGTTGGATCCACCCCGGAATCTAATTGCCCCTGCTCACAGCTTTCGATTGCCGTCCCTCGCGGGCGTAAAGAGCAAATATCAGGTTTGTTATGGCGCCCAAAACGCGCTCCCTCTTGCCCAAGCACTGATTGCCAAGGGTAAGCTTGCCTCTCACCACTTTGAGAGCTGCCAAGGTGTCGCCGAGGTGGTACAGAAAGCGCTTTCGGAGGCGATCACAACCGCCTCTCCTGCCGGTGACGACCGATTTGATGTTGAGATTCGAATCTCCGACAAATTGGACGGCAGTGAGTCGAGTCGAGACTGTCTCTTCTTTAGTTGGGGAAACAGCAGTGATCCCCAGTACATCCCGTTGCGGCCCATCTTTGAAAATTTGACAGGAAATCCTTACCGGGAATCGCTGATGGCGAGCGTCTACTGCTGGCTGTACCAAGCTGGCTGGCAGGTATTCTGCGCATGGGGCTACCGCGAAGCCGAGTGCATTTACGGCTGGCGCAAAGAAGCTTATCTGGAGGCTCGCGAATCCGGCGAAGATGTCGATTTGGAAGGCGAAGTGGAATGCTCTGATCCGCAAAAGGTGGCTGCATATATCCGCAATAGCACTGAGCTGGCACTGAGAGGAAAGGCTGTCGATGTTGCGCTTTCGTCCATCGCAGACAAAAGCATTCGAGAGGCTTTTGAGAAGGCCCACCAAATTTTCTTGCTGTCGCGGAAGATCAAACTGCCGGATACTCCAGTCGAGTGCCGCTCCATTCTGGATGACGCCGCATATTACATGGAGGGAGAACCGATCCCTGGTCTGTGCATCAGCCACTGGCGTGATGATCCGATCGTGGCATGGCTCGATGAGTTCTACCAGGAGCAATTCAATAGCGGCGTGACCTGCCGTGCGCCTATCCTGCGCTGCTTCCGTCCAGAGGATACGAAGACATTTCTGCAGATTGTTTCTGCTCTGCCCTGGATGATCAAGACTGCATTTGCGCTCAGCGATTGGGTCCGGTGGGCGGAGGCCATGGAAAATGAATATAACAACCGAGATCGGCGACAGGCGTGAGTTTGTTCTCAAGAAGGCAATCCTGATTTATGAAGAGCAGATCCACAGGCGCGAGCAGTTCGCCACTGTACATGAGGTCGTCTCTGGGCAGGAGACTCCTGCGCTACCTCAACTTGGCCCCGGCACCCTGTTAACCAAAGCTTTTCTGAAGCGACTCTGTTTTGGCCTGGAGCGCGGCACAAAGCCAATCCTGCTTCCGGAGAACGTGCTGGTTTATACCTCGGAACTTCTGATCTGGTGGACCAGGCCTCGCCTACATCGCATGTTCTTCTCCGAAGGTGCGGAAGACCGTGCTGCCATCCACGGGTCTGTATGTCCTCATCCTGCGCTGCTGTGGAAGGTGCGCCGCGGGAACCTTTATTTACGGGCTCTGCGCGACTCGGTGCGGCCATCGGCAGAGACACCACTGATGGTCGCCCCTTACTGGAATACAGAGGTCAGACGTGGCGATGTCTGTGAAGGGGATATGCGCCGGCCCGCAGAGACGAACATCTCCGCCATGCTTCCTTGGGAAGAGGGATTTTTCAACAGCCGATTTACTCACCCAAGCGGCATAGGAAAGTTAACAGCTCATCCTGGAGGCTTCATGGGCTTGTGGACGGAGTTGGCGGGAGCTTCTGAGTTTCCAAGGAGGTACCTGGTGCCCGCTGGACAGACACTCGCTCATCTTGCGGAAGCTGAATAACGGAGCGTTCCATGGAACCATCGGTCCACAAATTCAATCGCTCGCGTTTCCTTTCGTCAGTGGCAATCATCGGTTGCGGCGGCACGGGAGCTTCCCTGATCGGCGGTCTGCCGCTTCTTCATCAGGCACTCCTGGCCATTGGACATCCAGGACTGGAGGTAATCGTTGCTGATGGAGATAAAGTCTCGGCCAGCAATTGCGTCCGTCAGCCGTTTTCCGAATCAGAGATCGGCCTGTTCAAGTCGGTCGTTCTGGTAAACCGCTTAAATCTTTTCTGGGGGCTCAACTGGGCGGCGTCAACAGAATACGTCACTCGAAAAGCGGAGGGTAAGGTGGACCTCATCATTTCTTGTGTGGATACACGTTCTGCACGACAAGAGCTGGTTCGATCTCCACTCTTCAGGAGTTGCGCATACTGGCTCGATCTGGGGAATCGTGCCGCGACCGGGCAGTTTATTCTCGGCCAGCCCAAGAACGATCGTAATCGGCGCACCAAGGGCCGACTGCCGACCGCAGCTGAACTCTTTCCGGAGATTGTGGTGTCGGATCTTGATGCCGCCGATGATCTCCCTTCTTGCAGTGCCGTTGAGTCACTCAAACGCCAGGAGCCTTTCATCAACCAGACTCTGGCTTACCACGCGCTGGCGATGCTAGCGCGGCTTTTTCGGCATGGAGAACTGACGTACCACGGAGGTTTTGTGAATCTTGCTACGGGAAAGATGGCGGCCTTGCCGGTCGCATCAAAACCGTCTCGAAGACGCCAACAGCGCGGCCTATCGCGCAGAATCGGCCAGCTCAGAAAGCCGGCTGTTTGAAACTCTTCTTAGAAGCATCATGGCGGGTCCATTTGCCGCGACGACGCGTGCCGTCTCGATTTCCGTACAGCGTCGCTGTATGAGACATCATCATTTCCAGCAGGAACACTTCGCGGCAAATCCATTTGGGCCTTACTCACTCGCTCGATGGCGTCATTCCACTCATCCGGCAGAATGAGGCCATTCGCAACGCAATTGACGATCAGTACCGTTCCGGGCGGATAAGGCTTGGCGCTCTTGCTGTGAAGCCGTTCCGTGATCTGCGCCGCTAAGTCTTCGGCCGGCTCGTTATTTGTATGAACGTGCGGCTTGGACATGATCTCGCCTGTTTTCCGGTTTCGGGAAATTCCTTTCACCCCAAATGAGGCCGCCGCGCTCCTGCAGCAATCGCCGGGCGAGGTGCTCATTTGGGTGGACCGAAGTGGTCACCTCGACAAGCAGTTTCCGTGCAACCACGCCGTGCTGCACCATGAGGCCCGAAGACCATAGGATCGCGTCGTATGGTTGCGAGCCGCTGAACCAACGAACTTTGATGCGACGGCCTTCGCGGTAACGCGCCTGGACGTAGCGCGCGATCGGGATCAGTTCTTCGACCAGCCGTTTCTCGGTGTTTGTCGGCCGCAACCTGAGTTTCGCAATCCCGTCCGGTCCAGTCCTCACCTGATCGAATAACTCGTAAACCTTGCGGCAGAAATCGAAGCCATCAAGGAGTAGGCCGTCTAGTACCGACAGGTCATTTTGTCTGTTTGCGGGCATGCTCCATTCTCGCCTACTTCGAATAAGTCCCTGCTTTAAAACCCTGATCACGCTCACCCACGTTGAGATCCTGAGGGCGACCCCTCATGCAAGGAACCATCATGACAAAAAGGAAAGACCCGCCCGGCTATCCGGGCGACGAAGAAGTCAAAAAGCAATTCGGCGAAGCCATACGGAAGCTTCGCCTGGAGAAAGGCTTGTCCCTGGAAGAGATGGACACGCTGGTACAGGAAGCCAAGCACGTTAGTCCTCATCCCCAATGGCCCCGTGCATTGGGTATTGTTATGCGGCGGCTCCGGCAAACAAAAGGCCTTTCCCGAGCGCAGCTGAGCGATGCCTCCGGCCTCCCTTTAGGCATCATCAACAACGTCGAGCGCGGGAAAGCAAAAGACATCAAACTGACTCAACTCGTACGCATTGCCATGGCACTGGAGCATTCCGCTGAAATGTTCGTCGAGTTGGTTCTGGATTGCGAGAGCAAGCTCGAACGCGAATAACCCAAGATCGTCTTCTAACACCCACCAGCGAGTTCCCACCTCTTTTCTCTCCCGAGCCGCAGCATTCATCACAGAGTTGTTGCCATTCGGTAAAAGTTTTTGATGGAATGGTGACTGTTGGACACTCTGCCCCTTGCGCGGCGCCATAAATCTGCAAAATCTCGCGAACATTTTCCGTTCTCAATGCCACATGTATATGGAGAGTCTCTGCCGGCCCGGAGGAGTACATCCGATCCCGCAACCGGGTTGACCTGGGGCTCTCCAGTCGGCTTTTCCAATGGAAGTATCGGGCCAACGGCGCAGGTTCAAATGGTCGAAGGAGGCGCGAGATCTCGTCCGGGCGAATCTTCACGCCGAGGCGGAGGAGTTCAGCCGGTTGATTACCGGCCTGGAGCAGCTTACGGGGAATCCTCGCGATGCTTGTTCGCGATTCGCCCGCGCCATGGGAGTGAAATACAAGAAACCGTATCGCGCCTGGTCTGCAGGGGAAGCCGAAAGACTGGTCGAATTCTCGGAATCGCGCTCCCGAAGCAACATTGCGACCACACTCCATCGCTCCCGCAAAGCCATTGAGCTCAAACAGCGGCGTTTAGGAATTACCTCGACGATGCAGAAAGACGGCTTCAGCAAGTATCAGCTTGCCGAGCTTCTTCATATCCGCCCGCGAACGATTCAAACCTGGGTCGATAAAGGCTGGCTACCAGCAACACTTGAAGGCACCGCGCGCTTGCCGCGCATTATCATCGCCGCGGAGGATTTCATTCGCTTCTGCCGGAAATATCCTGAGGCAATCAACCAGCGCCGCATCAACCAAGCCAGGCTGGAATTTGTTTTCCACTTTGCCTTTCCGCCCCAACACTCCGGCCTCTTCAAAGTGCGTGAAGCAAAGAAGGAACATGCCGCGTATGAGCAGCAGATGGATGAGAGCTCGGGTCTCGCCGACGCCATTGAGGACTTGGAGCCGGAAGATGACTCTCTTTCCACGGCAGCATAAAGGCTTGGGGTTCCGAGCGCCCATCGCCCGCCGCTTTCAGCGCGCTTTGCGATGCTAGCGAGCGCCGGAGATCAATTTCTGCATGGTATTCGAACCGGGAGCAGAACTGGCGGTGCAGCGTCACCCGACAGCCAATGCGTTTAACGAGTCTGATGAACTCACCCCAGCCTAGTAACAATTCCTCTTCGCTAAAGTCGAGATCTGCCGGCAATACTTTTTTCTTCCGACGAGGAGCCTTCCTGTACCCTATCGGGGCTTCGCTTTGCGCCGACGTTTCTTTTCCTGTCGATCCCGAGCGCCGCCCTGGCATTGTTGATCTCCCGCCAGAAACGGCTCCGAACGACCGCTACGGGAAGCCCAAGCATGTGAGCAATTTCGTTCCATTCGTGCCCCTGGCGACGTCTCGTCAATATCGTAACCCCATCTGCGCTCAAATAACGCTCCAATTTTTCAAAGACCAGCTGCAGCATGAGCCGATCTTCCCACTTGGGCGCTTCTGCCTCAAGCTCTATGTTGTCACCAAATGGCTGGAGTCGTCGCAATCTACCGGCATAGCGCGTCAAAACTCGACAAAAAATTTTCATCAGAACAGCTTTCGTATTGGCTGCGGCAGCCTCATCCCCCAGGTTATTCAGATAATCCGAAGCTTTGGCGGCGGCCACCTCCATTAAAGCGGCAGTGTCCGAGCTATCGTTGATTCTCGATTGGGTCTTTTGCTGGGCGGTCCGCCAGATGGCTGAAGCGGCCAAGCGCACATCCCTCCTGATTTCTACTGTGGAAGAGGAGATTCGATTCAACCAATAACCGCTTTGTTCAGGCTCGAGGGCCGCCAAAGCCGTGATCTCATACATCGACGCCGGTGCACCGGAAGGCTCAGTGTAGTGTTGCGATTTTGAGAAAACGGCACTCATACAGGAACTCTCGATCTCCACGGAATTCTTTCGCGTGCGAGCAGCACTATATCGAACTGTGCGTATATTCACGCCTCTTGGAATGCTGTGTAAACAGCTCGCGTCATCGCCCCCGGAACGTATTCCATGCGCCGCAGAAATCTCGAACACACCCATAATTCCGGCTCTTAGCCCTCCGGGTTGATTGTTGGTTCACCCCTATTTTCTACATCAGCCCGAGCGTCAAACGTGTGGCGCTATCGGAGAAGCGGTTCGAACCGTTTTTATCTCGATTACTTCGAGTGGCAACGCGAGTACAAGGGGCAACATGAATCGCTCGTCTCAGCAGATATGTTCACGCGAGTTCAAACGTATTCAGCCGCCGCCAGCCCGTTCTGAGATCTTTTAGAAGTCCAACAAAATCATATTTCCTCGGCAAGTTGCGCAAAGGAAATACCTGGGCTCTCCATGAATGGCATTACTACAGCGGTCGCATGTGGTTGCTACGACCAAAGGTCCCGCATACCTTTCCTTCGTGCAGATCCTACAATGACAGAGCAGGAACGGCAGCTTTGGCATTGTTCAAAAATCGGAATGGGGTTGGGCACAAAGGTGGAGTTCGAGCACTGATGCTGTACACCGGATTCTGGCCGGCGCAGTACTCGCAGAATTGGAACGCCTGCCGCATGCGCCGGGTCCAAGTGCGGTTTAAAGCTCGGTATCAGGCCGTCAACAAATAAAGAGTTGTCGCCTTGGCCAACCCCGGAACTGTTCTGAGATTCGAATATCTCGCCTGCCCCGATCTGCCGAAACCTTTTATTGGACAATTTGAGAGATTCTCTGTGTACCAGATTCTATGGAGCACACTATGAGCGTCTTTGGTCAATTGAAGCCCAGTGGAGAGGCCGAGCAAAGTGGAACGCGCGACCGGAAGTACGAAGAGGAGCTCGAAGACTTGGAAGGTTCTGGGTTTGGTAATGCCGGATCGGAGGAGTTGACAGAACGGCGAGCGCCGCATAACACCAGAGGTATAGGTGCCAATGCGATAACAACTCAGGCTTGTCGGTAACGACAGACCTCAATTAGGAAATCCGGTTACTCCTGATCTTCCGGAAACCAGGCCATCCCTAAACCCGTGTTCGGTCGGCCTTTAGTACGACAGGTCGAAATGCACCAAAATCAGCAAGTCGCATTTGTAGCCCATCCGGCCAACCAGGAAGGCAAGAGACACAGCCTCCTCGAGCACCTTACAAACGTCGGTGAACTCGCAGCCGGTTTTGCTGCCAAGTTCGAGGCGTCTGAATTGGGCAGATGGGCGGGCCGATGGCACGATATTGGCAAGTTTAACGAACGGTTCCAGAAATATCTTTCAGATGGCGAAGGAGGCGGCGGCCCAGACCACAAGGCCGCTGGCGCCCTTTTGGCGCTTGAACATTTCAGCCCCCTAGCTTTTGTGATCTACGGACATCATGGAGGTTTGCCTTCCCTGCAGCAGCTCAAGCCTTGGCTATCCCATAAGCAGAGATGTTCGAGCGTACAGGAAAGTTTACGACAAGCAATGGCTCAAGGAGCGGACCTGAATCCGCCAGCCCTGAGTGCGCCTTCGTGGCTTGGGGGAGCTGGCAAAGAAGAAGCCGAGTTCTTTCTGCGAATGCTCTTTTCTGCCTTGGTTGATGCTGATTTCCTCGATACAGAACAGCATCTTTGTCCTGAAAATGCAGCGGCAAGGAGAATTCCGCATCCCGGAATGGATGAACTCGAAAAAAGATTCCATCATAATTTCGACCGGGCTATCGCCAGGAGACGTCGCGGTGCGTGTTTTGCACGGAGAATGGTGCTGACAAAATGCCTGAACGCTGCCGAACAATCTCCTGGAATCTTCAACCTACCGATTGGTCCCTCAAGCGACCGCTCGATCTACGCTCTCGGCTTCGCTGTCCATCATTGTTCATTCCGTGCCGCCGAACGAATCATTGTTGTCGTGCCCTCGACTGTCTTAAAGGAGCGGATTGTAGAGATATATGGCTGCCTCACCGCTCGACAAGAGCGCTTGGCAGACCAGCCGGACGTTCTCCCCCTGGTCGGTTGCCCAGATTTTGGACAGTTTTCTTCTTTGCGGGCCAGGCTTGCTGCGGAGAACTGGGACTCCAGGCTTGTTGTCACGACCGCGGCTCATTTTTTTGAAAGTCTCTTATCCAACCTACCCTCACGCTGCCGTAAGCTCCACAACGTGTGCCGAAGTGTTGTGATACTCGAGGGATTCCAAGCCATCCCTCTCGGCATTATCGAACCGATCACACACATTCTTAATGAACTCGTTGCCCACTATGGCGTCACTCTCGTATTTGCAGACGAGCATTGTCCGCCCACTGAAAAGACGCGACTGGGCGCCAAAAACATTCCCATCACCAACATCATCGCGCCCAGATTCCGGAGTTCCTTTTGGCAGGCTCGCATCCCTTTCGAACTTGACTCAAAGACCACCAACTGGCAACTAATTGCCGATCGAATGAGTAAGGCTGACCAAGTACTCGCAGTAACAAATTGCAAGTCCGACGCTCTTCGTCTAATTGACGCACTCGGTAGCGAGAATACCTTTCATTTGTCATCACTTCTTTGTGCAGCTCATCGAAAGTACATCATCTCTGAGATACGAAATCGTCTGAGCTGTGGCCTTCCCTGCCGGGTGGTTGGAACACCAATGGCAGAAGATGCGTTTGAAGGCCAATTCCCACTAGTGTTCCGTCTTATGGCTCCTTTAGAGAGACTTTTGCTTGCTGCGGCGTGCTGCAAACGCAATCGCCGATCGGGAGAGATAGGCAAACTCGTTATCCTTGAGCCGGTCGATGCCCGAGAACCTGCGGGCGCCTATTCGAGTGCGACTGCTGTTACCCGAAACCTCTTGCGCCAAAGCGGCACTGCCATCGACAACTACGATACATTTCAGATTTATTGCCAGACATTGTTCGAGGAGATCGAGCACGATAGAAAGGGGCTTCAAGGCCTTCGCAGGGCGTTTGATTTTCCGGCAGTGGCACGGCAATTCCGTTTCTTAGAGGGTGACGCTGATCCGCTAATTGTTCCCTACACTCCGCCCGGCAGAAAGATAGCTCCAGCTAAAGGGCTTATGTCTCGATTACAAGAGGGTGGACCCAACAAAGAGATACTTCGCTTGCTAACCGGTTACACGGTTCCTGTGTACCGCCACACGTTGGAACGCTGGGCAAACGAAGACAAGGCTGAGTTGATCGTGGCTGGCCTATGGGCCTGGAAAGGGCCCTACGACCAATTACGTGGAATCGGGGCGGATTACCACAACCTTGACCTCCCCGAGGACTAATTGATAGTGATCAATCGCAAGAAAGTAATTACTTCTTCCGCTCGAGACCTCACGGTACTTGTCGCAGGCGACCTTGCGTGTTTCACCCGACCAGAAATGAAGATAGAACGTGTCAGTTATCCTGCCATGACCCCGTCTGCTGCTCGAGGCGTGCTTGAAGCAATTTTTTGGAAGCCGGAATTCCAATGGCAAATCCACGAGATCTGGATCTTGAACGAAGTCCGATGGGTTTCGATGGTTCGTAATGAGGTCAAACACAAGGCATCTGTCGCAGTCGCGGGGAGGTGGGCCAGAAATGAAGGTTTTTTCGACGCTCGGCTTGATCACACGCTTAGACATACGCTGGCATTGCGCGACGTCTCATACTTAATTCGTGCGTCGATCGCATTGGCCCACGCAGATCGTGGTCAGGAAGCTGCCTTTCGCGACCAGTTTCGACGTCGTGTTTTGCGAGGCGCATGTTTTCATCGACCGTATCTGGGCTGTAGAGAATTTGCTGCATACTTCTCACAACCGATCGGAAACGAAAGACCAATCCAATGGAATGCTGATCTCGGGCTGATGTTTTACGGGATGGAATACGGACCCCAGGGGCCACTTCAGCCAAGATTTTTCCCAGCCGTCGTACGGGAAGGTGTTCTGCGAATTCCTTTGTTTCTTACCGGCCATAGTCTGGAGCGCAGTCATGCTTAGGCAATTGTATGAGTTCGCCGAACAGCAGCAGGCAGACTTGCCCCCGCCCATGTTTGAGAACCGCAGGATCCGCTGGATTATCCCCCTTCGCGCAGACGGAACATTTCTTGGCACGCTGGAACCAACTTGCGGAAAGGGCGACAGCCCTTTTCTAGGAAAGCAATTTTGGGCACCGTATGAGTATCGTTCTTCAGGATCCAAGCCCAGACTCCTTGCCGATACGGCGGAGTTCGCGCTAGGGGTCGTACCCGTCGGCAGAGACCCGCAAACCACAGCCAACCGGCACGCTGCCTTCATTGAGGAGACTATCAGGTGCTCAGCTTTCACCGGAAATTCAAATGTTAAAGCTGTGGAACGTTTCCTTCTCTCCTGGGATCCTCGGAAATGGCAACTGCCCAAAGAACTGAGCGCAACCCACGAAGTAACTTTTCGCGTGGGGCAGATCTATCCAATCCAGAATCAGGATGTCATTCTCTACTGGAACCTCGTTTCTAATACAGAACATCGTGGCGCAACGCACCTAGTTTGTACCATTTGCGGGCAGAAGACGACAGGTGCGAAGACCAGGCATTTCAAAATTCGATCCCTTTCTGTGGGTCGCGCCTCCGGATTGTCTTTGATCTCCGCAAATGTTCCTGCGGCTGAATCCTACGGCCTCTCCTCGTCACGCGGTGTGCCCACATGCTCTCACTGCGAAGAGTCCATATGCCGAGCAACCAATTACCTGGTTGCAAATCCGCAGTCGCACATTGTGTGCGGCTCTATCACCTATATTTTCTGGGCAAAGAAACATTGTGAATTTGACTTGAAATCCCTTTTAGTACAACCCGATCCGTCCGAGATTCACATTCTTGAACGGTGCTCTCTCTCTGGCGACAGCTCCGTTTGCAACTTTGATAGCACCCCCTTCAATGTTGCGGG
>Ga0134125_10006542_pt1 | contig 13185 bp, 12 predicted proteins | sample KB31751_FD_96464 | JGI IMG/M metagenome (GOLD analysis project Ga0134125, IMG submission 96464) | Terrestrial soil microbial communities with excess Nitrogen fertilizer from Kellogg Biological Station, Michigan, USA - KB3-175-1 | ecosystem: Environmental > Terrestrial > Soil > Unclassified ... | reverse complement strand
TCGGTGACGCGCAGTCCGTCGATGAAGGTGGAGTTGATGTTCAGCTTCTTGAGCATCGCCCCGATCTGGGGGCCGCCGCCATGCACCACTACCGGATCGATGCCGGTCTGCTTCATCAGCACGATATCCTGGGAGAAATCATGTGCGCCGGTGTCGGTCATGGCATTGCCGCCATACTTCACCACGATGGTCTTCTGGTCGTATTTGAGAATGTAGGGCAGCGCCTCGACCAGCACCCGCCCCGTCTGGCGCCAGCGGGCCAGGGTGCGCAGGTTGCGATCTTCAGGCTCTTCAGGGGATCCGGCCATGGGGCGCCCAAAAGGTCAGAGTTGAAAAAGCCGGGCCTTATAACGCGGCTGGGCGTGAGGCCCAACCCTTTATTGCGGCTTCCTATTCAGCCAACGCGGCGAGATGGGTGCGAAAGGTCGCCATGCCGACGCCCTTGAGCGCCGAGGTTAACTCAACTTCAGCCAGGGCGGCGGTGTGCCGGGCCGCTTCCTGCCCCGCGGCCGCGAGAGCCTTGGGCTGCTCGGCCGCCTTGAGTTCATCGATCTTGGTCAGGACCAGGCCATAGGAAACGGCAGCCTTGTCCAGAAGCTCCATCACCTGCCTGTCGCTGTCCATGACGCCGCGCCGGGCATCGATCAGCAGGGCCACACGCCTCAGGCGCGCGCGGGTACCCAGATAGGCGAAGATCATCTCCTGCCATTGTTCCGCTTCGGTCTTGGACCGTTTGGCGAAACCGTAGCCCGGCAGATCGACCAGCATCAGCCGCCCGCCCAGGTTGAAGAAATTGATCTGCCGCGTCGCTCCCGGCGTTTGGGAGACGCGCGCCAGGCTTTTGCGCCCGGTCAGCGCGTTGATCAGGCTGGACTTGCCCGCATTGGAACGGCCGACAAAGGCGACCTCGTTCAGGCTTTCAGGCGGAAAGTTCTGAGCTGTGGTCGCGCCCCAGACGAAATCGCAGGGGCCAGCGAACAGTTTGCGCGCGATCTCCTCCGCGTCCCCGGCCGCATTAGCCATTCGCCGCCTTTTTCCGGCCGCGGATATTGTCGAACAGGGTCACTTCAACGCCTTCGCGCTTCATGATGTAGGTCTGCTGGATCACCGAGAGGAGGTTGTTCCAGGCGTAATAAATCACCAGGCCTGCCGGGAAAGTGGCGAACATGAAGGTGAAGATCAGCGGCATGAAGGCGAACATCTTGGCCTGCACCGGATCGGGCGGCGCCGGGTTCAGCTTGGTCTGGATCCACTGGGTCATGCCGTACAGGATCGGCCAGGCGCCGATCGAGAAATACATGAGGAACGACGGCAAGGTCGTGTGCGGATTGAACGGCAGGAGGCCGAACAGGTTGATGATCGAGGTCGGATCGGGCGCCGACAGATCCTGGATCCAGCCGAAGAACGGCGCGTGCCGCATCTCGATGGTGACGTAGAGCACCTTGTAGAGCGAGAAGAAGACCGGGATGGTCAGCACGATGGGCAGGCAACCGGAAATCGGATTGGCTTTCTCGCGCTTGTAAAGCTCCATCATCGCCATCTGGAGGGCTTGCGGATCGTCCTTGTGCTGCTTCTTCAGCACCTCCATCTGCGGCTGCAGCTTCTTCATCTTGCTCATGGAGCGGAAGCTGGCGCTCTGCAGCGGGAAGAAAACCAGTCGCACGATCACCGTCAGGGCCAGGATGGCCAGGCCGAAATTGCCCAGAACCTTGTAGAGATTGTCCAGCAGCCAGAAGAAGGGTCGGGTCAGGAACCAGAACCAACCCCAATCCACCGCCAGGTCGAAATGGGCGATCTTCTGGCTGTCCTGATAGCTGCGCAGAATGTCCACCACCTTGGCGCCGGCAAACAGCCGATGGCTGACACTGGCGCTGGCGCCAGGAGCTATGCGGCGCTGGTTCAGGCGATAGCTGGCCTGATAGGCCTCCACGCCGGCCTGGGTCTTGGTGCCCAGATAGCTGCCATTGAAGGCTTCGCCTTGCGGCGGCACCGCCGCAGCCATCCAGTATTTGTCGGTGATACCGACCCAGCCGCCGGTTGAACTGAACGTCTTGGCCGGCGTGCCGGGCTCCTTGAAGTCGGTATATTTGGCATCCTGCTCGCTGCCGTTGGCGACGCCGACAAAGCCGGTATGCAGGGAGAAGCTGCCTTCGTTCTTCGGGGCATTCTGGCGCTCCACCGTGCCATAGGGGTAAAGCGTCACCGCCTGGCCGCTTTGGTTGGCGACGCTGTCGCTGACGGTGAACATGTATTTGTCATCGATGGCGATGACGCGGGTGAAGACCAGGCCATGGCCATTGTCCCAGGTCAGCGTCACGGGATGGCCGGGCGACAGGGCGCCGCTGCCGGTCTGGCGCCAGGAACTGTTGTCGTCGGGCATGTTGGCGCCGCCGACCCAGCCGAACTCCGCGTAATAGGGATATTCGGTATTCTTGGGCGCCAAGAGCACGATCTCCGCCGATCTCGGATCGACAGTGTCGTGATATTTCTTCAGGCGCAGATCATCGAAGCGCGCGCCCTTGAGCAGGATGGAGCCGTCCACCATCGGCGTGTCGATGACGACGCGCGGACCTTCGGCCTTCAGCGCCACGTCCCGGCTGAGCTGGCGATTGCCGGCGGCGATACCGGGCAGTTCCGGCGCCGCGGCGCTCGGCGCAGTACTCGGCGCTGATGTGGGCTTGGCCTTGTGCTGATGGCTCAGCGCCGCCTGACGCGCCTGTTCCTGCTTCATGGCGGGCGTGGCCACGAAATATTGCCAGACGAACAGCGTCGCTGCCGCCAGCATGATCGCCAGAAGGACGTTCTTGTTGTTGTTCATGGATGCCGTGTCTTGCAATTGTGGGAATGAGGGGCGAGCGGAACCGGGTCAAAGCCCGACGATCCGCCCAGCCAGGTGATGGGATGGCAGCGCACAAGCCGCTTCACAGTCAGCCACAGGCCTTTGACGGCGCCATGACTTTCCAGCGCCTCCAGCGCATAGGTGGAGCAGCTGGGTGTGAAACGGCAGACATTCGGCATCAGCGGCGAGATCACCGCGCGATAGGCGCGGATCGGCGCCGACAAGATCGCAATGGCTGGCCGGCGCAGCAAGGCGCGCATGGCGTCAAACCTCTCCCGTTTTCGCGTCCAGCTTGCGGTGCGCCGCTTTCAGGGCCGTGGTGATATCCGACAATAGGGCCGGGAAGGGGCGCGCCACGGTCGTGCCGCGCGCGACCAGAACATAGTCATGCCCATCGCGTCCCAAAAGGGGCAGAAGTTGCGACGCGGCGGCGCGCAACCGCCGTTTGGCACGGTTGCGGATCACCGCATTGCCGATCTTCTTGCTGGCGGTGAAACCGACGCGCACCGTGCGCGGCAGGGGCTCAGGCGTGGCGCAGGTTTCCAGGGTGATGGCGCCTTCGACGCGACGGATTGCCTTCGCGGCCCGCAGGAAATCGGCGCGAATCTTCAGGCGTTCCACGGTGAGAGGCTGGCTGTCCGCCCGGCCCAACAGCCTTCAGGCCGACAGCTTTTTGCGGCCGGAGGCACGGCGGCGGTTCAGGACCTTGCGGCCGCCGGCGGTCGCCATGCGAGAGCGGAAGCCGTGACGGCGCTTGCGCACGAGTTTGCTCGGCTGATAGGTGCGCTTCATGGCTCAGAAAGCTCCGAAAGGACTGAAAGAGCCGCGGTTTTTAGGGGGCGCCCCCGCCCCAGTCAACCCATGCGGCCGATTGAAATATTATTTCAATCGCCGATGACAACGCCATCCCGGCGGGGGTCAGCGCCGCCGATATAGCCGCCCTTGACCCGCTCGATGCCGTGCAGGCCACTGGATTCCCCGCCCGCCACTATCACCTTGTGGCCCATGGCGGTCAGCTGAGGCGCCAGGGCGTCGTTGGCGGGCGATTTTTCCAGCCGGGTGGCCCCGTTCAGATTGAGCTGCCGCGGCAGGGCAATGGCCTGGGCGGGCGTCATCCCGCCATCGAGCATGGCGACCAGGCTCTGGGCGACATAGTCGATGATGGCGGGGCCGCCCGGCGATCCCACCGACAGAAGAAAGTTCCCGTCCTTGTCGAAAACGATGGTGGGCGACATGGCCGAAAGGGGGCGCTTGCCCGCCGCCGGCGCATTGGCCACCGGCTTTCCGTCCAGCGTGGGATCAAGCGAGAAATCGGTGAGGGTGTTGTTGAGGAAAAAGCCCTTCACCATCACTTCGGCACCGAACACCGATTCCACCGAGGTGGTCATGGCGATCACCATCCCGGTCTTGTCCACGATGGTCATGTGGCTGGTGCCATGCAGCACCGGCGAGCGTTGCGGCGCATATTCGGCATGCTTCTGCGGCGGGTTGCCGGCCTCGGCCGTGCCCATGTCTTTCCCGGGATCGATCAGCGCGGCGCGGCTGGCGATATAGCCTTTGTCCAGAAGCCCCTTGATCGGTACATCCACGAAAGCGGTATCGCCGTCATATTTGGCGCGGTCGGCATAGGCCAGGCGGCTGGCCTGGGTGAAGAGATGGGCTTCGCTCAGCGTGTTGGGCTGAAGCTCCGACGACGGGAAACGCTGCAGCATGCCCAGGATCTGCACGATGGCGATGCCGCCGGAAGAGGGCGGCCCCATCGAGCAAAGATGCCAGACGCGATAGTCGCCACAAACCGGCGGACGCTCCAGCGCCTTGAAGCCCGCCAGATCAGCCATTGTCATGCCGCCGGGATTGACCGGCGCATGCTGCACCTTGTCCACGATCGCCTGGGCGATCTGGCCCGTGTAAAAGGCTTTCGATCCCCCGGCCGCGATCAGCCGCAGCGATTGGGCGTATTCCGGGTTCTTGTAGATCTCGCCTTCGGCCAGCGGCGTGCCATCGGCATGATAAAAATGCGCGCGGATGTCGGGCATGTTGGCGCCGCGCGAAAAATTCCGGATGGTGCGCGCCAGTTTCGGTCCCACCGGAAAACCATTGTCGGCCAGCTTGATCGCGGGCTGGAACAGCCGTTGCCACGGCAGCTTGCCGTATTTCTGATGCGCCATCTCCAGCATGGCGACGACGCCGGGAATGCCGACCGAGAGCCCGCCGGGAATGGCTTCCGGCTTGGGTCGCGGCTTGCCCGCCGCGTCCAGGAACATGGTTGGCGTCGCTGAGGCGGGCGCCACTTCGCGGCCATCGAAGCTGGTGGTCTCTTTGCTCTTGGGATCATAGACCAGCATGAAGGCGCCGCCGCCTATACCTGAGGATTCCGGTTCGACCAGGCCCAGCACCATCTGCACGGCGATGGCCGCATCCACGGCAGTGCCGCCAGCGCGCAGCATCTCAAGGCCCGCTTCCGCCGCCAGCGGATTGGCCGCGGCGACCATGTCGGTCTTGGCGAAGGGCTGAACGTAACCCGGCGCGACATCGGCACCTGCGGCAAGCGGCAGCGCCGTCGCCAGCAGGGCGGCAAGAACAAGTCGCACTATTCGCATGCATGAACTCCGGCGGGCTGCGTTATCGTAGGGCGCAAAGCGTGCAAACAATAGAAGCAGGTGCAACAAAAAAACCCCGCCTTGCGGGCGGGGCTTCATTGCAGAATTCAAGCAGCTGTCACCGCACGAAGACGCGGACCTCGCTGACGGTGGCGGACGGATCGGTGGTGGAGGCCACCCCCACACGGGTCGCCGGCACGCCCATATCGGTCATGGAGCGCATCACTGCTTCGGCATGGCGACGGGCGGTGGATTGGGCAATCTGTACCGAGGCGGCATTGCCGCGCGTTGGCGCCACCGCCACCACCTGGAAGCTGGCGCTGGGCCGGTTCTGCAGCGCCTGATTCAGCGCCGCGTACAGAATCTGCTGATAGTCCACATTGGGGCGGTCGAAACGGACCACGACCAGCGGCGAGCCGGCCATAGCCGACGATTGCGGTCCCACACTGCCCAGCCCGCCGGCCACACTGCCGCCATAGAAGTCGCCATTCTTGATGGCAGCCGCCAAGGTGGTGAGATTGGAGCGCTCGCTGGCGATATAGGCCGTCTGACGCTGGATGGCTTCGGAGACTTCTTTCAGCAGGCGATCGATCATCACGATGGTCTGGCTGGTCTCATCTTCCAGAAGCTGCAGCTGGCGATGGTCTTCATCGACGGCGCCGGAGACATTGAAGGTGGCGCTGATCTGATCCAGCGCGAAATGGGCGGTGGAGCTGTCATTGGTGACGTCGGTGCCCACCCCGTTGAGGGCGTTCAGATTGGAAGACAGCCCGTCCAGCTGGCCCTGGGCCGTATTCCATTCGGCCACCAGCTCGGGGTTACCGCGGGTGGTGCCCACCTGCAGGCGCGTGGTGATATGGGCCTTGGCTTCCTGGTAGGCCCCTGCTGCTGCGGCGCCTTGGTTGCGCAGTTCCACGACCCGCCCGGAGTTCGCGGCCAGCCGCTGCTGCAGCCCGGCGACCTCGGCGCGCAGGGATTGGACGGTCTTGTTCACGGCGGTGCCGGTATCGGGGCCGCTCTCGATGGTGACCGGGGTGATGGTGGCGACGGGTGCGGCGCCGGCGGTGGTTGTGGGGACTGCGGCGACCGGCCCCGCCGTCGGGGGCGCGCTGGCATCGGGGGCGGCGGCGGTGGGCGGCGGCTCGGCCATCTCCGTGTCGTCCCCGCCGAACATATTGTCCAGGTCTGTGCAGGCGCCCAGGCTAAGGCCTGCCGCCAGCGCAAAAGCGAGGAACAGGCCCCTTTTGAGCCCGTGCTGTGCTGGAATTCCCCTCATTATGCTCTCCGCTGCCCGGCGTCCTGACCTGCCGACCAAAGAAACCAGGCTTGCCATTGCAAAGCCTCGCTCCACAGAGAAGGACGCCAAAACCCAACCCCGTCCATGCCCCACAGGCGGGCGGACCTCCCCTCAGTCTTAACCAGCGTGGGCCAAGGCCACAAGGGACCACAATGCCGCTTGGACGGAAATCCCGCCGTATCCACCGGTACTTGAGTGGGATTTGACCCGCAAGGGGGCGCCATCGCGCGATTGCCGGAAGGGGCAGCGGGTTGTTCTTGCCTTTGCCAGGCCTCCCCAATAGGTTCGCGCCCTCCAAACGCGCCCGTAGCTCAGCTGGATAGAGCACCAGACTACGAATCTGGGGGTCAGAGGTTCGAATCCTTTCGGGCGCGCCAACCATTCCTTCACCTCTCCTCTGGTTTCCTCCCCAGATGGGCGCGGTTCCGCCACGTTCCTGCCGCGGGATCATGCTCTTATCAGAGGGCAGATTGCTGGAGTTGTGATGGAAAGGCGTGGCAGCCGGCTTGCCGAAAGGCGTAGCGAAGGGCCCGCGCTCCGGGGAGACCTAAGGTCCTCTGGTGCCGCCCGCCCGGCGCGCGTCCGCGGCCGCGACCGCCTCATGGCCTGGTCTGCCGTCGTCGGGGTGCATGTGCTGTTCGGTGCGCTGTTCCTGATCCATACGGCATCTCAGCCTTCGCAGCCCCCCGCGCCTTCCTTGGTGGTGGTCAGCCTGACCGATCCGCCCAAACCCAAGCCGCCCGGTCCGCCGGACGAAACGGAGGGCGAGGCCGCCATGCAGATAGCCCCGCCCATCGTACCCACGCCTGTGATGCCCATCATCCGCGTGGCCGTGCCCAACAATTCCGACATCCTGAGCGAGTCCCAGCTCGCGGGAGCGACCAGCGCGGGCGAGGGCGGCGGCGGTGGCGGCGGTGGCTGCGATACGGCGCGCGCCGTGCAGCAGGCGCTGCGGCGCGATCCCCTGGTACACACGGCGGTGTCGGACGCCAACCGCATGGGCAAGGCTATCATGGTTTGGAATGGCGACTGGGTGCGGACGGGCGAGCAGGACGGCAAGGGCCTGTCGGCCGTGCGCGAAGCAATTCAGTGGGAAATCGCCTTCTCACCGGAGGCCTGCCGCAATGCGCGGATGCACGGAACGGTGCTGTTGTCCCTGGCGGATGGCAGCACGCGCTTTGCCATCGGCACCGGAGAATGGCGGTGGGCCGATCTGTTGGGCCTGCGCCGGGGCGCCGTATTGGATCGCTGATAGAAAACAGCCGATCCGAGCAGGAATGAAAAAAGGGCCGGCCCCATCGGGCCGGCCCTTTTTGCTTACGTCAGGATATCAGGACATCACGATCAGGACGACACGGCGGTTCTGCGCACGGCCGGTCTTGGTCTTGTTGTCGGCAACCGGATCCTGCTTGCCGTAGGAAATGGTCGACATGCGGTTCAGAGGAACGCCATGCTGATTCATGAAAAGACGCACGGCCTCGGCGCGTTCCTCGCCCAGCCTCTGGTTAAGCGCATCCTTGCCTCTCGCATCGGTGTGGCCCTGGATTTCCACATAAACGTTGCGATTGTCGGTCTTCAGCTTGTCCGCGAAGTCCGATAGACGCTGCTCGGCTTCCGGCGAGAGCTTGGCGCTGTCCACCGGGAATTTCACCGAGTCGTCCGACAAGACCATGGAGTAGAGGAATTTGCCTTCGGCCAACTTGCCGGCAGCCTCGGCGCGCGCAAGCGCTTCCTTGGTTGCTGAATCGAGCTGACCGAGATGGGCTTCGTGCTGAGTCACCTGGCTTTGGGTGGCCTGCACCTTCGTATCTTCAGCGGCTACCTGCTCGCGTACGAAATCCTTGGTCGCGCAGCCGGCGAGACTGAAAGCGGCGACAGCGACGGTTGTTGCAATGATTGCTGATCTAATTCTCTGCATCGGTTTTCCCTTTTATCTGGCCCAGCGACACCGAGGCGAAGGGTGCGCATACAGTGTGGCGGAAATGGGGTGTTCCCGCGTCGCCGCCAAGGAGAGATTGCGGTGGGGAACGTGCCGTGCCGTTGCACCGGCTAGCGGGACAAGGATCGTATCAGCGCGACGCTTTTGGCTTTGTTGCTTTGCGAAAAAACGTGGCTCCGACGGCGCGCCGCACCGAGACAATCATTGGCGCGACAAGCGGTTAGAAATAGCCGAGCCCAATGCGCGATAGCGGACAAAGGTTGGCTGGGGCAGAAATATCCCCTGCATACATAACGCAGGACGGCGCCGCGACAGGCGGATTGCCCGTAAGGCAAGCGGCGTTTTTATGGCAGAATTTCCGATGCCCCAGGGTCTATCAAGGGTCTATGCGGAGATGAGGATGAAGCCGTTTCTGGTTGCGATCGCTCTGCTTGTGCTGCCATGGGGAGCCGCCGCCGGCCAGGAAAGACTTTTCGATTCGCATGTGCATCTGTGGCATGGCGAATCCTCCCTCGGCGAATATCAAGCCCAGCTCAAGGCCGCTGGTGTCAGCATCGCCGGCTTCGGCGGCATGTGGTTCGGGGGTCCGAATCAGGCGCCGGCGGGACAGATCGAAAAGACCCGCGCAAACAATGACGGCTTGCTCGCCTTGGCCGCCAAGCATCCCGGCATGATGCCGATCGCTACCGTCCACCCCTACGACGGCGCGGCCGCGATTGCGGAGCTGGAACGCGTAGCGGCCCGCGGCATCAAAGTGCTCAAGCTGCATCCCCATACGCAGAAATTCGATGCCGCGGATCCGCGGGTTCTGGCGCTGGTCGAGCGCGCCGGCGAACTTGGTGTCATCGTCCTGATGGACAATGCCAATATCCTGCCCGGCGACAGCGAGAAGCTGTTCAACCTGGCCGTCGACGCCCCCAAGACCAGGTTCATCTTCGCCCATATGGGCGGGATGAACTTCCGTTTCTGGAATATCCTGGCGCTGGCCCGAACCGCCCAGAATTTCTTCGGCGACAACATCTATTTCGACATATCTGCGACCGTGACCCTGGCGGCCGGCTCGCCCATCCAGGATGAGTTCGTCTGGACCATGCACAATGTCGGTATTGATCACCTGCTGCTGGGTTCGGATTTCCCGCAGCTGTCCTTGCCCCAGACCCTGGCCGCGTTCCACAAACTGGGCCTGACCGATGCGGAAATGGCCAAGATCACGTTCGGAAATGCACAGCGGTTGTTCGGGCTGAAATAAACCATTTTACCGCCGCTGCCCGCCATCCTTTCCTGGCGCCATGGCGGAAAAAGCCCGGCCATCCGTCTAGACTTTCCAGGGTGCCCCACAGCGGGCTTTTGGGGAGGCTTGCGGGCCGGCCGTTTCAAGGCTCTGCTGGGGGACGATGGGGCATTATTCGGACGAACGGGCGATCTGGCTGGGGCGGCATGTCTTGCCCCATGAGCCCGCCTTGCGCGCCTGGCTGCGCCGCCGGCGGCTGGAAGGCCTTGAGATCGATGACGTGATCCAGGAGACCTATACCCGCCTGATCGCGGCCGAAAGCGTCGCCCATATTCGCGACGCCAAAAGTTATACCTTCCAGATCGCAGGCTCGGTGGTGGTGGACCATCTGCGCCGGCTGAAGGTGGTGTCCATCGCGTCGGTGTCCGACCATCTCGACATGCCCAGCGAGGAACCGTCGCCCGAGCGGCAGGTGATCGACCGCGAGGAGCTGCATCGGCTGGCGCAGATGATTGCGAGCCTGCCGCGACGCGTGCGCGATGTCTTTACGTTGCGCAGGGTATACGGCCTGTCGCAACGCGAGGTTGCCGAACGGCTCGGTATCGCCGAGAGCACCGTGGAAAAGCACATGGCGCGGGGATTTTTGCTCATGCTGGAACCGCTCAGGCATGGCGGAAATAATATCCTTCACACGTCTAGCCTAGGATCAGGAACAATCGGGATTGGGCCCACGCGTGACCGCAAAGACCGCACATCAGATTGACGCCGAAGCGGCGGCTTGGGCGGTGCGGCTCGATCGTGGCCCGCTCCCGGCCGAACACGAAGCCGCGTTTCAGGCCTGGCTTGCCGGCGACGCGCGCGCCTTGGGTGCGTTCGGCCGCATCCGGGCGCTGGCTTTGTCCAGCGAAAGGGCGCGGGCGCTCGGACCGGATTTCGATCCGGCGTCCTTCGAACCGGCAGCGCGGTTCCCGCGCCGGCGCATCATGCAGGTGGGCGCAGGTCTTGCCGCTGCCGCCCTGATCAGTGCCGGCGGCGCCTGGCAGATGCTGCGCCAGCGTGGCCGTTTCATGACCCGCAAGGGCGAGACCAAGGTGGTGGCGCTGAAAGACGGTTCGGTCGTCACCCTCAACACCGCCTCCGAGATTCAGGTCGACTATTCCGATACCGTGCGGGCCGTGGAGCTGGTGCATGGCGAAGTGCTGTTCGACGTTGCCAAGAACAAGGCCCGGCCCTTTGTCGTCACGGCCGGCGATACAAACGTGCGTGTGGTGGGCACCAGCTTTTCCGTGCGCCGCATCGACACCGCGCCGGTCCAGGTCCTGGTGCGCGAAGGCGTGGTGGAAGTCTTCAAGCCGGCACAAGGCGTCAAGCCGGTCCGCATTTCCGCCAACAGCATGGCGGTCGCTGAATCTGACAGCGCGGCAACGATCGCGGCGATGCCGATTCCCGCTGCGCAGGTGCATCGCCAAATGGCCTGGCAGAACGGCCAGATCGCTTTTGAGGGTGAAACACTCGCCCGGGCGGCTGAAGAATTCTCCCGTTACAGCGACACCAGGATCGTGATCGAGGATGCCGGGCTGGCCAAGGAAGAGATCGCCGGCCTGTTCAAGGCCACAGATCCGGTCGGCTTCGCCCAGACCATCGCCATCAGCTTGAATGCGCATGCCAAGATCGAGGAAGGAGAAGTTCGCATCACACGCTGATTGTGTGAGCGGCATGTGAAATATCAGACACGGGCCATGGGAGCCAGGCTCCGCGCGAGGGGCCTTGACCCGTAAAAGCCTTGACCCATAAGAGCCTTCGGACAGGAAGGCCGTAAAAGCGGGCGCCACAGGGGGATTATGGCATCGAAACGCAAGGACTGGCTTGCCTGCGGGCTCGCCCTTGCGGCGTTGCCGGCCGCGCCCGCCCTTGCCGAACCTCGCGCTATCAACATCCCGTCCGAGGAAGCGGCGAAATCCATTCCCGAATTCGCGCGCCAGGAAAATATCCAGATCATCGCGCCCGTCAGCCAGCTGCATGGCATCAAGACGCAAGCTGTGTCGGGCCGCATGGAGCTTGAGGCCGCACTAAAGGCCCTTCTGGTGGGTACCGGATTGGAGGTGGCGAGCAATGATGGCGAAACCATCGTGCTGCGCCGTGCCGCCGCCGCCGCGCCTGTCATGGCGACGCCTGACGAGGCCGATACGCCGCTACTGCCGACCGAATCCATCATCGTCACCGGCTCCCGCGTGATTTCGGACGCCAGCACGTCCCCGACACCGGTGACCATGGTCTCGACGAAGCAGTTGCGCGACACCACGCCGAGCAATCTGGCCGACGGCCTGAACAAGCTTCCGATTTTCCAGGGCTCCCAGATTCTGGGCCGCCCAGGCGATGGCAGCCAGAACTTCGGCAGCAATACGCTGAACCTGCGCAATTTCGGCGGCCAGCGCACCCTGGTGTTGTTCGACGGTCACCGCGCCGCGCCGTCCAACGCGGATGGTACGGTCGATATCGATGCCCTGCCGCAGATGCTGGTTTCGCGGGTGGATATCGTCACCGGCGGTGCGTCCGCCGTCTATGGCTCCGACGCGGTGACCGGCGTGGTCAACTTCGTTCTCGACAAGAAGTTCAACGGCCTGCAGACCGACATCAATACCGGCCTCTCCACCTATGCCGACGCCCTGAGCTACAATCTCGGCGTGGCGGGCGGCACACCGCTGCTCGGCGGCCGCGGCCATTTCGAAGCGGCGCTGGAATATCGTCACCGCGATCCCGTCAATCAGTCCGCCAGGCCCTATGGGCCTCCATCCGCCTTTGCCGCGGAAGTGGGTACCGGCACCGCTGCCAATCCCTTCAACAGCATCCCCAATGGCCGCCGTCCCAATTCCAGCTTCGGCGGTGTTGTCCAGGGCTGCGTACCGGCCTGTCCGCTGGCCGCCGGCACGCAGTTTGCGAGCAATGGCGTGCTCGCTCCCTTCTATCCCGGCATCGCCGGGGCCACCGACGCCAGCGGCAATGTGACGGCGGGCACCAGCAACCTGAACTCAGGCGGTGACGGCGCTTACAGTCCCTATGGCCAGATGTTCAACGGCTATCGGCAGGGCACCGCGTTCGGGCGCTTCAGCTACGACCTGGCCGACAACATGACCTTCTATGTCCAGGGACAGGCCTCGGAAGCCTACAGCTTCGGCTGGTATTTCCCGCAGAAGATCCAGCCGGGCGCCGGCCAGGCGGATCTGTTCTACAAGAACAATGCGTTCCTGACGGGGGCGGTGCAGGCGCAGCTGGGCAATA
>Ga0134125_10006541_pt1 | contig 13186 bp, 10 predicted proteins | sample KB31751_FD_96464 | JGI IMG/M metagenome (GOLD analysis project Ga0134125, IMG submission 96464) | Terrestrial soil microbial communities with excess Nitrogen fertilizer from Kellogg Biological Station, Michigan, USA - KB3-175-1 | ecosystem: Environmental > Terrestrial > Soil > Unclassified ... | reverse complement strand
GCTCGGGCACCTGGATATCATCAAGCGTGCCGTCAAGCTGGTGGACCATCTGGTGATCGGCGTCGCCACCAACGCGCCGAAGGACCCCGTCTTCACGCTCGAAGAACGGGTCAAGATGGTGAAGGCAGAGGCCGAAAAGGTCGCCGCCGGCCATGCCACCATCACGGTCACGCCCTTTTCGAGCCTCCTGGTCAAATTCGCTGCCGAGGTTGGCGCCCAGGTCATCATCCGCGGCCTGCGTGCCGTGTCGGACTTCGAATATGAATTCCAGATGGTGGCGATGAACCAGCGGCTTTCCAGCGAGATCGAGACGGTCTTCCTGATGGCCGATCCGCGCCATCAGGCCATCTCCTCGCGCCTGGTCAAGGAAATCGCTGTTCTGGGCGGAGACATCAGCCCTTTCACCACGCCCGCTGTCGCAGAGGCACTCGTCAAACATTGTAAGGAAAAGAAAGCATGACCGATTATCTCGTCCTCGACCTCAAGGACGGTCCCGTGAAGATCAAGCTCCGGCCCGATCTGGCGCCGAACCATGTGGCGCGCATCAAGGAACTGGCCGGCAGCGGTTTTTATGACGGCGTGGTGTTTCACCGCGTCATCCCCGGCTTCATGGCCCAGAGCGGCGATCCCACCGGCACCGGCTCGGGCGGCTCGGACCTGCCGGACTTGAAGGCGGAATTCTCCAACGAGAAGCACAAGCGGGGCACGGTCTCGGCAGCGCGCACCCAGAATCCCGACAGCGCCAACAGCCAGTTCTATATCTGCTTCGACGACGCGCCCTGGCTGGATCGCCAGTACAGCGTCTGGGGCGAAGTGGTCGAAGGCATGGACAATGTCGACAAGATCAAGAAGGGCGGCGAGCACAATAACGGCGCCATTTCCGGCGCGCCCGACAAGATCCTGAAAGCGCGCATCGAAAGCGAATAAGCAAAGCGCAACAATTGGTGAGTGGCTTAGGTTCCGGGCCGCGGCCTAGAACCTTTGTCCTGTCGCATGCGGAGTTGTCGTGGCCGATCCCATTCCTTTCATTGATCTTCAGGCTCAGCGCCGCCGGTTGGGCGAGCCGCTGAACGCCGCCATCAAGGCGGCGGTAGAGGGTGGTCAATGGATTCTGGGGCCGCAGGTCGCCGCGTTCGAGAAGGACATCGCCCGATGGACCGGCGTCAAGCATGCCATCGGCTGCGCCAACGGCACCGACGCGCTGCTCTTGCTCCTGCGCGCGTGGGATGTCGGTCCGGGTGATGCCGTGTTCGTGCCCGCCTTCACCTTTGCCGCCTCAGCCGAAGTCGTGGCGCTGGCCGGCGCCGCACCGGTGTTCGTCGATGTGCTGGCCGACAGCTTCAACATGGATCCGGCGAGCCTGGAAAGCGCCATAGCCCTGGTGAAGAAAGACGGCAAGCTCACGCCCAAAGTCGTGATGCCGGTGGATCTGTTCGGTCAGCCGGCCGACTATCGTCTGCTGGAGCCCATCGTCCGCCGCGAGGGCCTCAAGCTGCTCTGCGATACGGCCCAGGGCTTTGGCGGATTGCTGGATGGCAAGCGGGCCGGTGCGATCGGCGATGCTGCCGCCACCAGCTTCTTTCCCGCCAAGCCGCTCGGTTGTTATGGCGATGGGGGCGCCTGTTTCACCAATGACGACGCCCTGAAGGACAAACTCTTGTCCCTGCGCATGCATGGCCAGGGCACCCACCGCTATGAGCATGTCGTGGTCGGGCTGAATTCGCGGCTCGACACCATCCAGGCCGCGATCCTGATCGAGAAGCTGAAGATCTTCGACGACGAGATCGAAAGGCGGAATGCCGTGGCCGGCCGCTACAACCAGGCCTTTGCGGCTTCCAACAGCCTCAAGCTGCCCTATGTCATCCCCGGCGCGGTCTCGACCTGGGCCCAGTATACAATCCAGGTTCCCGACCGGGCGGCCTTCCAGGCAACCCTGAAGGATAAGGGGGTGCCGACCGCGGTCTACTACCCCGTGCCGTTATCCCGCCAGCCGGCCTATCGAGCCTATCCGTCGGCTCCCACGCCCGTCAGCGAGGCTCTGAGCGGCCATGTGGTGAGCTTGCCGATGCATCCCTATCTGGAGCCGCCCATACAGGACCGGGTCGTCCAGGCCGTTCTCGCAGCTGCGGGATAGAGTTTCGTCTTCCGCGTCATCCTGCCGCAGGTTATCCTCCCCAGTCTGGTAGAGGTCCACGGGTTGCCGTGACCGACGACCGCCCCGGCGGCCGCCAGGCCAAGGCGCCCCACAATGTCGGGAGATGCCGTATGGCGACCATCCGTAATCCCATTGAATGGAGCGGGGCCCAGTTCGTCTCCGCCGCACATGCCGCCCAGGCGGTGGGCCGCTCCGTGGACCATATGCTGGACACGGCGCATTCGCCGGCCCCGGCGATCCGCAAGATCAGCACATCTGACATTTGGCAATCGCTGCGCCAGGGTTTCTTCGACTTTGAGGCCTATCGCAGTGACGTGCTTTTCCTCTGCGCCACCTATGCCGTCATCGGGCTGGTGCTGGCGCGGATCGCGTTCGGATCCGACCTGTTGCCGCTGCTGTTCCCGCTGGCCTCGGGTTTCGCCATTCTCGGGCCGCTGGCTGCGGTCGGCCTTTACGAGATGAGCCGGCGGCGCGAACAGGGCGCCGAGGTCGGCTGGTCGAACGCCTTCGATGTGATCAAGGCGCCGGCGATCGGTGGTATCGCCGCCATGGGCGCGATCCTGATCGCGACCTTCCTGCTTTGGCTGGGGGCGGCCTGGATCATCTATCAGTCCACTTTGGCGCCCACCCTGCCGCACGCGCCCAGCCTGTCGGTGTTCGCGCGCGCCGTACTCTTCACCCCGCCCGGACAGGAGATGATCCTGATGGGCATGAGCGTGGGCTTTGTCTTCGCGCTGGTCGCCATGATGATCAGCGTGGTGTCCTTCCCGCTGCTGCTGGACCGTGACACGGGCCTGGATACCGCCATCGGCACTTCGGTGCGGGCGGTACTGGCCAATCCCGTGCCGATGGCGCTGTGGGGTCTGGTGGTGGCGGCCGGACTTCTGGCCGGCACCGTGCTGGCCTTTGTCGGCCTGGTGGTGATGGTCCCGGTGTTGGGCCACGCGACATGGCATCTTTATCGTAGATTGATCGCGTAACGGAGAGCCACGCGGCGGCAGGCTCTCTTCGCTAGACCAGTCCGAAGGAGCGAGCCCACACATACAGACAAAGACCGATGACGATGGCGGCTGCCTTGGCTGCGTCCTTCCAGCGGTCCCGGGGACTTATTGTGGATGTTGGATCATTAGCCCAGGCCAGCAACACCACTGCCACCACAACCCCCGCAACCACCATCGGCAGCCAGTAGGCGAACTGATAATAGATGTGGCCCAAGCTCTCACAACATACAACCAGGCCGATTAAGGGGATCACGACGTTCAGTATATAACCCAGTACGATCCATGGGATCGCACCTAATACGGCCGTGAAAAGCCCTTTCAAGATCCAATGCGGCTCCTGTGGCATTTTGTGCGTACGGAATGACCCCAGGGCGCTCTCCATACCGCCGTTTATATTCGCTAGCAACGTAAGAGCAAGCGTCGACCGATAGATCGGCAAAAAGAGACCTGTTATCAGCTCGCCATGGATGTCAGCCTGTTCGATTTCGAATTGCCGGATGCCCTTATCGCGCTTCGGCCCGCCAGTCCGCGCGACACCGCGCGCATGCTGGTGGTGCATGCCGACGGGCGGCTCGAGCACAGACATGTCCGCGATCTGCCCGAGTATCTCGGGGCAGGGGATGTCCTGCTGCTGAACGACACCAAGGTGATCCCGGCGCGCCTGTTCGGCCAACGCTTGCGCCAAGCAGGTCCCGCCAAGATCGAAGTCCTGCTGCACCGGCGTCTTGGGCCTGACCGTTATTCCGTGCTGGCGCGGCCGGCGCGCAAACTAACGGTCGGCGATGTGCTGCGTTTCGGCGACATGGAAGCCGAAGTGGCCGCGCGCGGCGAAAATGGCGAGGCGGAAATCCGCTTTGCCCTGTCAGGCGCAGCCCTGGATGCCGCCATCGCCGCTGAGGGCCAGATGCCGCTGCCCCCCTATATTGCCGGCAAGCGCAAGGCCGACGACAAGGACCGGGTGGACTATCAGACCCTGTTTGCCCGTGCCGAAGGATCGGTGGCCGCGCCCACCGCGGGCCTGCACTTCACGCCGGATTTGTTTGCGGCCCTGGACCGGAAGGATGTCGCGCGCGAGGCCGTCACCTTGCATGTCGGGCTGGGGACTTTTCTGCCGGTAACGGCAGACGACACCGCAAAGCATCGCATGCATGCCGAGCGCGCCGTGCTGGATGCGAGGACCGCCTCACGCCTCAACGCCGTGCATGGCCAGGGCGGCCGTATCGCGGCGGTTGGCAGCACGTCCTTGCGCACCCTGGAAAGCGCCGCCGGAGGGGATGGCGTGATCAGGCCCTTCGACGGCGACACTGATATCTTCATCACCCCCGGCTACAGGTTTCGCGCGGCCGATCTGATGCTGACCAACTTCCATCTGCCGCGATCGACCCTGTTCATGCTGGTGGCGGCGTTCATGAGCCTTGATGTCATGCGCGCCGCTTATGCTGAGGCGATCCGGGAAAATTATCGCTTCTATTCTTACGGCGATGCGTGCTTGTTGATCCGCGCTGGCGGTTGAACCCCACCACATTGCGAAGACTTGTTCGGGATATTAGAACCATCAGGTTTAAGAGGGACTGACATTGGTTCTGGTAGGGGAGAGCCCGGCGGGCGTGCCGATCGTGTCGAACGAAAAGCCACCGGCGCATCTGAAACGCCGCATCGCCGTGATCGATGGCTATCGCGCCGTCGCCATTCTGTCGGTGCTTTCGTATCACTACACGGTGCGCTGGGCGCCACCGGAAGATCCGGGCGGCTTGCTGATGGCGGGGAAAATGTTCGACGGCGTCATCCCGCTCGAATATGGCTGGCTGGGGGTCGAATTTTTTTTCGCGATTTCGGGCTTTGTGATCCTGATGACCCTGGAATCCTGCGCCAGCGTGACGGACTTCGTGTTCCGCCGTTTCGCCCGGCTCTGGCCCGCCATGCTTGTAGCGGCGACGCTCACCACCCTCGTGATTACTTTCTGGGGACCGGACGGCTGGTCCGTCAGCCGTTACGACTATTTCTCCAGCGTTCTGTTGATGGATCCCAGCATTTCGTCCCTACTGCTGCATCGTCCGACGCAATGGGTGGACGGCGCTTATTGGAGCCTGTGGGTGGAAATCCAGTTCTATGTCCTGGCTGCGGCGGTCTATCTGCTGGTGCGGAAGAATTTTGTCGCCGCCTGGCTGGTATTGATGGCCTGCCTCGCCCTCTGCTTGCCCTTTTATACACTGACTATTCCCCGCTATCTGCCGATCCACCATCTGGTCGGCCTGTTGCAGGCTTTTGTAGTACCGTTCCTGTTACTCAATTATTTTCCCTATTTCACCCTGGGTATCTGCGCCTATGAAATCTGGTCGCGCGGCGCCCTTAGACGGCTGGCGATTGCCGGCGCCGTTCTGGCCGCCGCGGTGATCCTTGGCAGCGCTGCCGCGAAGCTCAACATGTTCGGCGGCTCCGATCCCTGGATTACGGTTCCGGCCAATCTGCTGATCTTCGCGCTTCTGGCGCTGTTCGTAATCGACCATCCGTTGGTGGGGATCTTCCGGTTTCGCCCGCTGGTGCTGGTCGGGCAGGGTTCCTATTCGCTTTATCTGCTGCATCAGGTTATTGGCATTTCCCTCATGCGCCGTTTCATTGACCTTGGCATTCCCTATTTGGTGATCCTACCCCTAATGATCGCGGCGATGATCGGTCTGTCGCTTCTGTTGTTCAGCTGGGTGGAGATCCCCGCCAAGTCCTGGATATTGCGGCATGCCCGCCCGATCATCCCGCGTCTGGACCGCGTCCTTCCCGGCCTGAACTATCGCAGCAAAATGCCCGCCCCAGCGCCGGCCAAAGCGGCCTGATGACGGCGCAGGTCTTCTCTTTCGCCCTGGAAGCTCGTGACGGTGCCGCGCGCAGCGGTGTGATCTACACCGCGCGTGGCGAAATCCGCACCCCGGCCTTCATGCCGGTCGGCACGGCCGCCACCGTCAAGGCCATGATGCCGGACAGCGTACGCGAAACGGGCGCCGATATCCTTCTGGGCAATACCTACCACCTGATGCTGCGCCCAGGCGCCGAGCGCATCGCGCGCCTGGGCGGCCTGCACAAATTCATGGACTGGCAACGGCCGATCCTGACCGATAGCGGCGGCTTCCAGGTGATGTCGCTGTCGGCGTTGCGCAAGATCAGCGAGGACGGGGTCAAATTTCAGTCCCACATTGATGGCCATGCGGAATTTCTGTCGCCGGAACGTGCCATGGAAATCCAGCGGCTGCTGGGCAGCGACATCCAGATGGTGTTCGACGAATGTCCGGCGTTGCCGGCCACGCACGCGGCGATCGAGAAATCCATGGCGCTGTCCATGCGATGGGCCAAACGGTCCAAAGATGCCTTTGGCGAACAGACAGATGAAGAGAGGGCCGGAAAGGCCTGCTTCGGCATCGTGCAGGGCGGGACCTTTGCCGATCTGCGGGTGCGCTCGGCTGAAGCGCTGCAAGAGATCGGCTTTGACGGCTATGCCGTCGGCGGGCTGGCGGTGGGCGAGCCGCAGAGCGCCATGTTTGAAACCCTGGACGCGACCGTGCCGCATCTGTCCCAGGACCGGCCTCGCTATCTGATGGGCGTCGGCAAGCCTTCCGACATCGTGGGCGCCGTGCTGCGCGGCATCGACATGTTCGACTGTGTGCTGCCGACCCGTTCAGGCCGCAATGGCCAGGCTTTTACCTCCGAGGGGACGCTCAACCTTCGCAATGCGCGGTTCGCCGAGGACGCAGGGCCGCTGGACCCTGCGTGTGATTGTCCGGCCTGTGCCCGTTCCTCGCGGGCCTACCTGCACCATGTGGTTAAGGCCGGAGAGATTATCGCCGCGATGCTGCTGACCTGGCACAATCTGAAATTTTACCAGGATCTGATGCAGGAACTCCGTCAGGCGATTTTCGAATCGCGGGTGGAAGCTTTGGCGCTTCGTTACAAGGCCGGTGAAAACCCGACTAGCAAAGGCGAATCTTGTCCTTAACCTCTTGGTGCCGCATGGGGATTCGACGAGTCCGGCCCTGCAAAAAAGCGGCTGGCCAGGGGTGATTTTGCAGATGCGAGTTGTTAGGGTGCTTCGGGGAGCCCGAATGGACTGATGACGGTAGCCGCATCTTTTGATCAAGCACGCGCTTATCCCGTGCGCCTGGGAGGTGGCTCCTATTGGTCGCGCCTTTCCATCCTTTTGGGATTGATCACGGCGGACCTGGTCTGTTTCGCGATCGCAGATGAGTTGCTGCATATTTTTGCGCAGCCGCCGGCGTTGGCGCTGTTTCGTAATCGGACATTAGGCCAGCCTAACACCCTGATCGATCTGGTCATGATCATCGCCGTGGTGTTTGTGGGCGCGCGCTATCTGGTTGGTGACTATAGCCGGCGCCAGCTGTTCTGGGACGGCGCCCGCTCGGCCAGCAAGGCGCTCCTTGTCAGCGGCGTGGTATACACGGCGGCTGTTTCGCTGCTGGCGCCGAGCGGCGCCCTGGCCAGTGCCTTGGTGTGGACCGCCATGTTGTTCGCGGTGCCGACGGCTCGCCAAGGCATGCGGCTGGTCCTGGGCAAGATCGGCATGTGGCATCTGCCCACCGCCATCATCGGCACCACGCCGATGGCGCAGGAAGTAGCTCCCGTGCTGGGCACACAACTGGCGCTGGGCCTGAAGGTGCGCTGGGTCGTGCCCGAGACCGCTGACACGCATCTCTCAGATGCCTTTTCGGGACTGACACCGCTGATCGTGCCGCATGACCAACTGGCGCCGGCGCTGGTGGCGGCCGGATGCCGGCAAGTCATTTTGGTGCCCGACGACCGCACCAATGCCAATCCCAACGACCTGATTGACCAGCTGGTCGGCGCCGACATCGCCGTGGCCATCGTGCCGTCACTGCGTCGGCTGCCGCTTTACGGTCTTTCGACCAATTATTTCTTTGGAAAGGATCTGCTTCTGCTGCAGGTCCGCAACAACCTGGCGCGTCTGCCCCAGCGGATCATCAAACGCAGCCTGGACCTGATCGGTGCCATGTTGCTGGCGATTGTTCTGGCGCCCGTGTTCGCGCTGTTCGCCTTCCTGATTTGGATAGAGGATCGCGGACCGGTGTTTTTCTGCCAGATGCGGGTGGGGCGGGGCGGCCGCGACTTCAACTGCTGGAAATTCCGCACCATGGTGGTGGACGCGGAGGACCAAATGGCGCGCTGGCACAAGGAAAATCCGGATCTGCTGGCGCAATATTGCGAATCCAATTTCAAGCTGCAGGACGATCCGCGGGTGACCAGGATCGGCGCCTGGATGCGTCGCAAAAGCCTGGACGAGCTGCCTCAGCTTCTGAACGTGCTGCTGGGCCAGATGAGTCTGGTGGGGCCCAGGCCTCTGCTGCGGCGGGAACTGGACGACTATGGCGCTGTTATCAGCCTTTACGAGCGCGTGCGTCCCGGTATCACCGGCCTGTGGCAGATCAGCGGTCGCAGCCACACGACCTTTGCCGAGCGCGTCTCTTATGACGAGTGGTACATCAAGAACTGGACCGTCTGGTACGATATGGTGATCGTCCTGCAGACGCTTTGGGTGCTGATGAAGGGGCAAGGCGCCTACTAATTTCGCCGCCTTGAGCACCAATTTCGATTATCGCCGATGACGCTTGGCGTTCGAAGCTGCACTTCTCGCAGCCTCATCAGCATTTGGTCTAACCCCGTGAATTCACAGGCATTCAAGGGCCGATTAGGCATTTTATCCTGATGACGAATTGGTCGGGAGTGTCATTCCCGGCCGACTCCTCAGATTCCCGAAATCGAATTTCATGCCCTGAAAGGGCGGGATCGTGGCCACCCTTCGGATCGGCTCAAGTTCAAACTCGTCTCAATGCCGTCAGTGTCGTCAGGCGTATGAAATTGTCACGAACTGGGCGCCCGAGCTTTAGCCTGCGTCAGTGTCGTCAGGGAGCGCGAGGGATAGCTGGCTCGGCCTTTTCTCCGAGGGCAAACTTCCCGGCTGCCGCTGTTTCTTAACTGCTGCGGGGCGAGGGGACACGATGCGCTTGATCTCAATCCTCCGACTCCCGGTGGCGCCAACCCGGTCTCGAATAATGGCGATACCCAGCCGCTCCAGGACAGGTTCCGCCCGGGTCAGGGCTTCGGACAGGGGAGACGCGCCGGCCGGAAGCCGTACGCCTCCCATCTGAACCGAGACGGATTTTTTGAGGGCGATGAGAAGCTCCGTGGCAGTTCCCTTGAAAGACCCTTCATGGTCCAGATAGGTGACAATCGCGCTTACGACGGGGTCGGCTTCTGAAAGGATCTCCGCCGCCCTCACGTTCGAGGCTGCGTAGGCGTCCAAGAACCTCGGCTTTTTCCACAAAGCCGGCTCGCACTTCGTAACAAATCCGACCATGTCAGCCATGCGTCCCACGTTGGCGACAATATCCCTTTCGCCGTTCCCGAGTCCTGATGCGACCCCGTCCAGTAGTGCGCCCAGAACAATGGGCCAAACTTTCGCGAATTGCGCAGAAAGGTCGTGGTCTTTCTTCTTGTTCCCGTCGGGAAGCGGTGCCAGAGGAACAAACAAGGCCCGGTCTGCCAAGTCGGGGCGACGCACAAACCCCGCAATCCCGTTCATGATCACGGGCCGCAGGTCGGACTGGCAGGGGCGGATCAGATGGCCCTTATACAGCGGCGACGCGCCGCCCGTCGACAGGCGGCACAGTCTGTCAGAGGTGCGGCCGTCGAGTTGGGACACGTTATCCCAAGCGAGGATGAAGTTGCTGGCCACCGCGCGGCTCTCATCTGCTTGGGTCCGGGGAAGAGCTCCAATCAAATCGATGCACGGGTCAATCAGACGGCGGGTGTATCGCGTTGCAGAGGATTTGGCCGAACCGTGGAGACCGGAATAGATCAGCAAAGGATATGGTCCGCGTGCGTTCAGCAGAGTCAATAGGTAACCGACGACCAGTGCAAAGCCGTCGTCAGTAATGTTGCCGAGGAAAGGACGAAGGGCGTCAACGCTGCCACCGCGCCTGGGGTAGGGCAATGCTTGCATGTTGGGAAGCCTGCGAAACCGCACTGGCGGTCTGGCAACAACCTTCCAGCCACAGGAGGTGACCTCGACAGCTTCCCACCGTTCATTACAGAGGTCCAAGTAGCGCTTACCATCGAAGTCGGCGACCCGAAGAAACACGGGGCGCTTCGTTCCCTGTAACGAAGCCTGGGCGCGGAGGGTACGAATGGCATTCGTGAAAGCAGATTGGCCCACCGCGCAACCATGCGACTGATAGAGGCGACCGATCAGCCAATCGCCAAATTCGCGAGAAGTTAGTGGCCAAGTCTGCCGATTGCCACCAATCTCGATGTCACCATAACTATCGCCCCACTCCGTGCAAAAGACTTCTACTTCCTTGGCAAGATCCAACAAAAGGTCGGCGTCGTTCGCGGCCCGCTTCATTCTGCCCTCCAGTAAATGGCGGATCACTATTTACTGGCTGGATTTTCGGAAGTATCGGGCAAACGCGGGAATGCGCGGGAAGAAGCGGGATGTTTCCAGAGTTCGCTTACGTGCTGGAGTCCACATCTTGTGGTGTCTTCGCTTTTGGTGCTGGTGAGCTGAGCCACCATCGGCCTCTTGAGCGACGGGGCTGCGGTTCGGATACGACGATTTGAAAGGGATCTGGCAGTGTGCCGAAGTCGCCGAATTGATCGTCCCACCGGTCATTATCGAAAGCCAGATAGAGCGTCGGGACCCGGAGCGGCACCTTATAGCCTTGCGGGTCAACTTGTTGATGATATCCCGGACGATTTTCGTCCTCTTCCGTAGTTTTATCCAATCGAAGTTATCCTTTTTCGTAAGTTTATCGGCGCGCGCGACGGCGTTGCCCATCAAGTTTTTATCGTACCCCGGGTTGCGCGAGGTTCATTAGCCAACGAACACACCGCAGACCGGACCTACTTCATGGCTCTAGCGTGGCAGTCGAATCAGTTGCGCGGTGATGGGGAACGAAGTTGCGGCGTCGGATTTCAGCAATCCCCATTTGACGTTCCAACCGAGCGTAACGTCCAGCAGCAATCCATCCTGGCGGGGCTGCTGGAGGCTTCGGAACCGAATGGCCTGCAACGAGTCCTCCTCGTTGATCGGGCGATGGTGCCGTGGGATGGGCTCGTTCCAACGGCCTGAAAGACCGGCTACAGGAATTGCGCTAGTTTTGTCGCGGTGCGATTTGCCACTTCACGAACTGGCCCGATGGCCAGATGAGCGTACCGCTCTGTTGTGGACAATTGGCTGTGACCCAGGATCCGCCCCACTATATAGAGGCTGTCGCCGTCAGAAACTGCAATGGAAGCATACACGTGCCTCAAATCATGAATTCGAAGGTCGTGTAATCCCGCGATCGCCCTTATGCGCTGCCAGGGAAGCGCCAAGCCTCGAAAGTAAGTTTGCGCCCGGTTTCCCGGCAGAACAAATGGGCTGAAAGGAATTTGCTCAGTCCCGCGCACTCTGATCTCCCCTAATATGCGCATCGCGTGTTCGGGCAGATAAAGAAGCTTCGCTCCGGTCTTGCTATCAGGAAGGCGCGCTACGCCGAGTCTTTTATCGATCCAATCCCAGCGGAGCGATAATACTTCAGTCATTCGGGCCCCGGTCAATAGCAGCAATTGAATTGCAGCGATTGATCTCCAGTCCTCCGGAGTTTCTCGGCCGAATTTTTCTGGAATGGAATGGGTTTTCCAATTGATCGAGCCATATCCATGAGCTGCGGTCCTGAGAGCCTGGCCGAGACGTCCAAGTTCTTCATCATTGAGGTAGCGCTCGCGGGCCATTTCGCGAAAGCGATCTATGCCCTGGCAAGGGTTGGCTCCATCATTCGCCCCCCATTTTCCTGCAATTGTGAAAATATGCGATACCAACGCCAAACAACGATTGGCGGTCGTCCGCTTCAAGTACAAATTGGAGTGCATTCTGACAATATCTGCACGCGTAATTTGCGCTAACTTAAGATTTCCCAGAGACGGCAGAATATGAAGTTCGAGATTCCGGTAATCCGAAAAGAGTGATGAAGGTTTTTTCCTGGGCTTGGCGAAATCATTCAAATAGCGTTCAGCAAATTCCCCAAAATATACCGTTCCTGACTTTGATCGAACAATCACCCATTTCGGCTTTGGAGCTTTCTGCTTTTTGGCGGCATCTAGGAGTATCTTGGCTTTCGCCCGGGCCTCGTCTGCTGACATCTCTGGTTGTCGACCTAGCGTCAGGTAGCGGCGCACACCGTTCTGACGATAGCGAACAAGGAAGACGGCAACCTTACCTTGGCGTCGCACCCCGAAGCCGGGGTCCAAACAATCCCAAAGCACTTCCTTTTTAGGCAGCGCACGCGCGGCTCCATCATCGATTTGACCTCTCATCTATCTCCTTTGTCTTGGTTGTGGTTTTCAGTTTTCGAGGGCGGTTTTGGAAGCCGGCACGACGGCGTACCGCCCACAGCTGTAACTGCGAACACTTCCTGGCATCGATTTGCGCTACTCTGCCGCTGAGGCGCTAGCGGGTTAACTTTCTGACGCCAGCAATTGGATTTGGCGTTGGCCAAACCAGAACGTGTCCGGAGAGTTCAACATTCTTGGCAACTATTTGTGAGGAGTGCCGGCAATTTCGGGAATATGTCCCAGACGGGGCACTGGCCGGTGCACTTCCAGCACATTAGTCGGGACGACACAAGAGGTGGGACGATCCACACTAAGATGACACTGCGGACGGCAGCTCGGGTGCGGTAAGAACCCGCTGTCGAGACAGAAAGCCTCATTATCAGCTGCCAGCGGGCTCTGGGAACGGGACGAAGCCGGTCTGGAAGCTTTGGTATCGGATGGCCGGCAGCGATGGCCTGCTGGTTCGGAATGCAGGCCTTTGCTATCGACATGTCGATGGACCTGGCCATTCGGCAATCCTCCTTTGGCGGATCGGGCAGACGAACCGCAAGCCCATGTATTTTGAGGATTTCAGGGAAAATGAAGGTCTGGTACGTTGACCGGCCCCATCCTGGCCAATATATGGACCCACTTCTCG
>Ga0134125_10006538_pt1 | contig 13189 bp, 10 predicted proteins | sample KB31751_FD_96464 | JGI IMG/M metagenome (GOLD analysis project Ga0134125, IMG submission 96464) | Terrestrial soil microbial communities with excess Nitrogen fertilizer from Kellogg Biological Station, Michigan, USA - KB3-175-1 | ecosystem: Environmental > Terrestrial > Soil > Unclassified ... | reverse complement strand
CCGTCCAGCACCTGATCCCTTTGATGGCAGGCTGGGCTTCACGACCTTGATTTGGGAGAGGGTGCGATAGGCATACCCACAGCGTGCCACCGCGCGCGTCGCATCGCATCCCGGCCGCGCGGCCCGAAGGTGCGCCTATCGGGAGCGCTTGCCGAACCCGCCACCGCCGCTGCCGGCCTCACGGCAATCGCCGCACGTGCGGTCAGCGTCTCGTGATCAGGCCAGGAGATCGCCTGCGGCTGATAGATGGTCGCGCTGGCGCCATCGACGGTGACCGTGTGCGGTCAGGCCGTCGTCTGCGCCGTCGCGGCCGTAACGGCGGTGAAGAGGGTGAGCAAAAGGGAAAGGGCGACCCCGCACGCCCGGATGCGCCACGCGCTCGGCATTGCTTGCGCCTGCGAAATTCGCCAGGCCTCGGGCAGTCCTTCCGGCAGGCGTCAGCGCCGATGCGAACGCCCCTTACATGCCCGGTCCCTGCACGACAATCTCGACACGGCGATTGCGCGGCTCTTTCACATTGTCGGCAGTCGGCACTGCGAGCTGAGATTCGCCCAGCCCGGCGATGGAAATCTGGTCGCTGGGGATACCGTCCCTTACAAGCTCGTTGCGCACTGCCGCGGCGCGGCGATCCGAGAGTTTCTGGTTGTAGGCGCTCGCGCCCGTCGTGTCGGTGTGACCGGTCACGGTGATCCGCGTGGCTTGGTCCTGTCTCGCGGTATCGGCTGCTTCGCGCACGACCTGTCGTTCTTCGCTGCTCAATTTCGCGCTGTCGTGTGCAAAGTAGACGGTAAAGGCTTTTGGCTGCGGCGGGGCCGGAGCCGGCGGCGGAGGGGTATAGACCGCTGGCGCGGCCGCGGGCGGAGGCGGTGGGGGCGGTGGTGAGCCGAAAGCCCAACGGAAATTGATCAGAACGGCATGGTCGTAATAATTGGCGTGGCCGCTCTCGGTGATGGGGTTTGGTTTGAACGTCAGCCCTTCGGTGCCAAGGAACCGATATTCGACGCCGACCCTCGCATTGTAGGACACCGGATATTCTGCGCCTGCCATGGCCTGCCAAGCGAAGGGCCAGTCCTTGCCGACGTTGTTGACCTTGACGTTGGCGGCGCCGACACCGGCTCCGATATGCGGGATCAGCCCCCAAACCGGGTGGAAGTCGTAATACAAGTTCGCCATGTAGCTATTCGCCATGGCGTTGGCCTTGAGACCCAGCGCCGTTGGCGTTGTCGCCCCGCTTGGCAGCGTGATGTTCTTCGCGTCGTTATGGCGATAGCCGTACTCGATCTCGGCGCGGAAATTCGCGGGCAGTGCATAGCCCAGCGCGATCACCGCCATCGGTCCGGGATTCTGATTCAGGTCGAGCGTCCCGCCGCCCGTGCCCTTGGCTTGCAAGCCCTCGAGGAAGCTCGCCCCAACTCCGAGGTTTATATAAGGCCGTCCTGCTTCCTGCGCCGCCGCCGGCATAGCTGCGAGGAGGGCGCTGCACACGGCGATTCCGGCGGTCACTCGCATGCTGAGCATGAGTCTCCCTCCCCATTTTGTCTTCACCATAAGTTGGTTGAGCGGGGGGAGACATACGGCGAATCCACTAGGAGGCCGCGGGTAAGCGGCTGAGGCAGCGAGGCGTCCGGCGGAGTGCCTCGCGGGCTTCGCAAGTGGAGGGGCTGTTTCCGAGGGTTTCGCCTGATGTCCCGGATCCTGCAAAGGGGTGCACATTGTGGGCACCTCTCCGAGGGGACATTCCAAGTTACGCATGGGGCGCGCCAGGGCGGCAATCTGCCCTTGGGACCCGTGCAAGGTGGGAGCCATGCCCGACCCTGCCAAATATTCCGCCGGTGAGCTGTTACCGGATGGGCGGCATGTCGAAATCCGCGCCCTCAGGCCGGACGACCGCTCGGACTTTCTGGCGGCCGTCGACCGCACCAGCGCGAAATCGCTCTACCGGCGCTTTTTCGGCGTCAAACGGGATTTCACGCCGCAGGAAGTCGGCTTCTTCCTGGACGTCGATTTCGTCAGCCAGGTTGCCCTGGTCGCGGTGGTGGAGGAAGCCGGGCGGGAAGCGATCGTCGGCGCGGGGCGCTACATCGTCACGCAACCGAACCGGGCGGAGCTGGCGTTCGCCGTGATCGATCAATACCAGAGGCTGGGGATCGGCAAGGCGCTTATGCGTCACCTCGCCGCGATCGCACGCGAAGCGGGGCTCGAGGAAGTTCGCGCGGAGGTGCTGCCCGACAACATCGCAATGCTCAAGGTCTTCGAGCAGAGCGGCCACAGCATGACGGTGAGACGAGGCCGCAGCGTGGTGGACGTCACACTTCGCCTCGGCTAGCGGAACCGGTGCGAAGCCTCTCGTCCGCCAACGATCAGGGAGAAGCGGACGCGTCTTCGTGGGGCGCTACGCCCAACAGCAGGGCATCGATCTTCTGGCCGTCACTCGAAAGCGGCAGGATCAAGCCGTCATATCGGTAGGAGCGGCCATCGCATATCATGCGGCGCGTGTTGGGGACTGTGTCTCGAGATTGATCCGCTCGAGCTGAAGTCCTGCTGGGAAACCGGCTGGTCATCGAAACTTACGGAGTTGCGGCGCGGTGATCTCATCTGGAACCTGCATCAGCGCGAAATTCGGTGACGGAGCGAGATCCATATCGAGCCAGCGCGGCTCTTCGGAACAAACTCCGCCCCTCGGGGTACGATCGCGCATTCGACTGAGAGACGCATTCAAAAGGGCAGCAACACTCAGGCAAAAAACCCGCAGAGTTTGCCGCGGCCGGAGAGCGGTAGGACCCTCCAGCCGCGGCGCCCGGGTGAACCCATGCAAAAAAACCGAACGAAACCGATCAGACGATCACGACGCCAATGGCCGCCGCGGCGACGTTGGCAACGAGGCCGGCCAGCGCGAAGCAGAGCGCGATACCGGCGTCGAGATCCAGCCGGAACAGGCTGTGCTCGATCTCCATAGGAATGTCGGACATGTTCTTGCTCCTCCATCTGTGCAGCGGTTCCCGGGGGCGGGAAGCGCGCACAGGAGAAGACTGCCCGGCCAATTAAATCCGAGTAAAAGACGAGCGAAGCACACGCGAATTACTCGTCTAATTTAGCGAGATCCTTTGGCGTATTTGTCTAAAATTGTAGGGATCGCGGATTTCCGCGACTCCCGACCGCAATGGCTGCGCTCGGATCACTCAAGGTCATCATGCGCCGGCGTGTCTGCGCATCCGCCCTTGTTTAGTGGCGGGGTGAGACAGCGATGGTCGGGACAGCGCCCGCCATGACGATAAGGCGAGACCTAGTGCCGATCTCCCCTAATTCGGGGCGTAAGTTCCGCTGAAGTGACGGGCGAACTCCGCCGCCTGGTCATCCGAGGCGAATTCGACGACCACGACGCGCTCGTCGCGGCTTCCGGTCGAGACGAGCTTGTGCACGCAGCCGCGCTCGCGCAGCCAGCGCCGCACCTCGTCCATGCGTTCGCCGAGATGTGCGGTGGCGATCCTGATTTCTACGCTCGGCATCCGGCCTCCCGCTCGCGTAGACGAACGCCTGACCCGCCTTGCGGTTGCATACCGGGGGGCCGGAGCCTGGGCACGCGTTTTTCGGTGGAAAACTCCGCGCTCGATGTTGCACTGCGGCGAAAGCATCAGTAGCGTCAGCGATCCACAACAGGGGCAGATCGACAAGCAGCCCCGTAGGGGGACGCCCGGATGCTGCGCTTCCGCTACACCTGCCTGCGTCATCAGGAAGCGTTCGTCGCAGCAGCCCATCGCGCCGGCTGCCGCGAGCTCGAGAAGATGGACGAGATCCGGCGCAAGACGCTGGCCTGGCTCTCGGCGCGCTTTCCCCGACTGGTGCTCGAGCACTTCAACGAAGAGAGCTGCATCGCCTGCAAGCTCGAGGCGAACGGCTTCGACACCCATGAGGTCGAGCGCGTCGTCTCGGACTTCGCCCGGGAGATGGCTCCCGAGACAGCCAAGGATCACTGCTGAGGGCTGGCCGCCGCGCGCGGGTGTGATGGCGGTCACGCTTGCGGCAAAACAGGTGCATATACTCCTATTAGCGGGCGGGCCTGGACCGCCCCGGGAACGGAGGTGCATCATGAGTGTCGGCGAGGCGATAGCGCGGCAGGCGAGCGTTGCGAGCGCAGCCAGCCGGCCGAGGCTGGGCTTCGGCAGGCTTTCTCTTGCGGGGTTGGCGCTGGCCGCGGGCTTGGCGACCGCCTGGTACGGCTATGACTGGTGGCGTCTCGGGCGCTTCGTCGAAACCACCGACGACGCCTACGCCGGCGGCAACATCACGGCCATCTCCCCGCATGTCTCGGGCTTCATCGACCGGATCCTGGTCGCCGACAACCAGGAGGTCCGCTCCGGACAGGTGCTGATCCGCCTCGACCCCCGCGATTTCCGCGCCGCGCTCGATCGCGCAAACGCCGTCGTCGGGCAGCGGCAGGCGGGGCTGGCCTCGCTCGAGGCCAAGGACCTGCTGCAGCAGTCGGTGATCCGCCAGGCGGAGGCGGATCTTGCAGCCAAGACGGCCCAGGCCACCTTCGCCCAGGAGGACGAGATCCGCTATCGCCGGCTCGCGGAATCCAGCGTCGGCTCCCGCCAGAACGCGGAGAAGGCCTGGGCCGCAGACCAGGCCGCGCAATCGGCCGCCACCGCCGCCAAGGCAGGGCTTGCCGCCGCGCGGCAGCAGCTCGCCGTGCTGGAGACGGAGATCGCCGAGGCGCGCGCCGCGGTCGCGCAGGCCGAGGCCGAGGTCGAAACCGCGCGGCTCAATCTCGGCTATACCGAGATCCGCTCGCCGATCGACGGCTTCATCGGCAACCGCGCCGCGCAAGTGGGCGCCTATGTCTCGAGCGGCGCCTATCTCCTTACGGTCATTCCCGCGCATCGCCTCTGGGTCGATGCCAATTTCAAGGAGGACCAGCTCGCGCGCATGAAGCCGGGAGAGCGTGCGACCGTCGTCGCGGATGTGCTGCCCGACCATGTTTTTCACGGCCATGTCGAGAGCCTCGCCCCCGGCACCGGGGCGATCTTCAGCGTGATTCCCCCGGAGAACGCTACCGGCAATTTCACCAAGATCGTGCAGCGCGTCCCCGTCCGCATCGCGCTCGACCCCGGCGATCCGCTGCTCGGCGAGATTCGCCCCGGGCTCTCGACGACGGTGAGCGTCGATACGCGGCCGGAAGCGGGGAGGGCGCGATGAGCGCGACGGACCCCACCGGGCGCTGGCTGAAGAGCCTGCTGCCCTTTGTCGTGATGTGCGTCGGGATGTTCGTGGCGCTGCTCGACATCCAGATCGTGGCCTCCTCGCTCCAGGATATCGGCGGCGGATTGTCCGCGGCGCAGGATCAGATCAGCTGGGTCCAGACCGCCTATCTCATCGCCGAGATCGTCATGATCCCGCTCTCGGGCTGGCTGACGCGCGTCTTCTCGACCCGCTGGCTTTTCACCGCCTCGGCCGCCGGCTTCACGGTGAGCAGCATGTTGTGCGGTCTTGCCTGGAACATCGACAGCATGATCGTCTTCCGCGCGCTCCAGGGGCTGCTCGGCGCCTCGATGATCCCGACGGTCTTCACCTCGTCCTTCCACTATTTCGAAGGGCCGCGCCGGGTCTATTCCGCCGCGGTCATCGGCACCATCGCCTCGGTGGCGCCGACGCTCGGGCCGGTGATCGGCGGCTTCATCACCGACACGCTGAACTGGCACTGGCTCTTCTACATCAATGTGGTTCCGGGCACCGCCATCGCCGTGCTGGTGCCGCTGCTGGTCAGGATCGACGAGCCCGATCTCTCGCTGCTCAAGGAAGCCGATTATCCCGGCATCGCGCTGATGGCGGTGGCGCTCGGCACGCTCGAATACGTGCTCGAGGAAGGCGCGCGCTGGAACTGGTTCGAGGACGCGACGATCCGCCGCTGCGCACTCGTCGCCGGGATCGCCGGCGCGCTCTTCGTGATCAGGAGCCTCACCGTCGCGCGGCCGGTGGTCGATCTGCGCGCGCTCGTCAACCGCAACTTCGCGCTCGGCTGCGTGCTCTCCTTCATCACCGGCATCGGCATCTTCTCGACCATCTACCTGACGCCGCTCTTTCTGGGCTATGTGCGGGGCTTCAGCGCCTGGCAGACCGGCACCGCCATCTTCTCGACCGGCGCAGCCTCGCTGGCCGGTGTGCCGGTCTATATCGCGCTGGCGCGCAAATTCGACACGCGCTGGCTGATGATGGCCGGTCTCGCTTCCTTCGGACTTGCGATGTGGAGCTTCAGCTTCATCACCCATGAGTGGGGCGCGGCCGAGCTGCTCCTGCCGCAGATCCTGCGCGGCTTTCCACAGGTCTTCGCGGTGGCGCCGAGCGTCACGCTGGGGCTCGGCAGCCTGCCGCCGGAGCGCCTCAAATATGCGAGCGGACTCTTCAACATGATGCGCAATCTCGGCGGCGCGGTCGGCATCGCGGTGAGCGGCGCCGTGCTCAACGACCGCACGAATTTTCATTTTCTGGCGATCGCCTCGCATCTGACGCCGGCGAGCGTGCCGATGGAGCGGTTGGTGGCCGGCATCGCCCTGCGCTACGGCGCGGTTCTCGGCGGGCCCGAGCAAGGCCATGTCGCCGCACTCGAGCGGCTCTGGCATCTCGCCTATCGCGAAGCTTCGACCTTGGCCTATGCCAATGCCTTCCGTGCCATCATGGTCGCTTTCCTCATCGCGACGCTGCTGGTCCCGCTGATGCGCAACGTTGCAGCCCCGAAAGCGCCGGCGCCGGCGGCGCATTGAGCGGCGAGGCTGGCCGGGGCCCGCTCGTCCGGCTCAACGCCTCGTCCGGGAGCCGCGCCATCCTGTCGCCCCAAGGTAGCGGGAACTTTCCCACTTCTGAGCGGTTCAGTCGGTCGCGGCGGATGTTCGCCCCTTTTTGGAGCGCCGGCTGTCCTTCCGGAGAATTGTGCGCCAAGGCGGGGGGCGGATACTTAAGGTGCGCCGTGGAGCGGTAGGGATGATCGAGGAGACGGTGCTGGACGATCCTGGCGCTGCCTGCCTTGCGGGCGGCGGCGAGATGGGCGCCTTGATGCGCGCCCTCGACTGGTCGAAGACGCCGCTCGGTCCGGTCGAGAAGTGGTCGCCGAGCCTGCGCATGATGGCGAGCTTCCTGCTCGCCAATCGCTTCCCGCTGCTGCTGTGGTGGGGGCCCGAGTTCTGCCAGCTCTATAACGACGCCTATCGCCCGGTGCTGGGAACGAAGCACCCAAAATCGCTTGGCCAACCGGCGGGCGAGTGCTGGGCCGAGATCTGGCACATCATCGGCCCGCTCGTCGAGACGCCCTTTAACGGCGGTCCCGCCACCTGGATGGAAGACATCTTCCTCGAGCCCAATCGCCATGGATTCGTGGAGGAGACGCATTTCACCATCGCCTACAGCCCGGTGCCCGACGAGACGGCGCCGCGCGGCATCGGCGGCGTGCTCGCCACAGTGCACGAAATCACCGAGAAGGTGGTGGGCGAGCGGCGCCTCGCGGCGCTGCGCGATCTGGGCGCGCGCGCCATGGAGGCGAAGACGGCAGAGGAGGCCTGCGCGGCCGCCGCGAGCGTGCTGGCGACCAACGCCAAGGACGTGCCCTTCGCGCTGCTCTATCTCATCGAGGGCGAAGGCAAGCGCGCCCGTCTTGCCGGTGCTGCCGGGATCGCGCCGGACACGGCGGCGAGTCCGGGTGTGGTGGAGCTCAGCGAGGACGCAGAAGCGCCGGGCTGGCCGCTGGCAGCAGCGGTGCGGCAGGACGCGATGGTCGCCGTCGAGGATCTGGCCGAGCGCTTCGGACCGCTGCCATGCGGCCCCTGGGCCGAGCCGCCGCGCCGGGCCGTGATCGTGCCGGTGCGCTCGAACATCGCGCACCAGCTCAACGGGGTGCTGGTCGCGGCCGTGAGCCCGCGGCTCAGGCTCGACGATCTCTATCGCAGTTTCTTCGAGCTTGCGGCGGCGCAGATTGCGACATCGATCGCCAATGCCCGCGCCTATGAGGAAGAGCGGCGGCGCGCCGAGGCGCTGGCCGAGATCGACCGCGCCAAGACCGCCTTCTTCTCGAATGTCAGCCACGAGTTCCGCACGCCGCTGAGCCTGATGCTGGGCCCGCTCGAGGAGGCGCTCGCCGCGCCCGCCGAGACGCTGCCTGAGCGGCGCGACGATCTCGCGCTCGTCCATCGCAACGGGCTGCGCCTGCTGCGGCTGGTCAACACGCTGCTCGATTTCTCGCGCATCGAGGCGGGGCGCGTGCAGGCCTCCTATACGCCGGTCGACCTCGCGAGCCTCACCACCGAGCTTGCGAGCGTCTTCCGCTCGGCGACAGCGAGGGCGGGGCTCGCGCTCGAGATCGATTGCCCGCCGCTCGCGGAGCCGGTCTGGGTCGATCAGGACATGTGGGAGAAGATCGTCCTCAACCTGCTCTCCAACGCGTTCAAATTCACGCTCGAAGGCGGTATCACCGTGCGGCTGCGGCAGGACGGAAGGCGCGTGCGGCTCGCGGTCGAGGACACCGGCACCGGCATTCCGGCGCAGGAGCTGCCGCGGCTCTTCGACCGCTTCCATCGCGTCGAAGGCGCGCGCGGCCGCACGCATGAGGGCACCGGCATCGGCCTCGCGCTGGTGCAGGAACTGGTGAAGCTCCATGGCGGCGAGGCGCGGGCGGGGAGCGTGCTGGGTCAGGGCAGCACCTTCACCGTCACCCTGCCGCTCGGCACGGCGCATCTGCCGGCCGAGCGCCTCGGCGCCGAGCGGACCCTCTCCTCGACGGCGCTCGGCGCCCAGCCCTATGTCGAAGAGGCGCTGCGCTGGCTGCCCGAGGAGGCCGGTGCTCCGGCCGACGAGATCGAGCGCGAATTGGTGCCTGAGCTGCCTTGGGGCGATGCCGGCGGTGGCATGCGGGCGAGGGTTCTGCTCGCCGACGACAATGCGGATATGCGCGACTATCTGGGCCGCCTGCTCAGCCGCCGCTACGAGGTGCGGATCGCCGCGGACGGCGCCGAGGCCTTGTCGCTGCTGCGCGCCAATCGTCCGGATCTGCTGCTGTGCGACGTCATGATGCCGCGGCTCGACGGCTTCGCGCTGCTGCGCGAAATCCGCGCCGATCCCGCGCTCGCGGGGCTGCCGGTGATCCTGCTCTCCGCCCGCGCCGGGGAGGAAGCGAGCATCGAGGGGCTCGAGGCGGGCGCAGACGACTATCTGGTGAAGCCCTTCAGCGCCCGAGAGCTGCTCGCGCGCGTCGGCGCCAATCTCAAGATGGCGCGCTTGCGCGGCGAGTTCGAGCGGCGCCTCGGCGCCGACCTCCGGGCGATGACCCGGCTTCATGAGATCGGGCTGCGCTGCCTGCGCGCCGACGCCGAGGAACGGGAATGCCTCGCCGAGATTCTCGACGCGGCCATCGAGATCTCCGGCGCCGAGAAGGGCGTGGTTCAGCTCATGGACCCGGAGACGGATACGCTCGAAATCGCGGTGCAGCGGGGGTTCGATCCGGCGTTTCTCGGTTTCTTCCGCCGGGTGACGCGAGAGGGCACCGGCGTTGCCGCCACGGCGCTTCGCTCGCGTGCGCGCGTGCTGGTCGAGGATGCGGAGAAAAGCCCGCTCTTCGCCGATGCGGGCGCGGCGGCGGCGATGCGCGCCACCGGGATGCGCGCCGTGCAGGCGACGCCGCTCGTCAGCAGCGCCGGCAAGATCCTCGGCCTGCTCTCGACCCATTGGCGTGAGCCGCACCGGACGAGCGAGCGCGAGCTGCGCCTCATCGATCTCGTCGCCCGCCATGCCGCGGATTATCTTGAGCGCCGGCAGGGCGAAGCGGCGTTGAGCAGGCTCAAGGATCAGCTTCAGGCGATCTTCGAAGGCAGCCCGATGGGCGTCTATATGGCGGATGACCAGCTGCGCGTCCGCCAGATCAATCCGGCCGCGCTGCCCGTCTTCGGCCGCATCGACGACCCGATCGGGCGCGATCTCGGCGAAGTGCTGCACGTCCTCTGGCCGCAAGCCTATGCCGACGAGGTGATGGGGTGCTTCCGCCATACGCTGGCGACGGGCGAGCCCCATCATATGGCCGAGCGCGCAATGGTGCGCCGCGATCTCGGGGTGCTCGAATATTACGAGTGGCGGATCGACCGCGTGCCGCTCGAGGGCGGGCGGTATGGCGTCGTCTGCTGCTTCCGCGACATCTCGGCGCAAGTGCTGGCCCGGGATACCATCACGCAATCGGAGAGGCGGCTGCGGGAGCTCAACGATTCGCTCGAGCGCCTGGTCCAGGAGCGCTCGCGCGCGCTCGAAGAGGAAATGGCGGAGAAGCAGCGGGTGCAGGCGGCGCTGGATCAGGCGCAGCGGCTCGAGTCGATCGGCAGGCTGACCGGCGGCATCGCGCATGACTTCAACAATCTGCTCACCGTCGTGATCGCGCAGGCGGAATCGATCGGCATGGTCACGCGCGACGAGCGGGTGACGCGGATGGCGGCGGCGGCGCAGCGCGCCGCCGAGCGCGGCGCGCAACTCACCAACCAGCTCCTGTCCTTCTCGGGCCGTCAGCAATTGCGGCCGGTGACGCTTGCCACCGACACGCTCATTCGCGGGGTCGGCGACCTCGTTCGGCGCACCATCGGCGAGGAAATCACGGTCGAGATCGCTGCCGGGCCCGAGCTCTGGCCGGTGCATGTCGATCCCGTCCAGTTCGAAGCCGCCGTCCTCAACCTCGCGATCAACGCGCGCGACGCCATGACGGGTGGCGGGCGCCTGACCATCAGCGGGCGAAACGAGCGGGTGGCGGGCGCCCAGGCGGAGCGACTCGGCCTGCGGCCGGGTTCCTACATCGTCACCAGCGTCTCAGACACCGGCACCGGCATGTCGGCCGATGTCCAGCGCCTCGCCTTCGAGCCGTTCTTCACCACCAAGGATGTCGGCAAGGGAACCGGGCTCGGCCTCTCGCAGGTCTACGGCTTCGTCCGGCAATCGGGCGGCACCGCGGCGATCGAGAGCGCGCCGGGGGCCGGCACGCGCGTCTCGCTCTATCTGCCGCGGGCGGAAGCGGCGGCCGCGTCTCAACCGGCTCCGGTCGAAGCGCGCCGCAGGCTCCACAACGGCGCGGGCAAGACCATCCTCATCGTCGAGGATCAGGCGGATGTGCGCGACATCATCGAGATGACCCTCGAAGACGCGGGATACCGCATCCGCACCGCGCGCGACGGCGTCGCCGCGCGCAGCATCCTGCAAAGCGAGGAGTCGATCGACCTGTTGCTTACCGACGTGGTCCTGCCGAATGGCGTCAACGGGCTCGACCTCGCCCAGTCGGCGCGCCGCCTCCGGCAGGATCTCAAGATCGTGGTCATGTCGGGATATCTGCGCGAACTGGGCGAGCGCGACCTCGCAGGGTTGACCTTCCTCGAAAAGCCCTTCCGCCAAAGCGACCTGGCCGCCACGGTCGCCGCGGCGATCTCGGGGTAAGCCGGTCGACAGAGGAAGGCGGATGGACTAAAGCATCCGGGCAGATCGCAGCCCCGAGACGACGGACGAGAAACCGGCGTGACGAAGAGCAAGGCGCAGAACAGCAGCTCTCCTGCCGAGCTCATCGATGGGAGGATCGAGGATCTCGGCGACTGGCGGGGCGAAATGCTCGGCCGCGTCCGTCGTCTGATCAAGGAGGCCGATCCCGAAATCGTCGAGGAGTGGAAGTGGCGAGGGGTTCCGGTGTGGTCGCATGACGGCATCATCTGCACCGGCGAGACCTACAAGAGCGTCGTGAAGATGACCTTCGCCAAGGGCGCCGCTCTGAAGGACCCTGCGCGCCTCTTCAATGCCAGCCTCGAGGGGAACACGAGACGCGCCATCGACATCCGCGAGGGCGAAACGATCGATGCGGCGGCGCTGAAGGCGCTCATCCGCACGGCCGTGGCGCTGAACAAATCCAAGGTCAAACGCTGATCTAGGACTTAGCGGGCATTTCGCGCGCGGATGCGCGCTTGCGATATGAGACCTCGCAAGCGCGGCACACTCCTTCCGGCGCCGATGAGAGAGACCGACCCTCCAACCGGACTCACTCCATAAAGCGGCGAGCCTCGATGACAACGCGTGCTACGGCGCGCATGAGCTTATCGGCGGTCGCCGCAAGGTGATCGATGGTCTGCTCATTGGGATTCCTCGCGGCTTCAGAGAAGGCGGCATCAAACGCTTCCATCGCCGTACTCACACGCTCGCGCAACTCCGGTCCAAGGGGCGCGGCGAGGTCTTTCTCGGCGCACATGCCTGCTCCTTCGCTGGGGCGGAGCGCACTCCTGGGCGCGCCCGGCGCCAGCACGAAACGTTGTTCGGATGGTTCCTTTCTCGAGCTCCATAGAGCGAAGACTGCTTCTCTGACGAGCGCGCACTCTTCGGATGTTCGGAATGTGAGGGAGACGCGAAGGAATCCATCTTCAGAATGGATGATCACGCCCGGCGAAGCGCAAGCACCGGCTTCGGCCGCGTGCCACGTCGCAGCGATCAGATGTTCCGCTTCAGTTGCGGTTAACTTCCGAAATTCCAGGCTTCGGACTTCGCGAGAGCCCCGAAGGTCATCTGGTTCGCGCATGGTGTCCCCCGTTGTGCATTGCCTGCGCATGCGGGTCGGAAACGCAGCGATTTCAACCAGCCTGTTCGACATTATCCCGCTCATCCCGGGAGCACGTCTATGGCCGGTTGGGACGTGCAGGAAAGCGCGCGCGCATCCGGCAGTTTCGCCGCGATGCGGCAGCCCGCCGGCCCTCGGAGCGACGCCGCCAAGCGTCATGACTCGCGCCAGAAAAAGCGGCGAACTGCGCATCGAGTGCTGCGATGAACTGCGGCCTTTCAGTTCGACCACTCGCCGAATGCCGGGATTGTTTTTCATTCTCATCGGGTGGAACCCCGATGGTTGATGCGGTTGCCGCCGTGCGAGAATCATGGGGCGCAGGGTGGGGTTTGCGGCGACATCCCATCGAGGCGCAGCGGGCGCCGGGCAACCCAACTCGGGCCGCGCGGACAATACCTCCGCGCCGATGAAATGCGTGTGGATGTGCGCGACTAAATCGGGCCCTGTCGCAAAGGACGCGACCTTGCCGACGACAATCTCACCAGAACGCGCGGCTCGGGAGGATGCTCATGACAAACCTCGAAAAGCACGGCGATCAGGCGGTACTTATCGGCCGTCTCATGTTTTCGTTGATGTTTATTCTGTTTG
>Ga0134125_10006535_pt1 | contig 13193 bp, 11 predicted proteins | sample KB31751_FD_96464 | JGI IMG/M metagenome (GOLD analysis project Ga0134125, IMG submission 96464) | Terrestrial soil microbial communities with excess Nitrogen fertilizer from Kellogg Biological Station, Michigan, USA - KB3-175-1 | ecosystem: Environmental > Terrestrial > Soil > Unclassified ... | reverse complement strand
AGGACGACGCGGCGGCCGTCGCCGCGGCCACGCCCGAGGTGCTGGTCCTGGTGGGTGCCGGCGCGGGCGCGCCGCCCATCACGACGCCGCGCACCCGCACCGCGCGCGTGGCGCTGGGAGACAGCCCGCTGCCCGCGGGGCGTGGCGTCGACGTGGTCTGGCAGGTGCCGGCTCAGGTCGCGCCCGAAGCGATGGCCGCCGAGCTGGCGCAGGCTCTTCCGGCGCTGGCCCGCCCGACGGCTCCAGGCCCCCGATGAAGCTGCTGGTCTGCCTTCGCACCAGCCCGGGCACCGGCGCCGAGCTGCTGGACGCCGCCGACGCGCAGGCGCTGGCCCAGGCCGCGTCCCTGCGCGCAGCCGGGCACACCGTCACCGCGCTCTATGCCGCCGGCACCGGCGAATCGGGCGCCGTCGCCGCACGCCTGCTGCCCCACGTCGATCGCGCCGTGCGGCTGCTCAGCGACGATCTGCCAGCCGCGGACTTCCACACGCTGGGCCAGATGCTGGCCATGGCCATCCGCCGGACCGGGGCCGACGTCGTGCTGGTGCCCGTGCAGGGGGAGGAGCAGGCGGCCGGCGGCGCGCCGGCGGCCATCGCGCGCCACCTCGGCGCCCGGTACGTGCCGTTCGTCGAACAGATCGCGGCCCTCGGGGACTCCGGGGTCGAGGTGCTGGTGCGCGGCGGCGGGCGCAAGCGGCGGCTGCGCGTCGCGCTGCCCGCCGTCCTGGCCACCGCGCCTGGCCGCACCCCCCTCCCCGCGCCGGCCCCCGGCGCTGCCGAGCCGATCGTCGAGACGGTGGCGATCGGTGATCCGGAATCCACCGTGGTGCGGCGGCGCACCGAGCTGCTGGGGCGGCCCGAACCGACCGCGCGCGACACGCAGTCGGTCAGTTCGGCCGCCGCCCTCGTGGCGGCGCTGACGGCTCGCTGACCTCGCGCGCGATCTCGGTCGCGATCTGGGCCACCAGCGCGGCCAGCTTGTCGCGCTGATTGAGCGACGGGTCGTCCAGCACCCGCTCCAGCAACCGCTCGAGGATGACGCCGATGTGACGGCCGGGCGGCGTGCCGAGGATCTCCATCACGTCGCGGCCGTTCAGCGCGAGGTCGGTCACCCGCAGCGCGGCGTCGGCGCTGGCCACCTCGCCGATGCGCCGGCGCAGCTCGCCGATCTCCGCCTCGGGATCTTCACCGAAGCCGCGCCCGCGCACGTCCCCTTCCCGCAGCGCGAACAGATCGGCCAGCCCCTCGGGACCGCCCACGCGGCGCACGAACCGGCGGATCGTGCCGTCGCTCCAGTCGGGTGTGTAGAAGAACATGTGGTTCTTCACCATCGCCACCACCCGGTCGCGATCGGCGTTGGCCAGCTTCAGCCGCCGGCAGATCTCCTCGGCCAGGTCGGCGCCGACGAACTCGTGCTTGAAGAAGCTGAACTCGCCCGGCGCGTCCTCTTTGGGCTGGCGCGCCCGCGGCTTGCCCACGTCGTGCAGCAGCGCCCCCAGCCGCGCCACGGGATCGCCCCGCGTCTCGTCGACCACGGCCAGCGTGTGGGCGAACACGTCGTGCTTGTGGAAGCGGTTCTGCGCGCAGCCGACCCCCTCCAGCAGTTCCGGCATCACCACGCCGAGGAGACCGGTCTCCTGCATGAGACGCAGCCCGCGCGACGGCCGCGGTGCAGCCAGCATCTTGAACAGCTCGTCGCGGATCCGCTCGGCCGACACCTTGCGGACCACCCCCAGCGTCTGCGGGATGGCGTCCTTGGTCGGCTGGTCGATCTCGAATTCGAGCTGGGCGGCCTGCCGGACCGCGCGAATCGGCCGCAGCCCGTCCTCGCGAAAGCGGGCCAGCGGATCACCGACGGCGCGGATCAGGCGCCGGTCCAGATCGCCGCGCCCGTCGAAGGGATCGGTGAGGCGGCCGTCCAGCGGATCGAAGCCGATGGCGTTCATCGTGAAGTCGCGGCGGCTCAGATCCTCGTCCAGGCTCTGCACGTAGCTCACAGACGACGGGCGGCGGCCGTCCAGGTAGTCCCCCTCGCCGCGGAAGGTGGTCACCTCCACCGGCCGGCGCGGTTCGGCACCGGTGAGCACCGTGACGGTGCCGTGCTTGAGGCCGGTGGGGATGGCGAACGTGTGACCGAACAGCGCCAGCACGGCCTCCGGAACCGCGTCGGTGGCGACGTCGAAGTCGGCCGGCGGGCGCCCCAGCAGCATGTCGCGCACGCCACCGCCCACCAGGTGCGCCTGGTGTCCGGCCTCGCGCAGCCGCCGGCACAGGGCCAGCACGTCGTCAGGGATCTCCGTCTGGAGCCGCGCGATGGACGGCTCCGCGGTCACGCGCCGCTCCCCTCGCCCCGCTCGATCGCCTCCAGCGCCGCGGCGGCCGCGCTCTGCTCGGCCTCTTTCTTCGAGCGGCCGCTGGCCCGGCTCCAGGCTCGTCCGGCGATGGTCAGCGCGACCTCGAACCGCTTGTCGTGGTCCGGGCCGCTGACCGCCACCACCTCGTAGACCGGCTGCGACTGCCAGAGCGCCTGCGCCCGCTCTTGCAGGCGCGACTTGAAGTCCAGCCGCGCGTGCCGCTGGACGTCGCCCAGCTCCGGTTGGAACAGCCGGGCGGCGATGCCGCGCGCAGCTTCCAGGCCGCCGTCGCGATAGACCGCCCCCACCAGCGCCTCCAGCGCGTTGGCCAGGATCGACGGCCGGGCTCGCCCGCCGGTCTTGTCTTCGCCACGCCCGAGCAACACGAAGCGACCCAGGTCCAGCAGCGCCGCCGCGCGCGCCAGGCCCCCCTCGCTCACCAGCGCGGCGCGGGCGCGGCTCAGGTCCCCCTCGGCAGCGGCCGGCAGCTGCGCCATCAGGAGATCGCTGGTCACCAGCGCCAGCACCGCGTCGCCCAGGAACTCGAGCCGCTCGTTGTCGGCCCGGCCGGGCACGGCCGATTCATTCAGCCAGGAGGTGTGGGTGAGCGCGGTCTCGAGCAGCGCGCGGTCGCGGAACCGGTAGGCCAGGCGCGCCTCCAGCTCGTCGAGCAGCGGCGCATGTCCGGCAGACTCCATGGGCGTCAGGCCTCGATCCAGCCGCCGCCCAGCACGCGATCCTCGCCGTCGTAGAAGACGGCCGCCTGCCCCGGCGCGACCCCGTAAGCGGGCGCGTCCAGACGGACCAGCGCGGCCCCGTCCGCGGCAGGCTCCAGCCAGCCCGGCGCCGCAACGGCGTGGTGGCGGATCTGCACCGCACAGCGACGGGGCTCCGCGGCCGCCGCGGCGTCCAGCCAGCGAACGTCCGCCACCCGCAGCTGGTCCTGGCCCAGGCGCGCCCGCGGCCCCACCCGCACCTCGCCGGTGGCGGCGTCGATCCGGAGCACGAACCGGCGCTCGGTGCCGCCCGCGGGCACGCCGCGCCGCTGGCCGACGGTGAACGTGTGCGTGCCGCCGTGCTCGCCCAGCGCGGCACCGGTCTGGTCGTCGACGACGACGCCGGCTGGACCCGCGCCCCCGCGCGCCGCCACGAAGGCGTGATGGTTCCCGTCGGGGATGAAACAGATCTGCTGTGAGTCCGGCTTGTCGGCATTGGGCAGCCCGTGGCGCCGCGCCAGCGCGCGCACCTCCGCCTTGGTCAGATCGCCCAGCGGGAACCAGACTCGCGCCAGCACCTCCGGGCGAACGCCGAACAGGAAGTACGACTGATCCTTGGCGGCGTCGCGCGCCCGCGCCAGGCGAAGCGCCCCGCTCTCGGGCAGCAGCCGCGCGTAATGGCCGGTGGCCAGGACGGCGGCGCCCACGGCGTCCGCAAAGGCCAGCAGCGGCCCGAACTTGATCTTCTCGTTGCAGCGGACGCACGGGTTGGGCGTGCGTCCGGCCCGGTGCTCGGCCACGAAGTCGTCGATGACGGCGGCCGAGAACGCGGCGGTCTGGTCGATCACGTGGTGCGGAATCCCCAGCCGCGCCGCCGTGGCGCGCGCGTCCTCGATGTCGCGCGGACCGCAGCAGCGCCCGCCCACACTGGCGGCCGTGCCGCTGGCATCGTAGAGGCGCAAGGTCACGCCCACCACCTGGTGACCCGCCTCGACCAGAAGCGCGGCGGCCGTCGACGAATCCACGCCACCCGACATCGCGACGACGACCCGTGAACCGCCGGGTCGGCCGTCGAACCGGCCAGACAGGACCGCGGGATGTCGGCCGCGGGCGCGAACGCGGACCACCGCTTCGCCGGTCAGCGCCGCCGCGCGGTCGACCTCCGCCTCCGTCGTGTCGCGGCCCAGGCTGAAGCGCAGGGCGGTCGCCGCCTCTTCGCGGGAGCGGCCCAGCGCCAGCAGCACGGGCGAAGGCTGCAGCGAGGCCGAGCTGCAGGCCGCGCCGGTCGAGACGCAGACCCCTTCCAGATCCAGGGCGGCGGCGACCAGTTGCCCGGGCGCGCCGTCGAAGGAGATGTTCAACGTCCCGGGCAGCGCGCGCGCGACGTCCCCGTTGCGGCTCGCCCCGGCGATGGCCGCCAGCCGCGCCGCCAGACGGTCGCGGCGCGCGGCGATCCGCGCCGCCTCGTCGGCCAGCGCGGCGCGCGCCAACCGGGCGGCGACGCCGAAGCCGACGATCCCGGCGACGTTCTCGGTGCCGGCGCGGCGCTCGCGCTCCTGGTGGCCGCCGCGCAGGACCGGCTCCAGCGCGGCGCCGCACCGCACGAACAGCGCGCCGACCCCCTTGGGCCCGTGCAGCTTGTGCGCCGACAGCGCCAGCGTGTCGACGTGCAACGCCGCCACGTCCAGCGGCAGCTTGCCCGCCGCCTGCACGGCGTCGGCATGGACGGCCACGCCGGCCGCCCGCGCCAGGGCGGCGAAGGCGGCCACGTCGATGACGTTCCCCAGCTCGTGATTGGCCACCGCCAGCGCCAGCAGCGCGGTGTCCGGCCGCAGCAGGGGCGGCAGCGCGGCCGGATCGAGCTCGCCTTGTGGCCCGACCGGCAGCCAGCTGGTCGGACCGTCGGCCAGCGGCCCCAGCACGGACGGGTGCTCGATGGGCGAGGACACCGCGTGGTCCCGACCGCGCGCCCGGCGCGCCCCGCGAACCGCCAGGTCGTTGGCCTCGGTCCCGCCCGACGTGAACACGATCTCCTCGGGGGACGCGCCGATGAGAGCGGCCACCTCGGCGCGCGCCTGCTCGACCGCCTCGCGCGCGGCCCGGCCAGCCGCGTGCGTGCTGGACGGGTTGCCGTGAAGGTCGCGCAACACGGCGGTCATCGCGTCCAGCGCCTCCGGCGCCAGCGGCGTGGTGGCGTTGTGATCCAGGTAAATCATCGCGGGCGCTTTTTGGATGAGGACGAGAGCGGCAACATCGGCGTGGGCGGCAGGTTGGTGAGGGCGCGGACGGCCATACCGCCCACCAGGTGCCGCTCGACCACCCGGTCCACGTCCTCGACCGTCATGTGATTGTAAAGGACGGCCTGGCCGGATGCCCCCCCGACCTGATCGCCGACCAGGATGTTCGGCCCCCGGAGGCAGTGTCCCAGGCAGACCTCCTCGGCCACCGTGACTCGGTCTTCCAGGCCGCGCGACAGCACGCGAACGCGCAGATGCTCGATCAGGCTGCGCGAGCCGCGCCGGTCTCCGCAGACCGGACCGGTGCAGACCACGACGCTCAGGGTCACGGATGCCGCGCTGGGGCGGTCTCGGCCAGCGCACCCGTGAGGTGCTTTCGCAGGCCGACGGCCGTGTGGGGCTCCTCGGCGACGAACAGCAACAGCTCGCGATCGGCCGTCCCGCCCAGCCGCAGCAACGCCTCCGAGGCGGCGATCAACGCCGCCGGATCCCGGTCGTACACGGGATCCGATCGATACATCGTCAAGAAGTCACGCAAGGCCGCCGTCGAGTCGGTGGCGCCGGTCGCGACGATGGCGCGCGCGATCTCGGTGGCGGCCGCCGGTGTCGTCTCGGGAAGCGTCAGGTGCGCCTCCAGCTCGGGCGCCACGGACCGACCCAGGGGGCCCAGCGCGCCGATGGCGCGGGCCAGCACCTCCACGGGCGGCGCCGGCCGCTTGTCGCAGTAGTCGGCGTGCGCCCGCAGCGCGTTCCGGTACAGGTCCAGCGCCCCGGCGTCGCGCCGGCCGATCAGCATGTCGCCCGCCTTCTGCTGCGCGAGCGGCGCCGTCTTCTCGCTGGTGAGCAGCTCCAGCAGCTTGGTGGTCACCGCCCGCCCCGGCTGGCGGCCCAGCTCTTCGACGGCGAACAGCTTCAGCGCCGGGAAGCGCTGGTCCGGGTCGGCGATGATCGCGCTCAGCGTCGCCGTCAGCTCCGGCGGCTGCGCGGCGGAGATCATGCCGGCGGTCGGGGTGAACCCCTCGGCGTCGAAGGTCGCGCCCCGCACCGTCTCGGCCGTACCACCGCCCGAGACCGACGCCTGATAGATGCGGGCGCCGGTGCGCGGATCCAGCCCCACCAGCTCACCGTCGACGGTGGCATACAGGATGGCCTGGCCGGTGTCGGCGGACGCCACCGCGTCGGTCGGGCTGAGGTACGCCCAGCGCAGCGCCCCCGAAGCAGCGTCGAAGGCGAAGAAGAACCGGTAGTCGTGGACGACCGCCAGACCGTCCCGGAACTGCGGCCGCCCGCCCTCGACCGTGGCGCGCCAGAGCACGCGGTTGCGGTCGATGGCCGAGTACTCGGTCTGTTCGGGCCGGTAGAAGTCGTAGTCGTAGGTGGGCCGGACGAAGGCCGGCAGGTGCGCCGACAGGTAGCTGGGCGAACGGCGCGATCCGCGGGCCGTGTCGCGCCCCATCAGGAAGACGCCGCGCGAGCCGTAAAACAGCCCCTCGGGCAGCGCGCGTACGAAGGTGGCCGCCTCCTCGGTGGACAGCACCTGCCCCAGCGGCGCGCCCGTGGCGCCGTCGTAGAGCAGCACGTACTGCGATTCGACCGGGACGGCCACCAGGCCACCACGCGCCGCGGGCGCCGCGACCCGCGACGACGGCAGCACGCGGTCCCAGCGACGCGCGCCGGTGCGGCCGTCCAGCGCGGTCAGCCGGCCGGCGGGCTTGCCGCCGGGAGACGACACCCGCTGCACCAGATAGACGACGTCGCCGTCCAGCGCGTAGCCGAACAGCTCTTCGGACGAGGGGATCGGGTGCTGCCACAGCACGGCGCCGGTCCCCAGATCGCGCGCGACGAGCTGGCCGGCCGGCGAGCCCGGCGCCGTGGCCTTCGCCCCGTGCAGCAGCATGCTGGCGCCCGTCGCGACGCGCATCGTGACCTCCGCCGACTGCGTCCAGAGGACGCGCGACGACGCCAGGTCATACGCGGCCAGGCGCGATCCGGCGGCCCCGCCCAGCACCAGGAACGCCAGGCTGCGGCGCGCCGTCTCGGGCGGCCGCGAGCGCGCCACGGCCGCCGCGACGTCGTCGCCGTTGCCGGCGCGCTGGTACGGGCTGGTCGCGCAGCCAGCCAGCGCCGCCAGCAGGATCGCCCCCAGCCGCGCCGCCCTCACGGTGTCCCCCCGCGCTGGTCGAGCAGCTTCTGCGCCTCGCGCTTCGAGGCGCGGTCTTCCTTGGCGGGGATCGAGGCCAGGTACTCGGCCAGCGCCGTGGTGGCGACCGCGCCCGAGAGGCGCCCGATGGTCCGCAGCACGTCGATGCGCAGCTTCTCTGGAACGTCGTCGCGCTTGACGTAGTCGCCCAGCGTGTTGGCGACCAGCTCGTCGTCGACCGTGCCCGCCAGCTCGGCGATGCGCGGGACCATGTCGGGCGTGGCCAGAGACGCCAGCGCGCTGCCCACGCCCGCGTCGCCGCGCGACAGCAGCGCGAACATGCGCGGCACGGCCCGGGGCTCGTGACGCGCGGCCAGCGCGTCGGCCGCGGCCGCGCGCACGTCAGGGGCGGCGTCGCCCAGCCGGTCCATCAGCGGACCGGTCACGCGCGGGTCCGGCACGTTGCCCAGCGCCTTCACGGCCCGCCGGCGGATGTCGGGCGCCCGATGGCCGGCGTACAGCACCAGCGCGTCGACGACCGCCTGATCGTTGCGCAGCACGTGCGCGGCGCCCAGCTTGCCGAGCGCGTCCAGCGCCGCCTGCACCCGCAGCGGACGCCCGCCCTCGGCCAGCACCTCCAGCAGCGGCTCGGCCGCGCGCGCCGTGCCCGCGTTGGCCAGCTTGTCGGCCGCCTCGCCGGACTCCTCGTCGTCGGCGCCGATCAGCGTCTGGCGCAGCGCTTCGATCTCCGTCGCGGAAAGTCCGGTCGCCTCGGCGGCCGCCTCCGCGGTCTTGCTCTTCTTGCTCTGAGCCTTGCCGGCGCGCGCCGCCGCCAGCGCGGACGGCGACACGGCCAGCGCCCAGACCACGCCCAGCGCCGCGAACGCGCGGCTAAGCATCGCCGGACCGGATCACTTGCCGCGGGCCTCCGTGTCGGAGAACTCGACCTTGCCGCTGTAGTTGGCGCCCTTGCCGAGCAGCCAGAAGTTCGTGGTCGCGATGATGCGGTTCCGCGACTCGATCGTCATCATGTAGTGCTTGCGGACGTCGAACTCCGGCTTCGACAGCGTGATGCTGGAGCCGAAGATTCGCGACCCGCGCTCGCGCGTGTATTGCGGATCGCCGGCCACGAACTTCTTGCCCTGCGTGATGTCGTAGAACTTCACCTGGATCTCGCTGTCGTCCAGCGGCTGCGCGAAGAACGCCAGATACTCCAGGTTCCAGCTCCCCTTGTCGGCCCCGCTCTCTTCGGTCGGCCAGATCTTGTCGATCTTGTTTTTCTGTAGCGCGCTGACGAACGCGCCCGACGACGAGAAGCGCATCGGCAAGCGATTCTTGGTGATGACGATCTTCCCCTTGAACACGTCTTCCGGCTTGGCGGCCGCGCTGGGGCGCGCGCTGGCCAGCAGCACCAAAGCAAGCAAGGTTCCGAATCGGAGCGCGAATCGCTTGTGCATCAAGAAGCTCCCCGCGCCGGCGGGCGCGACATTTAAACAGGGTGCGATATTAGGCGAAGAGTCCGCCGAATGACCAGGTAGAACCGCGCCTTACGCGCCGGGCTTGCCGTTGCTGCCGGCCACCGGGGCGCCCTTGAACAGCGCCTCCAGCCGCGCCGCCTGCGCCGCGTCGACATTGGCCTTCTCCTTGGCCAGACGCAGCACGTCCCGCCCCACCAGCTTGTAGAGCTCGAGCAGCTCCGGGGCGCGCGACTGCAGCGTCTTCAGGTGCCGCTCGACCGAGGAGACGTCGCCGCGCTCGACGGGCCCGGTCAGCGCGCCCGGCAGGCCGACGTGGGCCAGGTTCTGCACCACGCTGGACAGCAGCGGGATCAGCACCGGCAGCGCCTGGTCGGCGGGAACGCCGGCCTTGATCAGCAGCGACTGCGCCATGTCGGCCAGGGCCACCACGTAGTTGGAGGCCAGCACGGCCCCCGCGTGGTAGAGGGCCAGGTTGTCGGCCTCCAGGAACACGGCCCGCGCCTGCAACGCGCGCACGATCCGCTTGGCGATGGCCCGCGCCGGCTCGTCCCCCTCGATCCCGAACGCCACCTCGCGCAGCCCCTCGACGGCCACGCGCGCGTCGGCGAATGACACCAGCGGGTGCAGCGTCCCGACCGCGCGAACGTGACCCACGGCCGGCGCCAGGATGGTCCGGGCCGGGTTGGCGCCCGACGTGTGCAGCAGGATCTGCTCGCGGCGGAGGCGGTTCTCCTTGATCAACCGGGCGGCCACCTCGGGCACGCGCTCGTCGCGCACCGAGATGATGACCACGTCGGACTGCGAAAGGATCTCCGGGATCTCGTCGGAGGTGGCCACCACGCCGGAGATGGCGCGCGCCTGATCGCTCAGCTCGCGCTGCCGGCCGTGCAGCCCGGTCACGGGGACGCCGGCCCGCACCAGGCGGGCGGCCAGCGCGGTGCCGACCACGCCCGCGCCCATCACGAACACCGACGGTGTCGGCTCGGCCGGACCCTCGGCGGCGGCCCGGGCGTTGACTTCAGCTTCGGACATGTAGCTCATGCGAGTTCCTCGCCAGACTTATACAGGTTGTGGGCGGAGATGTAATCGAGAACCGCGCGCGGCACGAGCGCCGAGACGTCCTGGCCGGCCGCCAGCGCCGCCCGCACCTGGCGCGAGCTGACCGCCGGCAGCATGACGGGTGCCTCCGCCGAAAAACCACCGCGGCCGACCACGATGAACGGGACCGTGCGCTGCAGCTCGGCCCCTCCCAGCCAGGACGGCACCTCGCCCAGCAGGTCGGCCCCGATCACCAGCGAGAAGCTGTCGGCGGGGTGGTCTTGCTGCAGGCGACGGACGGTCCGCAGCGTCCGGCTCTCTTCGCCCAGCTCGCGCTCGATGGCGCTGACCCGGACGCGCGGCCCCAGCGCCGCGGCGGCCCGCTCGCACATGGCCAGCCGGTCGGCAAACGGCGCCAGCGCCTTGCCGAAGGCGTGGCGCACCGCCGGAACCAGCCAGAGCTCGTCGACAGGCGCCGTCTCCAGCACGTAGAGCGCCGCCATCTGGTGCGCGACGTGGGGCGGGTTGAAGCTCCCGCCGAAGATCGCGACGCGCATCAGGCGTAGTCGGCGATCAGGGCCGGCCGGCGTGCCTCGGCGAAGGTCTGCTCGAAGCGCGCGTCGGCGGCCAGCAGGTCCCGCAGCGACAGGCCGCCGTCGACGGCGCGGCGGGCGCGGTCGTCCCCCGTCAGCAGGTCGATGGCCGGGGGATCCTCGACGAACTCGTAGGGTTCCGTGCGCCAGCGGAAGTCGCCCGGCGCCAGGCGGCGCGCCGCCGCGATCAGGGCCAGCCCGGTGGCATAGGGGCGGAACGCGACCGGATCGGCCACGTGCAGCTGCACGCCCCCGCACGAGCGTCCGGCGAACTTGTGAAAGGTCGGGCGGAAGGACAGCGGCCGCAGGTGCAGGCCCGGCGCTTCGGCGACCGCCTCGGCCCAGGTGTATCCATTCAAGAACGGCGCGCCCACGATCTCGAACGGGCGGGTCGTCCCCCGCCCCTCCGACAGGTTGGTGGCCTCGAACAGGCACTGCCCCGGATAGACCAGGGCCGTGTCGGGCGTCGGCATGTTGGGCGACGGCATCACCCAGGGCAGCCCGGTCTGGGCAAACGTCATGTCGCGCCGCCACCCCCGCATCGCGACCACCGTCAAATCCCCGTCGAGCGGGCGGGCGAAGCGGTTGTCGCCCGCCCAGGACATCCCGCCGGCGCGCAAGCGGGCCATCTCGCCGATGGTCAGCCCGTGCCGCACCGGCACCGGGCAGAGCCCGACGAACGAGCGGCAGGTCTCCGTGACCGAGCCCCCCTCGATGGCGATCCCGCCCAGCGGGTTGGGCCGGTCCAGCACCACCACCGCGACGTCGGCCGAGAAGGCCGCCTCCATCGACAGCACCATCGTCCAGACGTAGGTGTAGTAACGGCTGCCGACGTCCTGCAGGTCGATGACCAGCACGTCGATCTCGGCCAGGTGCTCGCGCCGGGGCGCCAGCGACGCGAACGTCGATCCGTAGAGGCTGGCGACGGGGATGCCGGTGCGGCTGTCCTGATCGTCGCCGACGCCGATCATGTCCTGCGCCTCGCCGCGCACGCCATGCTCGGGGCCGAACAGCAACGCCGGCCGCACGCCCGCCTGGACCAGCCGGTCGACGGCGTGCGTGAGATCCCCCGCCACGCTGGCCGGGTGGCAGAGCACCCCCACCCGCCGCCCGCGCAGCAGCGCGAGCCGGTCCTTGCACAACACATCGAGCCCACTCTCGACGCTCACGCGGTCACTCTAGGACCAACGCCCCATAAACGAAAGGCCCACCCGGCAGCGCCGAGCGGGCCTTTCATCGCGGTTACCCGCCCAGTCGGGCTTAGTTGATCGGGATCGGCTTGAGCGTGACCTGCTCGCCCTGGGTGTTGACCTTGAAGCGCACCATGCGGCACTTCCACTTCTGCTTCAGCCCACCCTCGATGAGGCGCAGCTTGGCGGTGAACGCCTGGACGGTGATCCCCTTGGTCGGCTTGCCCTGGCTCTTCAGCGCGGCCACGTACTCGTTGAAGATGCGCGTGAAGTAGACCGGCTCGGCCTCCTGGCTCAGCGCGTTCGCCTCGGGAGAGGCCGCCGCGGACGGGCCGGAGCCCTCCTCGACCAGCATCTGATCCGAACGCCACCGCGAGGTCTCGTCCTGCTCCTCCTCGGGCTCGTCCTCGTTCGGCTCCTCGCGCCCCAGCAGGCGGGCCAGCATGACGTTCAGCCCGTTCGACAGACCCTCGAAGTCGGGACCGACCGGCTTGAACTGGTAGTCGATGTTCCCGTTGATGATCTCGGCGACGCCCAGCTCGATCTTGTCGAGCGGCCGGATGAACCGAAGCGCGGTGAGCATCACGGCGGCCAGCATTACCAGGATGGCCAGCACGCCGAATCCGATGATCTTGACCCCCACCGCCGACACCGACTCCAGCGCGTCGGAGACCGACATCAGCGTGACCACGCCGCTGGTCTTGTCGAAGGCGTTGCCGTGCAGCGGCGCGGCGACCGCGGTGTAGTCGCGGCCGTCCAGCATCATGTGGAACACCTCCGTCGGGGCGTTCTTCTGCAGGGCCTGCTGCCCCCAGGCCTCGGGCGACGAGAACAGGATCGCGTTCAGCGCCTGCGTCTTGTTGCCGTCCTCCTTGGCATTCTCACCGGTCCCCTCGGACACGAAGCTCGAGGTGTGGACCTTGCCATTGTGGAAGTACGCCACCTCGCTGCCCAGCAGATCGCGCTTGGCCTGGGCGTCGCGGGCGGTCACGACGTAGCCGACCAGCAGCGCGCCGCGGATCGTCCCGTCAGGATGAATGATGGGCGCCACGGCGATGCGCGTCATGCGCCCCTGCAGCGTCCAGATGTCCTTGGTGGCCTCTCCCCGCAGCGCGGTCGCCACGGCCGGGAACTTGGTGCGCAGGTCCTCGCCGAACATGGCGTTGACGTTCAGGTCACGAGCGATGACCTTCCCCTCGGCGTCCAGGATCGCCACGATGTCGGCCTTGCGGGCGCCCCCCGTCTGAAGGAGGCCGTTCAGCTGCTCGGCCTGCTCGAAGGCGGCCTGGCGGCGGCCCGTCTCGTCGGACTTGGAGAACACACCGACCACGCCGGGGCGGTGGGCCAGCCCGGCGACCAGGTTCGCGAACTCCAGGGCCTCCAGACGGGCGATGTCTCCGTGCATCCGCTGGGCGCGTGACACGTCGAACTCAACAGTGCGGATGCT
>Ga0134125_10006534_pt1 | contig 13193 bp, 8 predicted proteins | sample KB31751_FD_96464 | JGI IMG/M metagenome (GOLD analysis project Ga0134125, IMG submission 96464) | Terrestrial soil microbial communities with excess Nitrogen fertilizer from Kellogg Biological Station, Michigan, USA - KB3-175-1 | ecosystem: Environmental > Terrestrial > Soil > Unclassified ... | reverse complement strand
GGACCGGTCGCCGAGCCGGCCACGCACCTCGGTAGCCAATGCCCGCAGGTCAGCGCCACTGACACCGTCGGGAGTCTGTGCCGCCACCAGCGCGGTGGCACCGACCTGCTCGGCGGCGCCGGCCAAGGCGCCCGACGAGGACAGTACGGCGCCGGCGCGCAGTTTCTCCAGCTCCCGCTCGGCCGCGCGCAGCCGCTCGGCGATCGCCCCGATGCGCTCGGGCAACTCCTCGGGCCGCGCCTTGAACTGCTCAGCGAGCTGCGCGACCAGCACGTGTTCACGGGCCAGGAAGCGGAACGCATCCAGCCCCACCAGCGCCTCCACCCGGCGCACCCCGGCCCCGACGGACGCCTCGGACAGCAGTTTGATCAAGCCGATGTCGGCCGAGTTGGGCACGTGGGTGCCCCCGCAGAGCTCCTTGGAGTAGTCGCCGATGGTGATAACACGCACCGCGTCGCCGTACTTCTCACCGAACATCGCGATCGCGCCCTCGCGGCGGGCGTCGGCCATCGACATCACGTCGGCAGTGACCGGCAGCGAGCGCAGTAGCACCTCGTTGACCTCGTCCTCGACGTCGGTCAGCACGCTGGGCGGCACCGCGCCGCCCGGGGAGGTGAAGTCGAAGCGCAGCCGGCCCGGCGCGTTGAGCGAACCGGCTTGGGCGGCGCTGGTGCCCAGCGCCCGGCGGACGCCGGCGTGCACCAGGTGCGTGGCGGAATGGGCGCGGGCCACCGCGCGTCGGCGGGTCACATCCACCTGGGCCAGGACCGCGTCGTCCAGCCGGACCTCGCCGGACACGACGGTGCCGCGATGCACCGACAGGCCGTCCACCGGGGTCTGCACATCGGCGACCTGGACGGTGAACCCGTCGCCGGTCAGGATGCCGGTATCGGACTGCTGGCCGCCGCCCTCGGCGTAGAACGGGGTGCGGTCGAGTACCACTTCCACGCCACTGCCCTCACCGGCTGCGGGGACCCCGACCCCGTCGACCAGCAGACCGACCACCCGGCTCTCGGCGGACAGCTCGGTGTAACCGAGGAAATCGGTGCGGCCGCGCGCGTCGAGTACGCTGCGGTACTCGCTGAGGTCCCCGTGACCGGAGCGCCGTGCCGCCGCATCGGCTTTGGCCCGCTGCCGCTGCTGCGCCATCAGCGTGCGGAAACCCGCCTCATCGACGGACAGGCCGGCCTCGGCGGCCATTTCCAGGGTCAGGTCGATGGGGAACCCGTAGGTGTCGTGCAACTGGAAGACCTGATCGCCGGACAGCTGCGCACCACCGGACTGCCGCGTCTGCGCCACCGCCATGTCGAAAATCCGCGACCCGGCGGACAGCGTGGCCAGGAAAGCCTCTTCCTCGGCCCGGGCCACCGCGTCGATCCGCTGGTAGTCCGTGACGAGCTCCGGGTACGACGGACCCATCGTGTCTCGCACCACCGCGGTGATGTCGCCCAGGACCGGTTCGGTCACGCCGAGCAGGCGCACCGAGCGCACGGTGCGGCGCAGCAGCCGGCGCAGCACGTAGCCGCGTGCCTCGTTGCTGGGGGTCACCCCGTCACCGATGAGCATGACGCCGGTGCGGGCGTGATCAGCGATCACCCGGAACCGCACGTCATCTGCGGTATCAGCGCCGTAGCGCCGGCCCGAGAGCTGCTCGGCCAGGGTGATCACCGGGCGCAGCAGGTCGGTCTCGTACACGTTGGGCACATCCTGGAGCAGCAGCGCCACCCGCTCCACGCCCATGCCGGTGTCGATGTTCTTCGCGGGCAGCGGCTCGCGGATCGAGAAGTCGCTCTTGCCCGGGCCGGTGGATGGTCCCCGCTCGTCCTGCATGAAGACCAGGTTCCAGATCTCCAGGAAGCGATCCTCGTCGACGATCGGCCCGCCGGGGCGGCCGAAAGCCGGGCCGCGATCGATGTAGATCTCCGAGCTGGGTCCGCACGGGCCGGGCACGCCCATGGACCAGAAGTTGTCGTCCATCCCGCGGCGCTGGATGTGATCGGCCGGTATCCCGGCCACTGTCCGCCACAGGTGCTCGGCCTCGTCGTCGTCGGTGTAGACGGTGACCCAGATGCGATCCGGGTCGAACCCGTACCCGCCGGCGTCGACCGGACCGGTCACCAGCTGCCACGCGTAGTCGATGGCCCCTTGTTTGAAGTAGTCGCCGAAGGAGAAATTGCCGGCCATCTGGAAGAAGGTGTTGTGCCTGGTGGTCTTGCCCACCTCGTCGATATCCGGGGTGCGCACACACTTCTGGATGGACGCCGCCCGGCTGTAGGGCGGTGTCGCCTGACCGAGAAAATATGGCTTGAAGGGCACCATGCCGGCGTTGACGAACAGCAGGTTCGGGTCGTCCACCAGTAGCGATGCGCTGGGTACCACGGTGTGACCGGTTCGTTGGAAATGGTTCAGGAACCGTTGGCGGATCTCGTGAGTCTGCACTGGGGCCGTCCTCAAAAACTAATGGCCTCGAAAGCTGATTGCCTCGGAACACAAGGGATGGGCAGCTGCACAGCGACCGCGTGTACTAGCCCAGGGGCCGCGCGGTGGCTTCTCACGCTTGATGCGCCCCAGAGCCGGCGTACCCCGACGCGATGTCGATGCCGGTACGCGCGGCGACGGTCGCATGCAGCTGAGCCTCCCGCTCCACCATCCCGGCCCGGATATCGGCCCCGAAAGAGCCCACCGCGGTAGCCAGTTCTCGGACGGCGTCACTGACGTTCTCAGCCGCGCCTGCCGGTGTCATCCGCCGGGCCTTTGCGCTGGCCTTGCGACTTGCCGCAACCCCCGCAGCAATGCCCAGACCGAACCAGAGTATCCGCTTCACCGCGTGTTCCCGTCCCGACGGCGCCCGCGTGGCCGGCGGCCAGACGCCTTGTCCTTGCGCTTGCGACTGCGCATCGCCTTGCTCAGGCCATAGGATAGCGCCGCGACGCGCACCAACGGTCCGCCCAGCGTGGCGGTGAACAGGGAAGTCAGCGCGGACACGTTGCCGGTCACCACCTGGGCGTTCGCGGTGATCCCGTCCAGCCGCTCAAGCTGGGCATTGACGTGTGTCACGGTCGTGTTCGCCCCGCTGAACAGCGGATCGGCTTCCGCGCTCGCCTTGCGGATCGCCTGCGTCGCCTCGTCCAAGGTCCGGCCCAGCTTGATCAGCGGAACGGCGAGCAGACCCACCAGCACCACGAACGCGCCGGCGGCAATCAGCGCGGCGATTTGACCTGCCGACACGGGTCCTCCTTGGCCGATGGCAGCTGGGCGATCAGGCTACCGGGCTCGTTCACGCGCCGTCACGGTGGGCTGGGTGGTGGTGGGCGCGCAGACCAGCTGGTCGGGGTGCGGATGGCTGAGGAAGTCGTGATGCGAGATCTCCCATCCGTACGCACCGGCCAGCGGAAACACCACCAGGTCGCCGACCCTCAGCCGCTCGACCCAAGCCTGCCTGGCGAGCACGTCACGCGGCGTGCACAGCTCGCCGACCACGTCGATGCACAGTGCGTGCACCTCTGGGCGGGCGAAGGGATAACACCACTGTTCGACCGGCAGCACCGCGAATGGATGGCTGTATCCCCACGCGGCAGGCAGCCGGAAGTGATGGGTTCCGCCGCGCAGCACCGCAAAATGGCGGCCGTGGGTGCATTTGAGGTCGATGACCTCGGCGGCGTACCAGCCGGCCTCGGCAACCAGGAACCGGCCCAGTTCGAAGATCAACCGCACGCCGTCGGGCAGCCGACCGAGTGCCGCGCCCAGCCCCTGGGAAAAGCTTGCTAGGTCGAAACCGTCACCACCGGTGTATGGAATCCCGATGCCGCCTCCGACGTCGATGATCTCCAGGTCGACCCGGTGCCTGGCCGCCTGCTGCGTGCACCACTCCACGCTGTCGGTCACGAAACCCGCGTGCGCCCGTGCGTCGAGATTGTTCGACGCGGCATGCAGGTGAAAGCCGCGCAGCAGGACTGCCGGAAGGGCGCGGCACAGCTCGATCGCCTCCGGTATGAGCGACTCGTCCAAGCCGAACTGGGTCGCGGCCCCGGCCATCCGCAGCCGCCCGGGTAAGCCACTGCCACGCCGGTTGACGCGCAACGCCACCGGCACGCGGATACCGAGCTCAGCGCCGACCCACGCCGCTCGGCGCAGCTCATGCATGCTCTCGACATTGAGCAGGCCTACGCCGGCCCGTAGCGCACTGGCGATCTGCGCGTCGGTCTTGCCCGGTCCGCTCAGCGCCAGCCTTACTGCGCCTGCGGCGACGGCCTTGTCGATCTCGCCCAGCGACGCCACTTCGAATCCGTCGACCTGTCCGGCCAGCGTGCTCAGCACCGCGGGATGGCTATTGGCCTTGACTGCGTAGTACAGCTCGCATCGCCGGGTCAACGCTGCGCGAACCGCATGGGCCTGCGACAGCACGGTATCCAGGTCGTAGACGTAGGCGCACACCGGATGGTCGCCAACGGTCTGCCGTTGCAGTGCTCGGCTCACCCGCTGCCAGGCGGCGCCGTGGAGCCGGCTCGCGCCGCCGGTCAACGGCATGGGTCGGACAGCGGATTTCGCACCGGCACGTACTGGTCACCGCCTGATCGGTCCAGCCGCATCCGGGCGAATGCCTTGACCGGCAGGGTCGGTCCGAAAAGCACGGCGCGGTCGGCGCGGACATCCTCCCGCAGTTGCTGATCAGCATCCAGATCGGTGAGAAGCCCGGCCAGCATCGCGCTGACGCGGCCCCATACCGCCCGCGGATCGACCCCGCACCGCGTCACCAGGTGAGCGACGATCTCGCCGAGGTGGTTTGACAGCGCGGTGTAGAGCACCTTGGCCCGCATCACCTGGACATCGCCGGTCACCGTCACGGTGCCGGGCCGCGGATCCAGCGGCAGTCCGTGCCGGCGTAGCCGTGGTGGGTAGATCCGCATGCCACCCCAGTCACGCAACACCAACCGGGTGGGCACGGCGTCGACGAAGGTGAAGATGCAGTTCTGCAGGTGGGCCTCCACCGCGATGCCGTACTTGGTCATCAAGATCACGGACACCGGGAGCAACAGCGCGGCGTACTCCTCGGCAAAGCGCAGACCCGCCGTCCCGACATCCCGTTCGCCGCGGGTGCGGCCGTACCGGGTGACGAGCTCGACCAGCAGGCTGGAGTCGGTCACCGGTGCGCGGGCCGGCAGCGCGCAGCCGGGCACCGGAAGTTCCTCGGGGCGCAGGTAGCCCGACAGGTCCCGGCGAACAAGTGCGGACAGCGCGCGGGAGCGGCGCTCGGGATCGGGATCCTGCGACGGCGGCCGGTAACTTGCGCCTGCGAGCTCGTCGAGCAGCACGATTCGATCGGTCAGGACCGGCTCGCGGTCGATGACTTGACGTAGCAGCCGGCTGTACACCGGGCCGTTGTTCGTGGTGTGCGCCGAGATGGACCGCCGGGTGGAGCCGATCAGGGTGTCCAGGGCCGTCTTGACCAGCAGGCGCCGGCCCGCGGGCGAACGCTCGGTGAGCAACGTCCGCACGCTCGACGTCGGCACACCGGCCAGCCGGGCAGCGGGCACCGGCACCACCGTGCCGTCGGCGATCTCTTGCGCCAGCAGCGGGTAGACGACCTGTTCGAGCTGCCAGGGGTGCACGGGCACGAACACGTAGTCAGCCGGGTCGAGCTGATCCCCACCGAAGTGCCCCTGGACAGCCGTGTCCAGTTTCGGGTACTCGGCGCACAGCAGCTGCCCGATATCACGCCCTCGCTCATCGGGGGCGGACTCGACCCGTTGCCGCCTGATGGCCACCAGAACCAGATCCGTCGAGGTCTGCGATTCCAGATCGTGGCGCAGCAAATCGGTTGGTTGCATCCCCAGCCGACCGCGCCCGCACGGGTGCAGGTTGTGCCCCTCGGTGTTGAGCCTCTCGAAGAACACCATCACGTCCTCGGGCGTCTCTCGGACGGTGAGGCGCTGGGCAAGGCTCACGGTGTCCGGCGCGTCCAATTCGGTCGCGACGTGGCGCAGGGCCAGCCGCTGTTCTTCCGATCGGGTGAAGGCCAGCGCGAGGTTGGCCACGGTATCCGCGAGCTCAGCAGCGAAGGATCGCCATCCCGGCGCCGGCGCGAACTCGGCACACAACGCGGCAAGATCACCGGGCGACTCGATGACGGTCGTCTCAGCGGCACGCAAGCACAGCACTGGGTCGCCCGGCTTGACGTTGTGGAAGGCATGCTCGGCGCGGACCGGAAAGGCCAGCATCGCCGAGGCGCCGAGCTCATCACAGAACTCACGGACGAACCACGTACCTGGTCGAAAATCGGTCAATAGCGTCGCGAGGCCCGGTTGTGTGCCGGCGTCGAGACGGCGGCCGGCCGTCCGGATCTCGCCGACATCCTCCCGCCACAGCGCAGCTAGCAAGCGGTGCAAGACCACAGTCCGCGCCCTCGGTAACTGTTCGAGCAACGCGCTCGCGTACCCTGGCGCGTCGCCCTGTAGAGCCTGGTACATGCGCAGCTCTTCGGGCGTGCGCAAGGCGACTCCGGTGGTGGTGTCGGGCAGGTGATTCATCCGGCGGCCGCCAACGGGTTGGGCACGGCCACCCACTGCGGGGCATGGGGATTGGCCGACAGATGGACGCGCAGCATGGACTTGGCCGGCAGCGTGGGACCGAACAGAGCAGCCCCGTCCCGGCCGGCTTGGGCCGCGATGCCGGCGTCCGCGGTCAAGTTGGCATAAATCGAACGGCAACACCGAGCAACCAGCCGCCATAACCGAGCGGGGTCGGCCTGGCCGACCCTGGCAAGGGTGCCCACGAGCTGACCGAGATTGGTGTCGAGCAGGGGAAAGAACAACGCGGCCCGAAGCTCGTCTTCGTCATCGGTGCGCAGCGCGCCGATCAATGCCGGGGGACGCATGCCACTGCGGGCCAGCCGTGTGGGGCTGACCCGGACGCTGCCGAAATCGCGGTAGAGCAGGCGGATCGGCAGACCATTACGTAACACCACGACGGCGTTTTGCCCATGTGGCTCCAGCGCAACGCCCCAGCGGGACAGCAATGCGAACAGCGCGGGCAGCGTGCAATCGCAGTAGCGGGCAAGGAAGTGCATCGCAGTGTCACCACTGTCGGAGCTGGACCAGCGGTGCGTGGATGCCAACTCGTCGAGCGCCTCGGCAAGCACCGGGCGGCCGGTCAGCGGCGACCGGGCGGCCAGCGCGGCAACCGGAAGTGCCACCTCGCCATCATCTGCGTGCCGCTCCGGGGACTCCCGGATGATCGCGGCCAGGCTGGCCGCGGCCTCGGGCGGTTCGCCCGGAACTGTCCGGTAGCTGCCGCCGGCCAGCTCGGCAAGGCCGATCAACCGCCCACCGAAGCCACCCTCACGCCGGCAGATCTGCGCCAGCAGGGCCGACATGATCGGGCCATTGTGCACCGTTGGCGGCGAGACCACGCGGGTCGCGGTGGTGAGCCGGATATCGACTGACGTCTTGAGGTGGGCAGCTCGCCGGTCGGACGCAGGCGCGAGAGTCCGCAGCGACAGCAGCGGGCGCGCGAGGATCCCCGCGTCCGGGATTGCAATGATCCGCCCGCAGGCCAGCGCGTCGGCGTAGCGATCTTGCAGTGCCCTGTGCAGCTGCCATGGATGCACCGGAAGCAACTCGTAATCAGCTGGGTCGCGCCCGCTACAGCGCAGGTGTGCGGCGGCGACGTCAGCGGCGTGCGGGTGCCAGTGGCGCAGCTCGGCGGTCATATTCCGGCGCGCGGACGGCGGCTGGGTGAACGACGACCGGGCAATCGCGACGATCTTGACGGTGACGTCATCGGCCCACTCCGGGCTGAAACTGAATAGCTCATGCACGGTCATCCCGCCACGGACCCGGGCGCACGGATGCAGCGGATGCCCGTCGACGACGGTCCGCTCGAACAGCGCAAGCGGGCTGAACGCCGGGTTTGCGGCGGCCTGGCGGGCCGCCCAGCGCAGCGCGTTGCGCTCGGGGGTCGCAGCTATCGCCAGCCGTGCACGCCGCCACGACTCCCCGACAAGGGCGAGGGCATGGTTGGCGACGCTGTCGTCCAACTCGGCAGCCAGCTGGCGCCACCGGTCGGTATCCGCCTGGCTGAGGCGTGCCTGGGCCCGGGCCGCCAGCACCGACATCAGCAGCGTGACCGGGTGGTCGATGAGTTGCGGGACTCCGGCATAGATGGTGACCGCTAGGTTCGCGGAGTGCTCGGCGAAGGGATCGGCGATGGCTGGCGGCGCGCACAGTCGGGTGCCGTCGGGCAGCAGGATCCGTGCATGACCATTGGTTGCCAACGGGACAACATCGATGCGCTCTCGCGACAGCGCCACCCACAACTTGCCCAGCGCCACCGCCCGGGCTTGCCGCAGAGCCGACGGGAAATCATCCGCCAGCTGCGGGTGGACACTGCGCAACGCCGCGAGCGCGGCCTGTTCCGCCCCCATGCCAGCGCCCACGTCTTCATCCTGGCGGTTGGGTGGGTGCTAGGGCCAGATTGTCCGAAGACCTGCTTACAGGGTCGAGCATTGGCACGTAACACTGCGTCAGTTCCCGCGGACGATGCGGCGCAGCTTCGGTAGGCGGCCGGCTATCGGCGCTTCCGCCCCGCGGTCGCTGGGCTGGTAGTAATCGCGACCTACCAACTCGTCAGGCGGGTACTGCTGGGCCAGCACGCCGTCGGCTGCGTCGTGCGGGTAGCGGTAGCCCTGCGCGTGCCCGAGCCGGGCGGAGCCCGCATAGTGGCCGTCGCGAAGGTGCGCCGGAACCGGCCCGGTCGCGCCGGCCCGGACGTCGGCCAGTGCAGCGTCGATCGCGGTGATCACTGCATTGGATTTGGGTGCGGTGGCCAGGTGCACAGTGGCCTGGGCCAGTGCCAAGCGACCTTCGGGCATCCCGATGAACTGCACCGCATGGGCGGCGGCGACCGCCGTGTGCAGCGCCGTCGGGTCGGCCATCCCGATGTCCTCGCTGGCGTGCACCACCAGCCGGCGGGCGATGAACCGCGGATCCTCACCGGCCTCCACCATCCGCGCCAGATAGTGCAATGCCGCGTCCACATCGGACCCGCGGATGGCCTTGATGAACGCGCTCATCACGTCATAGTGCTGATCTCCCGCCCGGTCGTAGCGCACCGCGGCCCGGTCCACCACGGACTCGACGCAGGCCAAGTTCACCACCGCGCCGCCCGCCGGGGTTCCTGTTGACGTCACAGCCTCGGCGGCGGTCTCCAGCGCGGTCAGCGCCCGCCGGGCGTCCCCGGCGGCCAGCCGGACGAGATGGTCTTCCGCGGCGGGTTCCAGGGTGATCGACCCGCCGAAACCGCGGGGATCGGCCAACGCTCGCCGGATCAACTGGCGCACGTCGTCATCGGACAACGGGTGCAGCTGCAGCACCAGCGATCGGGACAGCAGCGGTGACACCACAGAGAAGAACGGGTTCTCGGTGGTCGCGGCAATCAGAAGAATGACACGGTCCTCGACCGCGCCGAGCAGCGCGTCCTGCTGGGTGCGGGAAAAACGATGCACCTCATCGATGAACAGCACGGTGGCGTCCCCGCCTTCACGGCCCAGGCGGCGACGGGCGGCGTCGATCACCGCGCGGACCTCCTTGACCCCGGCCGACAGCGCCGACAACGCCTCGAAACACCTGCCGGTCACCTGCGAGACCAGCCGTGCCAGCGTGGTCTTGCCGGTACCCGGCGGACCGTACAGAATCACCGACGCGGCCGCGCCGCCTTCGACCAACCTGCGCAGCGGGCTACCAGGCGCCAGCAAGTGGTCCTGCCCGACGACTTCGTCCAGCGTGATCGGCCGCATCCGGACCGCGAGCGGCGCCGAGGCAGACAGCCGCTGCCCGGCGAGCTGCTCTGCACGGGCAGCGAACAGGCCGCCGTCGAAGAGGGCCTCACCCAGATCTTTGCTCGACCGGTTACCGGACACACCGCGACGGTACCGCCGCGGACCGACCGATCACGTCCCGCAGCACCAGCTCGGCGGCGCGGGTCAGCTCAGCTCTGGACCAGCGGGCGGCGCAGATTACCGCCATCACGCCGGGTACGCAGCATCAACACCAGGATCCCGGCGAACGTGATGCCGACCAGGTTCACCAGCAGCTGCAGCGTGGACTCCAGCGCCGTGCGCCAGGCACCAGTGGTCAACGCGACGACCGCGAACGCCGCCGCGGGCACCGTGGTCACCGAGATGAACACCCCGATGAGCACGGCCGAGCGCGCCGACGTGAGGCTGAGCATCCCGGCGGCGCCCGCGAGCAGTGCAAGAATCAGGGAAAATGGCCCCACCTGGTAGATGAAGTCCACCTGCTTGAGTGAGCCGACGACGCCCACATCGATCAGCCCGGTCCACTCCCCCAGCATCGCGCCCCCCGCCGCGATGACCATGGCGAGCGGGAAGCCCACCCCCAACGCCAGCGCTGCCCGGCGGATCAGATCTCCCCGACGCAGCACGAGCCCGACCGCAAGCGCCGCCAGCGGTGCGAACTCCGGGCCGACGACCATGGCACCCACCACGGTGATCGGGGAATCGGTGACCACCCCGACGACTGCGATGAGGCAGGCCAGGGTGAGAAAGGCCAGGAAGGTCACCGTCAACTGGGAATCATCCCCGGTGCGCGCGATGAGCTCGTCCCACACCACCGCATCGGCGGGATCGCCGGGTGCGGCGACCGCGGCAGCGTCCGCGGCATCGGAGAGCACGGTGTCCAGCGCTTCGAGAGTGACCCCGCCGACATGGTCGATACCGAGTGCACACAGGTCGGCTAGCACCCCGTCGGCGGCCTCCCGGACCACATCGGCCTGCACCAGATCACCCGGTGGATCAACCGCGGCACCGCGCAGGACGGTCACATGAACCGTGCCGGAATCGTTGCGCAATGTGGCGAGCACCGCGCCGGTCACCTCCGCCGGGCAGGTGATACGCAGGTGCAGCACGTGCTAGCCCTTCGCGGCGGGCTTCGCGTCCACCCCGGCCTCGGCACGCTGCTCGGCAGTGATCGGGGCCGGTGCGCCGGTGAGCGGGTCCAGACCGCCGCCGGATTTCGGGAACGCGATCACGTCGCGCAGTGAATCGGCCCCGGCGAGCAGCATGCAGATCCGGTCCCACCCGAAAGCGATCCCGCCGTGCGGCGGCGGCCCGTAGCGGAACGCCTCGAGCAGGAATCCGAACTTCTCCCGTGCCTCATCGTCAGAGATCCCCAGCACCCGGAACACCCGCTGCTGCACCTCGGCCTGGTGAATACGGATCGAACCCCCGCCGATCTCGTTGCCGTTACAGACCAAGTCGTAGGCGTAGGCCAACGCGGATCCGGGGTCGGTTTCGAACCGGTCGATCCACTCTGGGGGCGGTGCGGTGAACGGGTGATGCACCGCAGTCCAGCTGCTGTGTCCCATCGCGACATCCCCACTGCCCTCGACCGGCTCGAACATCGGTGCGTCGACCACCCAGATGAACGACCAGGCCGATTCGTCGATCAGGCCGCATCGCCGGCCGATCTCCACCCGGGCGGCGGCCAGGAGAGCACGGGCCTGGGCGGCATCGCCGGCGGCGAAGAACACGCAGTCGCCGGGGTTGGCCCCGACTGCCTTGGCCAGGCCCTCCCGCTCATGTTCGGCGAGATTGCGAGCTACCGGGCCGGACAGCTCACCTTCCGTACCGATCAGCACATAGGCCAGTCCACGGTGGCCACGTTGCTTCGCCCACTCCTGCCAGGCATCGAGCTGCCGGCGTGACTGCGCTGCCCCACCCGGCATGACGACGGCGCCCACGTAGGGCGCTTGGAAAACGCGGAACGGGGTGTCCAGGAAGTAGCTGGTGAGCTCGGTGAGTTCGAGCCCGAAGCGCAGGTCGGGTTTATCGGTTCCGTAGCGCGCCATCGCATCGAGGTAACTCAGCCGGCTGATGGGCACCTCGATCTGGTAGCCGGCCAGCTCCGACCACAGGGCGGCGATCACCTTCTCCCCCAGCGAGATCACGTCGTCCTGCTCGACGAAGCTCATCTCGATGTCGAGCTGGGTGAACTCGGGTTGCCGGTCGGCCCGGAAATCCTCGTCCCGGTAACAGCGAGCGATCTGGTAGTAGCGTTCGGTGCCGGCGACCATGAGCAGCTGCTTGAACAGCTGCGGCGATTGCGGCAGCGCGTACCAGCAGCCGGGTTGGAGCCGCGCCGGAACCAGGAAGTCGCGCGCGCCCTCCGGGGTGGAGCGGGTCAGGGTCGGAGTCTCCACCTCGACGAAACGCTCCTCGTGCAGCACAGTGCGAGCGATCCGATTGGCCTCGCTGCGCAGCCGCAACGCCGCTGCCTGGCTGGGACGGCGCAGATCGAGGTAGCGGTGCCGCAGCCGTATCTCCTCGCCGACTTCCAGGTGCTCGTCAAGCGGAAACGGCAACGGCGCCGATTCGCTGAGCACCGTCAGTTCCTCGGCAGTGACCTCGATGGCACCGGTGGGAATGTCCGGGTTCTCATTGCCTTCAGGGCGGACCGCCACGATGCCGGTGACCTGGAGACAGAATTCAGCGCGCAGCCGGTGGGCCCGTTGCGCCATGTCGCCCTCGCGGAACACCACCTGCGTCACTCCGGAGGAATCCCGCAGATCGATGAAGATCACTCCACCGTGGTCGCGGCGCCGGGCAACCCAGCCGGCGAGGGTGACGGTCTGCCCTGCGTGCGCGGTGCGCAACGTGCCGGCAGGGTGGGTACGCATCACGGAGTGGGACTCCTCGATCTTCTGCGACGGACTTCAACCCTGCTGAGGCTAGCCGCGGCGCAACACCGCCGCCCGTCGCGCCCCCTCATCACAGCAAGGTGAGCTGCTCTGCCTCCGCACTGGTCCGATCATGTGAAAACCTAGCCGAGGCACTACCCGGCAGGGGCCCTGCCCGCACCGCGGTGCGTCGGACCGGCCGCCGACGCGCCTGACCCGGCGTCGGATTTCCGACACCGTAACGCCGAGCCAGCTCGGCTACCTGGTCGCAGACGCTTCGCTGGTAGGCCTTGGGCGCGTACGCGCCACGCCCGTACAACTCGTGATATCGAGTCACCAACTCTGGATGCTCGCGCTCCAACCAAGAGAGATACCATTCCCGAGCGCCCGGGCGAAGGTGGAGCACGATCGGGGTGACGCGGCGAGCGCCGGCCTCGGCGATAGCGCGCACCGTCGTCTCCAGCCGGCTGGGCGAGTCGCTGAGGTACGGCAGGATCGGC
>Ga0134125_10006533_pt1 | contig 13194 bp, 11 predicted proteins | sample KB31751_FD_96464 | JGI IMG/M metagenome (GOLD analysis project Ga0134125, IMG submission 96464) | Terrestrial soil microbial communities with excess Nitrogen fertilizer from Kellogg Biological Station, Michigan, USA - KB3-175-1 | ecosystem: Environmental > Terrestrial > Soil > Unclassified ... | reverse complement strand
GCGCGCGCGACTTCCCAGGCGCGGTCGGGGTTGCGCAGTTCCTCGCCCTCGGGATCGTCGATCAGCTCATCGCCGATCCGGGTGTTGAAAAAATATCTCGGCATGCAATTCCAATGGCGTCGGTGGAGCCGAATTGGAAGCGGGAGGCTTCTCACAAGTTATTTATTTCGGTGACACCGGAAGGCCAAGGGCCATTCCACCTCGTTCCACAATGGCACGGGAATGAAACCCTTGATCGCCCTTTGCTTTGATCGGCCCACCCACCAGCGGGTGGGAGCATTGCTGCATCGCAACAAAATACGCCGAGGTTTCAAGGCGAAAGAATTCACTGGCGAACTTTTCATCAGGCGGTAGTTTATGAGGGAGGGCGTAAAAGTTCGTCCCGTTTGCAAGGAGAGCCAAAATGGCCTGGAAAGCACCGAAAATCGTCGAAGTGCCGTGCGGCATGGAAATCAACATGTATGTGAGCGCCACCCGCAAGTAAGCGGCGCGAACGTCTGACGTTTAACGCAGGTGGACCTTCGGGCGTGACACGTTCCTGGATACAGGAGCGTGGCTGGCACGAAGTCCACCTTCGTAATATTTGGGCGGATCAAAGTGGTGGTTCTGCGTTAAGGGTTTGCCGGGGGGACGTATCATGCTTCGCGTCGTCGTCCTGGGCGCTGCGGCGGGCGGCGGCGTACCGCAGTGGAACTGCGGCTGCCGGATTTGCCGGGCGGCACGAAAAGAACAGCCGGATTTGCAGGCCACGCAGGCCTCGATCGCGTTCAGCGCCGATGGCGCGCACTGGTTCCTCGTCAACGCCTCCCCCGATCTGCGCCAGCAACTGATCCATACGCCGCAGCTTCACCCCAAGCCGGGCGCGCTGCGCCATTCGCCGATCGCGGGCGTGATCCTGACCAATGGAGAGATCGACGCGGTCGCGGGCCTGTTGTCGATGCGCGAGGGGTCGCCCTTTGCGATCTACGCCCACCCCAAGGTGCTGGCGATCCTTGCCTCCAACAGCATCTTCAATGTGCTCAGCGAGAAGAACGTCGCCCGAATCGGCATCGAGATCGAGCGTGCCTTCGAACCCGCTTTGCCCGACGGCTCGCCCTCCGGTATCGAGGTGATCGCCTTCACCGTGCCCGGCAAGGGCGCCTGGTATCTGGAGGGCAAGGCGCATCCCGGCGGCACGGACGGGGCCGGCGACACGCTCGGCCTTCGCATCCGCGACAAGGCCACGAACAGGCATTTCTACTTCATCGCCGCCTGCGCCCATGTCTCCGACGAGCTGAAATCGCGCCTTGCGGGCGCGCCGCTTCTGTTCTTCGATGGCACGGTCTGGCGCGACGACGAAATGGTCGTGGCCGGCCTCGGCACCAAGACCGGGCAGAGCATGGGACATATCTCGATGTCGGGAACATCAGGCGCGATCGAGGCGCTGGCCGGCCTCGATATCGACAGGAAGATATTTCTGCATATCAATAATTCCAATCCGGCGCTGCTGCGCGGCTCGTCCGAGCGCCAGATCGCCGAAAGCGCGGGATGGCAGATACCCGCCGACGGAACGGAGATCGTGCTGTGAACGTCGTTCCCACCGACATGACGGCCTACTCGGTCGGCAAGGCTGTGCCGCTCAACAATGCCGCCGAGCTCGAGGCCGCGTTGCGCCATATCGGCGCCACCCGCTATCACAGCCTGCATCCGTTCCATCGCCTGCTGCATGGCGGCAAGCTCAACAAGGGCCAGGTGCAGGCCTGGGCGTTGAACCGCTATTATTATCAGAGCACGATCCCGATCAAGGACGCGGTCGTGATCTCGCGCTTCCGCGACCGCGGCATCCGCATGGAATGGCGGCACCGCATCGAGGACCATGACGGCGATCCCGGAAGCGAAGGCGGCATCGAGCGCTGGCTGAAGCTGACCGAAGGCTTGGGCCTCGACAGCGCCTATGTGGAATCGACCGAAGGCATCCTCCCCGCCACGCGCTTTGCGGTGGAAGCCTATGTGCATTTCTGCCGCGACAAGAGCCCGCTGGAGGCAATCGCGTCTTCGCTCACCGAATTGTTCGCGCCGAACCTGCACGAAGAGCGCATCGCGGGCATGCTGAAGCACTATGATTTCGTCAATCCGGACATCATGAGCTATTTCAGCCGCCGCCTGCAGCAGGCGCCGCGCGATGCCGGTTTTGCGCTGGAATATGTCAGGGAACACGCGAAAACGCCGGAACAGCGCGAGCTGGTCTGCAACGCGCTGATCTTCAAGACCAACGTGCTGTGGGTGCAGCTCGACGCGCTCTATCACGCCTATGTCGAGGGCCACATTCCGCCCGGCGCCTTCGTTCCGAAAGGTTGAAATCATGGCCTCGCCGCGCCACATCACTGTCAGCGAGGCAAGCCGGCCGGTGCTGCCGCGGCATACGAAGCTGAAATTCGACGAGACGCGGAAAGTCTGGGTGATCCTGGCGCCGGAACGGGTGCTGGCGCCGGATGAAATTGCGGTGGAAGTGCTGCAGCTCTGCAATGGCGTAAGGAGCGTCGCCGACATGGTCGGAGAGCTCGCGGCAAAATATGCCGCGCCACGCGAAGCGATCGCGACCGACGTGATTGCGATGCTGCAGGATATGGCGGACAAGGGATTTTTGACGGAAGCGCGCGAGAAGACCTCATGAGCGAACTCGCCGACCAAAAGCCGATCGACGCCGGCGACAGCTTCTCCGTGCTGGAGCGCCAGAAGTCGGTCGCGGAAACGTTTGGCATTCCCGTCGCGGTGCTGCTGGAGCTGACGCATCGCTGCCCGCTGCAATGCCCCTATTGCTCGAATCCGCTCGAGCTCGATCGTGGCTCGACCGAGCTCACGACCGAGGAATGGAAGAAGGTGTTGAGCGAGCTCGCCGAGATCGGCGTGCTGCAGGTGCATTTCTCCGGCGGCGAGCCGACCGCGCGCAAGGACCTGGTCGAGTTGGTGAGGCACGCCAACGATGCCGGGCTCTACACCAACCTCATCACCTCGGCCGTGCTGCTGACACGCGAGAAGCTTTCCGATCTTGCCGATGCCGGGCTCTGCCATGTGCAGATCAGCTTCCAGGGCAACGAGCCTGTCGTCGCCGACCGCGTCGCGGGCCTGAGGGATTCGCACCGGAAGAAGCTCGAAGTCGCGAAATGGACCCGCGAGCTCGATTTGCCGCTCACGGTGAATGCCGTGATGCACCGGCAGAACCTGCATCAGCTCGGCGACATCATCCAGATGGCGGTCGATCTCGACGCCGACCGGCTCGAAGTCGCCAACGTGCAATATTACGGCTGGGCGCTGAAGAACCGCGCCGCGCTGATGCCGACGCTGCAGCAGATCGAGGAAACCAGCCGCCTTGTCGAGGAGGCGCAGGTGCGCCTCAAGGGCACGCTCGCGATCGACTATGTCGTGCCGGATTATTATGCGCTGCGGCCGAAGAAATGCATGGGCGGGTGGGGACGGCAGTTCTTCAACATCTCGCCGGCCGGCAAGGTGCTGCCCTGCCACGCCGCCGAGAGCATCACCGGCCTCGAATTCGAATCGGTGCGCAGCAATCATTCCATCGCCTGGATCTGGCAGAACTCGGACGCCTTCAACCGCTATCGCGGCACCGGCTGGATGAAGGAACCGTGCCGAACTTGCGAGTTCCGGGAAATCGATTTCGGCGGCTGCCGCTGCCAGGCGTTTGCGCTGACGGGCGACGCCGCCAATACCGATCCCGCCTGCACGCTGTCGCCGCTGCATGAGACGATCTTCAAGCAGGCCGAGCAGGAAGCCGCCGGCGAGCAGAACCTTTTCCTCTATCGCAATTTCGCCGGTGGGACGCCGGAAGCAGGCGGCGACCATGGCGCCTGACGCCGGCGCGGGCCGTACTGATCCTTTCGCGCCACTGACCTCCGAACAGATCCAGGTCGGCGGCGGCCACGAGCTCTATGTCGAGAGCGTCGGCCGCAAGGGCGGCATTGCCGCGGTCTATCTCCATGGCGGGCCGGGAAGCGGCTGCCAGCCCGATCATCGCCGGCTGTTCGACCCCGAACGTTTCCATGCGGTGCTGTTCGACCAGCGCGGCTGCGGCCGCAGCCGCCCGAAGGGCAGCCGCGAGGTGAACACGCTGCCGCATCTGATCGCCGACCTGGAATGGCTCCGCATCAAGTTCGGCTTCGAGCGCTGGATGATGGTCGGCGGCTCCTGGGGCGCGACGCTGGCGCTGGCCTACGCGCAGGCGCATCCTGCCCGTGTTTCCGGCATCGTGCTGCGCGCGACCTTCCTCGGCATGTATGAGGAAATCGAAGCCGGCTTCTGCGAGGTGATGCCGCGGTTTTATCCGGGCCTTCATCAGGACTTCCTGAGCCTGCTGCCGGAATCCGAACGCAGCCGTCCGCTCGACGCCTATTGGCGCCGCATCCTCGATCCCGATCCCGCCGTGCACGCCCCGGCCGCGCGCGCCTGGCACGATACCGAGCGCATGCTTTCCGAGCACACGCCGTCGCGCACGCGGCTCGATCTGGCCGCGATCAAATCGGGCGGCGCCCTGCCCTCGACGCCCTTCATGGAAGCGCATTATTTCGTCAACGATTGCTTCATGCGGCCGAACCAGCTTCTCGAGGAAGCCGGCAAGCTCAACGGCATCCCCGGTATCATCGTGCAGGGCCGCTACGACCTGCTCTGCCCGCCCTCGACCTCGCAGGCGCTCGCCGCGCGCTGGCCGGATGCTGAAATGCGCATGGTCGAAGGCGCCGGCCATACGCTATACGATCCCGGCGTGCGGGACGCCGTGATGAAGGCCATCGCGGACATGGCGTCGAAGATTTCGCGCTGACCAACCCTGTAACGCGCATGGCCGCTAATCTGTGTCCTCGGCGGGGGACAATGGGATGTGGCGCTGAAGATCCATCCTGTCGTGCAATATCCGTACGATTTCAATCGTGCTTTTTGGCGTCACGCGATATATCAGGAAGTGGCTTCCGCGACGACCCTGTCGCGCGACGTGTAGCGTGCGAAGTCCCGGCATGATCCCGTCTCGGGTCTTGGAGCCAGCAACATTGGCACCGTCAGCAAGTTCGCCAATCGCCTGAACGATCGTGTTCCGATAGGCGCGCGATTGTCGCTCGCCGAAATTTTCAGTGGTCCATTTGAGGATGTTTGCAAAGTCGAGCTCCGCGGCGGCGCCGAGACGAACGCGCCATCGTCGCTCGGCCATGGGAGTCCTATTCGGCTGTTCCGGAAATGACCCTCTCCGAGAGGTTATTCAAATAAGCTTGCAGCTCTTCAATATCCGCGAATTCCTTGAATTCGCCTCGATCCAACGCGTCGACTCCAATGCGGGCTGCTGCCCGAAGGGCCTTCAGCTTGCCCGCATCCTCCGCCTCTCGTTGCTCCAGCAACCGCAACCCGGCACGCAGCACTTCGCTGACATTCTGATAGCGGCCGGACTTGACGAGGGTCTTGATGAGTTCCTCTTGGCGGTCCGTCAACACAACATTCCTTGCGGGCATTTGGCTCCCTCTCAGCCTGTTTGGACCGATCATGGCATAATATGCCATCGCTATCAGTTGTGCAAATGTTCCTCGGCAGTACGCTGCACGATCCCGGCGTGCGCAACGCCGTGATGAAGGCCATTGCCGATATCGCGTCGAAGATTGCGAGATAGTCTATCCACTCATCCCGGGCAGCACGCGACAACCTAGCCTCCGCCTGATAAAAGCCCTCCCCATTGTGAACCCGGCTGTTGGTGAACGGGGAGCCATCGATGCCTTCGGAAGACCGCTTGCGGATTGATCGCGCTCTTGCCGACCTTCGACCCTACGGTCCGGTTCGCCCGGGACAAAGAGGCGCACGCGCACTGAGCGAGCGTATGACCGAGCTTCATACGCCCGGCGCAAGTGTAGCCGTCATCGACAATTTCGACATCGCCTGGGTCAAAGGTTTTGGCGTGAGGGAGGCGGGAGAGGAGGCAGCCGTTCTTCCTGGCACGCCATTCCAGAGCGGGTCTATCAGCAAACCCGTGTTCGCGCTCGCGATCATGCGCCTGTGTCAGGACGGGCGGATGGATCTGGACGTCGATGTCCGGACCTATCTGAAATCGTGGCAGTTGCCGCAGGGTGATGGCGGCTGGACGCCAAAGGTCAGTCTGCGCCGGCTCCTGAGCCATTCCGCGGGAACGACGGTGCACGGCTTTCCCGGATATCCGCCCGATGGCACCTGGCCGTCGCTTCAGCAAGTCCTGGACGGCGTTCCGCCGGCGAACACGCTTCCTGTTTTTGTCGACCTGATACCGGGCTTGCAGTCGCGCTATTCGGGCGGCGGAACCAGTATCGCCCAATTGGCAGCGACGGACCTTACCGGCCTGCCATTTCCGGACCTGATGCGAGAACTCGTGCTGGCGCCGCTCGGCATGAATGACAGCAGTTATGAACAGCCCCCGCCATCGCGGATTGCGGATCGTGCGGCTGTGGCCCACCCCGTTAACGGTATCCCAATTCCGGAGGGCTGGCATGTCTATCCCGAGATGGGCGCCGCCGGGCTTTGGACCACGGCGGATGACCTCGCACGCATGGGCGTCGCGTTGATGCGGGGACTGCAGGGAGAGACCTCCAACCTGGGTTTATCCCGCGAGGACCTCTTGGCGATGTTGCGTCCGCAACTGCCGAACCAGCCAGCAACGGGCGAATTTTTTGGGCTGGGTTGGCAGTGTAGGGGACAAGGTGACGGGCTTCGCTTCGGACACACCGGCATCAACCGCGGATTCTCGGCCGAGATGCGCTTCTATCCGGCCACCGGTCAGGGCGCCGTCATCATGATCAACTCCAATGAAGGATGGTCCTTGCTGGAGGAATTATTTCAGTCACTCGAGCGCGAATATCGTTGGCCTGGATCGTCACCGCGGATCGGCGAAGCTACCGTTGCAGCGGATGTTGAAGGGACGTATCGCGACAATGCCGGCCGCACATTCCGGATCGAGCAGAGCAGCGGCAAATTCCTGCTGTGGGTCGACGATCAGGACGCGATCCATCTGTCGCCTTGCTCGGACGGCACTCTTTCTGCCAATACACCGCAAGTCGGGCTTCGCTTCGAGTCCAGGTCTGACGGGGCGCGGGCGATGCATCTGACTCAAGGCGGCGCAACGTTCGAGGCGATCGCAGATCGCGGATAAGAAAATGAGAAGATCGCGAAGCAAGCGTCTCGGAGGATGAGGCCAGGAACCGGGACTCATGGTTTGAGAAGCATCGCAAGTGCGACGCTCCTCACCATGAGGACTGAGAGAAGGAGGAGAAGAAGATGCCGCTCGCCGGAAAAGGCATGTTGTTGACGTCGATGGACATCGATCCCGCCGACGACGAGGACGATTTCAACCGCTGGTACGACCGCGAGCATCTGGAGGAGCGCGTCGCGATCGATGGCTTCCTCGAGGCGCGGCGCTATCTCGCCCGCACCGGCAGCCCGAAATATCTCTGCCTCTATTCGACCAAAACCATCGAGGTGCTCGACAGCCCCGCCTACCGCGCGCGGCTCGGTCAACCGACCGGCTGGTCGAAGCAGACCATGGCGAAGTTCAAGAACATGATCCGCGCGGTCGCGCGCATCACCGTCAGCCGCGGCAACGGCCGTGGCGCGGTGCTCGGCATCGTTCGCCTGCGCCCCGATGCTGGCCAGGAAGCTGCGTTGCGTGCGGCGCTGACCGCAAAACTCGACCCGAGCGACCTCGACGGCATCATCTCGATGCACCTGATCGAGAGCGACGCGAAGCTCTCGGGTCCGACGACGGAAATCCCGGCGGCCGGCACCGGTGCCGCCGACTGGTTCGTGCTGATCGACGGCACGAATGTCGGCGCGATCACGACGACGCTCGCCGCGCGCTTCACCGGCACGGCAGCTCCTGCGGGCGCGCAGCTCATTTCATCGGGCATCTACGACCTGATTTGGGACCTCGTAAAGAGCGACATTCCCTGAAACGCGGCGGCCGTCGCCGTAGCGCTTCAATATTTTCTGCCGCGCATGATCTCCGCGCAAACGCTCCGCGTTTGTCGCGAGGGAAAACCGGTTCCACTTTTCCGGATCACGCGCCAAATGAAAAAATCAATGCGCGATTTCGCGCAGCTTCGATTTGCTGCAGTGCCACATGAACGGCGTAGTCACGTTAACTTTTGGCATTGCACCGTCGAAAGCGGTCGATGAGGCAAATTTGCCTTTGTGCGCCATCTTGAATGGCTCTAATAAAGCACGCCTATGATCCAATTCAGAAACGACAAGAGCGCCGGTTAAGCGTTCTGGCTTAAGGAAAAAGGCCGCGCGTCCGGTGCTTGCGCGGACAAGGTAGGAATGAAACCGACTGATATTTCGGCCCCCGACTACTTCCACAAAGTGGTCGACTGCCAATGGGCCTGCCCCGCGCACACCCCCGTCCCGGAATACATCCGCTTGATCGCCGAAGGCCGCTACAGCGACGCCTACATGATCAATTGGAAGTCGAACGTGTTTCCGGGAATCCTCGGACGCACCTGCGACCGTCCCTGCGAGCCCGCCTGCCGCCGCGTCCGCGTCGAGGAAACGCCGGTCGCGATCTGCCGGCTGAAGCGCGTCGCCGCCGACTTCAAGGACGACATCAGGAACCGCCTGCCGAGGCCGGCCGCGAAGAACGGCAAGCGCATCGCGCTGGTCGGCGGCGGCCCGGCATCGCTCACGGTTGCGCGCGATCTCGCCCCGCTCGGCTATCACTGCACCGTGTTCGATTCCGACCCCAAGGCCGGCGGCATGATGCGGTCGCAGATTCCGAAATTCCGCCTGCCCGATTCCGTGATCGATGAGGAGACCGACTACATCCTGGGTCTCGGCATCGAGTTCAAGGGGGGACAGCGCATCGAGAGCATGAAGAAGCTGCTCGCGGAGAATTACGACGCGATCTTCGTTGGTTCCGGCGCGCCGCGCGGCCGCGAGCTCGACATTCCCGGCCGGAAGGAAGCGGCAAGCCACATCCATATCGGCATCGACTGGCTCTCCAGTGTTTCCTTTGGCCACACCGACAAGATCGGCAAGCGCGTGATCGTGCTTGGCGGCGGCAATACCGCGATGGATTGCTGCCGTACCGCGCGCCGCCTCGGCGGCGAGGACGTCAAGGTCATCGTCCGCTCCGGCTTCGAAGAGATGAAGGCTTCGCCCTGGGAAAAGGAAGACGCCATCCACGAGGACATCCCGATCCTCAATTTCATGGTGCCGATCGCCTTCGTGCATCAGGGCGGCAAGCTCACCGGCGTCACCTTCCAGAAGGTGAAGGCCGAGTACGACGCCAAGGGCCGGCGCAATCTGGTACCGTCGGGGGAAGCCGACGAGACCATCAATTGCGACGACGTGCTGGTCGCCGTCGGACAGGAGAACGCCTTCCCCTGGATCGAGCGCGACTGCGGCATCGAGTTCGACAAGTGGAACATGCCGAAGGTCGACCCGAAGACGTTCACGTCGACCAATCCGAAGGTCTTCTTCGGCGGCGACGCCGCCTTCGGCCCGAAGAACATCATCTGGGCGGTCGCGCATGGCCATGACGCCGCGCTGTCGATCCATCGGATGATCTCCGGCGAGGACATCAACGAGCGCCCGCTGCCCGAGGTGCATATCACCTCGCAGAAGATGGGTATCCACGAGTGGAGCTACGACAACGACGTTTCCCTCGACAAACGCTTCAAGGTGCCGCACCGCGACAAGGTGATTGCGCTGAAGGACATCCGCGCCGAGGTCGAGCTCGGCTATGACGTCAAGCTTGCGCTCGGTGAGACCCAGCGCTGCCTGAATTGCGACGTGCAGACCGTGTTCACGACCTCGCTCTGCATCGAATGCGACGCCTGCGTCGACATCTGCCCGATGGACTGCATCACCTTCACCGAGAACGGCGAGGAAGCCGATCTGCGCCAGCGGCTGAAGGCCCCGTCGGCGCATCCCGACCAGGACCTCTACGTCTCGAGCGACCTGAAGACCGGCCGGGTGATGGTGAAGGACGAAGACGTCTGCCTGCATTGCGGGCTTTGCGCCGAGCGCTGTCCCACCGGCGCCTGGGACATGCAGAAATACCTCATCGATATGACTCACGCAGGTTCATCATGCCCGAGCAGCAAAAGCCGATCAGCAGCGTAAACGACTTCGTCGTCCGCTTCGCCAACGTCAACGGTTCGGGCTCGGCGTCCGCCAACGAGATGTTCGCCCGCGCCATCCTGCGCCATGGCGTGCCGGTTAGCCCACGCAACATCTTCCCTTCCAACATCCAGGGCCTGCCGACCTGGTATGAGGTGCGGGTGACCGAGGCCGGCCATCTCGGCGCGCGCGGCGGCGTCGACATGATGGTCGCGATGAACCCGCAGACCTGGGACAAGGACGTCGCCGGAATCGAGCCCGGCGGCTATCTGTTCTACGATTCCACCAAGCCGATGCCGACGTCGAAATTCCGCAACGACATCACCATCATCGGCGTGCCGCTGACGGCGATCACCAATTCGACCTATACCGATCCGCGCCAGCGCCAGCTCTTCAAGAACATCATCTATCTCGGCGCGCTGTCCGCGCTCTTGGAGATGGACCCGAAGCTGATCGAGCAATTGATCGGCGAGCAGTACAAGGGCAAGGAGAAGCTCCTGTCCTCCAACGTCCACGCGCTGCATCTCGGCCGCGACTGGGCGCTGCAGAACCTGAAATGCCCGATCGGCCTGCGCGTCAGGAAGTCCGACAAGGTCGGCGACCGCATCTTCATCGAAGGCAACAGCGCGGCCGCGCTCGGCGCGGTCTACGGCGGCGCCACCGTCTGCGCCTGGTATCCGATCACGCCCTCATCCTCGCTGGCGGACGCCTTCGCCAGCCATTGCAAGAAGCTGCGCCACGATCCCAAGACCGGCAAGGCGAATTACGCCATTGTGCAGGGCGAGGACGAGCTTGCTTCCATCGGCATCGTGATCGGCGCGTCCTGGAACGGAGCGCGCGCCTTCACCGCGACTTCGGGCCCGGGCATCTCCCTGATGACCGAGTTCATCGGCCTCTCGTACTTCGCCGAAATCCCGGCCGTGATCATGAACGTGCAGCGCGCCGGCCCCTCCACGGGCATGCCGACGCGCACCCAGCAATGCGACGTCATCGCCTGCGCCTATGCTTCCCATGGCGACACCAAGCATGTGCTGCTGTTCCCCGAGGATCCGGCCGAGGCCTTCGAGTTCGCCGCCGTGGCCTTCGACCTCGCCGAACGGCTGCAGACCACGATCTTCCTGATGCTCGATCTCGACATCGGCATGAACCATCGCCTCTGCCGTCCCTTCAAGTGGGATGACGCGCGGCAATATGACCGCGGCAAGATCATGACCGCGGAGATGCTGGACGAAGGCCGCGACTTCGGCCGTTATCTCGACGTCGACGGCGACGGCATTCCGTTCCGCACCTATCCCGGCACGCATCCGACCAAGGGCTCCTACTTCACCCGCGGCACCTCGCGTGACCGGTATGCGCGCTACTCGGAAGAAGGCCCGGTCTATGCCGACAACATGCAGCGGCTGGTGCGCAAGTTCGAGACCGCGCAGGACCTCGTGCCGCGGCCATTGCAGGCCAATGCGGCAAAGCCGACCAAATATGGCGTGATCTATTTCGGCTCGACCTCGCCGGCGATGGAAGAGGCCATCGGCCTGTTGGAAGCGCGCGGGCACCAGCTCGACCGCCTGCGCATCCGCGCCTTCCCGTTCCACTCCAGCGTCGCGAGCTTCATCGCCGACCATGATTTCGTGTATGTGGTCGAGCAGAACCGCGACAGCCAGCTTCGCCAGCTCATCGTCAATGAGAACGGCATCGATCCCGTCCGGCTGATACCTATTGTTCATTATGATGGCACCCCGATCACCGCGCGCTTCATCGCCAAATCGATCGGCGACCATCAGGATCATCTGAAGGTCACCCCGCTGCGCAAGGCGGTTTCGTAAGGCGGTCGGCGGCGAGACCGTAGGGTGGGCAAAGCGAAGCGTGCCCACCATTCCAATCATCTCGCGGTTGGTGGGCACGGCGCAAGCGCGCCTTTGCCCACCCTACGAACTACCGCTTCCCTTTCTTCTTCGACGTGCTCTTCGCCGGCCGCTTCGTCTGCGCAGCCGCAGCCTGCGTCGTCGATTCCTGCCGCCGGAACACATGCGGCGCGAAGACATGACTTGCGGTGAGATCGCGCCAGATCGGATCTGTCCGGAAGCTTTCGTCGAGCGCAGCATTGAGCAGCGACTGCGCCTCGTCATAGCGCTCCGGCTTCTGCAGCAGCGCGAGCGTCGCGCCGGCGAGAAGCTGGGCGTCGTCGCCATGTCCGACGATGGACTGGCGCTGCAGGATCCGTGCTGAAATCGCTTCCGCCGCCGCCTCGTCCGCATCGTCCCAGGTTTCGACGTCCTGGATGCTGCGATCGTTGAGCGCCTTGAACCTGCGGGTCGCGATCATCCTGCCGACCTTGCGCGCGGCGTCCGCCGCCACGGCGAGCGGCATGTCGGCCTTGACCGGTATCGGCTGGCCGGAGTCGAACCTGACCTGTCCCTCGAGATGGATCGTGTTGACGCCGCCTCCGACCAGGCGGGCGATGTCCTCGATGGCGGCGACATAGTCGGCGCGCTTGCCGGCATCGAGCTTCGCCATGGTCTCGATGGCGCCGAGCACGAGATAGAACCGGAGGATGTCGACCGGATGGTCTTCCAGCGTGTCATCGCCGCGCTCGTTGTCGCGTGGGCTGGCTTCGACGGCGACGACAGGCTTTGCCGGACGCGGCTCGCCCTTGATGTCGGTCTTGATATGCGAGCGGAAGGCCGCCAGGAACGCGGCGAGGCTCGGCGCGAAAGCGGGCCCCATGTTGAGCACGCCATAGACGTCGGCGGCGGCTTCATCCATCCAGTACGACCAGAGCAGTGCATTCAGCGCGGCGTTGTCGAGCCGCCCGTGCGGCGAGAAGTGCGGCGCCAGCAGTCCCTGCACGGCTTCCGTCATCTCGGCCAACAATCCGGCGTCGGCGTGAACGACATCGTGGCCGCAGACCTCGTGGCTCAGCACGCTCCAGATCACGGGATGGTCGCGATAGGTCGCGGGCAGGCTGACGATGCCGATCTCGATCTCGAAGAAATGGTGCATCAGGTCGGATTCGATCGTGTACGGGCCCTGCTGCCCGGAATCCGACTGGAAGAAAGCGAGCGGAGGCGTCGTCGCGACCAGATG
>Ga0134125_10006532_pt1 | contig 13197 bp, 8 predicted proteins | sample KB31751_FD_96464 | JGI IMG/M metagenome (GOLD analysis project Ga0134125, IMG submission 96464) | Terrestrial soil microbial communities with excess Nitrogen fertilizer from Kellogg Biological Station, Michigan, USA - KB3-175-1 | ecosystem: Environmental > Terrestrial > Soil > Unclassified ... | reverse complement strand
GTCGGCAACGCGACCAGTCCGACGGCACACACGGGCGAGACCGAAGGCGCAGAAGTGCAGGAGGTCGTCGTCACAGCCCGACGCCGCGCAGAGAACATCCAGAATGTCCCAATTTCCATCGCTGCCTTTAGCGGGGCCACCCTCTCCGAGCGCGGCATCGTCGCCACCCAGGGTTTGACCCAACTCACTCCCAATCTGCAATTCAGCCCCGTCGCCCCTTCTTCCGGTAACAACGCGGCCGGCGTGATCTTCATTCGTGGCGTAGGGGAAACCGACTTCATCGCCTCTACCGATCCCGGCGTGGGCTACTACGTCGACGGCGTGTATTTCGCACGTGCAGCGGGCACCGCCGTGTCCCTGCTCGACATCGACCATATCGAGGTTCTGCGCGGCCCTCAAGGGACGCTCTTTGGACGAAATACTCTGGGTGGGGCGATTCAAGTCATTACGAACAAGCCGACCTTCGACAAGACGGAAGGCAGCCTCTCCGCCACCTTCGGCGATTTCAGCCGGAAAGAAGGCACTGGAGTGCTGAATGTCCCGCTGAGCAACACGTTCGCCGTCCGCTTCGCGGCAACGGTTCGTAACCAGGATGGCTACGTCACCAATATCGCCAACGGCGAGGATCTTGGTGGCGTGAATACGATCGCGGCGCGCGTTTCGGTGTTGTGGAAACCCGTGGACCAGTTCGAGCTGCTCTGGGCTTCCGACTACATGACAGACCACGTCAACGGAACCCCGAACGTCTTTGGCGGCATCAACACCGCGGCGCCCTTTGCCGTGTTCGCTTCGGTGGCCGCCGGATGCCCGGGCTACGCTGGCGAGCCGGCACCTGTCCCGGAGACGAAAGACCCGCGGTGCGCGAACAACCAGTATCTGGCGCTCGGTCCTTACAAGGTGGACTCGCACGCCCACACTCGCTCCAACATCGATATGTGGGGCTCCCAACTGACCGCGACATGGAAGGTGGCCGACGGAGTGACCATAAAGTCGATCACGGGTTACCGCGAGACTCAGCCGTATTCAGTCCGTGATGCCGACAATACACCCCTCATCATCCTGGAGACCGTCAATCTCGATGACATGAAGCAGTTCACGCAGGAGTTCCAGTTCCTGGGCGATGCGGTCAACGACCGGCTGCACTGGCAGGCCGGGGCTTACTACTTCCGAGAGACCGATCCACAGGAATATCCCGCCTATTTGCCCCTGCCGATGGTCGGAGGACTCGACACCGCCGCCTTCATCAAGAACGAGTCGTTTGCGTTCTTCACCCAGGAGAGCTTCGATTTCACTCCGCAGCTGCAGGGAACCGTTGGGCTGAGATACACCCAGGACACGAAGGAGGCCACGCCGAACTTCGTCGCCGCACCGCCGAACGCCGCCCTAGGCTACGGCGCCTATGGGTACTACATCGTGCCCTATCCGACGCCCTCCGGACTGCCGTTGGCGTGCATAGCCCCTGCGGCGGTGGCGGCCATGCTGCCCTGTGCGGGCTCAAACACCTATCTGTACGCACCCATCCTCAACAAGATCACCGACAACAAAGTCACTCCAATGGCGAGCCTCCAGTACCGCTGGACCCCGGAGCTGATGAGCTATCTGAGCTACTCGCAGGGCTACAAGAGCGGCGGCTTCAATACTCGCATCATTCAGCCGGTGTTTCAGCCGAATGATCCCAGCGGCCGCGAGAACCTGCCCAGCTACGGGCCGGAAACCGTGAGCTCATTCGAGATCGGCGCCAAATTCACCGCGCGCGCCCTGCGGCTGTCGCTGGCTCTGTTCGATGCCAAGTATCGAGACATCCAGATCGAGGTGCGGGAAGGCGCAGCACCCGTGGTGCAGAATGCCGGTAACGCCACCATCAAGGGCCTCGAACTCGAAGCCACCGCCAATCTGCCGCTGGGGTTCGGGATCGACTTTGGGCTCGGCTACACAGACTTCCACTACGACAGCCTGTCCGATGCTCTGCTGCAAAGCGAGGCGACACTCCTGCCCGGCGGCGGCCGAATCGACGTGACCAATCAGCAGGCGTACACCTCCCGCTGGAGCGGCAATCTCGGTTTGTCCGACCGCATCGATACGCCGATCGGCACAATCACTCCCCGCGTCGATGCTTCGTTTCGGAGCCTCACTTACTTCGACGCCGCGAACACGCTCGGCCAGCCTGCCTACGAGGTCTACAACGCGTCGGTCCGGTTCGCAGATCCTCGCAATCGCTACAGCCTCTCGGCGGGGGTCAACAATTTCACTAACAAGGCCTATCGCGTCAGCGGCGCCTCTGCCTACTACGCCGTTCCCGGCTATGTGGACGTGACCTATGCGCCGCCGCGGCAATGGTTCATCGGCGGATCCGCTTCGTTCTGAGGAATTGAATCAGGGGGGAGAAGGCCATGACGCTTCACAGGGTATCTCTGACGGTTCGGGTTGCCGGTGTGCTGATCGCTGGAACCCTGTGCGGAACACTGATCCCAGCCGGCGCTACAGCGGCTCCGCTCCCAACTGCCGAGCCGACTTGCTCCTCACTGATCACAGATCCGGCGACCGGGATCCCCGGCAATCCGGATATCAAGTCCGCCACGAGCACGCTCGTGCCAGCCAGCGGAGCGAACGTCGCCTACTGCAAGGTGAACCTCCTCTACGGCACCAACCCGGATCAGAACATCAACCTCGTGGTGGGTCTGCCGCTCAGCCGAGTCGACGGCGGTAGTGGTGGCGTCCAGGGAGCCTGGAACGGCAGGACTCAAGGGCTGGGTGGCGGTGGTTGCGCCGGTAACCTGATCGTCACTCCGGCCGTCAACACAGGCTACGTCGGCTCTGGCACCGACCTCGGCCACACCGGGGGCAACTGCGAACCGGGCGTCAGTGCGGACGGGAGTTACAATCTGCAATTCATCCAGGACTTCATCCGCAACGCGATCAAGCAGCAGGTGCTCTGGTCCAAACGAATCGCCGCGGCGTACTACTCCGAGCGTCCGGCCTTCAACTACTGGAACGGCTGCTCAACCGGCGGACGCCAGGGTTACCTGCTGGCGCAAGAGCTGGGAACCGAGCTTGAGGGCATCCTCGCCGACGCGCCGGCGATCTACTGGACTCGCTTTCAGTCGGCCCAGATGTGGGGCCAGATCGCGATGCAGCAGAATACCGGGGGCTCGATCTCCCTGGCCAAGCTGGCTCAGGCGCAAGCCTCGGCGGTCGCCTCCTGCGACCGCGCAGATGGGATCGCCGATGGGGTTGTTGACGATCCCCGCACCTGCCATTTCGATGCGCGAGCCAACATCTGCGGCACCAAGACGGCCCCCGCCAGCAATTGCCTCACGCCGCAGGAGGCGGTAGCCGTGAACGAGATCTGGGACGGCCTGCGCAATGCGCGCGGCGAGAAGATCTGGTTCGGCCTGGATCGTGGCAGTGATTTCTTCATCCTCGATGCCCCGGCGCCCTTCGGCCTCGGCGTGACCCAGTTTCACTGGGATGAGCACAACATCAACTTTGACTGGCAGGGTGTATCGCTCCAGCAGTATCCGCAGGTAGCCCAGGATGGCTCCCGCAATATCGCCGACGTGACCGATACGTTTGCGCCGCTGGACACATTCAAGGCCCACGGTGGCAAGCTCCTCACCTTCGTCGGCGCGAACGATCAGTTCATCTATCCGCGCGGCGTGATCAACTACTACCGCACGATGGCCCGGCGCTACAGCCACTCCGACGATCCGGACTTCACCGGCCTGCAGCACTTCTATCGCCTGTTCCGCGCCCCAGGCGTCGGCCATTGCGGTATCAACAGCTCAGGGCCCGTGCCCGTCGATCCGTTCGGTGCGCTGGTTCAGTGGGTAGAGCATGGCGTCGCTCCCGATTCTTTGCCGGCGGCCGGCGGCTCAGCCGCGCCCACCTCAGGGCGCACGCGCCCGATCTGCGCTTATCCCAAGACCGCTATCTACAATGGCAGCGGAAGCACCGATGACGCTGCGAACTTCCACTGTGGCGGCAATCTGGAGCAACCCGCGACCGTCTGTGCAGACGTGCTCGCGAAGTACAAGCACGAAGTCGAGGGCGGCCTGAGCTTCCGGGGATCCGGCGTCGATGAGGAGATGTGCCGAAATCCGGAACGGCGGTGGTCTGACCATTGATCCTGAACACCGACGCCGCCGTGCTGATTCGCGCTTCTCAGATTGTGTGATGCCCCGAAATCGATCGCCTACGGAGCGTCTTTGGCGGTTTCTCGCGACGCCAGGCAAAGTACTCATCCAACGCCGTCAGTGGCTGCAGGTTGGGCACGCCGTCGCGAGCGCTCGATGCCTGGTCGAAGTGCATCACCTTGGGTGCGGCGTCGTTGAAGGCCGGCCACGGTGGCAGGCCTGGACCATTGGGATTTCCCGTTGTGCTGAGACTGAAGGCTGGCCCATCGCCATGTCGACCAGGCGAATACGGAATCGCGGAAGTTGTTCTTCGCGGCGGTATGGGCCTGCGCGTCCGTGGCATGCGGATTGGCCGCGAGGATCAGATCTGATTTTTGCCCATAGGTGCCGTGAATCTGTTTCTCATAGTCGGCGACGGCGACCTTGGGCGGCGTGAAGGCTGCTCCTTCATCCGAATTCGTGCCAATGAGGATGGCGTATCGTTGAAGCGTCCGGCCTTGTACAGGTCGTACTCGTCGCCGACGATCATGTAGCCATCGACTGCCGGCCAGAAATTGCGTGGAGTCGTGCCTTGCGCGGCCAGGATCTTCTGCGCGAGCAAGTCTCGGGCGGCCTTGATGTCATTCGCGCCGAGTGAGGCGAGGAAGGATTGGCCCGTCTCTTCCGCAAACGTCAGAGTCGGCACTCCCTGCCCCGGGCCATCGTGCGGCGGCGTCAAGCTCCCGCCGCTCTCGGAGATCGCCCGCTGGTAAAGGCCTTTGGCCCGGGGCGAGGCAGCCAGCATGCTCACCGAGATCCCGCCAGCGGACTCGCCGAATATCGTCACACGATGCGGATCGCCGCCAAACTTCGCGATGTTGTCGCGCACCCACTTCAATCCGGCGATCTGGTCCTCGAGCCCGGAGTCGCCCGAGCCGTGGCCGCTCTCCTTACTCAATTCGGGGTGAGCCAGAAAACCGAAGGCGCCTACCCGGTAGGCAACCGACACGAGCACGACGCCCTTCTCGGCAAAGTGAGTGCCATCGTAGGTAGGCCAGTTGGTGGCTCCGCCGATGAACGCACCGCCGTAGATCCACACCATGACCGGCAACTTGTCGCCAGGGCACTTCGCGGGCGACCTGAGCCTGAGCGGTCGACATTCCTGCGCTTGCGACACTCAGGGCAAGCGCAGGTATCCAGTATCTATTCATCGATCCCCTCGCGCAGCACTAGCGCCGGCAAACAAAGTTGGACGCATCGTTCGTGCTTCCCTTGCCCGTCCAGTGCGCAAACGTGGGATAGGGACACAGAGGCCGGGTCTGGGTCGTCTCTCCTGCACCTCGTGTGGACGCCATGATCCGCTCCGGTGCCTTGCCCTGCTCGACCCAGTTGACCAGTGCTTCGAACAGGCCTTGCGGCTGCGGCCCATCGCCGCCGCCGCAATGACCCACTCCTGGTGCCATAAACAGCCGCGCGAACTGCTGGGTTTGGCTGTAACCCCCGCCCAGCCTGCGGATCACCGCATCGTAGTAGTCAATCGTCCCTTCGGGCACGATGAGCTGATCGGAGAACCCGTGCCACAGAATCAGCTTGCCGCCTCGATCCCGAAACGGCGCGAGGTTGGGATTGTCGGAGGCCATCATTGGGCCGACATGGGCCACGGTGTCTTTGAAGAACTGCAGGTAGTTGTTGTAGTCGAGCGTGTGCCAATCCCAGGTCGGATCGAAGTACACCCAAAACTTCGGCTGCTCCGTGGCGATCGGCATAGGCATCGCCCCACCCAGGGCGGTCAGATCCGTGCCTCGCTCGTTCGGATACCACAGACGCAGGTTGCCGCCCTTGTTGAGGTCGCGCGCAGCCATCTCCGGCACTCGACAACTGCCGCCCCCTTTGGCGCAGGAAACCGGTCCCTCCCACATCTTGTCGATGGCAGAGGCTTCCTTGGGTGTCAGACAAGTTCCGTCGGTGGGCTTGCATGAGGCGCGTGTCAGCCTCGCATCGGCACGTGCGCTGTACTTGCAGCGCCTAGGATCTGTCAGCACGCCGTCGGCGACACCGTCCATCTTGTCGCACGCCTCAATGGCCCGATGCGTGGCGAGAGTGGCCTTTGCTTTGAGTATCGCCGGATCGCCTCCACCGAGGGGGCCGCCGTTATCGCGATACTGAACGACCTGATACCAGATCTGACCCGCCTGAAAGCGATCCCAATGGATGGCGGGCGCACCGGCGAGGACTCCGTCATAGTCCGCTGGAAATTCCTCAGCCATGCGCAAGCCCTGGCGGCCGCCGGTCGAGCAGCCGTTCCAGTATGAATAGTCGGGTGCCTTGCCATAGAACGCTAGGACGAGTTGCTTCCCCAGGACAGCCATGAGGTGCTCAGACCGTTTCGCAAAGTCGGTCTGCAAGGCTTCGTTCGCAACACCTGGCCTGAGCATCCCAAAGCTGCCGTCCAGCGGCGGAATGGGGAGATCGGGGCGGCTGCCGGCGTGCCCCGTGTCCGTCGTGGCTCCCGCGTATCCGCCGAGGACGGCGCCGATCGGAGGTTCCTGGGTCCCCGCATACCCACCTCCACCGAGTGACTGCCAGCGGCCATTCCATCTGCCGTCCATCGGCAGGCCCACCCAGATATGAATGGCCTGCGGCACGAGCAACTTTACGAGGCAATAGGGGATTGCCTTTGCGCCCCTGCCCGCGGTCATGCTCGAAGCTGACTCGACCGTGACGGCAGGCCCATCGCCGGCTAAGCGAACAGAGCCGATTCCTGCGCTGTCGCACGCCATGCCACGCGTCTCGGAGCGCACCGGAGGGCTCGCCACCACGCCCATGGCACAGACAATGACGCTGCACGCGCCTAGCCATGAGCGCCTGCCCGAGAAATTCATTCGTGAACCATGCATCGTTGCCATCCCAATCTGCTACTGGTCATGAGAAATCGTTTCAACAGCGGGGATCACTGTCAGAACGACTTAGCGATTCTGAGTCCGTACTGCCGCGGGTTCCCCAGGAAGATCGCGGGGCCGTATGTCGATCCTGCAATGAACGTCTCATCCAGCAGGTTCGTCCCAAAAGCCTGCAGCATCCAACTCGCATAGCTATAGCTCAGTTTCGCATTGACAAGATGTCGAGCCGTCATGTAGTCGCCGGGAAGCTGCTGAATGGTTTGCCACTGATGCGAGGTGAACGAGTAGTCCACGCGCGGCATGAGCTGACCGCCGAACAGCGAGAATCCATACTCGAGTCCGCCGCTGAGTGTCAGATCAGGCGAATAGGGGTTGGGTCGCCCCACCAGATTCGAGGTCGCCGGGCCATAATCAAAGCACGTGGGTGCCGAGGGGCACTGAGGCCCAAGAGGAACATTCCCGGCGCCGGGCAGGAGATTCGGATTCACGTAGAGGGTCCGACCGAGTGAGGAGTGAACGTAGGCGAAGTTGAAGTCGGCTCCCAATCCACCGAAACGCGCTTGCATCTGCGCCTCGAAACCATCGATGGTGGCCTTGCCGGCGTTGGTCACTCCCACTCCCCCTCCCGGGCCGGTCGGAATGATGTAGCTGGTCAGCTGCAGGTTCCGATAGTCCATGTAGAACCCATCAATCTGGGCACGGATATGTCCGTTCAGCAGTGTGGATTTGAGGCCGAGCTCATAGTCGTACACGGTCTCTGGAGCAAACGTGGGTTGGCCGCCGCCGTTGACGCCTCCGGCTTTGTATCCTTTGGCGGCGTAGACGTAGGCAAACTCGTCTGGCGTTACGGTCCAATTGAGCGCCACCTTACCAGTCGTTCCCGAATCGTCCTCCTGCGTATATTGAGGAGCAACGACCGGGAAAGGCGCCAGGCCCAGCAAGGTCGTGGTACCTGTCTCGTGCGCGCGCGAAGAGGTGTAGCGCGCGCCGACCTGCAGCTGCAGACCGGAGAACAGATCCATGCCGACCTGGCCGAAGCCTGCGGCGGCGGCCTTGTATGTGATCGTGTCAGCCTGAACCGTGGTCGGTGGGGTCGGGGCGTTGATCTGGACGACGACTTCAGCCGGATCGTAGAAGTAATAGGCCCCCAGGATCCACTGCAGCCGACGGTCGGTCGGTGATAGGAGGTTGAATTCCTGAGAAGCAATGCGCTCGTGAACGTTGTTGTTAAATTCTCCCGAGACAACGCTGGTGGAATACAGATCATCCACGTAGCGAACGTGCGCCGTGTTCGCTCCGGAGATGGAGCGTAAGGTCAGGCCATTCGAGAATTTGTACGTGATCTCCAGAGCCTCCCGAAAGGCGGACTCATCGTACAGGGTGTTGGGGATGGAGTAGTCCAGCGTGTAGCCGAGCGGTCCCGGAACGTAATAGGGACTATTGGCGCTGGGGATATGCGCTAAACCACCGGTGTTGTTGCGGTTGACCGTCGTGGTCGACTTGACGGAAAGCGCATCGACCGGTTCCCAGAGCAAACCGAGGCGCAGGTTGCGCTGGTCGAGGTCGCCCGGGTTCTGAAACGACTGGTGCGACTCGTTCTCGTTGGCGGGCGGGCCGGCTTGCGTGAAGAAGCTGTCGCGACTCTCCTCATTGAGGGCGATTCGGGCGGCGAAGGTATCGCCCGCCGGTAGGTTCACGGCCCCCTCGACACCGACATCGCGGTAGTTGCCGTACTGCAATTGGACCTGGCCTTCGCTCACGCCCAGACGCGGAGCCTGGGCCACGTAGAAGATGGCCCCGCCGGTGGACGAGGAGCCCACGAAGGTGCCTTGGGGGCCACGGAGCACTTCGACGTGGTCCATGTCGTAGAGCGGCTCACTGGAGAGGATAGGGAACTGAAACAGCCCATCGCGGTATACGGCGATGCCAGCGACGACGACCGGCGATGACACGCCGAGCCCGATACCACGGATGTTCACGTTGGCAGTGATGCCGGCCTCGGTGACAGACATTCCGGGATTGAAGAACTGCAGGCTCTCCAGATCCTTGATCTCCTTGGCTTGGAGATCCGCTGCGCCGATAACATTCGCGGTGATGGCTGTGGTCTGAAGATTCTCCGCGCGATGCTGCGCGGTGACCACCACCTCCTCGAGGACATCACTCGGGTTCGCTGCGGTATCAGCAACCGGTCCCTGGGCTCGTACACCCGCTGGCAGTGCCATCACGCAAATCGAGGCAATGACGTAGAGCGGCTCGCGCCGCTGCGTTTTGCGGGACGAATTCATCCCCTCCGCGGCCGGGGCCGCAGTTGCGTCGCACATCAGTTCCCCCTGCTTTCTTAAATGCTCGGCGGAATCGGCACGGATCGTGCGATTCTGCGCCGCAGCCTACCTTTGTGTTCCCATCACTAGAACGATCGTTCTAAATACTAGAACGATCGTTCGTTCTGGTCAAGCAGCGACGACCTCGCTACGGATCGCGCATTGAGGCCGGCTCATCGACCGTCGTTTCGCTATGCTTGTGGCCGGGAACGCGCTCGAAGGGCTTTTGATGGACCTAGCGGATTCGACTCACGCACGCAGGGGTAAGCGGGACACGGCCGAGCTGATCCTGGACACCGCGGAACGGCTCTGTAGCACCCATGGCATCGAGGCGGTTTCGATCCGCGACATCGCAACCGAAGCCGGCGTGGGTATTGCGGTTATCTATCACCACTACAAGTCGAAGAACAATCTGCTATTGGCCGTGCTGCGCACGCGTTTCGCCGAGATCAAGAACGAGTACCTGCAATTGCTCGAAGCCTTGGAATCGCAGGACTCACCGGCGTTGCGAGATGTCATCCGCGTCGTTCTGCAACCGATCAACCGCTGGCGGCGGCCGGAGCGTCAGGCGGCGCTGCAGTTCTATGCCCTGGCGTTGGTGTGCCCGTTGCCGGAGTTACGGGAGGCCATCGATAACGGCGTCCTGGGGCTGCATCGCGTCGTCCGTCTTCTGCAGCGTGCCCTGCCAGAGCTCGATCACGAGGACATCTGTTGGCGGCTGCACTTCACGATCAAAATGAGCCATCAGACGCAATGGGACGCGGCCCGCTTGGGCATCCTGTCTAAGGGGCGCTGCAGTGGCAACGATCCGGAGGAAACACTCGCACGCAGCTTGGCCTATGCCCAGGCGCTGTTCTTGGCGCCGCCCATTCATCCGCCAAAGAAGAGCAAGCTCATCCGTGCCAAGGCACGCAGCGAGCCGAAATCCTAGGCTCATCAGGCTAAAAATGGATGTGGCAACCTTCCTCGCTGCTCCCCTTCGCAGCCTCAATGACCTGCACGACCGGGCAAACTTCCGACCCTAAAATCGGGAGCGGATCACGACCTTCAAGGCTCATCCGGACGCAGCGGTAGAATCTCAGCCAGTCTCCGCGCTGAGACGGTACGTTACGCGTTGTGTCGGTCTCCGCAGAGCATAGTGTCGCCCACTGGACGGAGGCTCAGTGCCAAACTGCGGATCCAACGGCGACATTCCCATACGCAGTTGTGCCTCTTGCGGGTCCATGCCCGCCTTCATCAATGACCCGCCCACTCCATGCAAGCGGTATCGCATCGAATGCTCGTGAACCACGGACAACAACAACGCGATCAGCATCCTGCGCCGCGCCTTTGACTTCGGTTACCGCAACCATCCGGAGCAGCTCGACCCCGCGAGCAGTCTGCGCAGTGCACGTCTCAAGAAGGCCGACCGCCCGAGGATCGAGCCCTTCTGCATGCAGGATGCCGAAACCCTCATTGCCGCGATTCATCGGGACTGGGGCGAAGCCCAAGGGAACTACGATGAGTTCCGGCTCTTCACCGGCCTGCGCCCGTCGGAGGAGATTGCGCTCGTGCTCTCCGATCTGGACCTGGCGAACGCCATCCTGAGTGTCAACAAAGCGCGCGTGGCCGGGATTGACCGCGACCAGACCAAGACCGGCGATGACCGGCGGATCACACTGTGCCCGCGCGCGTGGGCCGTTCTCCAGCGGCAGCTCGCGTTGCGCACGCGGCTGAAAGCGGCCGGTCTGATCCGACACAACCATGTGTTCTTCAGGGAAACGGGTGAGCCGTTCTGGAACTTGAAGATCCAGGCCCAACGATGGCGCGCGACGCTGAGCTCGCTCAAGCTCCGGTATCGGCGGCCGTATGTGGCGCGTCACTCCTCCGTGAGCTGGAACTTGATGGTCGGCAAGAACCCGTTGTGGGTCGCCAAGCAACACGGCCACAGCCTCACCACCATGCTGCGCGTCTATGCGGCGTGGGCACAAGGCATGGTGGAGTCGGACATCGAGGCCATCCGAGGCTCGATGAATCGGCAGGCGCCGCTCCGGCCCGCCGCTCCGTGCCGAACGGCCGCCGCGCGCCGGCCGCGACGGTGCACGACGCGGTGTCGCTCGCGACTGGCCGTCGCGCACCCCGCCCCCGCGACCCTTGGGCGATCTGGCAGTAGGTCTGCCACTAGAAGTTGGCGAGAAAACGGCAAGTGCCGGAAATCAAAGGGAAATGTATGAATGGAAAGGGAGGGACTCGAACCCGTCCGGAAGCCTTAAAAATCAATGAGTTATCAATATAAAAGGAGCCTCAACCCCCTCCGATCCCCCAGCGTCCCCGGATTTGCCGGTGGATTTGCCAGTGGTGAACCGCAGCGAGTGATCAATGAGCTCAAAGAATGCTATCCGCCTATCCCAATCCAACCCTCCAACTACATCGGGCGGAATTGCAGGGTGCATCGCTAGCAGCCGGCAGGAGCGGGCTCACCGTGTTGCCGGCGGCGCTTCCACGAACATCAAGGCGCGATCATAGGACTGCTTTGTGTTCTCGTAAATGCGCCGCAGGGTGTCGCCCGGCGATGAAATCTTTGCCAGCCCCATCATCGCCACGGCGGTCTCAACTCCACAGGTAACGCCGGGGTGCTGCCACCAAGCGGTGTTGGATGGATCGATGACCCCGGAACCTTTGTGGCGAGCGAGACCGACTGAACGGGTGTCCGTTCCGCTCATCAAACGCGCTCTGGTCGAACCAAGGTGGGTTTTGCGCGTACGGGGACTGCGATCGGGAACTACTGTGCAATAAGCGTCCTTCCGCTGTTCCGCCGCTCACCCTGCTCCTCAATGAGCCTCCGGCGCCGATCGTCCGCAGTCGTTTGCAGAATCGATCGAGCAGCATCCGCAAGGGTACGCTGGTCGGACCGACGATCACCCGGATCCCTTGGCGGGCCAGGGCCACAGCAAGCGCATCGGAAGGTGGTGGCTCGGTAATCACGAGCGTTCGCAGGCCGTCAGGCTGCGGGCCAGTCCCTGTGGTTTCCGCGACGAGTTGGGCGAGCTTTTCCTCAACCGTGTCGCGGGGCTCCGCGCGGAGGTCTATATATGGCACCGCCACCGATTCAATTTCCACCTCGCCCAACCGGGTTTTTGCGGAACGCTGAACCATGCCTTCCATGTTCGTCCCCGGCCTTCGGCCGATCAAGTGACGGCTGATACCCCGGTGATAGGCCGGCCCACGTATTGATCCCCAAACTACTCCACGGGCCGGGGTAGGCGGACCGTGAACTCGCTTCCGTGTCCGGGGCCAGCGCTTGCCACGGTGACGCGGCCACCATGGCGCTCGATCAGACTGCGCACCAAAGCGAGTCCGATGCCGAGGCCCGCGTCCGGCCCGCACCCTGACGGATCGGCCTGGACGAACAGGTCGAACACGTGCGGCTGCAAGTCAACGGCTATGCCGATGCCGGAGTCGGCGAATGCGGACGACGGCTTCGATCTCTTTCCGTTCCACGACTAGCCCGACATTGCCCCCCGCGTCGGTGTACTTCGCTGCGTTCAACAGCAGGTTCACGAACACCTGCTCGAGTCGCACGGGATCCGCGTGCAACCACACCGGCGTATCCGGGAACGATGTGGTCATCCCGTGATGGCGTTGTTGCATGGTGAATTCGACGCACTGCGCGGCGTGAGCGGCGAGGATCCGCAGATCGATTCGTTCGCACTTCACGCGTAGCTGTCCGCTTCGCACGCGTGACACATCGAGAAGGTCTTCGATGAGCCGTGTCATCTGCCCAACCTGACACTCGATGAGTATTCGCGCCTTCACTGCGGAGGGATCCGCGGACGTATCCGGCGCAGAATGAGGGCCGCACTGCGAATCGCACCCAGAGAATTG
>Ga0134125_10006531_pt1 | contig 13197 bp, 12 predicted proteins | sample KB31751_FD_96464 | JGI IMG/M metagenome (GOLD analysis project Ga0134125, IMG submission 96464) | Terrestrial soil microbial communities with excess Nitrogen fertilizer from Kellogg Biological Station, Michigan, USA - KB3-175-1 | ecosystem: Environmental > Terrestrial > Soil > Unclassified ... | reverse complement strand
CGGGTCGAGGAAATTTTCCGGCGCGCGCTTCAGGCGCCCCGGCGGGATCTCGGTCGTCATGGCAGTGGGGGTCCGGGGACATTCTGCGAACGCCGCTTATATTAGTCAATACTAATATTGACGTTCGCTGATCGACACCCTACATTCGCGCATGCCCACCCCGACGCGCGCGCGCGCCCGCACGAGCCGCAAGGTCTCCAACGACATCTTCGAGCTCATCGGGAAGGGCGAGTACATCAAGGAAGCGAGCGCCGCGATGCAGGCCATGGCGCACCCGCTGCGCCTCAAGATCCTCTGCCTCGTGGGCAACCAGGAGCTCTCGGTGCTGGAGATCGTGGACGCCGTGGGCACCTCGCAGAGCAACATCTCCCAGCACCTCGCGGTGCTGCGCGACACGGGCGTGCTGAAGGCGCGCAAGGAAGCCAACAAGGTCTTCTACCGCATCCACGATCCGCGCGTGCTCGAGATGATCTCGCTCACGCGGCGCATCTTCTGCAGCTTCTAGCCCGGCTTCCAGCGCTGCGCGGCCTCGTCGTCGCTCGTGCGGGCTTCCACCCAGCGCGCGCCCGCGGGAGTCTCCTCGCGCTTCCAGAAAGGCGCCCGGGTCTTGAGGTAGTCCATGATGAACTCGCAGGCGGCGAAGGCTTCCCCGCGATGGGCGCTCGTCACTCCCACGAGGACGATGCGATCGCCCGGGGCGAGGCGCCCGACCCGGTGGATCACCAGGGTGTCGATCACCTTCCAGCGCGAGGCCGCCTCGGCGCAAATGTCCTCGAGGGCTTTGCGGGTCATCGCCGGGTAGTGCTCGAGCGTCATCGCGCTCACCGCATCGCCCTCGTTGGATGCGCGCACCAGCCCCACGAAGCTCGCCTGGGCGCCGACGTCGCTGCGCCCGCGCGTCATCGCGTCCAGCTCGCGGCCGGTGTCGAAATCGCCTTCCTGCACCCGTACAGTCGCCCCCACCCTAGCCTCCCGTGACCGGAGGGAAGAACGCGACCTCGTCGCCCGGCTTCAGCGGCGTGGCGAGGCCCGCCATCTGCTGGTTCACCGCGACCCGCCACGTCTTTCCGGGCGCCAGGGCATCGGCCCAGCGCGCGTTTCGCGACCGCAGCGATTCGACCAGGGTGGCGATCGTGGCGCCCGCCTCGAGCGCCAGCTCCTCGCGCGAGAGGCCAACCGCTTCGCGCAGGCTCGCGAAGTAAAGGAGCGTGACCGCCACGGCGCTAGCGCACCAGGCGCGCGCGATCCAGGCCGAGGTGCTTCACGATGAAGCGCGCCACGTCCTGCGGCGAGTTGAGGTCGAGCTGCGGAAGGCCGGTGTCGAGGGGCTCGTCCGTGGCCACGGCGACCACGTTGGGGTCGTCTGGGTGCAGCAGCGGCGCGCCGGAACCCCGGCGATGCACCTCGAGCTTGGCGATGGGCGCCGCCTTGTAGCCTTCCACGATCACGACGTCGCACGGCGAGAGGCGCTTCAGCTGTTCGTCGAGCGTCGCCTCGGGCGCCTCGCGCAGCTCGTGGACGATCGCCCAGCGCCGCGACGAGCTGACGAGCACCTCGGTGCAGCCCGCGTGGCGGTGCCGATACGAGTCCTTGCCGGGCTGGTCCACGTCGAACTCGTGGTGGGCGTGCTTCACCAGCGAGACGCGCAGGCCCCCGGCCACGAGGAGCGGCACCACCTTCTCGATGAGCGTGGTCTTCCCGCTTCCGCTGTAGCCCGCGATGCCGATCACTTTCATCCTGAAAATGATACGGCATCCACGAAAAGAAAAAGCCCCCGGGGTCGCCGGGGGCTCGAGGGCAGTTGCTTACCGCTTTCGATTACTTCTTGGTGGAGCGCTTCGCGGTCTTCTTGGCGGCGGCCTGGACGGTCGCGACGTTCTGCTCGACGGTGTCGTAGAGCTGCTTGTTGATCGCCGCGAAGTTGTCGTAGGCGCTCTGGGCCGCGGCCATCGCGGTCTTCACGTTTCCGACGACGCCTTCGCTGCCGGCCGGCGCGTACTTGAGGGCTTCCTCGAGGGCGGACACCGCGGCCTTGTTGAACTGGGCGGCGTTGGCTTCGAGGACGCGCTTCACTTCGTCGCCGGTGGTGGCGGCCGCTTCGTACGCGGTGCGCGAGTACGAGTAGGCGCGCTTCATGGCGGGCTCGACGGCGGCCGCGTTGATCGCGATCGCCTCGTTGATGTCGCGGGCCTGGGCGAGCGACTGGGCGTGGCGCGTGGCCTGGGCCACGGACTCGCGGGCGACGCCGAGGCCGATTTCGGTGAACTTCTCGATGTTGCCGAGGGAGAGCTTCGCGAAGAAGGCGAATTGCTCGATCGCAGCCTCGTTGGCCGCGGTGAACTGGTCGATCTTGAACATGGCGTGTGTCCTTGTAAGTTAGGTTTTGGCGGCTGGATTGCTGCGCTGCACAAAACCAATCTTACGCCGCCCACAGGCCAAGTCAAGGGGAGTTGGTCATATATTTGCTGCGCCGCCGCATAGATTTGCGGCAGCGCAGCAAAAGGCCTTTCGCGACAAGGGCTTGGCGCCGTGGTCCTAATGGACCGGCAGGCGCATCCCGGGGATCGTCACCCGCTGGTCCATGCAGGAAATCTTGCCCTTGGGCTCGCCCGGCCCGCCGATCTCCCCCGCGGAAGAGGGCGAATTGTCCCGCCGGTTGCTGTCGGAGTTGGCGGTGCAGAACCGGTGGCCCACCACGACGGGGCTGGTGGGGGTCTCCAGGGGCCCGGCGTTGCGCAGCATCGTGGTCGCGTCCACGGGGTTGCGGAAGACGTCGATCGCCTGCCGGCCCTGGAAGACATAGACCACGGCGTTGCGCTCGTTCGCGTCGGCCCAGACGTTGCCCGCCTCGTCGAGGAAGATGCCGTCCACACCTTCCAGCATCGGGTTGGCGAACCAGACGTGGGAGAGGCAGAGGGTGTCGGCGGCGAACGTCTCGTCGCAGCCGGTGCTGATGTCGGGGGTGCCGTCGTGCTCGACATGCACGCGCCACAGCGCTCCCCGCGCCGTATCGGCGATGTAGAGGTTGTGCGCGTGGTCGAAAGCGACCCCGTTGGCCACGAGCGGCTGGCTCCCGAGCGTGTTGGCGGCGTTGCGGGAGGTGGGCGTCACGGTGATGGTGCCTGGCGGCAGGGACCGCACGTCGCGGCCCACGTTGGCGACGCCGCTGGGCGTCGTGACCTCGTTCGCCATGGGCTGGATACGGAATACCTCGGTCACCGTGGTTCCATCGGGCGATATCCTCCACACGCGCCCCTGCCCCGTCGTGCCGTCGCCGGTCCAGAGATTGCCGTTCCAGTCGAAGGCGAGGCCGTTGGTGCCCGGCACTTTGGAGGCGAACACGGTCGCCGTCGGCGGCGACGAGGCGCTCGGGGTGAAGCGGTAGATGCGGTCGGTCTGCGTCACGTAGAGCTGGCCGTCGGGCCCGAACGTGAGGCCGCTGGGCGAGCAGCTCGCGGTAGCGCTGGGCGCGGGCACGAGGCCCACGACGGTGAGCGTCGGGTTGTCGAGCGGAACGCGCCACACCGGGCACGGGTCGCCGGCGTTGAGCGCGCGCCCCGGTGCGTAGAGGTTGCCGTCGTTGTCGTTGGTGAGGCCCTCGATCGCGAGCGGCGTCGTGATGAGCGTGCTCATCGACGCGGTCACGGAATGGTTATCTGCGTTTGCTGCACCGACCGACGCGAGCACGAATGCCGCGAGCCACGATGTCGTCCTCATCGCGCTTCCTCCTCAGTGTTGTTGGGATTCCGGCTGCGAACATCGTGCGCGCGGCGCTATTCCGGCGCAACCCGGAGCGCGATTTTTCCGCATGGAGGAAAGGCGGTGAGCTAGTCTTCCGAGGGCTTGTCCGGCGCCTGGATGCGGCGCACGCCGCCTTCGACCGCGCGGAGCTCGAAGATCTCCGCCTCCTGGGATGTGGCGCCCAATTCCTTGAACTTGCGCGCCGCGACGAAGACGCGGCTCTCGAAAGAAGCGATCGCGGAGTTGTAGCTGTCCAGCGCGGTCCCGAGACCCTTGCCCAGGCGGCCGAGATGCTCGGCCATCACGCCCAGGCGCTGGTGGAGATCCTGGCCGAGCTGGCTGATCTCGCGCGCGTTGTCGGCGATGCTCTCCTGGCGCCAGCCATAGGCGGCCGCCTTGAGAAGGGCCATCAGGGACGCGGGCGAGGCGATGATCACGTTCTGGCCGAACGCGGTGTCGAGGAGCTCGGGATCCGCTTCGAGGGCCGCGCTGTAGAAGGCCTCGCCGGGGATGAACATGACGACGACTTCCGGAGTGGGCTGGAACTGCTCCCAGTAGCTCTTCTTCGCGAGGGACTCGAGGTGGCGGCGCATGAGCTGCGCGTGCAGCTGGATCTTCGCCTTGCGCACGTCTTCGGCGGTCGCCTCGTGCGCCTCCATGTACGCGGTGATCGGCGCCTTCGAATCGACCACGATGTGGCGATTGCCCGGAAGCTTCACGATGAGGTCGGGACGCAGCCGGCCATCCTCGCCCGTTTCCTGCTCGACGAAGTCGCAGTGGAGCATCATGCCCGCCATCTCGACCACGCGGCGCAGCTGGATCTCGCCCCAGCGGCCGCGCACGTGCGATTGGCGCAACGCCCGCGTGAGGTTGCCGGTCTCGTCGCTCAGCCTCGAGTGCGCCGACGTGATCTGCGCGAACTGCTGGCGCAGCTCGCCGTAGGCCTGCTCGCGCGCTTTTTCGAGGACCTGGATCTTTTCGTCGACTTTGTCGAGCGAGGCCTTGACGGGCGCCACCAGGGCGTCGATGGCCTGCTGGCGGCGTTCGAGGTCGCCCTTGGCGACCTGCTGGAACTCGCCCAGGGAAGCCCTGGCGAGATCGAGGAACGCCGCGTTGTTTTGCTTCAGCGCCTCGGCCGAGAGCGACTTGAAGGCGTTCTCGAGGGCCTGCTTCGCATCGCCCATGAGGCGCGCGCGCTCCTCGTACACGGCGCTGCGATGCGAGGTCTCGAGGAGCTGCTCGCGAAGCGTTGTCGCCTCGCGCTCGAGCCCCGCGGCCTGCACCGAGGCGCGCATGCCCGCTTCGCGGGCCGCGGTGAGCTGCGCTTCCAGCTCGGCCACGCGCTTCTCGTCGGGCGTGGGACGGGTACGGTTCCAGAAGTGCGCGACGGCGAAGCCGCCCACCGCGCAGAGGGCGGCGATCGCGAGCCAGGCGGTGCTCCATTCCATGCGGCCATTCTACGCAGGCGGGTAGCTCATGGGGTGAGCCTACGGGCGCTAAGATGGCCCATGCCAGAGCTGCCGGACGTGACCGTGTACATCGAGGCGCTCGAGCGGCGCGTCGTGGGGCAGGCCCTCGAGCGGGTGACGCTCTCCAGCCCCTTCGTGCTCCGGTCCTTCGATCCCCCGCTCGCCGCGACCTTCGGGCGGACGGTGCGAGGCCTGCGGCGGATCGGCAAGCGCATCGTGCTGGACCTCGGCGACGAGCTTTTCATCGTGATCCACCTCATGATCGCCGGGCGCCTGCACTGGCGCGCGGCGGGGGAGAAGAAAAAGCCCCCGGGCGTCATCGCCACCTTCGAGTTCGCGGCGGGGACGCTCTACTTCACCGAGGCCGGCACCCGCAAGCGGGCTTCCCTCACCGTCGTGCGCGGCGAAAGCGCCCTCGCGGCGCTCGATCCGGGCGGCGTCGACGTCATGGAGGCGCCGTACGAGCGCTTCCACGAGGCGCTCATGAGCGGCAACCACACGCTCAAGCGCGCCCTCACCGACCCGCACAAGTTCAGCGGCATCGGCAACGCCTATTCCGACGAGATCCTGCACGCGGCCGGGCTCTCGCCCCTCAAGCTCACCCGCTCGCTCACCGGCGAGGAGGCGCGGCGCCTGCACAAGGCGGTGAAGGCGACCCTTGCCAGCTGGACGGACATCCTGAGGGCCGAGGCGGGCGAGAAATTCCCCCAGAAGGTGACCGCGTTCCGCGAAGGGATGGCCGTGCACGGCCGTTACAAGAAGCCCTGCCCTGCCTGCGGGGCCCCCGTCCAGCGGATCGTGTACGCGGAAAACGAGGCGAACTACTGCGCCCGCTGCCAGACGGGGGGAAAGCTGCTCGCCGACCGGTCGCTTTCGAGGCTCCTGAAGGACGACTGGCCCAAGTCGATCGACGACCTCTGATCCCGCTGCCGATGTAACAACCGCTTCCGGCGGGAATGTGGAGAAAGTCACATTTTCCCGGGTGGGGATGCCTTAGCCTCTCGCGAATGCCTTAGGAGGCCATATGGCCGGCGCATACAACCACTGGGTCGTCCTGCTTTCGTTCCTGGTCGCGGTCCTCGCCTCATACACGGCGCTCGACCTCGCGTCCCGGATTACCGCCTCGACGGGCGCCGCGGCCGCCTCCTGGCTCCTGGGCGGCGCATTCGCGATGGGCATGGGCATCTGGTCGATGCACTTCATCGGGATGCTCGCCTTCAGCCTGCCGATCCCGATGGCCTACGACGTGGGCATCACACTCGCCTCGATGCTGATCGCGATCATCGTGTCGGGCTTCGCGCTCCTCACGGTGACACGCCGATCCCTCAGCCTGAGGCGCCTCGCCGCGGGCGGGGTGATCATGGGCATCGGCATCTGCGGAATGCACTACACCGGGATGGCGGCGATGGAGGTGAGGCCCGCGATCCGGTACGACGCCCTGCTCTTCTCCGCGTCGGTCGCCATCGCGATCGCCGCGTCCACCGCGGCGCTGTGGATCTCCTTCACGCTCCGCTCGAACGCGACGCGCCGGCTCCTCGCCCGCCTGGGCAGCGCGATCATCATGGGCACCGCCATCGCCGGGATGCATTACACGGGAATGGCGGCGGCCAACTTCGGCCCCGACACGATCTGCACCAGCGGCAACTTCGCCAACAACTCATGGATGGCGGCGACCATCGCCGTCATCACTTTCCTCATCCTTTGCGGCACCCTGTCGCTCTCGGTGCTCGACGCCCGCATGGAGTCGAAGACCGCGCAGATGGCCTCGTCCCTGCGCGACGCCAACGCCGAGCTGCAGCGCCTCGTCCTCCACGATTCGCTCACCAAGCTTCCGAACCGCCTGCTGCTGGAAGATCGCCTCCAGCAGGCCGTCGCAGAATCGGTGCGCGCCGAGAAGCGCGGCGCCGTGCTCTTCGTGGACCTGGACCGGTTCAAGACGCTGAACGACTCCCTCGGCCACTTCGCGGGCGATACGGTGCTGCGCACCGTGGCCGAGCGGCTTCGATCCGTGGTTCGCCTCGAGGACACGGTCTCGCGCCTGGGCGGCGACGAATTCGTGATCCTGCTGCGGCACATCGCGCAGGTGGAGGACGCCGGGGAGGTCGCGCGCAAGGTGATCGAGTCCGTGGCCCGGCCCATCCTGCTCGACGAGCACGAGCTGCGCATCGGCGCGAGCGTCGGCATCAGCGTCTTTCCCGACCACGGCGTCGAGTCGGACCGGCTGATCGCCAATGCCGACTCCGCCATGTACCACGTGAAGAAGACCGGCCGGTCCAACCACGCCATCTTCGCGCCCCAGATGAGCACCTATTTCCCCAAGCGCCTCGCGCTGGAGAACGAGCTGCGCGCCGCGATCGAGAAGACCCAGTTCGTGCTGCACTACCAGCCCAAGGTCGACATGCGGACCTCGCGGATCGTGGGCATGGAGGCGCTGGTGCGCTGGCGCCATCCGCAGCGCGGGCTCGTGGCGCCGTCGGAGTTCATCCCGTTCGCCGAGGAAACGGGCCTCATCGTCCCCCTGGGCAACTGGGTCCTCCAGGAAGCGTGCCGGCAGACGCGAGCCTGGCAGCAGCGCGGCATCCGCGACCTGGCGATCGCCGTGAACATCTCGGGGGTGCAGTTCCAGCAGCGCGACCTGGTGGAGAACGTCTCCGACGCCCTCGAGGCGGCGGGCCTGGAGCCGCGCTTCCTCGAGCTCGAGATCACCGAGAGCGTCGTGATGCAGAACGCCCCGGAAGCGATCGTCATGCTGGAGCAGCTCCACAAGATGGGCGTGGGGCTCTCCATCGACGACTTCGGCACCGGCTACTCGAGCCTGAACTACCTGAAGCGCTTCCCGATCGACAAGCTGAAGATCGACCAGTCGTTCATCCGCGACCTCTCCGCGGACGTGGACGACGCCGCGATCGTCCAGGCGATCATCGCCATGGCGCACAGCCTGCGGCTGCGCGTGGTGGCCGAGGGCGTGGAGAACGTGGGGCAGCTGGACTTCCTGCGCGCCCTCGACAACGACGAGTACCAGGGATTCCTCTACAGCAAGCCGTTGTCCGCTGCCGAGGTCGAGCGCCGCCTGCTGCTGAAGGCCGAAGCCTAGGCGCTGGGCGCGGTTGGGTCCTCGCCCTCGCGGGGACGGCCTGACTGCTGTGCCGGCGTCAGGCCGCTTTGTCTTCCCGCGCGGCGCGCTTGCGATCGTGCTCGGAGAGGAACCGCTTGCGAAGGCGGATCGACTTGGGCGTGACTTCCACCAGCTCGTCGTCCTCGATGAACTCGATCGCGCTCTCCAGCGTGATCTGGATCGGGGGCGTGAGCGTGACCGCCTCGTCCTTGCCCGCGGCGCGCACGTTGGTGAGCTTCTTGCCCTTGATCGGGTTCACGATGAGGTCGTTGTCGCGCGAGTGGATGCCGATCACCATGCCTTCGTAGACGCGCTCGCCGGGCGAGACGAACATGCGCCCGCGCTCCTCCAGGTTCCATAGCGCGAAGGCGACCGCGTCGCCCTGCTCGGAGGAGATCAGCACGCCGTTGCGCCGCGAGGGCAGCTCGCCCTTCACCGGTGCGTAGGTGTCGAACACGTGGCTCTTGATGCCGGTGCCGCGCGTGAGCGTCATGAACTCCATCTGGAAGCCGATGAGGCCGCGCGACGGGATGTTGTAGTCGAGGCGCACGCGGCCCTTGCCGTCCGGCACCATGTCCTGGAGCTCGCCGCCGCGGCGCCCCAGCTCCTCCATGATCTTGCCCTGGCTCTCGGTCTCGACGTCGACCGTGAGCTGCTCCCACGGCTCCATGCGCACGCCGTCGACTTCCTTCACCACGACGCGCGGCTTGCCCACCGCCACTTCGTAGCCCTCGCGGCGCATGTTCTCGATGAGGATCGCGAGGTGCAGCTCGCCGCGCCCCGAGACGCGGAACACGTCCGCATCCCCGGTCTCCTCGACGCGCAGCGCCACGTTGGCGAGGAGCTCGCGGTCCAGGCGCTCGCGGATCTGCCGGCTGGTGACGTACTTGCCCTCCTGCCCCGCGAGCGGCGACTTGTTCACCATGAAATTCATGGTGAGTGTCGGCTCGTCCACGCCCACCATCGGGAGCGCTTCGGGGTTCTCCACGTCGGCGAACGTCGTGCCGATGATGAAATCCTCGATGCCCGTGACGGAAACGATCTCACCGGCGCCGGCAAACTCGGTTTCCACCTTTTCCAGGCCCTGGAACGTATGGATCACGCCGATCTTGGCCACTCGCACGGGCTTGTCGCCCGCGAGGATCGCGACCTGCTGCGCCTTGCGGATGGTGCCGCGGCGGATGCGCCCGATGGCGATGCGGCCGAGGAAGCTCGAGTAGTCCACCGCCGCGATCTGCAGCTGCAGCGGGGCGGCGGAGTCGCCCTTGGGCTCGGGCACGTGCGCAAGCACCGCGTCGAATAGGGGGCGCATGTCGGTGCCGATCTTGCCGACTTCCGTGCTCGCCCAGCCGTTCACGGCCGAGGCGTAGATCACGGGGAAGTCGAGCTGGTCCTCGGTCGCGCCCAGCTTGTCCATGAGGTCGAAGGTCTGGCTCACCACCCAATCGGGGCGCGCCGCATCGCGATCCACCTTGTTCACGACGAGGATCGGCTTGAGGCCCTGCGCGAGCGCCTTTCGCGTGACGAAGCGGGTCTGGGGCATGGGGCCTTCCACCGCGTCGACCAGAAGCAGCACGCCGTCGACCATGGAGAGCACGCGCTCCACCTCGCCACCGAAGTCGGCGTGGCCGGGCGTATCGACGATGTTGATGTGCACGCCGTGGTAGTCCACCGCCGTGTTCTTGGCGAGGATCGTGATGCCGCGCTCGCGCTCGATGTCATTGGAATCCATGACCCGCTCGGCGATGTGCTGGTGCGCGGCGAAGGTACCCGCCTGGTGCAGGAGCTTGTCGACGAGCGTCGTCTTCCCGTGGTCGACGTGGGCGATGATGGCGATGTTGCGTAGCGGCCGCGGCATGGCTAAAACCCGAAAAATTTCAACATTTTAGCAGGGTTTATTGCGCCGCATCAATCATTTTCGCGGCTAGAATCCTGCATTGGACATGAAGCTCGCCCTGAAAATCGACGTCGACACCTACCGCGGCACCCGCGAGGGCGTCCCGGCACTCGTGGAGATGCTGAAGCGCCACGGCGCGGGCGCGACATTCCTCTTCAGCCTCGGCCCCGACCATACGGGGCGCGCCATCAAGCGGGCGCTGCGGCCCGGGTTCATGCAGAAGGTGAATCGCACCTCGGTCGTGGAGCACTACGGCATCCGCACCCTGCTCTACGGGACGCTCCTGCCCGGGCCCGACATCGGCAAGCGCTGTGCCGCGATCCTGCGCAGGGTCCGCGACGAGGGCTTCGAGGTGGGCATCCATACCTGGGACCACGTGAAGTGGCAGGACGGCGTCATGCACGCCGACGAAAAGTGGACGGGCGGGCAGATGGAGCTTGCCTGCGCGCGCTTCCGCGAGGTCTTCGCCGAGGAGCCGCACGTGCACGGAGCGGCAGGCTGGCAGATGAACGCGCACGCCTATCGCCGCACGCAGTCGCTCGGCTTCCGCTACGCCTCCGATACGCGCGGCAGCCATCCCTTCCTGCCGGTGGTCCGCGGCGAGCTCGTCTCCTGCCCCCAGTATCCGACGACGCTTCCCACGATGGACGAGCTGATCGGGCTGGATGGCGTGACCGAAGCGAGCGTCGCCGAGGCGCTGCTCGAGCGCACAAAGGAGCCGGCCGACCACGTGTTCACGCTGCACGCCGAGCTCGAGGGCATGAAGCTCGCGCCGGCGCTGGAGAAGCTGCTGGAAGGCTGGAAAGCGCAGGGCTACGAGCTCGTCGCGATGCGCGAGCTGGTGGCGGCCTCCGACACCGCGAGCCTGCCGCTGCACGCCGTGGTGGACGCCCCCCGGCGGGGCCGTTCCGGCACCCTCGCCTCCCAGGGCCCGGAGTTTCTTCCCGGGGAAATTCCGGAATAGCTTGCGTTTTCCGTTGTGCGCATTAGCATCGGATTCCGCAGCCTCCCTTCACCAGCGCGAATCCCGACCCATGAGCGACAGCAGACCGCTGCCCGACTTCGAGCTTCCCGCGACCGGCAGCCAGCGCTTCCAGCTATCGGCATTCAAGGGACATCCCTTCATCCTCTACTTCTATCCCCGCGACGACACGCCGGGCTGCACCGACGAGGGCCGCCAGTTCCGCGACCTCCATGCCAAGTTCGTGAACGCACGGGTTCCCGTTTTCGGCGTGTCGCGGGACACCATCGCGTCGCACGAGAAATTCAAGAAGAAGATGTCCTTTCCCTTCGACCTGCTTTCGGACGCCGACGAGACCGTCTGCAACATCTTCGGCGTGATGAAGATGAAGAACATGTACGGGCGCCAGGTCCGGGGCGTGGAGCGCAGCACGTTCGTGATCGACCGCGCCGGCCGGATCGCGAAGGAGTGGCGCGGGGTCAAGGTCCCGGGGCATGCCCAGGAAGTCCTCGATTTCCTGCGCGCCACGCCGCTCTGAGGCCAGGGGAATCATCGCCATAGCTTGCGTTTTTCAAGCAAGTTGTTCACTATAGGTTGTGGCAATGAGATTCCTGAGCCTCTAACCGCCGGATGGTCGACCTGGGCTTCCTCGATCGATCCCCCCTGCTCCCGGCGCTTGCTGCACTCCTTCCCGGTTTCCACGCCCCGCCCGGCTCCCGGCCGCGCGGCGCATCCGCTTTTCCAACCGCCAGAGCTTCCCACTGATGCCCAACGATCCGCTGAGAGAGTCCTCCGCCAAGCACGATCGCACGGAGGACGACGCGTCCGGCGACACCCCGAATGCGGAGGTCCCCATGCAACGCAGGCGTGAACGCGAGTCCCCGCGCGGCCACAAGGCCACGGCCGCGGCCAAGCTCTTCGTGCTCGACACGAACGTGCTCATGCACGATCCCACGAGCCTCTTCCGCTTCGAGGAGCACGACGTGTTCCTGCCGATGGTGACGCTGGAGGAGCTGGACGACAACAAGAAGGGCATGAGCGAGGTCGCGAGGAACGCCCGGCAGGCGAGCCGGTTCCTGGACGAGATCGTCTCCCAGGAAGGCGACATCGAGGCGGGCTACTCCCTCAAGGGCAAGAGCGGCGGGGAGGCCACCGGCCACCTCTTCCTCCAGACCCATTCGGTCAACGTCCAGATCCCGGAGTCGGTCGCCTCGCAGAAGGCCGACAACGTGATCCTGGGCGTGGCGCTGCACCTCAAGCAGAAATTCCCCAAGCGCGATGTGGTGCTGGTGTCCAAGGACATCAACATGCGCATCAAGGCGCATGCGATCGGGCTGCCCGCCGAGGACTACTTCAACGACAAGGTCCTCGAGGACACCGACCTCCTCTATACCGGCATCCTTCCGCTTCCCGAGGACTTCTGGGACAAGCACGGCAAGGACGTCGAGAGCTGGCAGGAGCACGGGCGCACCCTCTACCGCGTGAAGGGGCCGCTCGTCCCGTCCATGCTGGTGAACCAGTTCGTCTTCCACGAGGGCGACCGGCCGTTCCTCGCGATCGTGAAGGAGCTGCGCGGCAAGACCGCGGTCCTCCAGACCCTCAAGGACTTCTCGCACCACAAGAACAACGTGTGGGGAATCACCGCGAGGAACCGCGAGCAGAACTTCGCGCTGAACCTCCTCATGGACCCCGAGGTGGATTTCGTGACGCTGCTGGGCCAGGCGGGCAGCGGCAAGACGCTGCTCACGCTCGCCGCGGGCCTCATGCAGACACTCGATTTCAAGGTCTACAGCGAGATCATCATGACGCGGGTCACCGTCCCGGTGGGCGAGGACATCGGCTTCCTCCCCGGCACCGAGGAAGAGAAGATGACGCCCTGGATGGGCGCGCTCGAAGACAACCTCGACGTGCTGAACGCGTCGGATGAATCGGGCGGGGAATGGGGCCGCGCGGCGACGCGGGACCTCGTCCGGTCCCGGATAAAAATCAAGTCGCTCAACTTCATGCGCGGCCG
>Ga0134125_10006530_pt1 | contig 13198 bp, 16 predicted proteins | sample KB31751_FD_96464 | JGI IMG/M metagenome (GOLD analysis project Ga0134125, IMG submission 96464) | Terrestrial soil microbial communities with excess Nitrogen fertilizer from Kellogg Biological Station, Michigan, USA - KB3-175-1 | ecosystem: Environmental > Terrestrial > Soil > Unclassified ... | reverse complement strand
TCGACTGGCCGCAGATCGACGCGCTCTACCAGGCGCTGGAGGTGATGGAGCCGTCGCCGATCGTGACGCTGAACCGCGCCGTCGCGGTGTCGAAGACCCGTGGCGCCGAAGCGGCGCTGGCGATGATCGCGCCGCTGGAGGGCCAGCTCGGCGGCTATTTCAACTACTTCGGCGCCAAGGGCGCGCTGCTGAAGCAGCTGGGCCGCGCGGGCGAGGCGCGCACGGCGTTCAACCAGGCGATCGCGCTCGCCACCACGCCGGCGCAGGCCGCCCACATCCGCCAGCACCTCGACCAGCTCGCCGCCAAGCCTCCGGTGCGCTCCAGGCCGGGCGCCTGAGATTTTCCGGCGGCCGCTGTCGGATCGGCGCTGCTCCGCTCGTCCTAGGAAAGCCCCGGCCAAGAAGGGGCCACGACGGGAGAGGACCATGACTGAGATCGCCGAACGCGTGCGCGACCAGACCGCCGCCATCGAGGCGGTGATCACCGCCCGCAACCGCGCCCTCTCGGCGAAGGACGCCGAGGCGGTGAACGACTGCCAGACGAGCGACTTCGTCTGCTTCTCGATGGCGCCGCCGCTGGTGGCGCGCGAGCCGGCCGGGCTGCAGGCCTGGTTCGACACCTGGGACGGGCCGATCGGCTATGCCGTGCGCGACCTGGCGATCGCCGCCGGCGAGGAGGTCGCCTTCGCCCACGCGCTCGTCAACATGACCGGCCGCAAGCGCGACGGCTACACGGCCGACCTGTGGTTCCGGCTGACGCTCGGCCTGCGGCGCGGGCCGGGCGGCTGGAAGATCGCCCACGAGCACGACTCCACGCCCTTCTACATGGATGGCAGCTTCCGAGCCGCCGTCGACCTGCTGCCCTGAACGGGCGCCGGCCCACACCCCAAACGGAGGAACCACCATGTCCGTCCAGACCGAGCTTCGGACCAACACCGACGCGCTGACCCGCGGCGTCATCCCCTATGTCCAGGTCGAGGGCGCCGCCGCTGCGATCGAGTTCTACAAGGCCGCGTTCGGGGCCATCGAGCGCTCGCGCACGCCCGGCCAGGACGGCCGCATCATGAACTGCCAGCTGGAGATCAACGGCGGGCTCTTCATGGTGATGGACGCCATGCCCGACCACGGCTTCGGCTATCAGCCGAGCCACAGCTTCACGATGCAGCTGATGGCGCCGGACGGGCAGGGCTGGTTCGACCGCGCCGTCGCCGCCGGCGCCAAGGTGCAGACGCCCTTCCAGAAGATGTTCTGGGGCGACATGTGGGGCGCGGTCATCGACCCGTTCGGCATCCACTGGGGCATCGACGAGCCCGCCAATGGCTGAGGTCGCCGTTCGCGGCGGCGCGACCGGCGAGGGCCGTTCCGCCGCCGCGATGCGCTGGCGCAGCCGGGCGCTCACCGCCCCGATGGGTTAGGCCCGCAGCTTGCGTGGCTCATGTCGATTGCGGTTTGACTGTCTCCGAGCGGTACAATGGACGCGCGCAGCTGGATGCGACTTCCGGAAGACTTCGGCCGCACCCGCCAATGGGTGCGCCGCAACCGCGGCCGCCGCGCCAGCGACCGCGGCATCCGCCTCGAGGCGGTGCTGGGCGCGGCGGTGATCCTGGCATGGAGCTGGGGCGTCTACGAAGTGACGCTGCTGTTCCTGAAATAGCTCAGCGCGCCGCGGGCGCCGGGCCGCGCATCGCATCCTCCCTGGCGAACACCACGGCGAACGGGTCGCGATAGAGCTCGCGCCAGCCCGGCCGTTCGGTCAGCACCCGCACCAGCCCGTCGCGCGGCGAGATGATCGCCCAGGTGATGTTCCAGCGCTTGAACGCCTTGTCGACGTCGGGCTGCGCGCCGCCGGCGATCTGCAGGTACTCCTTGACGAAGGCGTCGCCGTACATGTCGGCGCGGCCGTCGATGTAGGGCTTCACGCCCTTGAAGATCAGGTAGCCGCCGAACGCGTACTCGTTGAAGACGTGCTGGCCCAGCAGCTGCGGCGGCGTGTGGGCGATGGCGGTGACCGGCACGTTGGCGTTGTCGCGCCGCACCAGCGGGATGGCGAGTCGGGCGCCGATGACGCCGGCGGCGATCAGCGCCAGCGCCACGGCGACGGGCGCGCTCGGGACGCGCCAGCCCGGCTTCCAGCCGACCGGCGGCGTCAGTCGCGGGCCGGCGCGGGCGGGCTTCAGCGCGCGGCCGAACGGCTCGGCCAGCAGCAGCGGCGCCAGCGCCGCCAGCACGGCCTCCTGCCGCACGTGCTGCAGCGCCATGTGCACCAGCCCGACGAGCAGGATCAGCCGGAAGATCGCCACGCGCACGCCGCGCCACAGCCCCAGGAACAGGGTGATCAGCAGCACCGCCTCGAACAGGGTGAAGTTCTGGAAGTTGGCGCCGCGCCACTCCAGGATGTTGGGCAGCACCTTCATGCCCAGCACCTGGAACGGGAAGATCAGCCCGTCGAAGCCCTGCGGCGTGGCGCAGGCCAGCGCCGTGGCGACGATCCCGAAGAAGGCCCAGTCGCGCACCGTGCGCAGCTTGTCCGGCTGCTCGGCGAGCGCCTCCAGCGCGAACGGCCCGAGGATCGCCAGGCCGAAGATGAAGCTGGCGTGCAGGTTGGCCCACAGCACCATCAGCGGCGCCAGCTCCAGCGGCGGCGCCTTGCCGCGGCGGCGCGCGGCCAGCAGCTGGCGCGTCCAGAACACCAGCACCGGCATCGCGATGATGTGCGGCCGCGCATAGAGGAACGGCTCCAGGCAGCAGAAGGTCAGCGCCAGGCCGACGATCTGGCTGAAGGGGCCCAGCCACAGCCGCAGCTCCTGCGCGATCATCCAGAACGCCAGGCCGGCGCAGAAGCCGATGAACAGCACCACGCCGCCCCAGGCCGCCGCCGCGTAGGCGAGCGCCATCAGCACCTCGGAGAGCCACTCGTGCGCGATCCAGCGATGGCCGGCGTAGGTGTAGGAGAACGGGTCGGTGCTCGGCACGCTGCGGTGCGCCAGGATCCAGTGGCCGGCGGCGACGTGCCAGTTGGTGTCGCCGTCGATGAACACGCGCGCCGAAAAGCTCGCCACCCCCAAGAGCACGATCGCCGCCGCCCCGGCGATGGCGAGATCGATCGTCGCCCGCTGCCTGGTCGCCTGCGCGAGGCGCGGGTTGAATGGCTGGGAAGCTTGGATCGGCGGGGTCCCCTGACGCGAGAGCCGCTGTCGAGCGCCAGGGCCTTGGCGTCAAGCCCCCAGCGAGGCGGGCGCATCCCGTTTTGCTTAACCAAATCCGGCGCATGATGTAGCGAGCGCCGTCGGGGGCGCGCGAGGTCGCCCTCAGACAAAGCGAAGCCGTGGACCAGGCCGTCAGCAACGAGATCGCCGCGCTCGAGCCGCGCAGCCGCAGGGGCATGCGGCTGTCGATCGTCGTGCCGATGCACGACGAGGCGCCGGTGCTGGCGCACTTCTTCGAGCGCATCGAGGCGGCGACGGCCGACCTCGGCGTCGGCATCGAGATCATCTGCGTCGACGACGGCAGCCGCGACGAGACGCTGTCCGGCCTGGTCCAGAAGGCCTCGCGCGACCCGCGGGTGAAGGTGATCGCGCTGGCCCGCAACTTCGGCAAGGAGGCGGCGCTGACCGCCGGCATCGACGCTGCAAGCGGGGATATGGTGGCGCCGATCGACGCCGACCTGCAGGACCCGCCCGAGCTGCTCGCCGAGTTCGTGCGGCGCTGGGAGGAGGGGTACGACGTCGTCTATGGCGCCAGGGCCGACCGCTCCAGCGACACGGCGATGAAGCGCACGACCGCGCAGCTGTTCTACCGCATCTTCAACAGGGTCTCCGATCTCGACATCCCCGAGAGCGCCGGCGACTTCCGGCTGATGGACCGCGCGGTGGTGGAGGCGCTGAAGCGGCTGCCGGAGCGCAACCGCTTCATGAAGGGGCTCTTTGCGTGGGTGGGCTTCCGGCAGATCGGCGTGCCGTACGTCAGGCCCGAGCGCGCCGCCGGGACCACGTCGATGGGCTACCTGCGGCTCTGGCGCTTCGCGCTCGACGGCATCACCTCGTTCTCGACGGCGCCGCTGCGGGTGTGGTCGGTGATCGGCTTCGTGGCGGCGCTGGTCGCCGTCATCGCGGCCGTCGCGCTGATCATCCGGGTGCTGGTGGTCGGCCGCGAGGTTCCCGGCTACGCCTCGCTGATGGTCGCGGTGCTATTCAGCTTCGCGATCCAGATGATGGCGTTCGGGGTGCTCGGCGAATACGTCGGGCGGCTCTACCAGGAGGTCAAGGGCCGGCCGATCTACGTCGTGCGGGCCAGGATCGGGTTCGACGCCTGATGGCCAGCTGATGGACCGCGCCACCTACGACCGCATGCGCGTGCTGCAGGAGGGCCACTGGTGGTTCGAGGGCCGCCGGCGGATCCTGACGCGGCTGATCGGCGATCTCGGCCTGCCCAGGCCCGCGAAGGTGCTCGAGGTCGGCTGCGGGCCTGGCGGCAATCTCGCGATGCTGAAGCAGTTCGGCGAGGTGACGGCGCTGGAGCCCGACGAGGCCTCGCGCCTCTACGCCGCCGAGCACGCCGGCGTCGCTGTGGAGGGCGGCCTGTTGCCCGACGGCCTGCCGTTCGCGCCGGCCAGCTTCGACCTCGTCTGCGCCTTCGACGTCATCGAGCACGTCGACGAGGATGCGGCCTCGGTGGCGGCGCTCGGCCGCCTGCTGAAGCCCGGCGGCTATCTCGCCACCACGGTGCCCGGCCAGCCGTGGATGTGGAGCCGCCACGACGAGGCCCACCACCACAAGCGCCGCTATCGCCTGCGCGACTACCGGCGCCTGTTCGAGAGCGCCGGGCTGCAGGTGGCGAGGGCCAGCCACTTCAACACGCTGCTGTTTCCGCCGATCGCCGCGGTCCGCGCGGTGAAGATGGCGACCGGCTCGACGGCCGCCGACGACGACGCGATGCCGCCGCCGCCGATCAACAGCCTCTTGACCGCGCTTTTCGCCGCGGAAAGGCACTGGCTGGCGCACGCGGCCTTGCCGATCGGGGTCTCGATCGTGCTAATCGCCCGGCGGGCGTCCGAACCTCGAGCGGCATGAGACACCTCCCGGTCATCCACGAGATCAGGCTGTTCGTCGTGGTCGGCGTCGCGGCGACCGCGTGCCAGGTGGGCGTCACGCTGGCCGCGCACCGATGGCTTGGGCTGGGCGGCGTCGTCGCCAGCATCGTCGGCTACGTCGCGTCGGTGGGCGTCTCGTATCTCGGCAACAGCCGGCTGACGTTCCGCCGGCCCGCCCTGCACGGGCCGCAGTTCGTGCGCTTCACGACGATCTCGTTGGCGGGCCTGGCGATCAATCTCGCCACCGTCTACGCCGCCACCCACGCGCTCGGCTGGCCGCTGTGGCTGGCCATGGCCCCGGTCGTGCTGGTGGTGCCGGCTTCGACCTTCCTGATGTCGAAGTTCTGGGCGTTCCGCGCCCCGGCGATCGAGGCCGGCGCAGCCGCGCAAGGCGCCGAGTCCTAAGGCCTGCGTGAGCCCGGTGGCGGCGCCGCCCCCGGGCCCGACGCTCCGCGCTGCCAATACGCGCCGCGCGATTTATTCCGCGCGAACCCTCCTCGCCGCGCGACGACTCGAACTGTAGCAATCGCCCGCGCCGCCGTCCGCCTGCGACGCTCGCGGCGGAACGGCGCAGCGAACCTTCGGCCCGGGACAACCGGGGCGAAAGCTGGGCTATTCGGCGGCCGCGACGTGCTCGAGGTTGATCTCCTCGAGCGAACGCGACGAGGTCTCCGGCACCATCAGCTGGGTCGCCACGCCGCCGACCAGCGACAGCAGCGCCAGGCCCGCCATCGTCCAGACGAAGCCGAGCTGGGCGTTCAGCAGCGGGAACACGAACCCGCTGATCGCCGCGCCGATGCGTCCGCCGATCACGGTGATCGACTGGGCGACGCTGCGGATGCGGGTGGGCGCCAGCTCGACGCCGAACACGCCGGCCCCCGAGACCAGCCCCGGGCCGGTCTGGGCGACGTTGAAGAGCCCGAACACGATGTAGGCGGCGAGCGCCTGATGGGGCATGGCGTAGCGCATCCAGGCGAACAGGAAGAGGATCGCCGCGCCGGTGATGAAGCCCCACACCTGCAGCGGTTTTCGTCCGACCCTGTCGATGATGAACCAGGACATCAGGATCGACGGCGGCAGCACGAAGATCAGCTCGGTCAGGATCTGATAGATCGATGCCGGGATGCCGAGGTTCTGGGCGATGATGTCGGGCCCGAACAGGATCGCCGCGTAGACCACCAGGTCGTAGATCATCCACAGGAACGCGCCGGCGAAGATGTGGCCGGCATGACGGCGGAACACCTGCCAGAACGGCCGCGTGTCGACGGCGGGCGGCGGGGCGTTGGCGACGCCCGCCACCACGGCCATGACCGCCTGCGCGCTCGCCTGGTCGGCCGCGACGCGGGCGAGGTAGCGCGCCGACTCGGGCATCCTGCGGCGGAAATACATCACGCCCAGCGCCGGGATCGCGCCGCCCGCCAGCACGATCCGCCAGACGAGGTCCGGCGGCACCTGGAAGGCGTCGAGCAGCAGCTTGAAGCAGGCGGCCGTCAGCGCGCCCACCGGCCACATGGTGCCGAAGCCGAGCCCGATCGCCTTGCCGCGGTCGGCGCGGTTGGCGTGCTCGGCCATGATGGTCGGCGAGAGCACGTAATCGGCGCCGACGCCGATCCCGAGCACGAAGCGACAGGCGACCAGCAACCAGACGCTCGGCATGAACGCCTGCGCCAGGGCCGCGAGGCCCAGGATCAGCGCGTCGACGCCGTAGAACCGCTTGCGCCCTTGCTGCGCCAGCATGCCGAACAGCAGCGCGCCGGCCATCGAGCCGACCAGGGCGGCCGCCGCCAGCGAGCCTTTCAGCAGCGGCGCGTCGTGCGCGCCGACGTGGTAGCTGGCCAGCACCGAGGTCAGCACGAGGGCGATCGACGAGATGTCGTAGCCGTCGCAGAAGACGCCGAGGCCGGTGACCAGGATCGCCCGCCAGTGGAAGGCGCTGAACTTCTGCTCGTCGAGCACCGCGAAGTGCGTGTCGGCCATGGATCCCCCGGAGCTAGGCGCGGCTCGATCCATAGGCGATCGCAGGCGCCTACCGCCAGAGCGTCGCAAAAGTTTCACCGCCCGGTGTGAGCCCTACCCCGGCGTCGAAGGCTCGGGCGCTTCCGCGGCCAGCGCGACGCCCTTCGCCTCGGGCCCGAGCCAGACGACGAGCGCCAGCAGCACCGCCACGACGCCGGAGACGAGCGCCAGCGGCAGGCTGTAGTTGTTGCCGTGGGTCTCGGCGAGCCAGTTCTGCAGGTAGGCGTTGCCGGCGGCGAACAGGTTGCCGAGCTGGTAGGCGAAGCCTGGGAAGGTGCCGCGCGCGGCGGGCGGCGACAGCTCGTTGAGGTGGGCCGGCACCACGCCCCAGGCGCCTTGCACCGCCACCTGGATCAGGAAGGCGCCCGCGCCCAGCAGCAGCGGCGTCGTGGCGTAGGCCCAGAGGGGAATCACCGGCAGCGCCAGAAGCGAGGCCAGCACGATCGCGCGGCGCCGGCCGATCCGCTCGGAAAGGCCGCCGAAGATCAGCCCGCCGCCGACCGCACCGACGTTGAGCACCACGGTCAGGGTGGTGACGAGCGCCGGCTGGAAGTGGTGCTGCATCTGCAGGAAGGTCGGGTAGGCGTCCTGGGTGCCGTGGCTGAAGAAGTTGAAGAGGGTCATCATCACGACCGCGTAGATCATCAGCGGCCAGCGCCCCTTCATCGCGGCGCTGAAGCTGGGGCGGCGCGTGTGCGAGCCGTCCGCCTTGGCGGCCTCCCAGGCCGGGCTCTCGGGCACGTTGGCGCGGATGTAGAGGATCAGCAGCGCCGGCACCGCGCCCAGCGCCAGCAGGCCGCGCCAGCCGATCTGCGGCACGAACAGGTTGGCGATCGCCGCCAGGAAGTAGCCCATCGGGTAGCCTTCCTGCAGGATGCCGGAGACGACGCCGCGGCTCTTGGCCGGCGCCGACTCCAGCGCCAGCGACGCGCCGATCCCCCATTCGCCGCCCATCGCGAAGCCGAACAGCGTGCGCAGCACCAGCAGCGTGACCAGGTTCGGCGAGAAGGCGGAAGCGACCGCCAGCACCGAATAGAGCGCCACGTCGATCATCAGCACCGGGCGGCGGCCGTAGCGGTCGGCGAGGCGGCCGAACACGAAGGCGCCCACGGGCCTCGCCGCCAGCGTCAGCGTCAGCGCCAGCGCCACTTCGGCCTTCGACACCCTGAAGCTCGCCGCGATGTCTTTGATGACGAAGGTCAGCAGGAAGAAGTCGAAGGCGTCGAGCGCCCAGCCCAGCAGGGCGGCGACGAAGGCGGCCCGCTGCGGCCCGTTCAGGGCGCGCAGATCGTCGACGATGACCATGACGGCGCGCCCCGCTCCAAAGCTAATCCACGCGAACGGCGTCCTTTGGCGAAGTTTGCGCGGCCGATCAACGCCGGTTCACGGGCGCTCGCGCTGCGCGATCAGTCGTCGGATGCGATCGAGCACCCGCTTCGGGTCGTAGGGCTTCTCGAGATGGGGCCCCTGCTCGCACAGCTTACCGGCCACGTCGGCGGCCCGCCCCGGCGTGCCGGCGAGCATCACCCCGACGCCCGGCCGTTCGCGCCGCACCCACTGGGCGAGGGCGAAGCCGTCCATTTCGCCCGGCATCTCGACGGCCGTGAAAACCACGCTTACCTGGTGCTCCGGGCGGCTCAGCACGGCCACCGCCTCCTCGGCGTTCGCCGCCTCGATCACCCGCAAGCCGCAGTCGCGCAGGTAGCCGGCGATGACCAGCCGGATCAGCACGTCGTTCTCGACCACCAGGACGGTGTCGATGCTGGCGACCTCCGTGGAGCCGATCTCCCCGCCCACGCCGGCCGCTCAGACGCGCGCGGCCAGCGTCCGCACGCAACCGACCAGTCGCCAGAGCTCGAAAGGCTTGGCCAGGAAGACGTGCGCAACCGACTTGGCGGCTTCGACAGAGGCGTGCCCGGAGGTGACGATCACCTTGGTGAGCGGCATGGTCTGGCGGACCTTGGCGGCGAGCTGCATGCCATCCAGATCGCCAGGCAGCTTCACGTCGGTGACCAGCACGTCCGGCGCGACGATCGCCCGCAAGACCGCGACCGCCTCGTCTGCGGTCGTCGCCTCGATCACCTCGCAGCCGGCTTCGCGCAGCGTCTCGGAGACGAGCGCGCGCACCAGCACGTCGTCCTCGACGACGAGCACGCGTGCGCCGATCCCTGCGGGCGCGACTTCGGCCTCAACTCTAAGCGCGGTCATCCTGGCTCTCTCGGTCACCGTCGAACGTCCGGCGCCGGAACGATGTTCCAGCCGGTGCTCGGCGGGCGCCGCCTAGGCGCGCCAGGCCGCGGCCAGGTCGGCGACGCGCGGCGGCCGGTCGGCCGGGTCGGGGCGGCAGGCCGCCAGCATCGCGGCGTGCTGGGCCTCGGTCCCGCGGAACGGCGCGCGCGCCAGCGTCCCGTCCGAGAGGAACACCGCCGCGCAGCGGCCGAGGTTGAACACCGTCGTGCGCTCGTCGATCGTGGCGCCCTTCACGAACTCCTCCGGCGCCATAAAGCGGTCGGACCCGAAGAGCCGGCCCATCTGGTTGATGAAAGGGCCGGGGCTGTAGCTGTCGAGGTCGAACAGCGACAGCCGCCGCGCGCCGAAATCGTACATCATCGAGCCGTCGTAGAAGTCGCATGCCACCCAGCCGCGGCCGCAGAGCCCGACGTGCACGCCCATCGCCGCGCCGATGGCCGCCGCGATCTCGCCGGCCGGCAGCGCCCGGAAGCGCTGGAACGCCGAGGCGGGATCGGCCCGCCGCTCGGCCGGCGCGTGCAGCAGCTCGCCCTCGGCCCAGTCGTAGACCAGCATCGGCCCCCAGGCGCTGGCGCCGACCGCCAGCAGCGCCGGCAGCGCCGGGTGCTGGAAGTCGCGCGCCAGGCGCTCGGCGTTGCGCAGCAGCGCGATGCGCTCGGCATGGCCGAGGAACGCGGCGGCCGCCGGATCGCCCGCCGTCTTGACGAACCAACGGCGCCCCGCCGCCGCGACCCCGTACGAGACGTTGCCGGAATCCTGGGTGCGCGAATCGAATGTGGCGAACACCCGGCCGACGCGCCCGAGGAAGTCGGCCGGCGCCAGCGCGGTCTGGGTATCGAACGGCCAAGGGCTCATCGGCTCGACCTTGCCACCTCATGGCAGGCAATCCGCGGCCAGACTGGCCTCGAGATTGCAGATTCCCCGGCGAATGGCCGCAATGGAACCACGAGGGGACAGCTTGGGAAACCGTCTCGCTCCGCGCAAGCTCGCACGGCGGCTGGCCGGAATCGCCAGCGACCGACGCGGCTCCGTCGCCGTGACCGCGACGCTGCTCGCGCCGATCCTGCTCATGGTCATGGCCGGGGCGATCACGCTCGCGCAGTTGATGGGCGACCGCTCCAGCCTGCAGGACCAGCTGGACGCCGCGGTGCTGGCCGGCGCGGGCGACCCCGGCGACGATGCGGCGCGGATCGCGACGGCGTCCCGCTACTTCAACGGCAACGGCCACGCTTCTCCGGCGACCAGCGGAACGACGGCCTCGTTCTCCGTGCAGGGCGACATCGTCTACGGCGTCGCCGACACGACCGGTTCGACCCCCTTCAGCGGCATTCTCGGCCACAATGGCTTCCAGGTCCGCGTGACGTCGGCGGCCCGGCGCCGCTCGATCCCGCTGTGCCTGCTCGGCCTCGACGCCAGCGCCAGCGGCGCCCTGGACGCACAAGGCTCGCCTTCGATCAACGCGCCGAACTGCGCGGTCCAGGTCAACTCCGCGAGCGCCCGCGGCATCACCCAGCAGGGTCACGCGCCGCAGCGGGCGCTGTGGTTCGGCGTCAGCGGCGGCGCCGACGTCCACGCCTTCTCGCCGGCGCCGGTCGCCGGCGCGCCGGCGATCGCCGACCCGCTCGCGCAGACGCCGTTTCCGAGCTTCCAGCCCTGCGCCGCCGGCGCCGGCGCGCTCAGCATCAAGCAGGACGCCACCCTCTCCCCCGGAACCTACTGTGGCGGCATCGACATCAGCGGCGGGCGCGTGATGTTCCAGCCCGGCGTCTACGTCATGGTCGGCGGGCCGCTCGCGATACGCGGCAGCGCCAGCGCGTCGGGCGACCAGGTGATGATCGCCTTCACCGGCCCGGGCGCGACCCTGGAGATGAGGGGCGCCTCGCAGCTGACGCTGACCTCGCCGACCTCCGGCGCCTACGCCAACATCCAGTTCTTCGAGAACGAGGCCGATCCCAGCGGCGGCGGCGCCTCGGTGTCGATCGGCGGCTCGGGCGGCGACGGCTGCCGGCTGAGCTACGACGGCGTCGCCTATTTCCCGACCCAGGATTTCCTGGCCTACGGCGACGTGGTCATCGACGCCAACTCGCCGACGCTCGCCCTCGTGGCCGACAAGATGGCGTTCCGTGGCAACCCCACGCTCAACGTCACGACCGCCAACCCCAGAAACGTGGCCATGGCCGGCGCCGCCCAGATCGCCTCCGGCGCCCAGCTGATCGGCTAGGCTCGCGAGAGGGCTGGTGCGGGCGGTCGGGATCGAACCGACACTCTGTCACCAGAACCGGATTTTGAGTCCGGCGCGTCTACCAGTTCCGCCACGCCCGCGAGTGGTCAGCGCCGGTTAGACCGGGCGGCGGCGGCCTGTCTACTGTCTCGCGGCGGGTCTCCAGGCGCCGACCGCGGCGATGCAGCCGTCGACGCAGATCAGCCCGGCGGCTTTCGCGCCTTCCTCCCAGCGGCTCGGGCCGCCGTAGACCAGCACCTCGCAGATGATGTCGCCGCCGCTCTGCTCGGCCCAGAGGTAGCTGCGCTCCACCGTCACCTGCCGGCCGGCGGGCGTGAAGCCGTCGTAGGCGTCGCCCCAGGGCGCCACGGCCGCCAGCTCGCGCCACGACAGCGTCAGCGCGCGGTCCAGTTCGTCGGCCGCCATCGCAGCCAGGTCTTCCTCGAGCTCGGTCACCTTGCAGATCGCCTCTCGCGAGCACGCCTTTCGCCGCATCGCCCCACCGGCTCGAAAGCAACCTAGCGCGGCAAACGTGCGGCCGGAAGCCGCCGCGACTTCCGGGAGCGAGACAGGCGGTGCGGACCCTGGTACGTCGGCGGTCCGATGCTTCGCCGCCTCTACGACCGGATTCTGCGCCTGGCCGCCTCGCCGGATGCGCCCGCGTGGCTCGCGCTGCTGGCCTTCGTGGAAGGCATCTTCTTCCCGATCCCGCCCGACGTGATGCTGGCGCCGATGGTGCTCGCCCGCCGCGACCGCGCCTGGCGCTACGCGGCCATCGTGCTCTCGGCCTCGGTGCTGGGCGGCTCGATCGGCTACACGGTCGGCTACTTCCTGCACCCGGTCGGCGTCTGGCTGCTGCAGCTCACCGGCAGCGACGCCAACCAGATCAGGCCGCTGATCACCCACTGGGGCGTGCTGATCCTGGCGGTGCCGATCCCCTACAAGCTCACGGCCATCGCCTCGGGCATGTTCAACGTGCCGTTCCCGCTGTTCTTCGGCGCCTCGATCGTGATCCGCGGGCTGCGCTTCTTCCTGGTGGCGGGGCTGATCCGCCGCTACGGCGCGCCGATGCAGGAGTTCGTGGAGAAGCGGCTGGGGCTGGTGGTCAGCGGCGTCGCGCTGGCGCTCGTCGGCGTCGTGCTCGCCATCCGGTTCGCCTTCTAGGCCCGGCGGCGCTATAGGCGGGCGAGATGGCTGCGCTCGACCGTCTCTTCAAGCACTGGCCGATCGCGGCCTTCGTGATCTCCGCCGCGATGCTGGCGATCGCGCACGGGTTCCAGACCTTCGGCGGGCTCGCCCCCTGCCACCTCTGCCTGAAGCAGCGCGAGGTCTACTGGGCCGCGCTCGCGGTCAGCGCCATCGCGGTGCTGGCCGGCCTCACCCGGGTCGGCGCGCCCGCCCCGCGGATCGCCAGCCTGATCCTGGCGGCGGTGTTCGCCTACGGCGCCTACCTGGCGGCCTTCCATGCCGGGGCGGAATGGAAGTGGTGGCCGGCGCCCGCCACCTGCGCCAGCACCGGCGCGGTGACCGCGGCCGACCTGCAGGCGCTGCTCTCGGGCGCCGCCAAGAAGGCGCCGGCCTGCGACCAGGCGCCCTGGCGGTTGCTGGGCCTCTCGATGGCG
>Ga0134125_10006529_pt1 | contig 13200 bp, 9 predicted proteins | sample KB31751_FD_96464 | JGI IMG/M metagenome (GOLD analysis project Ga0134125, IMG submission 96464) | Terrestrial soil microbial communities with excess Nitrogen fertilizer from Kellogg Biological Station, Michigan, USA - KB3-175-1 | ecosystem: Environmental > Terrestrial > Soil > Unclassified ... | reverse complement strand
CGATGTCTCTACCCTCAACAGTGATGTGCTTGCCATTGCTTTCCATCGTCAACTGTTGCAAATAGGCCGGAAATCGATTCATGTATTGATCGTAGGGAAGAACCGCAACTGTTTCTGCACCGCAAAAGTTGTTATGCCAAAGGTCAATGAGGCCCATGAGAACAGGAAGATTTTGTTCGAATGAGGCAGTCCGAAAGTGTTCGTCCATTTGATGAAACCCGTGTAACATCGCTCGGAAATTTTCCGGACCGATGGCGATCATGGTACAAAGACCGATCGCCGAACACATCGAGTAACGTCCCCCGACCCAGTCCCAAAACTCAAACATGTTCGCGGTATCAACGCCGAACTTGGCAACCTCCGCGGCATTCGTCGAGACAGCAACAAAATGCCGCCGAATCGAACTTTCGTCGCCCGCGAACGCTTCGAGCGACCAAGCGCGAGCTGTGCGCGCGTTTGTCATGGTCTCGATGGTAGAAAACGTCTTTGACGAGACAATGAAGAGAGTTTCCGATGGATCAAGATCGCGAACTGCTTCCGAGAAATCGGATCTGTCGACGTTGGAAATAAAGCGAAAGGTCAACCCACGTTCGGCATAATGTCGAAGTGCCTCGTAAACCATGACCGGCCCCAAATCCGAGCCACCAATTCCGATGTTAATCACATTGCGAATTCGTTTACCGGTAAAGCCTGTCCATTGACCATTCCTTATCCGATTACTAAGGTCCTCCATCTTGGCGAGCACGGCGTGGACTCGTGGCACAACATTTTCGCCATCGACGACGAACGACGCGTCTTCGGGTGCGCGCAGCGCCACATGCAGGACCGCCCGGTTTTCTGTGATGTTGATTTTCTCGCCTCGAAACATCGCGTCGATTTGCGCTCTTACATCCGATTCTTTGGCAAGTTGGATTAATAAATTGAGGGTTTCGCTGGTGATCAGACTTTTCGAGTAATCAACAAAGAGACCTAGCGCTCGCCTTGATAAATGTTCGCCACGCTCGGGATCGCTTCTGAAGAGGGTTCGGAGGTGTGACGTGCGGACCACCTTCTCGTAATGGCTGCGGAGGGCTTTCCATGCCTTGCGATCGGTGAGCGGCCCAATTTTTCGATGCCCGATCGGTTCTGCGCGCTGTGCCATGGCCTCGCCTCGCGTCTGGACTCTTTTCTCTTTTTCTCGGACTCGTGCTGATTTGACTCGCGTCAGCTTGATATTGCTCCTGACGATCGTGCGTCGAACAGCTAGTAGTTCCGGCTCTAGCAACAGAGCCATCGGCACCCAAGATGACTCAGAACGACAGAAATCAAGGTGCGTAACAACGTCATTCGTGCTTCTGCTGATGTTAATTGTGTTTGAACTAGCCTTCTGTACAGAACTGTCAGTATTAGCAGTGGAGATGTGATGTGGAGTTTCTGTACGCTTTTTTTTGTTCGCAGTCTTGCTTTCACACTGGGTGGGCGGGCGTTGTGGTACAGGCCCGGAGGCAAGAATTGTTCCGCAAGCTAGGTTTCGAGTTCCCGTGCTAGGTGAGTGCCCGTGGATTAGACCGAGAGTAAGCGCAGCAAAACCAATGCGAACTCGACCTAGAGAATTGAGTATAAATGGAACGGCGTCTTTCGCTACCGATACAAATAGCCATTCTCCTGCTGATCTGTAGGCCGGCTCATCCAGCGGATCAACCAGACTTACCAAAGGAATTAACCCTCTCTCAAGCGCTAACGATTGCACTTACAAACAGCAGTACTATTCGTACCGCTCAGAGCCGCCTCCAACAGGCTTCGGGTCGCACGGCGCAATCACATTCTGTGTTGTTGCCTCAGTTGGACCTGAACGCACGTCAGGCATATCTGACAATCAATCTGATAGGACTCGGAATCGATATCCCTACAGTACCGCAGGGGAAGTCCGATCCTTTTGGTTCGATGGACGCCCGCATAACGCTTAGTCAAGATCTTCTCAATATTGCGAACCGCCAATCCTGGAAAAGCACGAGTTCGAAGCAGGAGTCTGTTCGCCTGCTCGTGCAAAATGCCCGTGAAACGGTCGTATTGGACGTCGTTGCCGCCTACCTGATGGCGTTACGGGCGAAGTCGACACGAGACGCGTTGCTGGAGCAGAAGAAACTGGCGGAAGACTTACTCAACCTGACGGCAGACCGCGTAAAGCAAGGTGTGTCTGCCCCCCTGGAATCCATTCGCGAGCAGCAACAAGTGAATTCGCTTCAGCAGCAAGAACAGGAAGCCGAGCAAAGTTACATCGAGGCAAAGCTCACCCTCGCGAATCTGCTGCAAACGCGCATCACCTCCGATTTCGAAGTGGAGGACAGTTCTGCCTACGGCCCGCAGATTGAGCTTGATCGCGAATCGGCAATGACATCAGCTCTGGCTTCGCGGGCTGATTATCGCTCGAGCGAGGCGAACGTTAGAGCAGCTGAATTGCAGGTTAAATCGGTAAAAGCATATCGATTGCCAACTGTCACGACGAGTTTTAGCGATGGACAGAGCGGAGAAACCCCCGTCCACAACGTAAATACTTACAGGATGCAAGGCGAGATCAGCATACCGATCTTTACCAGCGGACGCATACGCGGACAGTTGGAGGAGGCGCAAGGCGCACTGCGCGAAGCACAGGCAGGGCTGGATCAACTGCGTTCACAGATCGAGAGCGAGGTGATGACCGCCATGGCCGGGGTGGATTGGGCGCGCAAAGAAGTTGAAACCAGTACGGCCAACGTCTCTCTATCGCGCGAGGAGGTCAACCTGACGCGGCAGCGTTTCACGCGCGGCATCGCCGATAACACGGAAGTAGTCAATGCGCAGGACCGCGTTTCCCGCGCTGATGATGCGCGGGTGCGAGCAATGTACACGTTAGGGTTGGCACGCGCAAATCTCGCTCGAGCTACCGGTGCGGCGGAGAAGACCTATCGCAAGTAACGATGGGAGAAAACTATGTCTCGAATCGAAATTGTATTTGGTTTGCTAATTCTACTGGTGTCCGCGGCATGCACCAAAAAGGACCCGGACACCCATGCCCTATTCATCAGCGGTCGAATTGACGGAGACACAGTCGACATTGCGTCGAAAAGAGACGGGAAGATCGTGGAGATCACGGCACGCGAAGGTGACTCCGTAGACGCCGGACAACTCCTGGCTCGTATTTCGAGTCCTCAAGATGAAGCACAAGTAGAAGCACAAAAAGCCAACGTCATCGAGGCCGAGCGCAAACTAGAGGAGGCATCATCAGCGGCGCCTGCCCGCGTGGCAGTCTCAGAGGCCAGCCTGGCGGCGGCCAGAGCGGATCTTGTGCGCAGACAAGCGGAACTGCAGCTGGCACGGATGGACGCGACACGATATCCCCCCTTGGTTCGAACCGGTGCTGCCGCTGCGCAGATGGCTGATCAGCACGAGACGGATTTGAACGTGGCGGTCGCCTCTACCGATGCAAGCCGCAAGCAGGTATTGGCGGCAGAAGCTGCACTCCAGGAGGCAAAGGCAGAACTGGAGGAGATCAATACAGCCAGAGCAAATGTTGCGGCCAGCCGCGCGCAGTTGAGACGCCTCCAGGCGAATGTGAGTGATCTAGCAATTACGGCGCCCATCGCAGGCACGATTCTGACCCGTTCGGCAGAGCCAGGTAGGGTGATCGCAGCTGGTCAGACAATCGTCACCATGGTTGACCTGCAAAAACTCTACCTGCGCGGCTTCGTTCCAGAGGGCAACGTTGGAGAAATAAAGGTCGGGCAGCAGGCTCAAGTCTACCTCGATTCGGACCCAAAGCAGGCCGTCCCGGCTGAGGTAATTCGCATTGACCCGCAGGTAATGTTCACGCCGGAGAACACTTACTTCAAAGATGACCGAGTGAAACAGGTGTTGGGTGTGAAACTTGGCTTGAAGGGCGCATTCGGTTTTGCCAAGCCGGGAATGCCGGCTGATGGAAAGATTTATATCGGAGGATCGTGATGGCAGAGAGTCTCGTCGTCGATTCCCGAGCCCTCAGCAAAAATTACGGCTCCATCACGGCCTTAGACGCAGTTACATTCGATGTGCGACCGGGAGAAATTTTCGGGTTTATTGGCGCAGATGGTGCGGGTAAGACAACAGCCTTCCGAATCATGGGTGGCGTGTTGCAGCCTGGTGGGGGAGAAGTTCACGTTCTCGGCACGACCCCCCGCGAGGCCCGGCCCGGCGTGGGATATCTGACGCAGCCGTTCAGCCTCTTTCCCGATCTGAGCGTAGACGAGAACCTCAATTACGCGGCCAGCGTGCGCGAAGTCCCCGAGGCAGAATTCAAACAACGCCGAGAGCGTTACTTCAAATTGTTTGACCTCATCCGGTTCACCGATCGTCTTGCTGGGCGCCTTAGTGGCGGCATGAAGCAGAAGCTGGCTCTGAGCTGTGCCTTGATTCCAGATCCAAAGTTGCTCCTGCTGGACGAACCGACAACTGGGGTAGACCCGGTGACGAGGCGCGATTTCTGGGATGCCCTAACATCACTCGCAACGGCGGGGATGTCCATTGTCGTAGCAACTCCTTATCTTGACGAGGCAGAGCGTTGCCATCGGGTTGCACTAATGGAACGCGGCAAAATTTACGATATCGACACGCCAACCCGCTTTCGTACCAAGATGGGACTCACGCGCCTAGAGGTCAAGATAGAACCACTGGCAAAGGCTGAGGATGTGCTGAGCGCATCCCCAGAGGCTCAGGACGTTCAACGATTCGGCGACCGCTTGGATGTGATGGCGGCGAATCCTAATGCAGCCGAGGCTGATCTGCGGCAGCGTGCGGAAAGCGATGGCTTGCGCGTCACCGAAATACGCTGCTCTCAGCCGACCCTTGAGAACGCGTTCGTGGGACAGTTGCGCAAAATGCGAGGGACGCATGTGATCCCGCATTTTCCCAAACCCTCCCGGACATTAAAAAAGAAAGACATTGTCATTGGCGCCAAAGACCTGAATAAGACCTTCGGATCTTTCCGGGCGGTCAAGAACTTTCAGCTGGAAGTCCGCAACGGCGACATCTACGGTCTGCTTGGGGCGAACGGAGCGGGAAAGACCACCTCAATCAAGATCATCTGCGGCTTGCTGGATCCAACTTCCGGTAGCGTCACCCTGATGGGGAAATCCAAAGGGCTGCGTTCGGCGGCAGTGCGTTCCAGGATCGGTTATATGTCGCAAAAGTTCGCACTCTATGACGATCTCTCGATCGGCGAGAACCTGGATTTCTACGCGCGGCTTTACGGGGTCGACGACAGCGTGCGAGAAGAGCGGAAGCAATGGGTGCTCGAAGCCGCTGAGTTGAAGGGCGAAGAGGCAATGCTGACCAAGTCTCTGCCCGGCGGGTGGAAACAACGCGTCGCCTTTGGCGCGGCAGTGATGCACGAACCCCAGGCGATCTTCCTGGATGAGCCAACGTCGGGCGTTGACCCTCTGGCCCGTCGCGACATGTGGCGCATGATCAACGAATTCGCCGATCGTGGCGCAGGCATTGTGGTTGTCACGCACTACCTGGAGGAAGCCGAGCAGTGCAATCGGATCGGGTTCATGGTTGCCGGTGAAATCATCGCCGAGGGTTCTCCCGGGGAAGTGAAGGACAACATGAAGGGCTCTCTGTACGAGATTCAAGTCGACAAGCCCGATCGCGCCCTGGCTGTCTTGAGGAAGAAGTTCGGCGCCTCACGCGTTTCACTGTTTGGCGATCGCTTGCATTTAGTCCTGGAAAACGACGAGCAGAAACAACAGGCCGCGTCGTTGCTGAAGGCGGAGGGCATTACCATTGCGGCGGAAAAACGTATTCCGTTCTCGCTGGAAGACGTCTTTATTTCGCTTATCGAATCGCGCCGATCGGAGATCCCGCTGTGAAAAAAATTATGGCCCAGGCGATCAAAGAATTCCGGCTTTTCCGCCGCGACAAGCTGCTGATTCTGCTGGCGGTGTTGATGCCGGTCGTTCTGATGCTGCTCGCAGGAGTAACCGGAACCCTGCGGTTGCGCAATGTGTCCCTCCTCGTCTACGACTACGACAACACGCCGCTCAGCCGCACCTACCTGGAGAGCTATGGAGCGGCGCTTACATTCAGGATGGTACCGGTCAAGCGCGGCGAATCACCGGAGCGATCGCTCGCGAGTTGGCGCGGGCGCGCGGCACTCATCATTCCGTTGAACTTCGAGCGGGATTTCAAGCGCGGCGCCTCGCCTGTGGTTCAGTTGATGATCGATGCCACCGATTCGAATGCGGCCACGGCCCTAGGCAACTATGCAGACTCTCTCAATACAAGCTTTGCGTTGCGAAATGGCACTGAAAAGCCCTCAACCAAAGGCGTCGAGCTGCAGCAGCGGCTCTGGTACAACCCCGGACTCTCGGATCGTGTGTACTTCGGAACCGGCGGGCTGGGCTTGATGCTGATCATTTTTCCTGCGCTGCTGGGGGCCCTGACTACCGCCAAAGAATACGAGACGGGAACAATTATCCAGGCATACGCTTCCAGCCTGAGGGCGGTCCAATGGATTCTCGGCAAGGCCCTACTCTATGTCGTGATCGGACTGGTCGAGTTTGTCGTTTGTTTTGCGCTCGGCTTATTCGTATTCGAGTTCCGTTTTCCATCCAACCCTAGCGTGCTGCTTGTCGCGACCGTTTTCTACCTGTTCGCAGGAGTGTTCTTCGGGATGATCATGGGCAACTCTACCGGCAACCAGAGCGCCGCTATCCAGGGCGTTCAAATGGGCTCATTTCTGCTTTCCTTGCTGCTTTCCGGGTACCTAATCGCAGTGCGGAATATTCCCGTCCAGATTCGCTGGCTGTCGTTTTTTTTGCCCGCCACTCACTACATACAGATTGTCCGCAACTCTATTCTGCGAAATGTGGGATGGGGCACATCATTCATTCCTATGGTCATGCTTCTCGTACTGGCGTTTGCCTTCTTCGCGCTGAACGTGATTCAGATGCGCAAGATGCAGTTTAAAGCTTAGGTGATCTCATGCCCCCCTTTCTCCGACGTTATCTCGCTCTCTTGGCCAAGGAAATTGCGCAGTTGCGACGCAACCGTGTCCTAGTGATTCAGCTATTGCTGCCTCCGACCGTAGTGCTGGTCATATTCGGATATGCCCTGAACCCGAGGGTCCGGGACTTAAGAATGGGCGTAGTGGATGAAAACTTCACGACAGAAAGCCGCGCCTTCATCGATTCTCTTGCCGAGAACGTGAATTTCAAGGTTGTCCGGCAATTTATTACGATGCAACAGGCGGAGGAGGCGCTTAAGAACCTGGACTTGGATCTTTTCATCGTCATTCCGACAGATTTTGCGCGCACCTTGGCGCGCGGCCAGACGGCCCAGGTGCAGGTCATAATCGATGCCGTGGACGCCAATACAGCCCAGATTGCGAAAGGTTATCTGGAAATGGCTGTGCTTGACTACAACTCTGTCGCTGTTGGCACTCCCATCGCTTATACGCGGCGCGAGATTGTGTTGGCAAACGCTACACATCCAGCCCCCGCCCCCGGGGTTCCCGAAGTCCAATCAGCTTATCTTTACAATCCAGGCCTGGTGACGTCGTGGCACTACGTTACAGGTTTGATGAGCGTCATCATGTTCATCAATGCGTCACTAGTCGCCTCGGCGCTGGCCGTAAAAGAAAAAGAGACCGGTACTATCGAACAGTTACTTATGACGCCCGCTCAGACGGGTGAAATGTTGCTGGCCAAGACGTCGCCCGTGTTCGTGCTGATGATGGTTGTCCTGCTCGTCTCGCTCGGGGTCGCAATGCTGGTGTTCGGCCTTCCCGTGAGAGGGGACGTGTGGTTGTTTGTCATTGCCGGAGGCTTGGCGGCACTCGCGGGAATGGGCATTGGAGTGATGATCGCTACAGTTTCCAAATCGCAGCAACAAGCTCAGCTCCTGACGTTTTTCGTGAATCCGCCGCTTACATTGCTCTCGGGAGCAACTTCGCCTTTAGAAAACATGCCAGACTTTTTCCAGAAACTCTCCTACCTTGACCCGTTGCGCTATATGGTAACGATAGTCCGAGGTGTGACATTGAAGGATGCGCCATGGGGAGCACTCTGGCCGAACCTTGCTGCACTGGCGGCATTCTCAATCCTGCTGTTCTCGATCAGCGCTTGGCGATTCCGGAAGCAGTGAGACGCGAACAACGGCGAATTAGATAATTCATAGAGGTAGAAGGGGCTGGTGCTTTTTCCAGTTGTTGACCCGCTTCTCGAGCACGACAATTAAGCCTACATCAGTGAAGAGCGCCCTGATTTACCTGAGAGAAGCGACGCGCTCGGGCATTGCAGTTAGGCGACGGCTCACCGATGGTACTAACAAAGTACCAATCCCAGCAGACGTCTCCACATGAAGATTCAGCATGAATGTGTTGGTCGTTGACATCGGAGGAAATAACGTCAAGATTCTTGCCACAGGGCATGACGACCGCCGAAAGTTTCCGTCTGGGCCGAAACTGAAGCCCCAGGAAATGGTTTCAGAGGTCAGGCGGATAGCCTCGAACTGGAAATATGACGTGGTGTCAATTGGGTATCCAGGCTTGGTTCGAGGGGGCAGGCCGGCTGCGGAACCGAACAACTTGGGACGCGGATGGGTCGGCTTCAATTTCAAGTCGGCATTCGGATGCCCTGTAAAGGTTCTCAACGATGCCGCAATGCAGGCTCTCGGAAGCTACAAGGCAGGATTGATGCTTTTTGTGGGTTTGGGAACTGGTATAGGTTCCGCTCTCGTCAACCAAGGAATCGTGGTTCCCTTGGAGCTTGGTCACCTGCCCTATAAGAAAGGGACCTACGAAGATTACATTGGCCGCCGAGCATTAAACCGTATGGGAAAGAAGAAATGGGCACGTCATGTCGCATTTGTAGTGAAGCGACTCATAAGCACGGTCCACCCTGACGATGTTGTTCTAGGCGGAGGTAACGTCAAGGAACTAAAAAAGATGCCACGCCATTGTCGAGCTGGTGCAAATGTCAATGCGTTCTTAGGAGGGTTTCGTCTTTGGATCCAGCCCGCCGCTCAGCATGGAAGCAAATTCCCTTTCACGGTTGCGAAATGAGCAGTGTGACTTCGTATCTGGGGTTTGATAGTCCCTTATACATTCTCTCCTTCGACCAGCGCCGCTCCCCGCTCGGCGTGGCTGTACCTGAGGAAATGCTTACCCCGGAGCAGATGGGAGCAATTGAGTCCGCAAAATCTCAAATAGCGCTCGCCAAATACATAATCTACGACGGGTTTAGGGCTGCCGTGACGGCTGGTGTACCCCAATCGAAGGCTGGCGTACTAGTAGACGAACGATTTGGTGCCGACATTCTTCGGGATGCTGTGGCATGCGGATATCACACTGCGTATCCTGTCGAAAAAGTTAGGCACGACGAATTCGATTTCGAATACGGTAAAGACTTCAGCAAGCACATCGAAGATTTTCAGCCAACCTTCTGCCACGCACAAGTACGCTACAGCCCGCGAGGGGACCGGAACCGCCGACAGTCGGACCGCCTGAAGATACTCTCGGATTACCTGCACGGCACTGGGCGTCGGCGCACATTTTTCATGCTCGAACTGCTGGTGCCAGCAGAGAAGGTACAGCTCGCACGCATCGACGAAAGTAGGAGCACCTCCGAGTCGGAAATTCGCCCCCAGCTGATCATTCAGGCTGTCCACGAATTACAAGGTGCGGGGGTCGAACCCGATGTTTGGCAGATCGCCGGGATAAACTGCCGCGACGACTATAAGAAGCTTATCGTTGCTGTACGCTGCGATGGCCGCGAAAAGGTCGGCTGCATAATTGGCGACGGAGGCCATGACGAAAAAAGTATCCGCGAAGCGCTGATAACGGGGGCTTCCGTACCGGGAATTGTGGGCTTCGCTGTGGGCCCATCACTTTTCGCAGAACCCCTCACCCAGTGGGGTACTAGAAGAACGGCGCACAAAACGGCGGCCACAGAGATTGCGCAACGCTACAAGGCTCTTGTGACTATCTTTGAAAGTCGTCAGCTGCAGGATGTCGTGTAGAGAGAAGATTTCCTCAGTTACCGGCCATCGACTTACATGGGATTCGTATCTAGCAAAAAGAGAATCGATCAAGGACGATCTCTCTTTCTGTTGCTCGCTTGTGGTAAACGATGTCACCCGGATATGCGAAGGCTCCGTTCACGGAGACAATGCGATGAAGGACAAACTCCCCAATGTTTATCTCGCAAGGCATGGCGAGACCGCATGGAGCCTGTCGGGCCAACACACGGGTCTAACTGATCTCACACTCACCGAGCGCGGCGAGCAAATGGCTCAGAGACTACAACTGCGCCTTAGAGGATTCGCCTTCGAAAAAGTATTCACGAGCCCATTGCAGCGTGCGCAGAAGACTTGCGAACTGGCTGGTTTTGGCGGAGTCGCCGAGATTGATCCCGACTTGGTGGAGTGGGACTATGGGGAATATGAAGGACGCCGTGGTGTCGATATCCGCGCCGAGCGCCCTGGCTGGAATTTGTTCAAAGATGGCTGTCCTGGAGGCGAAACACCAGCGCAGGTCACGGCCCGCGCAGATAGAGTTGCTAATCGAGTACGCGTGATGCAAAACAATGTGCTGCTTTTCACAAGTGGCCACTTTATTCGGGTGTTGGCTGCGCGGTGGCTTGGGCTCGAGCCCACAGCGAACAGCCGGTACTTCATGTTGAGCACGGCAAGCCTTAGCGCTTTGGGCTACGAAGACGACCTCTCTAGACCGGTCATTCGATTCTGGAACGACACTTGCCATGTGGGCATTTAACCTGCAGTTCAGGAGTCATTCCGCGTCCAGACCGCGCTAAGGACACGGCTTTCGCGCTCTGCTGAAATTTTGCTGTCATTGTTGACAGTTCTCGTAAATGTCCAAAACATTATTCTGATTTGGTGGAGTGATTTCCGCCCATGCCTCTGGATTCAAAACGAGCGCTGAACTTCCCTTTTTCGCAAGCTGGAGGGAAGCGTGCATGAATTGTCATGGAGGATTGCGGTGAAATCTGCAACGAACAAACGTTTCTCCATCCGGCTCGTAATTGCCGATATCGACGGCACTCTAGTGACAAAAGAGAAGTTGCTTACGCCAAGATCAATACAAGCGGTAAAGAGATTGGACGAGGCTGGTGTGATATTCGGGGTGACCACAGGTCGTCCTCCAGCTGGCGCCAAGATGCTCATTGAATCTCTTCCCACCCTGAGGTTCGTCGCAGGATTTAATGGCGGCGTGATCGTCAGTCGTGACATGTCGGTATTCCGGAAGAACCTGTTAGCGCCAGTGGCCGCAAATGAAGTTGTGCAAATTATTTTGGAGCACAAAATGGATGCATGGCTCTACACCGACAAGGATTGGTTTGTTCGCGATCCAAGCGCGTACCGTGTTGCACGCGAACAAAAGACAGTGCAGTTCGCGCCGAAGGTACGACCAACCTTCATGGGTCTTTTCGATTGCCTCGCAAAGATTGTAGGCGTGAGTGAAAACTACGATACCGTCGCCCGCTGCGAAAAAAGTGTGCAACAGAGATGCGGCACGCGTGTTTCAGCGGTGCGTTCCCAGCCATACTACCTTGATGTAACGCATCCCAATGCCAACAAGGGCGAAGTCGTTCACATTGCCTCGAACTTCTTTTCGGTCCCTGTACAACAGATCGCCACAATTGGAGACATGTCGAATGACATCACCATGTTCAACAACAGTGGGATGAGCATAGCGATGGGGAATGCCAGTTCCGAGGTGCAGAGGGCTGCCACGTTTGTAACCGCTTCGAACGAAGAGGAGGGGTTCGCGGCGGCAGTAGATGGTTTCATATTGCCGCAGGAGGGTGCTCAAGCCGCTTAGATATTAGATATAAGTGCCGGGATATTACCCTCGGCATACGAGTAAATCCTAGAGAGCAGTCGAACGCAGGCTCGGCCGGAAAATTCTTATCACTTTTATTGACTGGAGAGAACCCAAAATGACAACGATTGCCACAGGCACAAAGGCACACAAGGCCACGCGCGACATTCACGAGGGAGGGCCGTTGTCGAAGGAAGAACTAAGGAAGATAGACGCTTACTGGCGCGCCACCAACTACTTGTCAGTTGGCCAAATTTATTTGTATGACAATCCGCTGCTAAAGAAGACTCTGACCAAGGATCATGTCAAGCCGCGGCTGCTCGGTCACTGGGGTACTACCCCAGGGCTGAACTTCATCTACGTCCACCTCAATCGAGTCATCAGGAAGTACAACCTGAACATGATCTACATTACCGGGCCTGGACACGGTGGGCCAGGATTGGTGGCAAACGCCTATCTTGAGGGAACGTATAGCGAAGTGTATCCCAACCTTTCCCAGGACGAGGAAGGGATGCGGAAACTGTTCAAGCAGTTCAGTTTCCCAGGGGGGGTGCCGAGCCATGTTGCACCCGAGACGCCAGGTTCGATTCACGAGGGCGGTGAGTTGGGTTACGCTTTGTCGCACGCGTATGGCGCCGCCTTCGACAATCCTGACTTGATTGTTGCCGCCGTCGTTGGTGATGGCGAAGCGGAAACCGGCCCGCTTGCTACGAGCTGGCACTCCAATAAATTCCTAAACCCCGTTAATGACGGCGTCGTCCTGCCTATTCTCCACCTCAATGGTTACAAGATCGCAAATCCCTGTGTACTCGCTCGCATCAGTCACGAGGAGTTGGAGCATCTCTTCCGAGGCTACGGCTACACGCCGTACTTTGTCGAAGGCAACGACCCGGAACAGATGCACGAGCTCATGGCTGCAACGCTCGATTCTGTCGTCGAAGAGATTCAACGAATCAAAACGCGGGCAGATAGACGTGGCTCGCAGCGTCCACTCTGGCCAATGCTTGTACTGCGCACTCCAAAAGGCTGGACTGGGCCAAAAGAAGTCGACGGAAAGAAGACCGAGGACTACTGGCGCTCCCATCAAGTGCCATTAGGCGAAATGCACGACAAGCCTGCCCACATTAAGATCCTCGACCAGTGGATGAAGAGTTACCGGCCGGATGAGCTGTTCGACCGATCCGGCAAGTTGGTGCCTGAACTCTCCGATCTTCCGCCTAAGGGCGAGCGTCGTATGAGCGCGAACCCGCATGCGAATGGGGGGCTTCTGCTGAAAGAGCTGCGGATGCCGGACTTTCGCAATTACGCAGTGGAGGTTCCCAAGCCTGGTACGGTGGTTGAGGAATCGACTCGAGTGATGGGCAAGT
>Ga0134125_10006528_pt1 | contig 13201 bp, 9 predicted proteins | sample KB31751_FD_96464 | JGI IMG/M metagenome (GOLD analysis project Ga0134125, IMG submission 96464) | Terrestrial soil microbial communities with excess Nitrogen fertilizer from Kellogg Biological Station, Michigan, USA - KB3-175-1 | ecosystem: Environmental > Terrestrial > Soil > Unclassified ... | reverse complement strand
GCGGCGCTGGCCGAGCGCGGTCTCCGTCCGGGTCCGCAGCTCCTGGAGAAGCCGTTCTCCCCGCCCGCGCTGCTCGAGCGCGTGCAGGCGATTCTGGCCCCCGGCACCTCCTAAGGCGGGCCGCGCGTCAGGTCCGCCCGAGCGCCAGGCAGAGCGCGGCGCGCGCCGTGGCCAGGTCGTACCCGGCGCCGACCTCCTGCGCGCCCGCCAGCGCGGCCGCCAGCTCGGCGTCGGAGAGCTCGATGATGCTGCCGACCCCGGCGGCGTAGCGGCCGTCGGCCATCCGCAGCCGCGCTTGGGCGCCCGCCAGCGCCTGCCCCGCGGCGTCCAGCGCCTCGCGCGCCGCCCGCACCGCCAGCGCCGCCTGCTGGACGGCCACCCAGACCTGCTGCACGAGCGCGTCGTGCTGCGCGCGCAGGCCGTCGAGGGTGGCGTCGGCTTCGTGGACCTGGCCCCGGGTGAGGAACCCCTGAAAGATCGGCCAGGTGAGCTGCACGCCGCCCCACAGGTTCCAGGCCATGCCGCCGTAGGGCGTCACGTTGCCGAAGTTGTCGAGCACGTGCGACTTGCCGAACGACTGCCCCTCGCTCTCGGCGCCCGCGATGAGGTTCAGCGTGGGCCAGTAGCCGTTGCGCGTGGCGCGCAGGGTCAGCTCCTGCGCCTTGATCTGGGCGTCCATCGCCGCCAGGTCGGGGCGGGCGCGCAGCGCCTCGTCGATGAGTGGGCCGATGTCGACGCCTTCGCCCGGTTGCGGCGGGAACGTCTCGTCCGCGACGTCGAAGTCGGTGTCGCCGGTGGTTCCCATCGCCTGGTTGAGCTGGGCGCGCGCCACCGCGTACCCGTTCTCCGCGCGGATGACCTGGACGCGCGCGTTCGCCTCGTCGGCGACCGCTTGCGCGAGGTCGATGTCGGGGCGCGTGCCCGCGTGGACGAACCCCCGGATCTGCTCCAGGTGGCGCTGACGGTTGGCCAGCGTCTGGCGGGCCACGCCGACCAGCGACTTGCCGGCCACGGCGCGGAAGTAGGCCGCCCGCACGTCGGCGATCGCCTGCAGGCGCGTCGCGCGGGCGCTGTCCCCGAGCGCGACCGCCCGCGCGCGCGCGGCGCGAAAGCGGTTGGGCGTCTGGCCGAAGTCCCAGATCATCTGGGTGGCGTCGACCTGGCTGTCGAACCAGTTGAAGGTGTCGAACGTGTTGGGGTAGTTGTTGGTTCGTCCCGGCTTCTGCGGGCGGTTGCCGGTGGTTCGCTCGTAGAGGCTCTCGATCTTCACCTGCGGCAGGAGCGGCGCGCGCGCCTGCTCGTCGCGCGCGACGCCGGCCGCCACGTTGGCGTCGGCCAGCCGGATGTCCGGGCGTTGTGCGGCGGCGGCCCGCTCGGCGTCCTCGAGGGTGACCGTGCGCGCGGTGAGCGCCAGCAGGATGGTGACGGCGGGGAGGGTCATTCGTACCGCAGGGCCAGGATCGGATCGAGGCGCGAGGCCTTGCGCGCCGGATAGAGGCCGAAGCCGATGCCGACGGCGGCGGAGAAGCCCACCGCCAGCACGATCACCTCGGGGCGGATCAGCATCGGCCAGCCGAACCGCACCGCCAGCCGCTGCGCCGCCACCAGGCCCAGCATCACGCCCAGCAGGCCCCCGGCCAGCGACAGCGTCAGCGCCTCGGCCAGGAACTGCAGCAGGATGTGGCTGCGCTTGGCGCCCACCGCCATCCGCACCCCGATCTCGCGCGTCCGCTCGGTGACGCTGACGAGCATGATGTTCATGATCCCGATCCCGCCCACCAGCAGCGAGACGGCGGCGATGCTGGCGAGGAGCATGGTCAGCGCCTGGGTGCTCTCTTCCTTGCGGGAGGCCGTCTCGGTCAGGTTCTTGATCGAGAAGTCGTCCTCCTTGCCGATCCCGATTCCGTGCCGGTCGCGCAGCAGCGCCGCGACCTTGTCGCCGATGATGGTGGTCAGGTCGTCGGAGTCGACCTCGATCATGATCGTCCCCGGGATGAACTTCTGCAGGCTCCCCTGGATGTTGGTCAGGAAGGTCCGCACCGGGACGAACACCACGTCGTCGTAGTCGCTGCCGCCGGCCGACTGCCCCTTGCGGGCCGCCACCCCCACCACCTGGAACGGCACGTTCTGGATGCGCACCGTCTGGTCGATGGGGTTCGAGCTGGCGCCGAAGAGCCGCTCGGCCACCGTCTGCCCCAGCACGACCACCTTGGCCCCCGCGTCGCTCTGCTCGGGCGTCAGGCCGGCGCCGAGGCGCATCGGCCAGTTGCGGATCTCGAAGAACTCGGGCGTCGTGCCGTCGACGACCGTCAGCCAGTTGCGGTCCTCGCTGACCACCTGCCCGGTGGTGTGCACGCGCGGGGCGACGAACTTCACGTCGGCGATCTCGGACTTGATGGCCCGCAGGTCGTCCCAGGTCAGCGTGGGCAGCGTGCCGGCGCCCGCCTTGGCGCCGCTGGCCGTCTTGGCCCCGGAGGAGACGATGAGGACGTTGGTCCCCATCGAGGCGAAGGCCTGCTCGACCCGGGCGCGCGCCCCCTCGCCGATGGCCACCATGGCGATGACGGCGGCGACGCCGATGATGATCCCCAGCGCGGTGAGAAACGAGCGCATCTTGTTGCGCAGCAGCGCCCGGCCCGCGACGCGGCCGACGTCCCCCACGCGCATCCCGGTGCCCCTCACGGCAACACCGCCCGGTCGGGCGGCGCCGCGGCCGTCCCCGGCGGGGCCGCCGCGGGCGCCTCCGTCCGGCGATCGTCTTCGATGAGGCCGTCGCGCACCAGGATCACCCGCCGCGCGTGGGCCGCGATGTCGGGCTCGTGCGTGACGAGGATGATGGTCATCCCGTCGTCGTTCAGCTCTTGCAGCAGGACCATCATCTCCAGGCTGGCGTGCGAGTCGAGGTTCCCCGTCGGCTCGTCGGCCAGGATGAGGCGCGGCCGATTGACCAGCGCGCGCGCGATCGCCACCCGTTGCTGCTGCCCGCCCGACAGCTGGCTCGGGTGGTGGTCGAGCCGCGCGCCGAGACCGACCCGTTCGAGCGCCGCCCGCGCCCGCGCCCGCCGCTCCGCCGGACGCATCCCCATGTAGACCAGCGGCAGCTCGACGTTCTCCAGCGCCGTCGTGCGGGCCAGGAGGTTGAAGCTCTGGAACACGAACCCCAAGGTCTCGCTGCGCGTCTCCGCCAGCGCGTCGGCGTCGAGCCGCGACACCTCGGCGCCGTCCAGCCAGTATTCGCCGCTGGTCGGTCGATCGAGGCAGCCGAGGATGTTCATCAGGGTCGACTTGCCGGAGCCCGAGGCCCCCATGATGGCGGCGAACTCCCCCTCGGCGATCCGCAGGCTGACGCCGTGCAGGGCGTGCACGTCGACGTCCCCCATCCGGTACGTCTTGGTGACCTCGGCGATCTCGACCAGCGGCGCGTCCGCCGTTCCCGCGGCGTCCATCAGAAGAGGCCGCCTTTGCCTTTCGCCTTGGCCTCGGCGCGCTCGTTCTTGTCCAGTGCGTCGGTGACCACCACCTCGCCTTCGGCGAGATCGCCGCGCCGGACCTCGACCGCGCTGCCGTCGGCGACGCCGATCTCGATGGGGATCGAGACCAGGCGATCGCTGCGCAGCGCCCAGACCGTGCGGCGCGGCGCCGCGCTCCCCGACGGATCGACCGGCGGGTCGTCGAGCGCGGTCGTCGCGGCGATGACCTTGCCGGCCGGGCCCGCGGCTTGCGCAGGCTTGCCTGCCAGGCCTGCCTTGTCCTTCTTGTGCTTCTTGACCGGCGGCCCGAGGCCCTGTTCGGCGAGCAGCTCGGGCGGTGGCAGGAAGCGCAGCGCCGCGCTGGGGATCCGCAGCACGCCCTTGCGCTCGGCGTAGACGAAGGTGACGTTGGCGGTCATGCCGGGCTTGAGCCGGTGGTCGGGGTTGTCGACGTCGATGACCGCGTCGTAGGTGACCACGTTCTGGAGCGTCTGCGGCGCGTCGCGGATCTGCCGGATCACCCCCTTGAACCGCTCGTCCGGGTAGGCGTCGACGACGAAGGTGGCCGGCAGCCCGGGCGCGAGCCGCCCCACGTCGGCCTCGCTGACGGCGGCGTGGACCTGCATCTTCCCCAGATCCTCGGCGATCGTGTAGAGCGTCGGCGCCTGCAGCGAGGCGGCGACCGTCTGCCCCACGTCCACGTTGCGGGCGATGACCACCCCGTTGATCGGCGAGATGATCGTCGCGTAGCCGAGGTTCACCTGGGCCTGGTGATAGTTGGCGCGGGCCTGCTCGAGGTCTCCGCGCGCCGTCTCCACGGCGGCTGCGCTGGAGGCCGCGGCCAGGCTGGCGGAGTCGAAGTCGGCGGCGGCGATGAGGTTCTTCGACTGCAGCTCCTCGGCGCGCGCCAGCTGCTTCTTGGCGTTCTCCGCCTTGCTGATCGCCTCGCGCAGCGTCCCCTCGGCGGCGTCGCGGTTGGCGCGGGCCTGCTCGGCGGCGGCCTCGAACAGCTGCGCATCGAGGCGCGCGATGACCTCGCCGCGCTTCACGCGGGAGCCGAAGTCGGCGTAGAGCTTGGCGATGCGGCCCGAGACCTGGCTGCCGACCTGCACGGTGACCAGCGCTGACAGCGCGCCGGTGGCGGTGACGCGGCCGACGAGATCGCCGCGCTCGACACGCGCCTTCTCCAGATGAAAGGCTGACTTGTGCTCGCGGAAGCGCGCGCCAAACGCGACCCACCCGCCGCCGATTCCGACGGCGGCCACCAGTCCGACCACGACCCCCACCCGACGACTCATGCTTTAGGAAGCTAAAGCCTCGGGGTCCCTCGTAAAGGGCCGGGCGTGCCCCCATCATCTATGGCTCAGGTGCTGGCGCCGACTTCACTGATGATCTGACGCAGGCGCCCTTCCATCAGCGTCTTGATCTCGTCGAGGCGCTCGGGGCCGTCGGCCTCGAACCGCATCACCAAGACGGGGCCGGTGTTCGAGGCGCGCACCAGACCCCAGCCGACGTTGCGCTCGCCGTCGCGGAACTGCACGCGCGCGCCGTCGACGTCGATGACGGCGTAGCGCTCGCGGAACCAGGCCACCGCCCGCCGCACGACCTCGAACTTCACGTCGTCGGGGCAGGGCATCCGGATCTCGGGGGTGTTGTGCAGCACCGGCAGGGTCTCGTAGATCTCGGCCAGCGTCTGCTTCGAATGGGTGAGCTGCTCGACGAGGCGCATCCCGGCGTACACGGCGTCGTCGAAGCCGAACCAGCGGTCGGCGAAGAACATGTGCCCCGACATCTCGCCGGCCAGCGCCGCCTTCTCTTCCTTCATCTTGGCCTTGATCAGCGAATGGCCGACCTTCCACATGATCGGCCGCCCGCCCAGCGCGGTCAGGTGGTCGTAGAGCGCCTGGCTGCACTTCACCTCGCTGACGAAGGTGGCGCCGGGCTGCTTCTTGAGGATCTCGCGCCCGAACAGCATGACCAGCTGATCGCCCCACAGGATTCGGCCCTGGCCGTCGACGGCGCCGATCCGGTCGGCGTCGCCGTCGAGCGCGATCCCCAGCTCCGCGCCGGTCGCCTTGACCCGCGCGATGAGCGCCTGCAGGTTCTCGGGGACGGTGGGATCTGGATGGTGATTGGGGAAGCGCCCGTCCGGATCGCAGTAGATCGCCTCCGTCTCGACCCCCAGCTTTTTGAGGACGGGGAGCGCCGAGAGCCCCCCCGTGCCGTTGCCGCCGTCGACCACCACCTTGAAGCGGCGCGGGCCGAGCTTGATGTTGTCGGCCACGGCGGCCACGTAGTCGGTCAGGATGTCGTGCTCGCTGGCGCGCCCCGGCCCGAGGCCGGTCCGGAACGCGCGCCGCTCGATGATGTCGCGCAGCTTCTGGATCTCGGCGCCGTGGATGGTGCTCCGGCCGGAGACGATCTTGAAGCCGTTGTCCTCCGAGGGGTTGTGGCTGGCGGTGATCATGACGCCGCCGTCCGTCTCCAGGTGAAAGACCGAGAAGTAGAGGCCGGGCGAATGGAGGACGCCGACGTCGATCACGTCGATGCCGGCGCCCAGCAGCTCGCGCTTGAACGCCGCGTGAATGCGCGGCGAGGAGATCCGACAGTCGCGCCCCAGCGTGACCCGGCGCGCGCCGGCGGCCGCGAAGGTGGCGCCCACCGCGCGGCCGAGGTCGGCCACGAAGTCGTCGGCGAAGTCGGTCTCGGCCACGCCGCGGATGTCGTACTCGCGGAACACTCTCGGGTTCATGGGCATGCTCGCGTCTCGCTCAAGCCGTCTCTACAACAGATCGGTGCGGCCCGCCTGCTTGGCCGCCTCCACGATCTTGCGCACGTCCTGCGCTTTGTCCTTGGGGACGACCAGCAGCGCGTCGCGCGTGGCGACCACCACCAGATCGCGCACGCCGACCACGCCGACGAAGGGCGCTCCCTCCTCGGCGACGACGATGTTTCCGTCGCCGTCGATCAGCGTGGCGCCGCCCAGCACCACGTTGCCGCGCCCGTCGGGCGGCCGGACCGCCGGCAGCGCCGCCCAGCTCCCGACGTCGTTCCAGCCGAAGGCGCCGGGGACGACGCGGAGGCCGCTCGCCTTCTCCATGATGCCCGTGTCGATCGAGATCGACGGAACATCCCGGTAGCCGGCGGCGACGATCGCCGCCGCCGCCGGGGCGTCCTTGGCCTCCAGCGCGGCGTCGAGCAGCGCCGCCAGCGCCGGCAGGTGACGCCGCGTCTCCTCCAGCATGCGGCCGGCGGTCAGGAAGAACATCCCCGAGTTCCAGAGGTACTCGCCGGAGGCGAGGTAGCGCTCGGCGGTCGGCAAGTCGGGCTTCTCGACGAAGCCGTCGACGTCATGAACCGCCTCCTCGCGGACCGGGTCGCCGCTTGGTCGCGGGAGCTTGGCGCCGAGCCGGAGATAGCCGAAGCCGGTCTCGGGGTGCGTCGGGCGGACGCCGATGGTGGTGATCGTCTCGCGGGCCTCGTGGATCGCGGCCCGCACCAGCCGCTCGAACGCCGGCTCGTCGCCGATGAAGGGATCGGCCGGGAAGACGGCGATGACCGCGCTCGGGCCGGCGCGGCGGGCCGCCTCGACGGCGCCCAGCCCGACGGCGGGGGCGGTGTTGCGGGCGACCGGCTCGGCGATGACGTTGGCCGGGGGCAGATCGGGGATCGCGGCGCGCACGGCCGCCTCTTGATCGGCCGCGGTGACGATCAACGTCCGCTCGACGCCGACCAGGGCGCGGGCCCGGCGGACGGCGGCGCCCAGCAGTGATTCGCCCCCCCCCAGCGAGAGCAGCTGCTTCGGCCGCGCCCGCCGGCTGGACGGCCAGAGGCGGGTGCCGGCGCCGCCCCCCAAAATCACGGCAAAAACGGGGATGGCCAAAGCCGGCGCGGAGGACGCTGCATTGGCGGACTCTCCGGTGGTCATGGAGCGCGCACTCTAACAGAGGGCTGCGCCGGGCACCTCCGTGATACGCTGCTTCCGTGCGGGCGGGCGAGGAAACGCTCCGGCGCTCCATTGCGGCGGCCACCGATGGGCGGACCCGGGCCCGTCTGCGCGTCGATCTGGCCGAGCTCCTGCGGACCCGCGACGCGGCGGCGGCGCGCGTCGAGATCGATCGGGCCTTCACCGAGGGGGGGTCGAGCGCCGCCGTGACGGCGGCCGCGCTCAGCTTCGCGCGCCGGCTCCCCGCCGGCGAACGGCTGACCTGGCTGTCGGGGCTGACCAAGGCCGAGGGGAAGACCCCGGCTCCGCAGCTGGTCTCCGCCCTCGCCGAGGCCCAACTGGGCGCCGATCTCCCGCGTGATGCCGCGCTGACCTGGCTCGGGCTGGCCCGCGACGAGCGGGTGCCGCTGCACCACCGGCGCGCCGCCGCCCGCAAGGCGGCGCGGCTGGGCGAGCGGTTGGCGCCGGCCGAAGCGGCGGCCGCGGCCTCCGCGGCGGCCGATCTCTCGGTCGGCAGGCCACGCCGCGGTCCGCGCGCCTCGGCGCGCGCCGAGCCCGAGGCCTTGCCGGCCGGCGCCAAGCCGGCCCCGGTCGCGGTGAAGCCGCCGCCGCCGACCCGCGCTCGTCGCCCCCGCGCGGCGCCGCCGCTCTGGGAGCGGGCGCTCGCCGATGCGCGCGCCGGGCAGGCCAGCCGGGCCCGCCGCCTGGGCGAGCAGGCGCTGCGCGCGGCCGCGCCGGGCCCCGAGCTCAATGCGCGCGTCACCGCTCTCGACACCGCGTTGCGCGAGGGAGGGTTCGTCAAGGAGGCGCTCCGTCTCCGGCGCACGCATCTCGAGGCCCTCACCGGCGCGGCGGCGCGCCCGGCGCTGCAGGCGCTGGCCGACGAAGCGGCGGAGGCGGGCCTCGGCGCGCTGGCCGCCCAGTGGCGGGCCGAGGCCGGCATCGCGGCCGTCGCGCCGCGCCCGCGGGCGGCCGAGCCGGAGACGCCGGAGGCGCACTACCTGGCCGCGCAGCGCGCGCTCGCCCAGCAAGGCGACGAGGTCGACATCGCGCCCGTGCTGGCTCATCTGGAGACGGCGCTCGCGGGTCACCCGGGGGCGGACGCCGCGCTCGCCTTGGCGGAGGCGCTGGTGGCGCGCCAGACGACCAGCGCGACCGAGCTGGCGGCGCGGCGGCTCGATCTGCTGCGCGCGGCGCACGCGGCGGAGTACGCGCCGGTCCGGCGGGCGCGGCTCGGGCGGCGGCTGGCCGAGACGCTGGAGGCCCGGGGTGACGCGCTGGGGGCCGTGGCGGTGCTCGAGCGCGCGCTCACGGAGACGGCGCCGGAGCGGGCGCGCGAGGAGCGGGTGCGCCTGCTGCGGACCCTGGGCCGCACGCGCGAGCTGGCGGCGGCGCTGGAGAAGGATGCCGGCGCCTTGCAAGGCGACGCACGGCTGGCCGTGTTGGCCGAGCACGCGACGCTGCTCGAGGGGGCGGGCGAGGCGGAGAAGGCGCTCGACGTCCGCCTCATGGCCCTGGCCGAGTTTCCGGGCGCCCCCACCGTTCTCGACGACGCCCGCCGGCGACTGGAGGCGACCGGGCGCGCCGCGGAGTCCCTGGCGCTCGCCACGGCCGCGCTCGATCACACCGAGGACGCCCCCCGTCGCCGGCAGATCCTGCGCGACGTGGCCCGCCTCACCGAGAGCGCGCCCAACGTCGATCCGTCGGGCGCGGCCGCCGCCTGGCTGGCGGTGCTGGAGGTCGATCCGTCCGACTTCGCCGCCGCTGCCGCCGCCGAGCGCTTCCTCGTCGCCACCGGCGACTGGGAACGTTGCGCCGACCTGCTGGCCTGGCTGGCCGCGCGCGCGCCGGCGCTCCCGCGCCAACCGCCGCCGTCCGGCGAGCCCCGCGACGGCGCGCCCAGCCGCGGCGCGCTGCTCTGGCGGCTGGCGGAGTTGCGGCGGGCGCGGCTCGGACAGCCCGACGAGGCGCTGCGGCTCTACGTCGAGCTCGGCGCGTCCGAGGCGCCGTCCGCCTTGCCGCCGCTCGGCGATCCGCCGGCGCTGGCGGCCCTGGTCCGCCGCGATCCCGTGCTGGCGGTGGAGACGGCGCGCGCGGCGGCGGCCCCGTCCGCGGCCGAGCGGTCGCGGGCCTTGCTCGACCGCGCGCGCGCGCTCGGCGAGCGCGGCCGGCGCGAGGAGGCCGAGCGGGACGCGCTCGGGGCCATCGATCTGCATCCGCGCAACATGGAGGCGCTGGCGGCGCTCGAGAAGCTGTACGAAGAGCCGGCGCGCGCGCGGGCGCTGGCCGACGAGCTCGGCCGGCGCGCGGTCAAGGTCGACCCGGCCTCGGCGGCGGCGCTCTGCTACGGCCGCGGGCGGGCGTCGGCGCGCGCGGGTGACAACGCCGGGGCGCGCGAGGCCTACCGGCGCGCGATGTCCCTCGATCCGACGCTGGCCGAGCCGATCGCGGCGCTGGCCGCGTTGGCGTCGAAAGAGGGCGACTGGTCGGAGGTGGCCAAGCTGCTGGAGAGCGAGCTCGGTCTCACGACCTCGGCGGCGCGCAAGGGAGCGCTGCTGCTCGAGCTGTCGGCGCTCTCCGGCGATCGCTTGGCCAATCCGGCGCGCGCCGTCGCGCTGCTCGGCGACGCGGCCAAGCACCTCGGCGACGAGCCGCGGGTGCTCGATCTTCGCGCGCGCTTCAACCTCGCCGCCGGCAACTGGCAGGCGGCCGCCGAGGCGCTCGATCAGCTGGCCGCGCGCGGTGCCACCATCCCCGACGCGGCGGAGCGCTACTTCGCGGTGGGCGCGGCCGCGGAGGCGGCCGGTGACGTCGATCGCGCGCTCACCCTCTATTCACGATCCTATTCGCGCGACGGCTCTTTTCGCCCCACGCTGGAGCGGCTGTCGGCGATCTGCTTCGAGCGGGGGCAGTGGGACAACGCCTGGAAGGCGACCGAGGCGCTGCTCGAGCGCCACGCCGCCGCCATCGAATCGGGGCCGCGCGCGACGCTGCTGGTCCGCTCGGCGCTGGCCGATCTGCACGTGGGCCAGCGCGTCTCGGCGGTCGGCAAGCTGGCCGAGATCGTGACGCGCGGTCCGTCCTACTCGCCCGACGCCGGGATCCGCGACGTGGCGGAGAGCTGGGCGGGCATGCACCTCGAACCGCGACTGCTGGTCACGCTGGAGGCCCGGCGGCGCGAGCGGATCCTGCGGCGCGCGCGGGAGGCCTTCGCGCTGACCGACGGGGGGACCGACGCCGCCCGGCGCCAGGCGCTGGAGATCCTGGGGGCGCTGGCGCTCGTCGACGGCCGCTGGGAAGAGGCGTTCAGCGCCCTCGACGCCCTCGCCTCCGACACCACCTTCGAGGCCGAGCGACGGGCGGCCTTCTTGCTCGCCGCGGGTGACGTGATGGCGCGGCGCTACGGCGATCGCGACGTGGCGGAGCCGTTCTACGAACGCGCCCAGGCCGTCTGGCCGGGACATCCACGATTCGGGAAGCCCCCCGGCGGCGTTTCCTGACGAGCGCTTGGTGAACCGAAACGGCTGTGCTACAAAGCGCCGTCGTTTGTTGGCCACCGAGCAGTCTTTCGTCACATCAGTCCCCCCAGAAAGGATTCGTTCCAGATGCTCAAGAAGATGCGGAATCTCCTCGTCGTCGCGCTCCTCACCGGAGGCCTGGCGGTGATGACGGCCAGCGGATGCAGCAGCGACAACTCGGGCACCGGCACCGGAGGCGCTGGCGGCAAGGCCGCGGGCGGTTCGGCTGGCGGTGGAAGCACCGGCACCGGCGGCGGTAGCGCGGGCACGACCGGCACCGGCGGCGCAGGCGGCGAAGCCGGCCACGGCAACGCCGGCACCAACGGCGGCGGCGGAGTGCTCGGCCTCGGCGGCATCAGCGGTCTCGGCGGTCTCGGCGGTCACTAAGATAGCGTTTGCCGTTCAGCTCGAACGCCCGCTTCGGACCTCCGAGGCGGGCGTTTTCATTTTCGGCCCTTGGCCACGGCAGCGGCGATGGTGACGGCGAAGACCCGATTCTTGAAATAAGTGTCGATCGCCTCCTTGGTGAAGAAGAAGACGTCCTGCATCTGGTCGCCGCGCCCGGAGAGTCGCTTCCACTGACCGAGCGGGCCTGACTCGACGAGCGGGGCGTAGAAGAACTCGCGCGCGCTCTTGAACAAGATCTCCCAGCGCGCGCTGACGACCTCGATCTGTTTGAGACCCGCCGCCTCGAACCAGCGACGGAGCGTCTCGGCGTCGGGGAGCGCGGCCAGATAGCGATCCAGGGCCGTCAAGCTCTCCTGCCGGCCGCCGTCGCGCAGCACCTCGCGAAAGAGGTCGAGGAACTCGCTCCAGCTCCCGCGCAGCGAGGCGGAGATCGCCAGCTCGCCGCCGGGCGCCAGGACCCGGGCGGCTTCCCGCACCGCCGCGGGCGGGTCGGCCGCCTCGGCGATCGCCAGGTTCGAGACCACCAGGTCGGCGCTGCGATCGCCGAGCGGGATCGACGCGGGGACCTCGGGGCGCGCCGCCAGCGCGACCTGGGCGTGAGGTCCCGCCTGCGCCTCGATCCGGGCGCGCGCCTCGGCGACGTACGACGGCGAGGCGTCGAAGGCGGTCAGGTGGCTGTCGAGATCGAACCGCCGCGCCAGCTCCCAGGTGAAGGCGCCCGTGGCGCACCCGATCTCGACCACTTTGGCCGCCGGTCGCGGCACGATCGCCTGGCCGAGCAGCGCTACGAACCGCGCGGCGTAGGCGGGGAGGAGCTCGGCGTCGTAGAGCTTGGCCAGCCGCGCCTGCTTCTCCTCGGGCGTCACGGCGGATCCTTTTTGGGCGACGGCGCGGCGGCCGGCGGCCTCCATCCGCGGACGGGACCGAACGGGCGTCGCGCGCCTTGATAGAGGCCGGCCACGTACCGGACGGCGAGCAGGTAGAGCGCCGAGGAGATCCGGTTGAGCGCGTGGGCCAGGTCGGGCCGCGCGGGGCGGGCGGTGCTGAGGCCCGCGCCGGGGGGAAACGCCGCCAGCGCGGCCAGCTCGGCCTCGCGGGCGACGGCGCGGGCGAGCGCCAGCTTGGCGATGACCGGCCCCTGGCGGACGTCGGGGTACATGAAGGGGACGCCGTAGAGCTCGTGGGTGTGGTGGGTGGCGTCGCGGATCTCGTCGCCGCTCATCCCCCACAGCGCGGGCGGCGGCGCGGGCTGACCGGTCACCTCGGCACCGACCAGCGCGCGCGCCAGCTCGAGGATCTCACCGAGCTCGCCGACCAGCGCGCGCGCGCCGTCGGCGTCGGCGGCCACTTGCGCGTCGAGCAGCGCGGACTGCAGGAGGTCCAGCTTGCCGCGGGCCGCGATGCGGGGGTGCGTCTTCGGCACCAGCGATTGATCGTCGCGCAGATGCGTGAGGTGGTCGGGCTTCTCGGCGAAGCGCTCGCCGGTGTCGAGCGCCCGGTACTTTCCATCGGCGGTCGTGGCGAGCGATGACGCCATCTGGGGACGGTCCGCGTTCTTGGTGGTGGAACGCGGGTCGGCGGAGGTAGGCGCTGCGCAGACGTCGACGATGGCGGCGGCGAAGGCGCGCGCGGCGGCCTCGCACGCGGGGAGCTCGCCGGTCAGGTAGGCGCCGCCGAAGTTGGTCTCGGACGGGGGGCCGAACCACTTGGCCACCTGCACGCGCGCCGCCTTGCAGGCGGCGTCGAGGCCGATCACCGATTCGAGCGGTGGGGCGATGAGGTAGGCGAGCGCGCTGCCGACGCGCACGTTCGCCTGCGCCGCCAGGTAACGTCCGACCGAGGCGACGACGTGGGGATAG
>Ga0134125_10006526_pt1 | contig 13204 bp, 15 predicted proteins | sample KB31751_FD_96464 | JGI IMG/M metagenome (GOLD analysis project Ga0134125, IMG submission 96464) | Terrestrial soil microbial communities with excess Nitrogen fertilizer from Kellogg Biological Station, Michigan, USA - KB3-175-1 | ecosystem: Environmental > Terrestrial > Soil > Unclassified ... | reverse complement strand
GCCGGCCAGCAGCGCGCCGGCGGTACGCTCGCCGATCACCTGGCCGAAGCCGTTCTTCTTGAAACCGTACGCCAGCACTTCCTTGCCTGAGCGCGTGCCGCCGTTGACGAGCATGGCGACGGGCTTGCCCCAGCGATAGCCGACGAAATTGGTCGTGCCGTTGCGCCCGGTGAGGGCCAGCGTCGGCCCATACGTATTGAACACGCTGAGATAGCGCGGATGCGCGCCGCCCCAACCGTCGCGCAGATCCCAGATCAGCGCGTCGGCGTCCTTGAGCTTGCCATCGCTCAGCACCTCCTCGAGCAACGTCTGATATTCGCTGCCGGCATAGGACCACACGCGCACATAGCCGACGCGTTTGCCGTTCGCCTCGATGATGCGGGCGCTGTCGCGCAGCGCCGCCTGGAACGCTTCGCCGGGCTCGATCCACTGCGGCTCGACCGTGATGCTCGTAATGTCGCCCTTGGCCTCACGGCGAATTTTCAGCGCCACCTTCTCGCCGATCTTGTTGCGGAACGAGCCGATGGGCGCGAACGGCTTATCGTCGGCCGAGACAATCTCATCTCCGGCGAGCAGGCCGGCGCGTGCTGCCGGCATGTCGGGGAATACGGCCGTTACGAACGTCTTGCCGTCGATGTCCTTGGTGAACATGCCGATGCCGGCATAGCGCACTTTGTCGCCTGCGAAATGCTTCGGGATATCGCGGCGCAGCGGATAGGAGAAGATGTCGACGAGTTCGTAATAGGCGGTCTCGTCCTTGGTGTAGTGGTGCGTGTGCGATGCGCCGAGCTCAGCGAGCAACGAGTTGATCGCGGCGGAGCGTTGCGCATCCGTTTTGGCGGCGGCATAGGCGAAGCGATGCTTGTTGCCCATCGCCTCCCAGTCGAGCCCCTTCATTTTCGGGTCGAAGAACTTGTCGCGCGCTAGCCGCCACGCTTCCTCATAGACGGCAGTCGTCTCGGACTTGGGCTCATAGGCTCGCGCCTCGGTAAATTGCAGTACCTGGGCGCCGGCTACGGCAACGGCCACGGCTCCGGAGCGGACGAAGGCGGGCGCACGCATGTCATCACCTCACGCTGCAATTCGATGCCAGCAATGTAGGGAGGGAAATGGACGTTGCGAGGATGATCTTGCCGTGCAAGCTCGCGCGGCACCTTACAAATCAGCAATCTTTGAACATCGAACTGACGCACAGCCACGTGTCGTGCACGTTGCGCCGCGCGATCTCGAAAGCACCGACCTCATAGGTGGACTCGCCCTTGGCGCCCAAGGCCCGCTGATAGTCCGTGACCGTGACGGTTCGCTCAAGTCCCTCGCATTTCCCGCCTTCGGCGACGGGCACCAGCGCGCAGTTCTTGTGCGCGCCTTTTTGCGCCAGCACCTTCGAGCAGATTTGCGTCTCGAGGTCGGTGCCGAGGCTGTACTTGTCGGACGGCTGTTCGACGGTGCAACGGTAGGTGGCAGCCGGCTCTTGGCAGGCAACACACAGCTCCGCGGCATGGGCCGACATGACACCGACAGCGCAGAGCGACGCAAGAAAGATGGCTCGATGCATCCTATTACTCGTGGTCTGAAGACTGATGTCCCGCTCGAGCCCCCGCTGATCGACGCTAGACCGATCAGCTAAGCCTGTGAAGAGGCAAGGTTTTGCTCAAGGTGATTGCCGCAGCGCAGCAACAGCGGTTGCGGTTCCTTGACGGCGGCCGCGAAGCAGCTCACCAGCAAGCCAGCATTGATCGCTGCAAGCTGGCCATGATCGCTCATTCGCGCAATCACACGTTGCCTGCCGAACGGCTCATCGCCTTCAGCGACGGCGTCATGGCGGTCGCCATCACCTTGCTGGTGCTCGATCTCAAGTTGCCAGAAAACCTCACCGGGGACGCCCTGCAGGCGGCGCTCTTCAGTTCTGAGCATGCCGCGAGCTGTTATGCGTTGAGCTTCGTAGTGATCGGCATCCTATGGATGGCGCACCACTTCCAGTTTTCGCACATCCGCCGTGTGGACGGTGTGCTGCTGTGGCTCAACCTATTCTACCTGATGACCATCGGGCTCATCCCGTTCTCGACAAGCGTCATGAGCGGCCACGGAAGTCCTCTGGCGACCATGCTCTATGCCGGCGTGCTCGTCGCCACCTGCCTGCTATCGGCCGCCATGTGGTGGCATGCCAACCGCCACGATGAGTTGATGGACGAGAACGTATCTCCGGCCATGCGTCGCGAAGGAACGCTAAAGCCGCTGCTGGTGGCCGGGGTGTTCGCTCTATCGATTGGCATCGCCGCTCTGTTCGGGGCAGCCGCCGCGCAATGGTCTTGGCTATTGGCAATCCCCGCCGGCCCCGTCGCCAGCCACCTTTCCCGGGACTAATCCAGATTGCTGCCTTGACGCGGAGGGGCAAAGCAGGTCAGGAACAAACCATGACCGAACGGCTTGTCACCAGCGCCAAGCGCGATACCGACGCCACGGAAGCGTCGCTGCGTCCGCAGACGCTTGCCGAGTTCATCGGTCAGGAGCAAGCGCGCGCCAACCTCAGCATCTTCATCCAGGCGGCGCGCGACCGTGGCGAAGCGCTCGACCACGTACTGTTTGCCGGTCCGCCCGGGCTCGGCAAAACGACCCTCGCGCAGATCATGGCCAAAGAGCTGGGTGTTGGGTTTCGCGCCACGTCCGGTCCCGTCATCGCCAAGGCCGGCGACCTCGCGGCGCTGCTCACCAACCTCGAAGATCGCGATGTCCTCTTCATCGACGAAATCCATCGCTTGAGCCCAGCGATAGAAGAGATCCTCTATCCGGCGCTGGAGGATTATCAGCTCGACCTCATCATCGGCGAAGGCCCGGCGGCGCGCTCGGTGCGCATCGACCTCGCCAAGTTCACGCTGGTCGGCGCCACGACGCGCCTAGGCCTGCTGACGACGCCGCTGCGCGACCGTTTTGGCATCCCGGTCCGCCTCAACTTCTACAACGTCGAGGAGCTTGAGCGCGTCGTCACGCGCGGCGCGCGCGTGCTCAGCGCTCCCATCAGTCAGGACGGCGCCCACGAGATCGCACGCCGCGCGCGCGGCACGCCGCGCATCGCCGGGCGCTTGCTCCGCCGCGTGCGCGACTTCGCCTCGGTGGGCGGCGCCCCGATCATTGACGCGACGCTCGCCGACAAGGCGCTGACCGCGCTCGAGGTCGACGCCGAAGGTCTCGATAGCCTCGACCGCCGCTATCTCGGCTGCATCGCCAAGGCCCACGACGGTGGGCCGGTTGGTATCGAGACCCTTGCCGCTGCGCTCTCCGAGCCGCGCGATGCGCTGGAGGAGATCGTCGAGCCGTATCTGCTGCAGCAGGGCTTCATCGGTCGCACCCCGCGCGGACGCATCACGACGCTCAAGGCCTACAAGCATCTCGGCATGTCGGGGCCGCAGCGCACGGCGAGCCCGCAAGGCGCCCTATTTGACGTGCTGACTGAGGACACCGGCGACGACGAGGGCCGGACCGGAACCGCATGAGCGGCGGTAGCTACTGCTTTCTGCTAAGCCGCACGCCGCATCGACTTCTGGCACATTCTTTGCGGCAAAATGGCCTTCGTCGCGTATCTCCACAGAGCCCGATCGGCAATCAAAGTGATCACGCGTAGACAGCTATTCCAAGGCCTGGGCGCCGCCACCATCGGAGGCGTCGGCCTCAGCGGTTATGCGCTGGCCGAGGGTTTCGGCACTGGCGTTACGGATTACCGGCTGTCGCCCCCGCGCTGGCCGCAAGGCCTGTCGGTCAAGTTCGCCGTCATCGCCGACCTGCACGCCTGCAAGCCGTGGATGGACGTCGAGCGCATCGAGGACATTGTCGCCCAGGTCAATGGGCTAGCGCCCGACGCCGTGCTTCTGCTCGGCGACTACGTAGCCGGCGGCGGTATGGCGAGGTTCGCGACGCCCGTCGCCCACCGTGATTGGGCCGGCGCATTGGCGGGCCTTCGGGCGCCGCTCGGCGTGCATGCCGTGCTCGGCAATCACGATTGGTGGGAGGATGGTGCAGTCATGGAGCGCCGCCGCGGGCCGACCGCGGCTGGTCTTGCCCTGGAACGCGCCGGCATCCGCGTGCACGAGAACACCTGCATCCGCCTCCAGAAGAATGGGCGACCTTTCTGGCTCGCCGGGCTCGGCGATCAATGGGCCTTCGGGCGCCAGAGGCAGCGGGGAAGGAGAGTCTACGACGGCATCGACGATCTGCCGGGCACGCTGGCGATGGCGACTGACGATGCGCCCATCGTGCTGATGGCGCACGAGCCCGACATCTTCCCGCGGGTGCCGGACCGCGTCGCGCTCACCGTCTGCGGTCATACGCACGGCGGCCAGGTACGGTTGATCGGCTACGCGCCTATCGTGCCTTCGAAGTTCGGCGACCGCTACGTCTATGGCCATATCGTCGAGGAAGGCCGCAACCTCGTCGTCTCCGGCGGTCTCGGCTGCTCAGGTCTACCGCTGCGCTTCGGCTCGCCGCCGGAGATCGTCATGATCGAGCTCAGCGCGTGAGCGAGAGCGGCGTGACAAAGGCATCGTGATCGGCTCTCTTCGCTCCATGACAAGCACCAGCGAAGACGATTGGCCGGATCTCGCCGGCCGCCTCATCGAAGATGCGAGCGGGCGCGCCCACGTGCTGCCGGTGCGCGTCTACTTCGAGGACACCGATTTCTCCACTCTCGTTTATCACGCGAGCTACGTGCGCTGGTGCGAGCGCGGGCGCTCCGACTTCCTGCGCCTGCTCGGCGGTGATCACCGCCGTCTCATCGACGGAACGGGCGGCGCCGAACCCGCCGCGTTCGTCGTGCGCCGCATGGCGTTCGACTTCCTCAAGCCGGCGCGCATCGACGAATTGCTCGAGGTCGTCACGCGCGTCAAAAGCATCGGCGCGGCGAGCCTCACGCTCACACAGAGGGTTAGGCGCTTAGAAACCACGATTGTCGAAGCTGAAGTGACCGTCGTTCTGATCTCCGTTTCGGGCAAGCCGCTGCGCATATCTAGCGCTCTTCGCGAGGCATTTGGCGCGTCCTAGCTCAGCGGCCGCGGGTCGGTCTCGGAGCGGCGCTTGTGCACCGACATGCAAAAAACGCTTGATTCCGGCCCTTATCCCGCATATTCGCCCTCGGCCGACGGCACATTGTGCGTGCATCTCATGTACTATCCCTCCGGCTGAACGATTCTCTCAAGGAAACAACCGATGGCTGAAAAACCCGCTCCGAAGATCAATACCGTCACGCTCCGTCAGATCGGAGCCGCACTCTCGGAAGCGCACGACATCCCGAAGAAGCAAGCCGCTGCCGTGCTCGAGGATCTGGTGACGATGATCACCAAGCATCTGAAGAAGGGTGACAAGATCCGCATCGGCGGCTTGGGCGTGCTGCAGGTACGTAAGCGTCCGGCGCGCATGGGCCGCAACCCGGCGACGGGCGAGGCAATCAAGATCAAGGCGTCGAAGAAGGTGGCCTTCCGCGCCGCCAAGGAGCTGAAGGAAGCCGTCTGAGCGATTTTTGCTCAACGCTTTGCTTCGCATGTGTGATTACTGCGCGCCGCTGACATGCAGCGGCGCGCAGTTTTCTTTGCGCGGCGACGCCACGAAAGCACGCCACGCACGCACCAAAGTGTTGCCATCTGCGCGCCATACCCTGCGAATCGGCTACCTTCGAACAAATCGCAGACGATGGAGGCGACATGTCTGAAAAGACAATCCTCGTTGTACCCGGCAAGAAGCTGACCGTGCCGCGGCCGCTGAAGCGCGGCTTGCAGATCGCCGCCGCGGTCGCGCTCACTGCGGGCGTGGCGCTCGCCATCCTTGTCGGCAACGGCCTGCTGGTGCCGCGCGGACACCTGCTGCAGGGATGGGACGTGTGGGTGACATTCATCAATCGCACCGACATCCTCGCCACCATGGTGCTGACGGCGCTGGTGACGGTCCTGTTCGTCTACTGGCAGCGCGACCAGGAACGCGGCAAGTAGCGAGCCGGGCCTGGCATCAATTGCAGCGCTCTCGTTTGTCCCCCGGGGGCTCGCCCCGGGTACAGGTCGTCAGTGGATCGCGGCAACCCGGATGAACCCGCGAAAACGAAACGCCGGTAGCGATCCGCGAAATACAAAAGCCCGCGAAACTGCGGGCGGCGGGAAACTCAATTCGTCTTGATCGGGGAAATGCAAGGGAGGACACGGCTACCGCCGCGTCCCCCGCTTGTCAGCAGAGAAGCTGCAAACCGCTTAGCGGCAGCAGCAGCGCTTGCGATAGTGCTTCACGGCGGCGACAGTGCGATATGCACGGACGCGCTCGAACGACACCTTGCGGACGACCGACACGGTCGGCTGCTGGACGGCGACGTTGCGATAGAACTTACGGCAGCCGCAACGGTCACGATAAAGCTTCTTCACGAAGACGGTGCGATAGCTGCGCACGCGCTCGTAAGAAACCTTACGCACCAGTTTGTCGACCGGCTGGCGGTAATACACCCTCTTTGCAACGGTGCAGCAGCCGCCACGATTGAACAGGTTCGCTTCCGCAGAAGTCGTCATAGCCATGCTCGTACCGGCCATCACGCCCGCGGCAACCAGAACTCCAAGAAGCCCACGCATTCGAAAAACTCCCAAATTCACCCACGCACAATTTTCAGTGTTTGACCTTTCGGTAATAAACCGAATACGCCAAACGGCACACGAAATGGATAACATGCCCCCATTGTAAAAAATGGTTAGGCCCAAAAACAAACGAAATGCATTTCCAGTTATGGTTAATGAAGGGCAGCGAGCGACACGATTTACGTATCAAAACGACAAGAAATACACGGAGTAATTGTTTGTTTGCGGGTTAAAAATGGGGCGGCTTATGCAACTGTCCATTTCGGTGCAAAAGCTAATAAAGCGGACGCCGATAAAACTAACGATTAGACGCGCAATAAAGCCTGTGAAGTAAACGCAAAACAATAATTGCCCGCGCCATTTTTGGCCGGGAAGCAACCTGCCGTTAGCTTGTGGGGCGCGGAAAACTTGCAACAGCAGGCCGCGGCACGCGGCCTAGACCTAGCGGCAATGCTCGGTGTGCTCGGCGTCTTTCTTGATGATGCTGCCGATGGGATCGACCGACCCGGTCGTCACCTCGAGCGGATCGGTGCAGCGCCAGGCGGACAGAACTTTAGGCTGGCCGGCAGCGCCGCTCTTGGGCGCCGGCGTCTTTGGCGCCTCGGCGGTGATCGTCGCCGGCAGTTTCGGCGGCATCTTGGCTGGCACCGGGGTCGGCGCGATCGGTGTCTGGTCAGCCATCGCCTTGGCGAAGCAACGATCGAGATTGGCGCAGCGGCGCTTGGCCGAGGGGTGCGTGTCGGTTTCGGGTGCGCCTTCGAAGCTGTCGCAAACCTCGCTCAGCCCCTTGCGGTCGAGCCAGCGGTCGCGCACGCCGCGATTGACGGCGAAGCAGTCGGCGTCGAGTTCGCTATCGCCGACGGTGAGGTGACCACACTCATGGGTGAAGACGAACAGACGTACCGTGGGCGGCTGCTGGTTGAGCATGTTGGGGTTGAGTATGAGGACCGTGTCGCCGGCGCCGCCTTCGCTCGGCAAGTCTCGGTCGATCATGATATCGGCCTTGCCGCAGCTGAGCTTGCGGCCCGCCAGCGTGACGCTGTGCCCAACCCACTCCTCGGCCTGCGCCGCGCCGGTCGTCGGAACGGGTGCGGCGAGGCTGAGAACAGCCACCGGCAACAGAATTAGGATGCGCAACTTTACCATCGACCAGGCTCGCTCGGCCCCCCGGCTCCCTTGGCAGCCGGACTTAAGTGGCTGATTTAGCCCGAATTAGGACGCAGATTTCGTGGCGCCCCGTCGGCCCGCGCCAACCTTAGCCGCAAGCCTGCGAACAAATTATGCATGGCAGGCGTAGCGCCCTTTAGCGCGTGGCATCGACAACCGGTGGCTGCTAACCATGATGCCGTCGAGAGCACGGAAATCGGGAAGGGGGACCGCGTGGGGCAGGAGAAGGACGCCAGAGGCATCGATCTCGACATCAAGGATGCGATGGAGGGTCACGAGCGCTTCCGTCAGGAGTTCGAGCGCGACCGCGCCTTTTATCAAAGCCTAGCCGTGAAGAAGCAGAAGCCCCGCTTGTTGTGGATCGGCTGCGCCGATAGCCGCGTCGTGCCGGCGCAAATCACCAGCTCCGACCCGGGGGAATTATTCGAAGTACGCAACATCGCCAACGTCGTCCCGCCGGCCGACGCCTATGACGACGCGGTCGGCGCTGCCATCGAGTATGGCGTCGGCCACCTCGGCATCGACGACATCGTCGTCTGCGGCCACACAAGTTGCGGCGGTATCGCGGCGTTGCTCGAGCCCATCCCGCCTGACCGCGAGGCGCACCTTGGCCGCTGGGTCGAGTTTACCAAGCCGGCCCATCAGTTGATCGCTGCGGCGCAGGTGCCGGAGGCGGAGCGGCTTACCGCCACCATCAAGGCTCACGTGCAGTTCCAACTCGACAACCTGATGACCTACCCGATCGTGCGGCAGGGCGTCGCCGCCGGGCGGCTCAACGTGCATGGTTGGCTGTACGACATGGAGAACGGCAGCCTGTCCGCCTACGACCCCCAGTCCGGCGGCTGGCGTGGCCTCCTCGACATGGCCTGACGGCCGGCACCGCTAAGCTACGGTCGGCCTTGTGGCGCGCGGTAGAATTGCGCCGCGCGCCCGAGTCGCGGGCTGTAACGCCGCCGTTTGGTCATATTGCGAGGCAACATGCCCTCTTGGGGATGTGGGCGAAGCACGTCACAGTCGGGCTTCGGTTGCGCACGACCGGCAGTACCGGTCGTACGGCGCCTTTATTGCGACCGCCCGCGCCCCGGGCTCATCCCACGTCACGGATAAAAAAATGAATCCCACCGATCTCGCCCAGGAAGCCATCGGTCCCGCGACGGTGGGCGGCTTCTCGTTCCTCGAACTCTTCCTGCATGCCCACATTGTCGTGCAGCTCGTCATGGCCGGTCTGCTCATCGCTTCGATCTGGTCGTGGGCGATCGTCGTCGAGAAGTTCTTCGCCTTCCGCCGCGCACGCGTCGAATCCGACCGCTTCGAACACATGTTCTGGTCTGGCCAGTCGCTCGACGAGCTCTACACGGCGCTGTCGCGCACCAAGCCCATCACCATGGCGGCCCTCTTCGTCGCCGCGATGCGCGAGTGGAAGCGCTCGGTCGAAGGCAACATCCGCGCCCTCGGCGGCATCCAGCTGCGCGTCGAGAAGGTGATGGACGTTACCATCAGCCGCGAGATGGAGCGGCTCGACCGTCGCCTGTTGTTCCTCGCTACCGTCGGCTCGACCGCACCGTTCGTCGGCCTGTTCGGCACGGTGTGGGGTATCATGTCGAGCTTCCAGGCCATCGCGGTATCGAAGAACACCAACCTCGCGGTCGTGGCACCCGGCATCGCCGAAGCCCTGTTTGCGACCGCGCTCGGTCTCGTCGCCGCCATTCCGGCGGTCATTTTCTATAATAAGTTCTCCGCCGATAGCGCGCAGATCAGCCATCGGCTGGAGGCCTTCGCCGACGAATTTGCCGCCATCGTTTCGCGGCAGATCGACGTCAGAACCTAAAGACGGCGCACTAGGCTAAGCGGGAAGGCGCGAAGAGCAAATGGGCGCAAGCATCAGGGCAACGCCACAGGCGGCGGGTCGGCGCAGACGCTCCCGCCGTCATTCGCCGATGAGCGAGATCAACGTCACGCCCATGGTCGACGTGATGCTCGTGCTGCTGATCATCTTCATGGTCGCCGCGCCGCTGTTGCAGGTCGGCGTGCCCATCGAGCTGCCGCAGGCGAAAGGCAAGCAGCTCGAATCCAACAAGGAGCCGCTGGCCATCAGCGTCAAGGCCGACGGCAGCGTTTTCATCGGCGAGACCCAGGTGCAGCTCGATGAGATCGCACCCAAGCTCAAGGCCATCGCCAAGAACGGCTACGACGAGCAGATTTTCGTGCGCGGCGACAAAGGCGTCGCCTACGGCACAGTGATGCGCGTCATGGGGCGCATAAGCGCCGGTGGCTTCCGAAAAGTTTCGCTGGTCACGGAAGTGGAGGACGGAGGCTAGTGCGATGATCGCGAAATTCGCCATCATCATCAGCAAGGCAGCGAGCGAATTTCGCGACCTGAATCGCACTAGCAAATCCATGCTTCTCGTGCCCCTTAAGATGCCGAAGTTCGCTCTCGGCCCCAGCCGCGAACTCTGGCGAACTTCGTCATCGGGACACTAGCGTGTACCGCGGGCTCCTCACCTCTTTCGTCGGCCATGCCCTACTGTTGGCCTACGCGCTATTCGAGATCCATGCGGCGCCGCCCGATATGCCGCCGGTCATCCCGATCGAGGCGACGATCATTACGCCGTCCGAGCTGACGCGACTCAAGCAGGGCGATCCGACCTCCAAGCAGCTCGAAGCCAAGGCGAAGGAAGAGCCGCAGCCGGAGATCTCCAAGAAGGAGGCGGAAAAGCCCAAGCCCATTACGGCGCCGCCGCCGGCTGCAGAGCCGCCGCCACCTCCGCCGCCTGAGCCGCAGAAGACTGAGACGCCGCCCGAGCCCAAGAAGGATCCGATTGCGGAAAAGCTCGCGGCCGCGCCGCCAGAGCCGACGCCCGAGCCTGGTCCGACGCCTGACGAGAAGAAGATGCTCGAAGAGAAGCTTGAACAGGAGCGGAAGGTAGAGGAGGAGAAGAAGAAGGCCGAAGAAAAGAAAATAGCCGACGAGAAAAAGAAGGCTGAGGAAAAGAAGAAGGCGGAAGAAAAAAAGAAGGCCGAGGAGAAAAAGAAGAAGCTCGCCGAAGCCAAGCGCAAAGAGGCGGAGAAGAAAAAATTTGATGCCGACAAGATCGCTGCACTGCTCGACAAGACGCCTGACAAGCGTGGCGCGCCGCAGTCCTCGACGCCGCCCACCAATCCGACCGACTACACCGGCCCCACTGCCGGCGAGCGGCAGGGCAATGACACCGTGCTGTCGGCGCGCGAGCAGGATCTGCTGCTGTCGATGATCAACCAGCAGCTCGTGCCGTGCGCCAAGATGCCGGGCGGCGGGGGCGGCATCGACACGCCGATCGTTAATGTGCGCTTCCGCCTCAACCAGGACGGCACGCTCGCCGGGGAGCCGGTTGTCGTCGATCGCCAGAACACGCCGCTGTATGCCATCGCCGCCGACGCCTCGATCCGCGCCATCAAGCAGTGCGCGCCGTTTCAGCTGCCGCCGGACAAATATTCCTCATGGAGCACTGTTACCTGGGCCTTCGATTGGCCGGCCATCTTAGGGCTCGTCCAGCGTTAGGCATGCGCGGTACCGCGATTCGACTATAAGCAGCCCTCAAACGGGCGAAGGGTTCGACGATATGCAGGACGAGAACGGACGGATGGTGAACTCAGCGAGCTGGACGCTTCGTTGGCGCCCGGCGCTGCTAGGTGCGTTGGCGATGTTTGGCGTCGCCGCGTTCCTCTCGCCGGCATCCGCGCAGCGCCCCGACGACAGCTACAAGGGCCCGTCGGCGGGCGGCGGCCTCGACGCACAGATGCGACAGTTCGAGCCGGCGCCTCCTCCTCCCGCCGGTGGCGGCAGGGGCGGCTTGAGCGGCGGCACCAGCGGCGGTGCCGGCGGACTGCAGGGCCGTCAGACGCAGGGCACCATCGCGCCGATTCCGATTGCCATTCCCGTCTTCCTCGGCCCCGATCCCAAGCTCGCCGCCGACATCGCCGACGTGGTCACCGCCGACCTCGGCGGTTCGGGTCTCTTTGAGCCGCTCGATCGCGGCTCGTACCTGGAGCAGGTGCGCGACGTCAACGCCGCTCCGCGCTTTCCTGACTGGCGCTCCATCCGCGCCGACGCACTCGTCGTCGGCGATGTCGCGAGCGGTGCCGACGGGCGCATCGTTGCGCAGTTTCGCTTGTGGGACGTCTCCTCCGGGCGCCAGCTCGCCGGCCAGCGGTTCGCCACGAGCGGGCAGAACTGGCGCCGCGTCGGGCACATCATTGCCGATCAGGTCTACAAGCAGCTTACCGGCGAGTCAGGCTACTTCGACACGCGTGTCGTGTTCGTCGACGAGACGGGCCCCAAAGATCGTCGCGTCAAACGCCTCGCCATCATGGATCAGGACGGCTTCAACGTGCGTCTGCTCAGCAAGGGACAGGAGCTCGTGCTGACGCCACGCTTCAGCCCGACCAACCAAGAGATCACTTTCATGTCGTACGCCGGCGATCAGCCGCGCGTGTTCCTCATGAACCTCGAGTCGGGACAGCGCGAGATCGTCGGCGATTTCCCGGGGATGACGTTCGCACCGCGCTTCTCACCTGATGGCCAGCGCGTCATCATGAGCCTGCAGGCTGAGGGCAACTCGGCGATCTACGAGATGGATCTGCGCTCCAAGCAAAAGCGCCAACTCACTCCGGGCACGTCCATCGACACGAGCCCGAGCTACTCGCCCGACGGGCGGCAGATCGTGTTCGAGACCGATCGCGACGGCACGCAAGAGATCTATGTGATGAACTCCGACGGCTCGAACCCGCATCGCATCAGCGGGGGCGAGGGACGCTACTCGACGCCCGTGTGGTCGCCGCGCGGCGACTACATCGCGTTTACGAAGCAACTCGGCGGCCGCTTCCTTATCGGCGTCATGCGCCCCGATGGCTCCGGCGAGCGTGTTCTGACCGAAGGCTTCCACAACGAAGGCCCGACGTGGGCCCCCAACGGGCGAGTTCTGATGTTCTTCCGGGAATCTCAAGGTGCCGAGGGCGGCGCGCGAATCTTTTCCGTCGATTTGACCGGCTACAACGAGCGAACGATCCGTACTCCCTCCTTCGCGTCGGATCCGGCGTGGTCGCCGCTCTTAAATTGAGACGGCTATTAACTTGGACTTAACGATCTTCAGCGCTCTATGATGCACAAGCGCCTCGAGTCGGAGAGGCGAGTTTAAGGCGTAGATTCAACCTTTTCCGGCGACTTGAGGTGGCACCTGGCAGGTGTTGGGGACGACAGGGAACGGCGTTGCATTTTCGCATCTACGTGCTTGGAAAACTGAGGGATAACTGCCTCTGTTCTTGATCAAGACGAGCCGCGCCAGTACCCCAATATGTGGCTAGTGCCGATGAAGCATCAGGAGATGAGACCATGCAGGGTTTGAAGGGGCTGATCGTTTTGTCAGCAGTGGTTGCGGCCGTTGCGCTGAGCGCGTGCCGTCGTG
>Ga0134125_10006525_pt1 | contig 13206 bp, 10 predicted proteins | sample KB31751_FD_96464 | JGI IMG/M metagenome (GOLD analysis project Ga0134125, IMG submission 96464) | Terrestrial soil microbial communities with excess Nitrogen fertilizer from Kellogg Biological Station, Michigan, USA - KB3-175-1 | ecosystem: Environmental > Terrestrial > Soil > Unclassified ... | reverse complement strand
GCGTTCATCAGTTCCGAGCGCGTCGATGCCGACCTGCGCGCGTTGTCGCAGCGCTTCGATTGCGTGCGCACCTACTCGCAGGGACAGGGCCTCAGCGCGGTGCCGCGGATCGCCGGCCGCTACGGCATGAAGGTGCTGCTCGGCATCTGGCTGGGCCACGACGCCCGCGCGAATGCCGAGCAGGTTCGCCTCGGCATCGCCACCGCGCGCGCGTACCCCGAGGTGGTGCGCGCGGTGATCGTCGGCAACGAGGTACTGCTGCGCGGCGACCTGTCCAGCGCCCAGCTGGCTGCCTACCTGGCCCAGGTGCGCGCCGCGGTACCCGAGCCGGTGAGCTACGCCGACGTGTGGGAGTTCTGGCTGCGCCATCCGGAGCTGGCCGCGTCGGTCGATTACCTGACCATCCACATCCTGCCCTACTGGGAGGACAAGCCGGTGCCGCCGGAGCGGGCGGTGCAGCACGTGGCGGCGGTGTACGCGAAGCTGCGGCAGGCGTTTCCTGGCAGGCGGGTGATGATCGGCGAAACCGGCTGGCCCAGCGCCGGCCGCTCGCGCCAGGCGGCCAGCGCCAGCGTGGTCGACGAGGCGCGCTACCTGCGCGAATTCCTGCGTTATGCGGCGAAGGCGGATCTGCCGTACAACGTGATCGAGGCCTTCGACCAACCGTGGAAACGCACGCTGGAAGGCACCGTCGGCGGCTACTGGGGCATCTTCGACGCCCAGGCACGGCCGAAGTTCGCGATGCAGGGCCCGGTGACCGAGGAGCCGCGCTGGTGGCTGGGTTGGCTGGCGGCGGCGGTCGGCGGCGGCCTGTTCGTGCTGGCCGGCGCATGGCGTCGGCGGCGGCGCGGCTGGCGCGATGCCCTGGCGCTCGGCCTGGCCGGCGTCGCCTGCGGTGGCGCCATGGCCTGGCAGTTCCGGCAGATGCTGTTCGCCTGCCGCAACCCGTGGGAATGGACGGTATCGCTGGCTGCCTGCCTGCTGGCGGCGGTCACCGCGCTGCGGCTGGCGCGCTGGATCGCGGCGCGGCTGGCTGGCCACGCACGACTGTTCACGCCCGGCTGGTTGCGGCTGGGCTGGCTGTTCGCGCTGGCGTACTACGGATTGTTGCTGGTCTTCGATGGCCGCTATCGCGACTTTCCGCTGGGCCTGTTCCTGCTGCCCTGCGTCGGCTATGCGCTGGTCGGTTGGCTGGCCGACGGCCAGCGCGCCATGCCTTCGCTGGAGCAGCGCTTCCTGGCCGCGTGGCTGCCCCTGCTCGGAATCATCGTGCTGGTGCAGGAAGCGGGACTCAACCCGGTGGCCTGGTCATGGCTGGGGCTGAACCTGTTGCTGGCCTGGCCGGTGCTGCTCGAATGGCGCGCGGCGCGCCCGCACCTGCAGGCGGAGCAGACGTAGGCTGCCGAGCAGCAAGGCCAGCGCGCCGGCTTCGGCGCCGTACAACTGCATCGCGAACGCGCCGAGCGCGGCGGCCAGCCAGGCCAGCGCAAGGCGCCGGGAAACCAGCGCCAGTACCGTGACGATCAGCGCCGCCACGCCGTAGACGTGGTGCAGGAAGCCGAGCACCAGCCAGGTACGTAGCTCGCACCACCAGGGGCCGTGACCGCTGCTGCACAGTTGCCCGATCGCACTGGATTCGATCAGGCCGAAGCGCAGCGCCGTCGTGGCGAGGCCCGCCGCCAGCAGCAGCGCCCAGGGCAGCGCCAGTCGCCACAACGGCGCCCTCATCGACGTTTCCGCACGATGGGTTTGCCGCCGACGTGCGCTGGCAGGCGGATCTCCGCGGCCAGCGGCAGGTGATCGGAGAACGCCTGCGGCAGCGCCCAGGTCTTCTCCAGTTGGATCGCCTCGGAGGTGAGGATGTGATCCAGCGCCCGCTTGGGCTTCCAACTGGGGAACGTCGGCGTGGTTTGCGCCGGCGGCTGCAGGCTGCTCTTGGCGAACAGCTGGCGCATCTCCGCGCTGTGCGGCTCGGTGTTGAGGTCGCCCATCAGCACGGCGTGGCGAAAATCCTGCAGCAGTTCCGCGATGAAACCGAGCTGGCGCGCGCGCGCCGGTGCGCTCAGCGACAGGTGGGCGATCATCACGGCCAGCGCGTCCTCACCCTCGCCGAATTGCGCCAGCAGGGCGCCGCGGCCGGGGATCCGGCTGGGCAGCGGGTAGTCCATCACCGAGGTCGGTTCGAGCCGGCTGATCAGGCCGTTGGCCGAATGCGCCAGCCGGGCCACCGGCCGGTTCGGCTGGTGGCTCCAGAACGGCAGGCCGGAGGTTTCGGCGAGGTAGCGGGTCTGGTTGAGGAAGCCCGAACGCAGGCTGCCGGCGTCCGCTTCCTGCAGGCCGATCACGTCGAAGCCGGCGAGCACCTCGGCCAGCCGATCCAGGTTGTCCATCTTGTTGCGCCCCGGCAGCACCGCGTTGATGCTGCGGGTGACGTAGTCGCGGTAATGCTGCACGCTGGCGCCGGCCAGGATGTTGCAACTGAGCAGGCGCAGGCGGCGCTCGACGGGGACAGCGGGTTTCATGGCGGCGCGAATCATGGCAGCAGACTACCGAACATGGGGGCGATCGCCCGTACCGGCAAGCCGAACCGGCCATCGACGGCAAGCATGCGCGCCACGGCGTGAACAGCGCGCCGTCCGGTGTCGGGTCGCTTCGGCCGCCGCTATTTGCCCGTCAGCTCGCGCTGGGCCAGCCACATGGCCACCGCCAGCATCCTCTCGTGCGAGCGCATCGTGGTGATGCGGTACTTGCCGTCGACCACCAGGGTCGGCGTGCCGTCGACCTGCCATGTGCGCAGCAGGTCGAGATCGCGCTTCATCTTGTCGGTGGTGTCGGTGGACATGGCGATGCGCATGAAGTCGGCGCGGTTGACGCCCTCGCGCGCGTAGAAATCGGCCAGTTCGTCCATCGAGTTGATCGGGTAGTGCTCGCCGAACTTGGCCACGAACAGTTTCAGGTGCGTGCGATCCACCACGCCGAGCTGTTTCGCCGCGTAGTAGGCGCGCGCGAACGGCACCCACTGCTGGTTGAACGGCGCCGGCAGCAGCTTGAATTCGACGCCGGCCGGCAGCTCCTTGCGCAGCTTCTCGGCATCCGGCGCGAACTGGGCGCAATGGATACAGCCGTAGGAGAACACCTCGACCACCTCGACCTTGCCCGCGTCGCTGTAGCGCTGGTGCGGGGCGGGCAGGGTGACGTAGTCGGTACCCTCGGTGTACGGCGCCGGGTCGCTGGATTGCGCGGTGCAGGCGCTGGCCAGCAGCAGGCCGCCGAGCAGGGCCAGCACGGGCAGGCGGGCAAATCGCTTGAGCATCGGATCGTTCTCCACGCGGGTGGCGCCGCGCGGCCGCGCGGGCCGGGTCGAACCGGACGGCTTACTTGCCGGCCTGTTCCTTGGCGATCAGCCACTGGGTCAGCTCGATCGTCTGTGCATAGCCACCGGCCGTGCTCGGCCCGTAGCGGTACTTGCCGTTGACGACCATCGACGGCGTGCCATCCACCCCGTACGCCTTGACCAGGTCGTCGGCGCGTTTCATCTTGGTGTTGACCGAGAACGAGTTGGCGACGGCGACGAACTCTTTCGGGTCCACGCCGAACTTCGCGTAGAACTTCGCGATGTCCTCGATCGTCGGCCAGGCTTCCTTGGGCTTCAGCCCGGTGCCCTTGAGGTTGTAGGTGGCGGTTTCGCCGGTTTTCCAGGTGGCGTCGAACATCGCGTCGTAGCTCTCGTCGGCCACGCCCAGCGCCTGGGCCGCGTAGAACGCCCGCTGGTACACCACCCAGTTTTCGTCGGGACGGAACGCCGCCGGCAGGTAATTCATCACCGCGCCGGCGGGCAGGCTCTTGCGGATCCGGTCGGCGGTGGTGTGGAACGCGTTGCAGGCCGGGCAGCCGAACGAGAACACCTCGGTCACCTCGATCTTGCCGGGGTGACTGGTCGGCTGGGCCGGTTCGATCAGGAAGTAGTTCTTGCCCTCGACCCACTTGCCGTCGTCGACGAAGGGCGTGGCCGGGGCGGCCGCCGTGCTTTCGGCAGGAGCCGCGGCGACGCTGGCGGCGGGTGCCGGCGCGGCCGTCGTGGTGGCCGGTGCCGGTGCGCTGGCCGGTGTGGCGGCGGCTGTCGTGCCGCTGGCGACCGGCGTGGTCGGCGCGGTGGCCTGCTCACCCTTGTCATGGCTGCAGGCGGCGAGCGCGAGCAGGGCGGCGCACAGGATCGGAAGACGCTTGAACATGACCACCTCGAATCAGTGAAACGGGAGACCGTCAGCGCCGGCCGGGCCGGCGCGATCGGTCAGGGCGTGGCGGCTACCGGCTTGCTGTCGGCGCTGTGCAGCCCTTCGATGTAGCTGGCCAGCGCCGCGATGTCCTTGGCGTCCAGCTTGCCGGCGATCGTCGGCATGATCTGCGAATGCGCGTCGCTGCCCCAGCTGGCGCCGTCGTGCCAGGCCTTCAGCGTGGCCTCGATGTACTGCGCATGCTGGCCGGCCAGCTGCGGATACATCGCACCCGGGTTGCCGCGGCCGTCGATGCTGTGGCAGGCCATGCAGGCGGGAATGTCGCGCTTGCTGTCGCCCTGGCGGAACAGCGTTTCACCGTGCTCGACCAGGGCCTGGTCGGCCACGCCGGGTCGCGATGTCTGGCTGGCGAAATAGGCGCCGACGTCGTGCATGTCCTGGGTGGACAGCGGCGTGGCCATGCCCAGCATGATCGGGTTCTGGCGCTTGCCGGATTTGAAATCGGTCAGCTGGCGCACGATGTACTGCTCGCTCTGGCCGGCCAGTTTCGGATACTGCGCATCGCTGGAATTGCCATCCAGCCCGTGGCAAGCCCCGCAGACCGCGGCCTTGGCCTGGCCCGCCGCGGCGTCGCCCGGCTTGACCGCGGCGGCAGCTACGGAGTCGCTGGCCGGCGCGGCGGTGCTCGCGGCAGCGGCAGGTGGCTGGGCATCCTGGGCCATCGCGGCGGTGGTGGACAGCGCCAGTGCGAGAGCCACGGCGAGCCCGAGGGCGGCGGGCCGAAAACCAGCGGAGCGAAAACTCATACACTTGACTCCCGAGAGACTTGCGAACACTGCCGACAGCACCATCGAAGCCTGCGGCAGGCAGAAACCGCAGAATTATCCCGTGCCATCCTACAGCGGTCAAACCACGCCCATGCCCAATCCCCTCCAAGGCGCGCAATTCGTGCTCGCCGCGCACCGCCTCAGCCAGCTGCCCGCCGACCAGGGCGCCGAGGTGGCGTTCGCCGGCCGCTCCAACGCCGGCAAGTCCAGCGCGCTCAACGCGCTGACCAACCACAAGGGGTTGGCACGCACCTCCAAGACCCCGGGGCGTACCCAGCAGATGGTGGCTTTCAGCCTGCCGGCCGCGGACGTGCGTCTGATCGACCTGCCCGGCTACGGCTACGCCAAGGTGCCGCAGGAGATGCGCGAGCATTGGAAGCAGGAGATCGACGCCTACCTGCATCGCCGCCAAAGCCTGCGCGGGCTGGTGCTTATCGTGGATATCCGCCACCCGCTGAAGGAGTTCGACCGCCTGATGCTGCAGTTCTGTGCCGACACCGACCTGCCCTGCCACGTGCTGCTGACCAAGGCCGACAAGCTCTCGCGCGGCGCGGCCACGCAAGCGCTGGCGGCGCTGCGCAAGCAGTTCGATGCCGAAGGGCTGCATGCCACTGCGCAGATCTTCTCGTCATCCGCGGGTACTGGCGTGGACGAGGCGCGGCAGGCCGTGGCGAGCTTGTTGCAGCAGCCGCGAGAAGGCGCGAGCGGCTAGCCGCCTGGCCGTCTTGTTTGCGCCGGCTTGCGTGTCTTGCGTGGGTCAGTCGGTGACCGACGCCATGAACACCGCGCACAGCGCCTCCATGCCCACGCGGTCGTCTTCGTCGAAGCGGTCGGTGACTGGGCTGTCGACGTCCCACACGCCGAGCAGGGAGCCGTCGGCCTTGACCAGTGGCACCACGATTTCCGATTGCGAGGCCGAGTCGCAATAGATGTGGTTGGGGTGGGCGCTGACGTCGCGTACCAGCTGGGTCTGGCGATCCTGCGCAGCGGTGCCGCAGACGCCGCGACCCAGCGCGATGCGAATGCATGCGGGCTTGCCCTGGAACGGGCCGACCACCAGCTCGTTGCCGTCGAACAGGTAGAAGCCGGCCCAGTTCAGTTGCGGCAGGCCGTGGTAGACCAGTGCGCTGAAGTTGGCGGCATTGGCGATCAGTGAAGGCTCGCCGGCCAGCATGCCGCGCGCCTGGGCGACGAGGTCGTCGTAATGCTCGCGCTTGCTGGCGTAGCTGGAGGTCTTGAGGTCGAACATGCACGGCGTCCGGGGGCAGAGGCCGTATTATGCGCCCGGCCGGCGAGACAGTGGCGCGGCGGCGTGCGGCGATCCGACAGCAGTAGAAGGTGGTGAGGATGGCGCGGGACAACAAGGATCCGATCGACACGTCGCGGGATCGCGCATGAGTCGGAGCGTGTTCATCGCCGGCACCGATACCGGTGTCGGCAAGACCTTCGTGAGCTGTGCCCTGCTACGGGCGTTGCGTGCGGACGGCCAGCGCGCGGTCGGCATGAAGCCGGTGGCCAGCGGTTGCGAGGTCACGCCGGATGGCTTGCGCAACGACGACGCGCTGGCGCTGATCGCTGCCAGCGAACCGCGCCCGGGCTACGCAAGCTGCAATCCGTTTGCCTTCGTCGAAGCGGTGTCGCCGCATCTGGCCGCCGCGGAGCACGCCGAGGTCACCCTGGCACCGATCGAGGCGGCCCACGCGCGGCTCGTCGCCACGGCCGACGTCGTGGTGGTCGAAGGCGTCGGCGGCTGGCTGGCGCCGCTTTCGCCGACGCTGCTGGCCAGCGGGTTGCCGCAGGCGCTGGGCTTGCCGGTGATCCTGGTGGTCGGGCTGCGGCTGGGCTGTCTCAACCACGCGCAACTGACCGCACGGGCAATCCTGGCCGACGGTTGCCACTTGCTTGGCTGGATCGGCAACGCAGTCGACCCGGCGATGGATCGGCGCGAGGACAACCTTGCCAGCTTGCGCCGGCTGTTGCCGGTGCCATGCCTGGGCGTGATCGATCACGCGGCGGATGCCGTGGCGAGGCCGGCCCTGGCGGACGCGGTTGCCGCCTTGCGCGCGCCGCTGTCCTGAGAGCCTCAGCAAAGTGTTCTTGCCTCCCCCGCTGCGCCGCCCGTAAGGCTGGTGCCATGGAAGGCACCAGCAAAAGTCGGCGGGCACTGCCCGCCGGCTCTTCTGCACCCATGCAAGAAATGATCAAGTTCAGGGCAGGCTCTTCCCCCGCTGTGCAGGGGAAGCAAGAACGGGGTCGCACACCAGCCCGCTGATGACTCGCACGCTCGTCGCGACGGCGCGCGCCGGTCAGTGGGCCGGTGCGCCGGCGGGTGGTGGTGGGCGCATTCCCGGCGGTGCCTTGTCCAGCCCCGGCGGTTGCGGCGGCAGCACCAGCGGGTGCGCCTTGATCTCCTGTTGCAGCACCTCGATCGCCTTGTCCAGCTGCGGATCCTTGCCGGCCAGTTGCTGCGACACGTCCTCGTTCACCACGATGTCGGGCTCCACGCCGTGGCCCTCGACCACGTACTTGCCGTCCAGGCTCACGATTCCCGCGAACTCGGGTATCGACACCGAACCGCCGTCGATCAGCGGGCCCCAGTCGGTGATGCCGATCACGCCGCCCCAGGTGCGGGTGCCGATCAGCGGCCCCAGCTTGGCCTTCTTGAACATGTACGAGAAGATGTCGCCATCGGAGGCGGTGGTGCCGTTGCTGAGCGCCGCCAGATGGCCCAGCGGTGTCGCCCCCGGGTAGGTGCCGGTGATCGAGGTGCCGCGGAAGTAGTTGTAGGCCAGCAGCTTGCGCGACAGCCGCTCGATCATCGTCTGCGACATGAAGCCGCCGCCGTTGTCGCGCACGTCGACGATCAGCCCCGGCTTGCGCAGTTGCGGGTAGAACCACTTGATGAACTCGCGCGCGCCGTCCTCGCCCATGTCGGGAATGTGCAGGTAGCCGATCTGGCCGTCGCTGGCCTTGGCCACGTACTCGCGATTCGCCTGCACCCAGTCGTAGTAGTGCAGCGACATCTCGCTGGCGATCGGCTTGATCAGCACCGTCCGCGCGCCGTCCGGCGACGGCCGCGAGTTGACCGTGAGCTGCACCATCTGGCCGGGCGCGATGCGCAGGAGCCGGTACGGATTCTCGTCGGCGGTCAGCGGCGTGCCGTTGATCGCCAGGATGTAGTCACCGGCCTTGACGTCCACGCCGACCTGGGTGAGCGGCGAGCGATAGCGCGGCTCGTCGTTCTCGCCCGGGAACACGCTGGCGATGCGATAGCGCCCGCTGGCGGCGTCGAGCTCGAAATTCGCTCCCAGCAGGCCGACGTGCGGCTTGTCCGGCAGGCCGAGATCGCCGCCGGCGATATAGGTGTGCGAGTTGGACAGCTCGGCGATCATCTGGCCGAGCACGTAGTTGAGGTCGGTGCGGTCGCCGACGTACTTCAGCAGCGGCTCGTACTTGGCGCGCAGCGCGTTCCAGTCGTAGCCGTTCATGTTGGTGACGTAGAAATAATCGCGGTAGCGCCGCCACACGTCGTTGAAGATCTCGGCGTACTCGGCCTTGGGATCGACGCGCATGAACAGGCCGTCGAGCTTGACGTCCTTCGGGTCGGGCTTGTCGGCGTCCAGGTCGATCGCCTTGTAGTCCTTGCCGTCGTGTACCAGCAGGGTGCTGCCGTCGCGCGACAGCGCCAGCGCTCCGGCACCGCGGCCCTCGCCGCCGACCGGCTTCTTGTAGGTGTAGACGGTGTCCGACTTGCGCTGCTTGAACGACCACGCCTCGACCTTGCTGGGCATGGCGCTGTCGCGGCCGAGGTATTGCGCGCCCGTGCTGGCGTACAGGATCGCCTTGGCGGTCACCGCCAGCCAGCGGATGTTGGCTGGTTCGATCGGCGCGCGCATCAGGCGCTGCCCGATGCCGTCGAAGTCGATGCGGTCGTCGATCTGCGCGGCGGACTTGGGCTTGTCGTCGTCCTTGCCATGCTCGCCCGCGGACTTGCCGGCCTGCTCGTGGTCGCCGCCGGTCGCCTCGTCGTTGCGCGGCGAGAACGGGTTCGCCAGCTTGTCGCGCAGCGCGTAGGCGAGGATCTGGGTGCTGCGGTTGGTGGCGTAGTCCAGCTCCACGCCGGATATCTGCGGCGACCATTCGCGGTCGCCGAGGAAGAACAGGTACTTGCCGTCGGGCGAAAACGCCGGCGCGTAGGCGTTCTGATACTCGCGCCCGAGTTCGGTGGCCTTGCCGGCGCCGACGTCGTACACGTGCAGCCGCGACAGCGTGGTGTCCTTATCGGTCAACGAATAGGCAAGGTAGTGGCCGCCGGGCGACCAGGCATAGTCGTTTGGCGTACCGCCCGGGTTCTGCGCGATCACCTGATCCCTGGCGCCGGACGAGGTGCCGACCACGTGCAGCTTGCTGTTGCTGTCGGCGAAGGCCAGGTACTTGCCATCCGGCGACCAGGCCGGGCCATACAGCCGCCCGATCACGCCCTGGGTGAGCATCAGCGGATTGCCGCCGTCGGCGTCGCGCACCCACACCTCTTCCTCGCCGCTCTGGTCAGAAATGTAGGCCACGCGCTTGCCGTCCGGCGACCAGGACACCTCGCGCTCGTGCGCGCCCGGCGTGTGGGTCAGGTCGAGCGTGATGCCGTGCTCCAGCGGCACGCTGAACAATTCGCCGCGGGCGGTGAAGGCGGCGCGCTTGCCGTTGGCGCTGAGCGCGAAGTCCTCGATGTGATCCTTGACGCTGCGCTCGGAAGCGCGCGTCGCCACCAGGTCGCTCGGCACGCGGATGTCGAGCGCGCGATCGCTGCCGTTGCGCGTGTCGTACAGGTGCAGCACGCCGCCCAGCTCGAACACGATCTGCCCGGCCTGGTCGCCGCTGGCCCAGCGCGCGTCGTTGGTCTGGTAGTCGGTCAGCTGGGTGGTCTTGCCGTCGCCGGTGTCGTAGCGATACAGATTGAGGTGCGGGCCGCGATCGGAGAGGAAGTAGATGTCCTTGCCGATCCACACCGGGTCGCGATCGGTGTTGGGATCGTTGGTGATGTTCTTCGCCGATTTCGTGGCGAAGTCGTAGACGAACAGATCCTGCGCCCAGCCGCCCTGGTAGCGATCCCAGTCGCGGAAGTCGCGGTACTTCGGTGAGTACACGATCTGCTTGCCGTCGCCCGAGTAACGACCGACGCCGGCCACCGGCATCGGCAACGCGGTCGGCAGACCGCCGGCCACGGCCACGCTGAACAGCCGCGGGTTGGAAATGCTGCGCGATTCGCGCCACGAGCGGAACAGCACCGACTTGCCATCCGGCGTCCAGCCATACACCTGGTTGTCGAAGCCCCAGCGCTGCGGCAGCGGGCCCATCGCCGGATACCAGGTCAGCTGCGTCGGCACGCCACCGTCGGCGGCCACTACGTAGACCTGGCTGTCGCCGCCGTACTGCCCGGTGAAGGCGATCTGCCGGCAGTCCGGCGAGAAGCGCGCCGCCATCTCCAGGCCGGGTGCGGCAGTCAGTCGAGTGGCGGTGCCGCCCTGGGTCGAGGCCAGCCACAAGTCGCCAGCGTAGGTGAACACCACCTGCGCGCCGCAGACGTCCGGGAAGCGCAGCAGTCGCGTGCCGCTGCCCGCGGCGATCGCGGCGCCGGCGGTCGACGTCGGTGCTGGCGGTGCGAGGGCGGTGGAACTGGTGCCGGCGGGTGCGGCCGCCGGTGCCGACGCCGGTGGCGACGACGAGGAGCAGGCCGCCAGGCCGGCCGTGGCAATAAGCAGGACGCAACCTGCGGAGGTGATTCCCCGGGCGTGGATCGTGCGTGACATCGGAAGCCCCCGTCGTGGACAGTCGAACTCGATTGATACGCCAATTCGGCGGCGAGTGCCAGGTCCCGCGGTCGCACCGGCGGCTTCACGTCCGGCGTGCTTGAATCGGTGCGAGAACCCCTCTGGAGTCGCCATGGCCCGCAATCGCTACTACCTTTCCATCGCCGACCTTGCCCATGCGCGCGGCGAGGATCGCCGTTTCAGCTACGACGGCGCCGGCCCGAACGACTTCGCCGCCGCGCTGCAACACGCGCTGCGCGACGACGACCTGTTCCGGCGCTGGCGCGCGGCCCAGCCCGATCCCGATGCGGTCGACGGCAGCCTGGGTGCGACGGACGCGAAGGCCGACGTGGTCGCCCGCGTCGCCGACTTGCGCACCGACGTGGAACTCGTCACCAACCTGCCGATGAGCGTGGTGCGGCATCGGCTTTTCCTGCTGATCGGCGGGGCGTGGCAGCTGCGCGACATGCGCACGGCCTGACCTGCATCGACCACGCGATCCTGCGTTCGCAAGATCATGCGCACGTTTGGAAACTCGCTGCCGTATCGGTAAAGTCGGGGACTGCCCATCCATCCCGTCCGGCCGCGGACACCACCCTGGGGAACCCGATGCTCCGTTTTCGCACGCTAGTGATTGCCACCACGATCGCCCTGGCCGCCTGCTCGCAGCAGCCCGACGGCGCCAACTCGTCTCCCGCGACGACCGCCACGGCGGCCGCCGCCAGCACCGCCGCCCCGGCCGACGCCATGACCAGCAATCCGTTCTTCCAGGCCAGCACGCTGCCGTTCCAGGCGCCGCCGTTCGACAAGATTTCCGATGCCGACTACCAGCCGGCGATCGAGGAGGGCATGAAGCGCCAGCTGGCCGAGGTGCAGAAGATCGCCGACAACCCGGAGCCGGCCACGTTCGAGAACACCTACGTGGCGCTGGAAAAAACCGGCCTGATGCTCAACCGCGTGATGGCGGTGTTCAACGGCGTCACCGCGGCGAACACCAACCCCACCCTGCAGAAAGTGCAGGAAGTCGAGGCGCCGAAGCTGGCCGCGCACCAGGATGCGATCTATCTCAACGACCAGCTGTTCAAGCGCATCGCGGCGGTGCATGACCAGCGCGACACGCTCAAGCTCGATCCGGAATCGGCACGCCTGGTCGAGGTGGTCTACAACGACTTCGTGCACGCCGGCGCCAAGCTGTCCGACGCGGACAAGACCAAGCTCAAGTCGATGAACAAGGAGGAGTCCAGCCTCAGCACCGCGTTCACCAACAAGCTGCTGGCCGCGACCAAGGCGGCCGCGCCGGTGATCGGCGACAAGGCCAAGCTGGCCGGGCTGTCCGATGCCGAGCTCGCCGCCGCCGGCCGCGCCGGCACCGATCGCAAGGAGGACGGCAAGTACGTGCTGCCGCTGCAGAACACCACCCAGCAGCCCGAGCTGCAGGATCTGGACGATCGCGCCACCCGCCAGCAGCTGTTCGAGGCGTCGTGGAACCGCGCCGAGCAGAACGACGCCAACGACACCCGCAAGACGATCGAGCGGCTGGCGCAGCTGCGCGCGCAGGAGGCGGCGCTGCTGGGCTACCCCAACTACGCCGCGTGGAAGCTGGAGGACCAGATGGCGAAGACGCCGGCCACCGCCATGAGCTTCATGCAGAAACTGGCGCCGGCCGCGGTGGCGCGCGCCACGCGCGAGGCGGCCGACATCCAGGCGCAGATCGACAAGGATCAGAAAGCGCTCGGACAGCCCACCTTCAAGCTGCAGCCGTGGGACTGGAACCGCTACGCCGAGCAGGTGCGCAAGGCCAGGTACGACCTGGATGAAAACCAGATCAAGCCGTACTTCGAGTTGAACAACGTGCTCGAGAACGGCGTGTTCTACGCCGCCAACCAGCTCTACGGACTGACCTTCAAGGAGCGCAAGGACATCCCGGTGTACCAGCCGGACGTGCGCGTGTTCGAGGTGTTCGACCAGGACGGCAAGTCGCTGGCGCTGTTCTATTGCGACTACTTCAAGCGCGACAACAAGGGCGGCGGCGCCTGGATGGACAACTTCGTCGGCCAATCCAAGCTGATGAACACCAAGCCGGTGATCTACAACGTCGCCAATTTCACCAAGCCGGCCGCGGGCCAGCCGGCGTTGCTGTCGTTCGACGACGTGATCACCATGTTCCACGAGTTCGGCCATGCGCCGCACGGCATGTTCGCCGATGAGGAATACCCGACCCTGTCCGGCACCAACACCGCGCGCGACTTCGTCGAGTTCCCGTCGCAGTTCAACGAGCACTGGGCGACCAACCCCAAGGTGTTCGCCAACTACGCCAAGAACTACAAGACCGGCGCGCCG
>Ga0134125_10006523_pt1 | contig 13207 bp, 12 predicted proteins | sample KB31751_FD_96464 | JGI IMG/M metagenome (GOLD analysis project Ga0134125, IMG submission 96464) | Terrestrial soil microbial communities with excess Nitrogen fertilizer from Kellogg Biological Station, Michigan, USA - KB3-175-1 | ecosystem: Environmental > Terrestrial > Soil > Unclassified ... | reverse complement strand
TGATGTAGTCCGCGTGGCCGGGGCAGTCGACGTGCGCGTAGTGACGCGTCTTCGTCTCGTACTCGTTGTGGTGGACGTTGATCGTCACGCCGCGCGCCTTCTCCTCCGGCGCGTTGTCGATCTCGTCGTAGCGCTTCGCCTGCGCCAGGCCTTCCTTCGCCAAGTAGGTCGCGATCGCGGCCGTCAGCGTCGTTTTGCCGTGGTCGACGTGACCGATCGTTCCGATGTTGACGTGCGGCTTCGTGCGCTCGAACTTGGCTTTGGACATGATGCGGTCTCCTTGGTGTTCTTGTTAGTTCTTAGAGTCGTTCCGTCGACGGCGGCGGCTTAAAGCAGCTGGGAATGGGAATTGAACCCACGACCTTCTCCTTACCATGGAGATGCTCTACCCCTGAGCTATCCCAGCGTCGGTGCGATCTGGAGCGGGCGATGGGAATCGAACCCACGTAACGAGTTTGGAAAACTCGTGTTCTACCATTGAACTACGCCCGCGTCATTCCCCGCTCCGGCGGCTTCTCAGGGCACGAGACGCCCATGGGGGGCATCGCTACCATGGAGAAACTCCAACGGATGGCGGGAGACAAATTATAGCGAAAGGCTCTCGGACATGTCAACGGGCCTGGAAGAATCCTGCGTCCGGGGCTATCCTTATATAATGTTTCGAGTCGTCGGGCGCGCGCTGTTCCTCGTGGGTTTGGCGCTGGCGGTGGTCCTGCCGGTCCGGGCCTGGATCGCCGAGCCGATCACGATCGCCAGCGCGTCGATGGAGCCCACCCTCCCGGTCGGGACTCTCATGATATTGGACAAGTGGTCGCTGAGCGGGCGGCGCCCGAGGCGCGGGGAGATCGTCTCCTTCCGCAGCCCGGTGGAGTCCGAGGACCTGGTCAAGCGGGTCATCGCGATCCCGGGCGACACGATCGAGATCCGGGAAAAGAAGGTCATCCTCAACGACCGGCCGCTGACGGAGCCGTACGCCGTCCACGACCGGCCCAACGAGCACCTGGAGGGAGACGACTTGGGGCCCCTGACGGTGCCGCAGGGCTCGTATTTCGTCCTCGGGGACAACCGGGACGAATCCAATGACTCCTCGGTGTGGAGGTCGTCCTCCGGGGAGCGCGTCTATTTCACGCCGGCGTCGTCTCTTCAGGGCGTGGTGAGGTCCCTGCCGTGGATTTTATAGGCCCAAAGACCCCCCTGATCCTAGGCCCCCGGTCCCTGGGACCAAGGCCTATTCGGGGGTATCTTCTCCTCATGAAGCTCAGCGCGCTGGCGGCGATCCTGGCCCTCCTGCCGGCCTCGGCGTCGGCCAGCCTCGGCGGCGCCCCGACCGATCCCGCGCCCGCGGCCGTCGACAAGGGCGCGGTCGCCCAGGCGAAGGACGCCCTGTACCAGCAGATCGAGGCCTGGCGCGGCACCCAGCTGCCGCAGACCGACCCGCCCGCTCCGATCACCGCCCAATTCGAGCCGCGCTTGAACGAGATCCGCGCCGACGTGCGCGTCGCGACGACGGAAGACGACTTGGTCAAGCCGAAGAAGGAGCTCGAGGCCTGGGAGCACGACTTGCTCGCCGCGAAGTTCGCGGAGGACCGCAAGCGCGGCCTCGTTCAGGGAACGATCACGACGTATTCCAAGGAGCAGCGCCGGCAGGCGGAGTTCTCCGCGGCCCTGCGCGCTTACGTGGCGCAGGACACGGCCCAGCGCGCGACCGGAGGCACCGTGACGCGCACGACGGCCGGCATCCGCGATTCTTCCGGCTTCTTCGACGGCATGCGCTCGGGCGTCGCCGTCGACGACGGCGCGGTCGCCGCGGGCGCTCCGACCGGCCCGAACGATCCGGCCCGCTACGCGAAGGTCCGGCAGATCCTGCGGTCTCAAGGCATAAGCCCGCGCGTCGTCGACATGGCGATCGCGGAGGCGATCCGGCAGAACGCGGACCCCCTGCTGGTCCTGGCGGTCATCAACGCCGAGTCCGGCTTCAACACGCACGCGACGAGCTACAAGCGCGACAAGAAGGGGCGGTTCATCCTCGACGCGAACGGCCACAAGATTCCGCTGGCGCGCGGCCTGATGCAGCTGCTGGCCGGCACGGGCCGCGGGCTCGGCGTGCGCGACACGAGCATGCTCTACGACGCGCAGACGAACCTGCGCGCGGGCATCACCTTCCTCAAGTCCCTGTGGGGGGAGTTCGTCGGCGGCAGCATGACCGCGATCGCGTCGATGAACGCCGCGACCTCCCGCAGCGTGAAGGCCGCGGTCGCCGCGTACAACGCGGGTCCAGGCGCCGTGCGCAAGTACTCCGGCGTGCCGCCGTACCACGAGACGCAGGGCTACGTCGAGAACGTGCTCGGCTACTACGAGCAGTTCAAGAAGTACATGAGCGCCTAGGCGCTCCGGCCCGCGCAACGGCGGTCCCGGAGCGGTATAATCGAAGCGGGCATGCAGATCTCCTATCGCTTCGTCTTCGCCGACGGCAAGGAAGAGTCCTTCGCAATGGACTTCGACGACAAGACGATGGCCTACCGCCCGGCGGCCTTCGGCGCGCCGCCGCCGGATTGGGCCAAGCTCGAGAGCAACAAGTGCCGCAGCTGCCCGCTCAAGGAGGCGGACTCGCCGTTCTGCCCCGTGGCGCGCAACCTCGCGCCGGTCATCGAGAAATTCGCCCAGCGCATCTCCTTCGAGGAGGTCGACGTCGTCGTCACGACGCCGGCGCGCGAGTACCGCAAGCGCATCAGCCTCCAGCGCGGCATCGCGGCGATCTTCGGCCTCATCATGGCGACGAGCGGCTGTCCGATCCTCGACAAGCTGCGGCCGATGGCGTTCACCCACCTGCCGTTCGCGGACATGTCGGAGACGAAGTACCGCTCCATCACGATGTACCTGTTCGCGCAGTACTTCCGCTCGCGCAAGGGCCTGCCGGCCGACTTCGAGCTCAAGGGGCTCGAGCAGATCTACGCGGCCGTCGGCGAGGTGAACCAGGACTTCATCCGGCGCCTGCGCGACATCGAGATGCAGGACGCCAACTACAACGCGATCGCGGGCCTGGACTGCTTCTGCATCTCCGACGACACGGTCCTGTCCTTCTCCGTCGACAAGCTCGAGCGCATCTTCGCCTCCTACCTCTGACGGGGCGCCGCCCGGCGTACACGAACCCGTCGCATTAATGGCGGAAGGACGTCCTAGCGGCTTCACATCTCTATGGTATTTGTGAGCCCTGATGCAGAAATTGGGCGTGCGGGCTCTCCTCGTGCTCCTGCTGGCCGCCGCGGCGGCGGGCGGGCGCTGGGGACGGGCCCCGCTCTACGGCGGCTCGTCGGACTTCGCCGAGATCGGCCGCGAGATGGCCGAGCGCGGCGACTGGCTGACGCCGAGCTTCGACTACGACCGCTTCCTCGACAAGCCGCCGCTCCAGGAATGGCTGATGCTGGCGTCCTACCGCCTCTTCGGCGTCAGCGAGGAGTCCGCGCGCGCCCCGTCGGCTCTCGCGCTCGTCGGCTGCGTCGGGCTGACGATGCTGATGGGCGAGGCGCTGTTCGGCGCGGCGACGGGCCTGCTCGCCGGCGTGCTCATGGCCACGACGATGGGCTTCTCCGTGTACAGCTACAGCACGATCGCCGAGCCCCTGCTCGCGCTGTGGATGACGGCGGCCCTGCTGTGCTTTTGGGAGCACCGGCGCGACCCGTCGCGCGAGGGCTGGCTGTGGGGGCTGTACGTCTCGCTGGCGCTGGGCGTGCTGACCAAGGGGCTCACGGCCCTGGTCTTTCCGTGCGGGATCATCGGGCTTTTCCTCGTTCTCGTCGACGGGCCCAAGAGCCTGAAGCCCCTGCTCTTCGGCCGCGGCTGGCTGCTGCTGCTCGCGCTCAGCCTGCCGTGGCACCTGTGGATCGCCGTCCACAACAAGGGCTACCTCTGGTTCTACTTCATCCACGAGCACTTCCTGCGCTTCATCGGCGAGCGCGCGCTCGAGGACGAGCACATCTCCACGCCGGCGTTCTTCGCGCTGACCGCCGCGGCGCTGTTCCCGTGGATCGCCTTCCTGCCGAAGGCGGCGTGGTTCCACTGGCGCGCCTGGCGCGAGAAGCGCGAGGCGGGCGAGCCGGTCCTGTTCCTGCTCCTGTGGGCGGGCGTGATCATGGGCTTCTTCGCCGTCTCGGACTTCAAGTGCCACTACTACTCGATCCCGGGGTGGCCGGCCGTCATGCTGCTGATCGCGCATCCGCTCGCGGTACGCCTCAAGGATCACGGCGACATCCGGCCCCTGCTGGCCTCGTCGCTCGCGCTCGCGGCGGCGGGGGCGGCGGGGCTGTATCTCCTGCCGCAGGCCGCGCGGGCGATCCGGCTCGAGTCGGCGTTTCCGTGGATTATTGAAGACAGCAGCCGCAGCTTGAAAATCCTCCTCGTCGCGGCGTCGGCCGCGAGCGCGCTCGTCTTCCTGCGCCGCCACAGCGCGGCCCTGCTCTGCCTCGGCGCGATGATGGTGCCGCTGATCGCCTTCTCCGACCGCGCGATCTCGCGGCTGGGGCCGGTGCTGTCGGAGAAAAGCCTCGCCGAGACCGCGGCGCGCTGCCTGGAGACCTTGCCGCCGACGACGCCGCTCGTGCACGTCGAGACGGAAGAGGACATCTATCACGCGCCGGCCCTGTTCTACGCGCGCCGCCGCATCTGGCTCGTGATGCCGCGCGACAAGCAGGTGTTCCCGCTCGGGCGGACTTTCTACCTCGACCCGGAGAGCTTCCGCTCCTGGTGGAAGGCCGGCAAGCCGGTGCTGCTCATGGGGGACCAAGCTCGGACGGAAAAGCTTCTCGGGGAGGAGCCGCGCTTCGTGCTGGCGCGCAGCGGGGGGCACGAGCTGACGGCCAACGTCGACGTGTGCGGGGAGCCGGCCGTCTCGCGTTAGTCGCCTCCGTCGGCGGCGAAATTGGTATAATCAGTCACCGCTTTGGGGCAGTTAGCTCAGCGGTAGAGCACTGTCCTCACACGACAGGGGTCACAGGTTCAAATCCTGTACTGCCCACCACCTTCGAAAACCCTCCTTCCGGAGGGTTTTTTGTTTCCCGCTTCCCGGCGCGGAAGGCTTGTCGATTCCATGTCTTTTCCTTGAAGGGGATTTGAACGCTCGCGCGCTAACCTTCGGAGAAGCGAACGGAGGTGCTGTCATGAACAAGCATGCGAAGCTGGCGCAGGACCGCGGGATCGTAAGAGCTCTGAGCGGCTCGATCAAAGGGGCGGAAGAGCTGACCAAGACGGTCGTCGACGCGGTGGCGGCGACTTTGGCCTCCGCGCTTCAGAGCACGGGCAAGGTCGGCGAGGCCTTCTTCCGGTCCGTGGCGATGCTGGCAGCGAGCGCCGTCAAGGGCGCCGCGGAAGTCGGCGCCGAGCTCGGCTGCGTGGCGAAAGGATTCCTGATCGGCACGCTGCGCGGGACGCGGCAGACGGGAGACGAGGCGATGCACACGATGGGAGCCGCGGCGGGCGTCTTCACGGCGCAGGCCGCGCGCGCGGGCGCCGACGTAGGCCGCGTCGCGGTCGGCCTCGTGGAGGGCGCCATCCAATTGGCCGAGGAATTGGGCATCGACACGGCGGAGGCGGCCTCCGCGGTGGCGCAGAGGATCGTCGACGCCGGCTACGACGTCGGCGCCGGAGTCGGAGACAAGGTGACCAAGAGCCTCTCCGGCACGATCAAGGGAGTGAAGATCGTGCTGAAGGAGCCCTTCCGGGTTCACCGCCATTAGACGGAGCGGTTGGGAAGAGCCCCTGGCGTCGCGAAGGCGGCGTCAGGGGCGCTTCCGGCCGTCTTTCGAAAACCCTCCTCCCGGAGGGTTTTTTGTTTATGATGATCAGGTCGCCATGCGAATCCCGCTCCTCGCCGTCGTCCTCGCGGCCGTGACCTGCGGCTGCGCGCACGTGTCGCGCATCGACGTGCTCGCGGAAGGCTATCGGAAGGATCTGCGGAGCGCCAAGTCCGCGGAGCCGCTCGAGAAGTCCAGCCCGACGGAAGCCGAGAGCCGCTACCGCGAGATTCTGGGCCGGGTCGTGATCTACAAGCCGCAAGGCGACTACCGGCGCGAGTTCGCCGGCGACATGAGCAACGCGGCGAACGATTCGCCGAACGCCTCGCTCCCCTCGGGCTTCACGGACGACAGTCCTCTGGCGCTGCCGACGGTCTACGACCAGGCCGTCGAGGCGCAGGCGCGCGCTCAACTCGGCCTGGCGCGGCTGGCTTTGGCGAAGGGGAACGCCGACGAGGCGCAGTCCTGGGCCGCGAAGGCGCTGGCGCTCGCCGTGCGGCGGGCGCTCTCGCCCGTCGTCGCGTCCGAGCTGCAGGCGTCGTGCCGCGAGGTCCTGGCCGCGATCTATCTCAAGCGCGGCGAGCCGGGCAAGGCGCGCTTGGCCAAGCTCGACGAGGCGCTCGCGCGCGGCTACTTGGCGAGCAAGGCGGGAGAGGCGGCGCGGGCGCACGACGCGGAGGCGGCGGACGCGGACGCCAAGTCCATCGAGAGCATCGACGCCGCAGTCGCGGGAATCAACGCCGCGCGCGATCAGACGCTCACCGCGATCTACGTGCAGGCGCTGTTCACGGCGGCCAAGATGGCGGCCGCGCTCCAGCAGGACCGTCTCGACGCCGGCTACGTCCGCGGCGGCTCGGCGCTGACGCAGGCGTCGCGCCTGGCGCTGGGTCTCGAGCGCCAAACGACGGCGCTGGGGATCGCGACGCCGGGAGGCGCGGCCGATTCCGTTCTGAGCGCCGTCGCGAACCCGATGATGGGCCGCCAGCTCCTCGATCCCGACTTCGGCTCGCAAGCGCCGTCGCTCATCAAGCTCGCCGTGACCGAGATCGCCGATCTCTCGGGCAATGAGACGTTCAAGAAGAACGCCGCCGCAGTCGGAGACGCCGTCGATGGCGTCGTCGCGGCGCGCGGCCGGCCCCAGGAGCTCGGGAAAGCCCTCGGCCGTTTCGCCGATTCTTACGCCAAATTCCAGAGCGACGCGGACGCGGTGACCGCGGCGCCGAAGCCCTAGTCATGCGCGACCTGCTCCGGCTCGCCGCCGTCGCCGGACTGGCCCTCTCGCTCGCGGGCTGCATCGCCGGGGAGACCGCGTCGTGGTCCGACGCCGGCGGCACTCCGCCCGAGTCCCGCCAAGGCGTCCTCTTCAAGCTGAACATCGACGCCGAGCTCCGCGGCAATTTCACGTTCGGACACGACGTTTACTTCCTACGGCCCGACGATCCGCCCGACGAGATGTCGATGGGCTATCTCGTGCATCATTCGCAGTTCTACGGCGTTCCGTCGCGCTGGTCGACGGCCGGCAAGTATCACGCGAACCGTTTTCCGGACGATTTGGTCCTGGTCCCGCTGAAGCCCGGCCATTACAAAGGGATCGACGTCGAAGTCTGGCATCTTCCGACGGCGCGGGGCGTCGCCTCCCGGTCCCTGCACGTCGCCGCGCCCGGGCCGATGGACTCGTTCGACGTCCGGCCCGGGAAGCTGACCGTCCTCGGCACGATGGACGTCAAGCTGGAGATCGTGCCCGGGAGCGCGACTTCGTCGGCCGAGGCCGTGACGAGCGACGCGGAGAGGCTCGAGATCCTCGACGAGGCTCTCAGCCGTCCCGAGGCGCAGTCCCGCGGCTGGGCGGGCCTGCTGGGCGCGGCGCGCGGCGAATTGGCGCGCCCGATTGTAAACTAGAGACGGTGCCTCGATGAGATCGCGCATGCTCGTCTTCCTCGGCGTCCTCGCCGTGCTCGCCTTCTTCACGGGCCTCAAGGCCGCGGAGGCCGTGCCCTCGCATCCGTACGCGGCGATGGCGGGCGCGTTCTCTTTGGTCGGGCTCTTCGTCGGCTGGTTGACGGCCGACCGGCGCGGCCTGCTCCCGGAGGGCACGCGCTTGTCGCGCGCGCTCGCGTGGGTCGCGAGCGGGGCGATGGCGCTGTGGGCGACGTTCCTCCTGCTCTCGGCGGTCTCGAGCGTGGCGGAGCTCGTGCTGTCGGCGGCGCCGGGCGGCGCGGCTCTAGCGCAGTCCCTGCCGGCCGCGGCGGGCGCCGCGTCTCTGCTCATCGCGGGAGTCGGCTTCCGTCAGGCGATGACCGGTCCCGGCGTCAAAGAAGTCCTCGTCCCGGTCTCCGGCCTGCCGCCGGGCCTGCGCGGCCTCAAGATCGCCCAGATCAGCGACCTGCACGTCGGTCCGACGATCCGCCGGCGCGCGGTCGAGCGCGTCGTGGCGCGCACGCTCGCGCTTCAGCCCGACCTGATCGCGGTCACGGGCGACCTCGCCGACGGGACGCCCGAGCGCTTGGCCGACGCCTTGGAGCCGCTCGCGCGCTTGAAGGCGCCGCTGGGAGTCTACTACGTGCCGGGCAACCACGAGTACTACTGGGGCGCCGCCGAATGGCTCGCGAAAGCGGTCGCGCTCGGCTGGACGCCGCTGGTCAACGACAACCGCGTCGTCTCGCGCGGCGGAGCCGAGCTGCTGGTGGCGGGCGTGCCCGACGAGCAGGGCGGGCTGTTCCTGCCGGGACACGCGCAGGATCATCGTCGCGCCGCGAAAGGCGACGCCGACTTCCGCCTCTTGCTGGCGCACCGCCCCGATGGCGCGGCCGTCGCGGCCGACGCGGGCTTCGACCTCCAGCTCTCGGGGCACACGCACGGCGGCCAGTTCTTTCCGGCCAGCCTGTTCATCGGGTTCTTCCACCGCTACGCGCGCGGCCTCGCGCGGGCGGGGCGCATGTGGATCCACGTGAACCCCGGCACCGGCTATTGGGGGCCCGCGAACCGCTTCGCGGTGCCTTCCGAGATCACCTTGCTGACGTTGACGGACGAGCCGGCCTGAACGCCGGCGACGCTAATTCACGACGGTGAAGCGCGTGCCGTCCTGGACCTGCCCGCTGAGCCAGTCCATCTCGAAGTTGCGCAGCGCGAAGCAGCCGAGGGTCCAGTTCCCGAGTTCGCTCTGCGACTCCCAAGCGTTGGACGGATAGCCGTGGATCTCGTAGGGGGCGCCCGACGCCCCCTGATAGAAGATCCACGCCGCGTGATACTTCGTCGAGGCGTTCCGCTTCAGCGAGAACGTGCCGGTCGGAGTCTGAAAGGGAGCGCCGGTCTTCGGGTCCTGCATCCCCGTCGCGGCGTGGAACTCGCGGAGGACCTGAGTGCCGCAGCGGACCACCAGACGGTTGCTCCGGGAGTAGCCGACGACGTTCACTTGGCGCCCGTCGTCCTGCGGGCACGTGTCGCGCCAGGACGAGCCGGCGCTCGACCAGCGCGCTTTCACGGCGGAGACCGGGTTGACGGAGGGCTCGGTCTTGGCGGCCTGCGGCCGCGCCGCCCGCGCGGCAGGGACTCGGGCCGCCTGGACCGCCTGGGCCGGCCGCGCGTCGACGGCGGTCTCGGCGGCGGCGGGCTTGAGGGCCGTGTAGAGCGCCGTGAAGGGATCGTCCTCCGCCGCCGCGAACGGCGCCGCCAAGAGCGTCAAAGCGACGGCCAGCGCGAGGGTCCGGTTCTTCATGAATTCAGTGTAAGGGATTGGCGCCGGATCGCCTGGGCCTAACGGCCCCGAGGGCCTTGGTCCTTAGGTCTTGGGGCGGCTGGGGGACCGATTGCCACCCACTCGCTGGGACCTTCGGCACGTCCCAAGTAGCGGAAACGCGTCTAAAATGAGGACGTGATCGCTTTCCTGGCGCTCGCGGCGTCCCTGTTCGCGCTCCCGGCCAAGGCCGCCGTCGTCGCGGCCGAGCCCGCCGCGGGCCTCTCGTTCCATTCCGCTCCGGCTCCCTTGCCGTCGTTCGCCGCGGCGCCGGCCCTATCCGCACCCGCATTGTCCGCCCCGTCGATCCTGGCGGCCCCAGCGCTCTCCGCCGTGCCCGCCGCGATCGCCGCGGCGCCCGCGCCCGCCCCGGTGCTCGCACCCGCTCTCGCGCCCGCGCCCGCCGCGGCCGCCGGCGCTCCCGCCGCGCGCGAGGCGCTGACGCAGGCCGCGCTTCCGGAGCCGCAAGCCGCCGCGGCCGCCTTCGACGGCGGCGCCGCCCGCCCCGCGCTCGACGGAGCGCCCGCCTCGGCGCCCATCGAGGGCCGCCAGGCCGTGCGCCTGCAGCTGCTCTCCGCCGAGGAGCTCGGCGTCGACGTCGACGCCCACCCCGAGGCGCCGCGCCCGCCGTCGAGCGATCCCAAGCCCTTTCTCTATCGCCACTACCGCCTCGCGCGCGCCGTCGTCCTGCCGATCCTGAAGCTGCTCTACCGCATCGACGTCGAGGGCTTCGCGAATCTCCCCGCCGGTCCCGCGCTGATCGTCCCGAACCACGTCTCGTTCCTGGATCCGATCCTGATCTCGTTCGCGGCGAACCGCCCCATGCGCTTCCTGATGTACCGCCCCATCTACGAGACGTACGGCCTGCAGTGGCTGTTCCGTTCGCTCGGCGCGATCCCGATCTCGACGAAGGACCCCAAGCCCGTCATCGAGGAGTCGCTGAACCGCCTGCGCCGCGCGCTCGCGGCCGGAGAGACGGTCGTGATCTTCCCAGAGGGCAAGGTCACCCGCGACGGAAATTTCAGCCCGTGGCGCCGCGGGTTCGAGCGCGTCGCGCTGGGTCTTAATGTCCCCGTGATCCCCGCGCGCATCGACGGCATGTGGGGCTCGGTCCTGTCGCGTCATCCGGAAAAGAGCTGGACGCGCAGCCTGCGCGCTCATCTGGCCGGCCGGCGGGGGGCGTCGGTGAAAATGGGAGCGTCGCTCGCGCGGCCCGACGCGGGCCTCGCCCGCGCGGCGAACGCCCGGCTGGCTCCGGCGCCGGCGGCGCCGCCGCTTCCCATGCTCAACGCCGGCGGCCGGGAGTTCCTGCTCGTCGAGCGGCGCGGCAAGGATCGCTTCGGCAAGGACATCGTCCTGCTCGACGCGCTCGACGCGGCCGTCCCGGAATCAGGGACCGCGGCGCACGTCGATTTCACGATCGGCGGCGGCCAGGCCGGGCTCGACGAGCCGCTCGACCTTTCCTCGACGGAGAAGATCCCGCATCCGGCGGGCATCCCCGCGGACGCCGATCTCTCGCACCTGAGCCGGCCGCACCTGTGGTTCGGCCTGGCGGTCAAGCCGGAGTATCAGAGGTTCGGTCTCGGCGCGCTGCTCATGGACGCCGCGGTCGAGCGCATGCGCGCCGCCGGGGCGAAGACTCTGTTCATCCGCGCCACCGAGTCCTCGCGCGGCTTCTACCTCAAGCGCTTCGGCGCGAGCGTGAAGCACGTCGACGAGGAGACCACGCGCGACGGCGACGTCTACTACCGCATCGAAGTCTCCCTGCGGTAGGCGTTCCAACGGCCGTCGTCAAAGCGTGACTTGCCTCGTCTCCGGGACCCCGGCTAAGATGGCTCCATGATCAACGAGCCGAGGGGGGCCGCGGCGCACCCCAAGATCGCCGTGAAGACCTCGCGCGCCATCCGCAAGGTCTGGAAGAGCGAGCCGACGGTCGAGGGCGCGGGCGTCCATCTGCGGCGCGGCTTCGGCTTCAACGAGGTCCCGCAGTTCGACCCGTTCCTGCTCTTCGACGACTTCCGCTCGACCAAGCCGGCCGACTACGAGAAGGGCTTCCCGTGGCACCCGCACCGCGGCATCGAGACGATCACGTACGTCCTCTCCGGCGACGTGGAGCACGGCGACAGCATGGGCAACCGCGGGAGCATCGGCGCGGGCGACGTGCAGTGGATGACGGCGGGCAGCGGGGTGATCCACCAGGAGATGCCCAAGGGCGACGCCGAGAGGCGCATGCTGGGCTTCCAGCTCTGGGCCAACCTGCCGCGCACGCGCAAGATGATGCCGCCGCGCTACCGCGAGGTGAAGTCCGCCGACATTCCGGTCGTCAAAACGAAAGAGGGCGCGACGATCCGGGTGATTTGCGGGCGCGTGCACGGGGCGCAGGGGCCGGTGCGCGAGATCGTGACCGATCCCGAGTACCTCGACGTGGAGCTCCCGCCGGGCGGCTACTTCGCGCACACGATCAAGCGGGGCTACACGGCGTTTGCCTACGTCTTCGAGGGCGAGGGCTACTTCGACCGGGAGCGCGACGCATATGGGCACGATGCCGTCGGCAAGAATTACTTCGACATGGATCGTCCGTGCCTATGCGGAGACGGCACCGTGGTCCTTTACGACGACGACGGCGAGGAAGTCGTGATCTCGACGGAGCGGAAGTCGGTCCGCTTCCTGCTCGTCTCGGGCAAGCCGCTGCGCGAGCCGGTGGCCTGGTACGGGCCGATCGTGATGAATACCCAGGAAGAGCTCCGGACGGCTTTCGAGGAGTTCGAGGCGGGCACCTTCGTGAAGCCCCGCCCCTAGCCCTCGACGAGGGGAAAAGGGCTATAATAGCCGCAATGGCCCTCACGAAAGACGCTATGCGCGCGCTGGTGGCGCTCCAGGAGAAGGACAAGGTCCTGGACGCGATCCAAAAGGACATCGACGCGGTCCCTCCGCGCATCGCGGCGGTGCAGTCCGACCTCGCCAACGAGAAGAAGCGCATGGACGCCGCGAAGGCCAAGACGGTCGAGCTCGAGAAGAAAAAGAAGACCAAGGAGCTCGACGTCGCCTCCAAGGAAGACGCGGCGCGCAAGCACACGGCGCAGCTCAACGAGCTCAAGAGCAACGACGCGTACAAGGCCATGCAGGCCGAGATCGAGAAGGAAAAGGCCGCCGCCGGGGACATCGAGACGGAGATCCTCCAGATCATGGAGGACATCGACAAGTCCAAGTCCGAGGAAAAGACGCTCGCCGCCGAGCTCAAGAAGATCGAGGATTTTTCGAAGACCGACCTGGCGAAGCTCGAGGCCGAGCTCTCGCACGCGAAGGGACGCCACGCCGAGGCGAAGGCCCTGCGCGACGCCGCGGCCGAGCCGGTGCCGGCCGACATCATGAAGGTCTTCAACCACATCCGCTCGCGCGGCAAGCCCGACGCGGTGGTGCCGGTCGTGGACGGGCATTGCGGCTCGTGCCAGATGACGCTGTCTCCCGCGATGATCGCGGAGGTCGCCAAGCTCAAGAACTTGGCGACGTGCGAGAGCTGCCAGCGCATCCTCTACAAGCCCGAGCAGTTCGTCCCGACCGCGGCTTAAACGATTTCAGGAACGGCCGGAGGGTCGCTGGCCCGCAAGGGCGGGAGGAACTTCCGGACTCCGTAGAGCGTGACGCCCGTGGAAATGCGGGGAGGCGAGGGCCATATCCCTCGTCGACG
>Ga0134125_10006521_pt1 | contig 13211 bp, 10 predicted proteins | sample KB31751_FD_96464 | JGI IMG/M metagenome (GOLD analysis project Ga0134125, IMG submission 96464) | Terrestrial soil microbial communities with excess Nitrogen fertilizer from Kellogg Biological Station, Michigan, USA - KB3-175-1 | ecosystem: Environmental > Terrestrial > Soil > Unclassified ... | reverse complement strand
GCCGTGAGCTCGAGGCCGTTGCCACGCTCACCGGGCGGGACCGGCACAGTAAGGAAGGGGAGATCTTCGGCGCGAATCTCCGCCGCAGGCTCGAGCAGTACGACGGCGTGCTCGATGACGTTCTGCAGCTCGCGCACGTTGCCCGGCCACGGATGAGACCGCAGGGCCGCGCAAGCGCTCTTGCCGAGGCGCGGCACGGGCAGGTCGAGGCCCCGGTACTTGCGCCAGTAGTGACCCAGGAACGAGTTGGCGAGCAGCTCGACGTCCTCGATGCGATCGCGCAGCGACGGCACATTGATCGGAACGACGCCCAGGCGATAATAGAGGTCCTCCCGCAGCAACCCCTCCGTCACCGCCTGGTCGGGCTCGCGGTTGGTGGCCGCAATGAAGCGCACGTTGACCACGGCGTCCGCCGTTTCGCTGCCGACGCGCCGCACGACGCCGTCCTGAATGGCGCGGAGCAGCTTCGCCTGGATGGTCTTGGGCATTTCGATCAGCTCGTCGAGCATGAGCGTGCCGCCATCCGCCGCTTCGAGCAGGCCGGGTTTGTCGCGTACCGCACCGGTGAACGCGCCGCGCCGATGGCCGAACATCTCGGACTCGAGCAACGGCTCGGGCAGCGCCGCGCAGTTGACCGCGAGGAACGGGCGCGTGGCGCGCCGGCTGTGATGATGAATGAACTGCGCGAACAGCTCTTTACCCGCGCCGCTTTCGCCGGTGAGCAACACCGACGCGTCGGTCGGCGCCACTTTGCGGGCGCGCGAGATCGCGCCGCGGAATGCCGGCGACAGTCCCAGAATCCGGATCTTGTCGCTGTTCTCGCCCGCCTGCTCGAGCTCCTGCGTGCGCTGCAACGATTCACGCGCGGTCAGCGTCGCGTGCGCCGCTTGCCCAACGAGGATCGCGAGCTGGACGGCCGAGAACGGCTTGGGGAGATACGCCCACGCGCCGATCCGCATCGCGTCCAGACTCGAAGCGAGTGTCGGCTTGCCGGTGACCGCGATGACGCGAGTCATCGGATTCGCGGAAAGCGCGAGCGGCAGCAGCTCGGCGCCCGGGATGTCGCTCATGTACCAATCGAGCAACAGCACATCGAACACGTTGTGGCGCAGCAGATTCTGCGCTTCGCGCGCAACACCGCACGACGACACCGCATACCCATCGTGCGAAAGGACGCTGGCGCAACTTTCACGCAGCGTCTCTTCGTCTTCGATGATCAGGATGCGGATGCTGGAACTGGAACCGTTGCTAGCTGGCGTATCGGGCCGCTGGGCAGTCCGGTCCGTCGGCGCTACGGAATTGAGCTGTGACATACCACCCTTGTGTGTGTGGTGCGACGCTATGGTATAACGCCGCTCACCCTTGCAGAACGCGGGGGGAAAATATAGGCATTCCCCGACCTGTCAAGCAGTGACTCGCGACACGCTACGGTACGGGTAGATCGAGCACGAAGAAAAAGCGTGTGCCTTTTCCGGCCGCCGTCTCGTACTTCAATTGGCCGCCCAATGCTCCGACCAGGCGTCGCGCGATCGCCAGGCCCAAGCCGGTCGCAGAAAACGTCGCGCGTCCCGCTCCCACCGAGCGCCGAAATGGTTGGTACAGCGTCTCTTGCGCGCCCGCATGAATGCCCGGCCCGGTGTCCTGAACGGCGAATTCGACTCTTGTGCCTTCGAGATCGGTCGCGCTGACGGTAATGGTGCCTTCCCGCGTGAACTTGAGCGCGTTCGTCACCAGGTTCAGCAGCGTCCGCTGCAGCTCGATCGGATGTCCGAGGCGGCGGTCGATATTCGGCCGGATAAAGTTGACCTCGAGTCCCTTCTGGGTCGCCAGCGAGCGCACGACGTCCTGCACTTCCGAGAGCAATTTGGTCACCGAAAAAGGCCGGACTTCGGGCTCTTCCATCTGATCCCATTCGCGCGTCATCTGCAGCGCGTTGCTCGTCACCGTGTTGAGCGCATGGGCCGCCGCATAGATCAGCCGGAGCTGGCGGAGCTGGAGCGGCGTCAAAGGACCGCTCCATCCCTGCTGCAGGCGATCGGCCAGCAGCAGCAACGAGTTCAGCGGCGAGCGCAGATCGTGGACGAACTCGATCAGGAATTCGAGGCCGTCGAGCCCCACGAGTGGGGCCCCAGGGAGCGTCTGGAAACGCCGCTCGATGGCCGAACGCACAACTCGTAACCGGCCGACGGTCTGCAACACCTCCGAGGCCGCCGTATCGCCCTTGCGCCAGACCGCGAGCAGCTCGTCCTCGAGCAGGTCGACCAGATGCAGGCTGACGCGTAGCGAGGGCCGGGGAGTGAGCGACTCGATAAACGACGCGTCGCCGGTGTCGGCCGCGAGCGCCGACGCGGCCAGAATCCGAGGGATATCCGCGACGTCGCTTGTCGAGCCGTACAGCTCGCGCCAACGCGCTTCAACGCGCCGGATCGCTCGCGTGAGCAGCCGGTTCGTGACGCCGGTGACCGGCGCGACGGGAGCTCCCGGATCCGACGCTCGTGGTCGGAGCGGGTGGAGCGGCGCCGCATATCCCAGCTGGCTGGGCTGCACGGGGGGCTGAGGGGAATCCTCGGGCGCGGGCTCTGGGGAGGTCCCGGGCACTGGGGACAAACGACTCACGACTGTACTCGCTTCACTTTCACGGCCTGGCCCGTGGGAAAGGGGGACTAAAATCCGGCCAAACCGTCAGATTTGCAATAGGGCTTTAGACGCCGCCCTGTTCGTACTGTTTTGTGAAGACGGTCCCCAGTTGTCCCCGCCACGCCTTCGTTGCGAGTCGATACCCGACGCGCGCCACGGCGAACGGTCCGGGAAGAAAGTCGTCGGGCGCGAAGTAGGGTCCCGTGGATAGCGGCCACGTGGCCAGCGTTCCCAGAATGCCTCCCGCCACCGAGAACAACGAATCGCCACTCTGGAGACGGCCGCCGATTTCCTCCAGCACGGCGAGGAAGCGGCGCCCATCGGCCTGAGGCGTGGCGACGGGCAATTCTTGTCCGCAGGCCTGGTGATACGCGTCGAGCGTGAGGTTCACTCCGCAACGCGTGCCGAAATAGTGACAGAGGCCGAGGCGGGGGTTCAGCTCCAGGTATTTGAACTTCTTGTCTCGCCCGTCGTACTTCACGTCGATGTCTGCGATACCTGAATAATGAAGGAGCTTGCCGACCCGCGCGGAGAGGTCCACCAGCTCTTCGTTGTAACTGCTGACTCCACGAGCGGTCGCGCCGTAGTGCGCCGGCATCGTCGAGTGTTTCTGGAACGTAAAGGCCCGGGAGATGTTGTGGTCCCGGCCGAACAGACCGATGAACTCCCACAGCGTGTCGTCCGCGCCCGGGATCAGCTCCTGGGCGATGACGCTGCCAAACCGGGCGCGGCTTTCGCGATAAAACTCGTCGGCGTCGTGTGCGCTGCGAATGATGACGTTGCGCCAGCCCAGGGTTTCCTTGTCCACGAACGTGCGTGGTTTGACGATGAGCGGCAGCCCCAGCTCACCGACCAGATCCGCGGGCGAGGAAGGCAGTTCCTGCACCGTCTTGGGAAAGGGAATGTCCGTCCCCGAAAAAAGCTGGGTGTCCTTGGCTTTATCGAGGACCGTTCGAATCGCCGAATCTGGGGGAATGCACAGCCGAAACCTGGACTCCAGCTGCGCGCGGTGCTTCGAGGCGAAATAGGTGAGGTGATCCGAGGTCGGAATGAGTACCGGCCGCTCTCCCTCGATCCGGGAAAGCACGTCCAGAATCGCGGCGTCCGCATTGCTGGTCTTGGGGACCAGAATCTTGCGGCCATACCGCGACGCGCGGACCGGCTCCCACGGATCCATCATGACGACCACCGTAGGCACGCCGCCGAGCCGCAGACTGCGCACCGCGCCCAGACCGACCGCGTCTGAGCTGAGCACCACAGCCAACGGCAGCTGGTTACGCGAACGTCTCACTCAGGCCCCCGGCCCTTTCCCGTTGCGGCTCGTGATGAACCGCGTCAACTCATTGGACATGTAGGGCGTCCCAGCGACGAAGCGACATAGCGGGCCAAAGCTATTCGCTGCCGGGGTTCCAAGAAAGTGCATGCCGGGAATAGACGATTCGAACCCGACCGACAGCTCGGGATACCCTTCACGGGTGCGCAGGCGCTGCCGCAGCGACGGGTCGATGAATCCGTAGCGGCTGACGTCCACCCGATAGCCGGTTCCGCAGAGCAGGTGATCCACCATCCGCTCATTGCCGTCGCTGAGGACGAGCCGGAGGCGAGAGCCGCCGCCCGGCGTGGCGCTGGCCGATGTGATGCTACAGCCTGTCGTCAGAGACACATCCTTCAACCGCGGGATCAGCCAGTAGGAGCCCGCGGGCCGCACCGCCCGACCCGTCAGCATTTTCTGCAGGCTCGTGGGCATGTGTCGATACATTCTTGGCCAGGCGATGACCCAACTAATGAAACGCGGCCCCATGATGTCGAACGGGGGGCGGGCAACGTGGCTCATCCAGCCCCGCAGCGTTCTCGCGAGACCACGGCTCTTCACGTCCGCGAGCCATATCGGTTTGGGCGCACGCGCGATGACCTCGACGTCGCTGCCAGCTTCACGCAACAGCGCGGCCGATTCGAGCGCGCTCTGCCCAGAGCCCAGCACCGCAACAGATTTCCCCTTGAACGGCTTCAAATCCGCATGATCGAAAGAATGCGAGACCAGCGACGACGGGAGGCCGGCGAACTCCGCCGGCTTGTAAGAGAAGAGGCTGATCCCGGTCGCGACGACCACGCGCCGTGCATGGAAATCCTCGCCGTCGTCCAACCGCACGTGGAAGCCGCGCGCATTGGGCGACACATTGGCCACGGTGCGACGCTCGACGTTCGGCACCGCCTGCTGCTGGAACCAGTGTCCGTACCGATTGAAGTCATCGATCGGGACCGGCCTGGCGCTCGGCAGATCATGCAGGTTGCGGAACCGCTCGAGCGTGAGCCTGCCCGTCGGATCGCCGAGACTCGAAGCGCTTGGCGCCGATCGCAGATACATGCCTTTCGGCATGTGCCGCTCCCAGAACTCCATCGGCGTGCCAAAAATTCGGGTTTCGATATTTCGCGCGCGCAGGTGCGCTGCGGTCGCCAAGCCGTAGGGCCCGGCGCCGATGATTGCAACTTGACACGACGATTCCTTACCACCCCGCATCACGTCACTCTCGGTTGAGACATCCCCTGTGTAAGGGCAAGCGCCATGCCGGGCGACCACCTGATCAACTATTTGCGAGCTAACGATTTACGAGACAGGCAGGGGATAGCGATTCCGGGGGCGAGCAGACGCGGTACATAACTGTAAGAAAGCGCCAGCAGGGGGTTTAGGTGACCACACGCACCTCCGGCAGCGGGACCACGCACTGTCCGCCCCAGGCGCGGATCGATTCGAGCTGCGGCAGGACGGCGCGGTGCTGGGTCCCAGGGAGGATCAGTACGTAATCAGGAGAGGTCTGGCGCAGCCGGTCAGGGGACTCGACCGGAATGTGTGTTCCCGGCAGGTAAGTCCCCTGGCGCTCGGGATCATCATCCACGGTGTAGTCGAGGAAGTCGGCCCGAATGCCGCAGTAGTTGAGCAGGACGTTGGCGCGCCCCGACGCACCGTATCCCGCGATGCGTTTTCCGTTGTCTTTTGCCGAGATCAGAAAGCTCAGCAGCTTGCGCTTCGCGTCATGCACGGGCTCGGCGAGGCCCGCGTAGTTCTCCACCGCGTCGAATCCGGCCTCGCGCTCGCGCGCCAGACAGGAATCCACGCGGGGCGTGATCGGCCGCAGCGGATCTTCACTGTGACACGCGAACAGCCGCAGCCACCCGTCCTCGGCATCCAGCTCGTCGGCGTCGTAGATCGCGAGACCGTGGCGCGCGAGAATCTGTGTCAGCGCGACGAGTGAGAAGTAACTCACGCGCTCGTGCGCAATCATGTCGAGCTGCCGATCGACCACCAGCCGCAGCAAATGGGGACACTCGATCGTGACGACGCCGCGCGGCGCCAGCAACAGCTTCATGCCTGCGACGACGTCGTTGAGGTCACGGGCCTGCGCCAGAGTTCTGGCGATCAACAGGTCGGCCTGAATGCCTTCATCCCGCAACGCGCGCGCGGTCCGGGTGGTGAAAAGCTCGATGCGGCTCCGCACGCCGCGATTGCCCGCCGCGCGCGCCGCCGCGAGCTCCGGCTCGATCCCCAGCACCGGAATCCCTGCCGCCACGTAATGCTGCAGCAGATATCCGTCGTGGCTCTCGATCTGGAGGACCTGATGGCGTGGCGTGAGGCGGAGCTCTTCGATCGTCTTGGCGGTAAACTTGCGCGCGTGCGTCACGCGGGCGCTCGATGGGGTCAGCCGCGGCTTCTCGTTCGCTCCGTCGTCGCTGCCGCCGTCGGACTGCACCAGCTGCACGAGGTAGCAGGCGCTGCAGACGCCCAGCTGCAGCGGATAGAACGGCTCCGCTTGTTGCAGCTGTTCCCGACGGAGATAGCGGTGCCGCGGCGGTGACATCCCGAGGTCCAGAACGGTGTGCAACGCCGTCGCGCCGCACGCGCGGCAGCCGCTCGCCGGTGTCCCGGAGGGAGCCGAGGGCGCGGGCGCGGCGGCAGACCCGAGTGCGGCGCTCATGGCCCCTGATACCCCGCAGTGGAAGGAGGACTACAAGGATCCGAATTTTCCGGCCATGACCGGAAGCGTCCGCAGCATGATGCGCAAATCTTCGCGGATCGAGCGGCGGCTGATGTACTCGAGATCCAGCGCCAGCTTCCGGCGCACGTCTTCGAGCGACGTGTCGTAATGCAGATTGATCTGGGCCCAGCCGGTGATGCCGGGACGCACGCGCTGGCGGTCCGTGTATCCCGTGATCTGGTCGCGCAGCTGGGCAAAAATCGCCGGCTGCTCCGGACGGGGCCCGACGATATCCATGTCGCCGAGCAGCACATTCACCAGCTGGGGCAGCTCATCGAGCCGGTACAGGCGGATGAAACGGCCGAACCGCGTAATCCGCGGATCATCGGCGGTCGCCCAGACCTGGGTCGACGGACCCGCGTCGGAAGCCACGCGCATCGACCGGAACTTGTACATCGTGAACGGTTTGCCGCCGCAATCGGGCTGCCGATCCGCTGCACCGGCCGCGAAGCGCCGCCGATTGAGACCGACGCGCGTCTGCGTGTAAAGCACGGGACCGCGAGAGGTCAGCTTCACTCCCACGGCGACGATGAGCATCAACGGCAAGGCCAGGATGAGACCGACCAGCGCGATGAGGATGTTGAGGCCGCGATGCAGCAGGCCGAGCAGGTAGAGGGTCTCTGCCGGCAGCGCCTGGTCCACAGCAATCGGAATCGTCGTCATCGCTAGAGACTCGCGTTTGGTTGCACACCCGAAATGCAGAGGCCGTGCCCGATCCAGGGACCCTCGGATCGAGCACGGCCGACGTCGATGTTGTCGCTCGCGGGCGACAGAGCGTTGTGAAGGGGTGCTACAGTCTGCTAATGGTCGAGCGGCGGCTCCGGGGGGGTGGCGCCATCCTGGCTGGGGCCACCACCGATCAAGACTTTGCGATCGAGCCCATGACGCTCCAGCAGGCGGTACAGCGTCGTGCGATCGACGCCCGCCGCACGCGCGGCGCGCGACATGTTGCCGCGGGCCGCCTGCAGCAGCTGCCGCAGGTACTGCAGCTCGAACTCCGCGACCAGACGGTCGCGGGCGGCGTAATACGGCTCGTCCGTCGTCACCATCCGCGGGGCCCATTCGGCCGTGTCATCGATTCGGTCGTCCATGGCCGGAATATCCTCGGGCCGGATTTCAGCATCGGGGCCGAGCAGCACGACCATATGCTCGACGACGTTCTGCAGCTCGCGCACGTTGCCCTTCCAGGGCCGGCTGCGGAGCGCGCGGATCGCCGCGTCCGAGAACTTCGGCATGGCGGTCGACGGACCGCGGTGGCGCGACCAGTAACGCGACAGGAAGAACTCCGCGAGTACGGGAATGTCGGACGGTCGCTCGCGCAGCGGCGGCACGTGAATCGGGACGACGCGCAGCCGGTAATACAGGTCCTGCCGCAGGATCTGCTGCTCGACCGCGTCTTCGGGATCGCGGTTGGTGCACGAGATGAATCGCACATTGACGATGGCGTCGGTGTTTTCGCTGCCGACGCGCCGCACGACGCCGTCCTGAATCGCGCGCAGCAGCTTCGCCTGGATCGATTTCGGCATTTCGATCAGCTCGTCGAGGAGCAGCGTCCCGCCGTTCGCCGCTTCGAGCAGGCCGGGTTTGTCGCGCACCGCGCCGGTGAACGCGCCTTTGACATGGCCGAACATCTCCGACTCGAGCAGCGGCTCCGGGAGCGCGGCGCAGTTGATCGCCACGAGCGGCCGGCTCCGCCGGCGGCTGTGGTAGTGGATGAACTGCGCGATCAGCTCCTTGCCGCACCCGCTTTCGCCGGTGATGAACACCGACGCGTCGGTGGGCGCCACGCGGCGCGCCAGATCCATCGCCCGCTTGAACGCGGGAGAGGTGCCGAGGACTTTGACGAGATCGCTGTTGCCGTGTTCGCGCGCAAATGCCGCCTGCATCGCATCCGACTCGCGCGCGACCATCACGACGTGCGCGGCGCGGCCGATCAGGATCTGCAGGTGGGTCGCTGAAAACGGCTTCGGCAGGTAGTCCCAGGCGCCGGCGCGCAGCGCTTCGAGGCTGGTCTCGACGCTGGGGTTGCCGGTGATCATGATGGCGACGGTTCCAGGATGTGCGTCCAGGCAGGTCTTGAGCAGTTTCATCCCGGGCACTTCGCTCATGTACAAATCGAGCAGCACGATGTCGAAGGCGGTGCGCCTGAGCAGCTCCTTGGCTTCTTCGCCGCGGCTGCAGAGCGTCACCTGATAACCTTCGTACTCGAGCACGCTGCCGCAGCTTTCTCGCAGGGTGCGCTCGTCATCGACGATGAGGACGCGAATGCTCGATTTGACGTCGGGCGTGAGTTGGGAGATCGAGATGACGTCCGGGCTGCGGCCCGCTCGGCTGGCGGCGGCGCGTGCCTGACGTTCGATCGGTTGCGGTCCGGCCATTGGTCAGCTCCGTGAGGTCTGACGCCATTGATGGCACAGACTAGGCCTCGGTCCCCGAGGCGTAGGTGCCAATTGTAACCCGCGATAGGCCAATGTGTTACGAACCAACCTCGGGACCGAATCGACCCGTTGGTTCAATTAAACCCGCGATTGTCGCAGAAGTGCCACACCACCTTATGGGCAGTGTCGCAGCGGAGAGGCACTACGGTCGAGCTACGAAAGGACGGCGGCGATTGATGATCCTACGGGGATCAGCCTCGACCGTCGGAGCGGCATGGGCGCATCCACCCGATCGCGGAAGTACGCGATCGTGTGGCGCAGCCCCTCGTCTACGCTCACCGTGCCGGAATAGCCCAACAGCTTCCGGGCGCGCGCGATTTCCGCACAGGAGTGGCGCACGTCGCCGGCCCGTGCCGGCCCGCGCCTCGGCTCGACCGAGACACCGGCGAGCGCCGCGATCCGTTGCCACAGCTCCCGCACGCTCGTGCCCGTTCCGCATCCGATGTTGAACACGCCGCCGGCCACCCCGGCGACCGGAGCGTGCGCGGCGGCCAGATTCGCGTCTACCACATTCGACACGAACACGAAGTCGCGGGTCTGGGAGCCGTCACCGAAGATGGTCGGCGGCTCGCCGCGCAGCGCGGCGGCGATGAACAGCGGCACCACGGCGCCATACTGCGAGTCGAGGTTCTGGCGCGGGCCGAAGACGTTGAAGTAGCGGAGCGCCACCGTCTCGAGCCCGTGTGTGCGCCAGAACGCCTGGCAATATGCCTCACCCGCGAGCTTGGCCGCCGCGTACGTCGACAGCGGCAACGGCAACAGCGCTTCGTGCTGCGGAGACTCGGCGGCATCGCCGTAGGCCGCCGTCGACGCCGAGTAGACCACGCGCTGCACGTGCGCATCGCGCGCCGCGAGCAGGATGTTGAGCGTGCCCGTGACGTTGGTGTGATGCGCCGCGACAGGATTGCGCGTCGACTGCGGCACCGACGTTACAGCCGCGAGATGAAACACGCAGTCCACGCCCTGCATGGCGCGGCGGCAGGCTTCGAGCCGCGCGACGTTGCCGCGAATGAAGCGAATGCGCTCGCGCACGGCGCGCAGATGTTCGCGCTTGCCGGTCGAGAGATCGTCCAGCACGGTGACTTCCGCGCCCTGCTGGACGAGTCGTTCGACGATGTGCGAGCCGATGAAACCGGCGCCGCCGGTGACGAGGTAGCGCATGCCGTGCGCTAAGGCACGATCCGGGCCAAGACTTCCCAGTCTCGTTTGTTCGTGTCAGAGCAACTTCGCTGCGGCGCGCGCGCGACACCGTGGAAGATGGTCCGAAGATTGCTTGTGGGACCGGCATATGAAAACACTACCAATACTTCTCGGACTGACATTCCTCGCCGCCGCGTGTGGCGATCCCGTACATCCTGACCAGCGCGGCGGGCTCCACGCCGCGCTCGTACCCGCAAATGGTGTGGCAACGAACATCACGTACGATGGCGGGGAAGCGGCTTCGCACATCGAGACGGGCTGGCCGGCGGGCGGCACACACGTCGGCAAACAATTCGACGCCAGTCCGCACGTCGGCGATGCGATCGTCGCGACATTCACGTGGCGTGGCTCGAGCAACACGATCACCACCGTGACCGATCACCTGGAGGACGGCACGCCCGTCGGCAACACCTACACGCTCGTCGATTACGTCACCGCCGACGGCTGGTCCAGCGCGACGTACATCGCCACCAACGTGCGCAATTTCCCGGATCCTGCCCCTAACCCCGACAAGATCCTCGCGGTGCACGCCATTTTCTCCGACGTCATCAGCGATGCGAGTGAGATGATCTCGTCGTATCGCGGGGTTAGCCCCGTGACCGCCCTGGCAATAGGCGCGCACCGCGCCGCGTCCGGAAACGGCGGGAGCGCGACCGTTGCCGATCCCGGCCCGATCGCCGTGGACGCGGGCGATGCCGTTTACGCGTTCAGCTGGGCCAGCAACGTCGTGGATAACACGTCGCCCGCCGGCATGCGCACCATCACGGATGCCTGGGACGCGGGGTTCACGAGCGGCAAGGAAGAGGGCGATTACCTGCTGGGCACCGGCAGCGGCACGGTCGAGCCGCAATGGACGTGGTCGTTCTCCGCGCCGAGCACCTGGCTCGCCATGGGAGTGGCGCTCAATCCGCAGGTGGCGACGCATCTTGCCTATCCCGCGCAGCCGAGTCGCACCCTACTGCCAGGGTCAGTGATTTCACCACCGGTGCAGGTGGCTGTGGTGGACGACCAGGGCAATACCGTGCTTGGCTTCACCGGTTCGGTGACGATCGCGCTCGAGCACGACGGCAGCCCATTTCAGAATGCGCACCTCTCCGGGACCAGGGTCGTGAACGTCGTGAACGGCATCGCGACTTTTGCGGATCTGAGCATCGACGAGCCCGGCATGGGCTACACGTTGCGCGCTACGGCGAACCCGCTTACCGGCGCAACGAGTACTCCGTTCAACGTGACAATCCCCTGAGCCCGCTCTCGCAGAGCGCGCAACGCGCAGCGTCGTGGCAGGTTCAGCCATCTCACGAGGTAAAGGCGAAACGAGTGATGCGTGAATTGCTGGGGCGGGCGCGTGCGACACCGGAGCGGCTCCTCCATCCATTCCGGCGACGGAAAGTCTTCGAGCGGTTGCGCGACCGTCCGGCGCCCAAGACGGTGCTGGTCGTCTGCCACGGCAACATCTGTCGCAGTCCCGTCGCGGGCGCGTTGTTGGCGCGAGGGGTGGCGCCCTCCGGCATCGTCGTCCGCTCCGCCGGATTCATCGGGTTCAACCGACCGGCCCCGCCCCTCGCGGTGGCCGCCGCCGAGCGCCACGGACTCGAGCTGGCCGATCACCGCTCCCGGCTCGTAACGGCCGACGTCGCTCGGACGGCGGATCTCGTCGTGGTCATGGAGATGAGCCAGCAGCGCACGATCATCGAGCGTTTCGGCCGCCGCTCCTCCGATGTCGTCATCCTCGGCGATCTCGACCCGCTTCCCATTGAGACGCGGACGATTCGGGATCCGGTCAACGACGGGCGCGAGGTGTTCGATCAGGTGTACGAGCGGATCGCCCGCTGTGTCCGCGAGCTCGTTGCGCTGATCACCCCTCCTTGTTGCACGCGCGCCATACGCGTCGCAGAGAAGCCGTAGCACCCGCGCAATGGCTTGCGACGATTGGCTTGAGAACCGTGCACCTGCAGGTGGCCCAAACCTTGCCCCGTGTGCTGTGGAGTCGTCGTGAGATCTAAACAACAACGGGGCGTGTCATGGGCCGTACTGAAATCTTCGTCGGGTGTCTGATCACTATTGGGCTCGCCGCAGCTTGCCGCGAGCCTGTCAGTTCTGGAGAGCCTCTTCCCGCGCGCAGCGTTCCTGCTTTCGCGAAGGCCGCTGTCCCGCTCGCACCGGGCTCGTCGCCAATCAGTCTCGATCAATACAACGGTTTTCTGAACGAGACGGGCAGCCTTTTCCGCAAGGGATTCAACAGCACTAATCCCCACAACGGCGACGCGATTGTCGCGACCATTTTTTGGCTCGGCACAGGTCCCAACCTCGTCGACTCGGTGGTCGACGTCATGACCATCGCCGGCTTTCCCCGCGTGGGCAACAAATACCGCCTCGTCGACTTCGTGAGCTCCGGTGGTATCTCGATGGCGACCTACGTTGCGACGAATGCGCAAGGCTTTCCCGATGCGTACAACAGTCCCCCCCAGGACAGCATTCTCGCGGTCGAGGCCGATTTCTCTCAGGTCGTCAGCGGCGGAATCCTGATCTCCGCCTGGAGCGGAGTCGACGCGGTGACGAGTCAGGCGGTGGGGTCGCACAGCTCGGCCGCAGGATCGGCCGCGGTCTTCACGACCGCCGATCCCGGTACGGTTCCCATCGGAGCCGGCGCCATGGCTTATGCCGTCTCGCTGGTGAATGCGCTGGTCGGCGCGGACGCGCCGGCGGGATTTACAACGCTGGCGGTGCAGTCGAACACCGGCTTCAGCATGGTCGACGAATCGAACTATCTGCTCTCGCCGAGCGTCAGCACCGTCGATCCGCACTGGTTCTGGTATTTCAATCAACCCAGCACGTGGCTCGCGAGTGTCCTCACGCTGAATCCGCCGCCGCATCTCGCGTACGCGGTTCAGCCAGTGACGACGCT
>Ga0134125_10006520_pt1 | contig 13211 bp, 11 predicted proteins | sample KB31751_FD_96464 | JGI IMG/M metagenome (GOLD analysis project Ga0134125, IMG submission 96464) | Terrestrial soil microbial communities with excess Nitrogen fertilizer from Kellogg Biological Station, Michigan, USA - KB3-175-1 | ecosystem: Environmental > Terrestrial > Soil > Unclassified ... | reverse complement strand
CAATGCCAGCACCGCGGCCAAGACCAGCAGCGTCCTGAGCACCGCCCAGACGCTCCGCAGCCAGGTCGCGCTGTACCGGTTGCAGCACAACGACCAGTTGCCGGTGTGCACCACGGGCACGGACTTCTGGACCGCCATGACCAACTACACGCTGGCTGACGGCTCGACCACCTCGGCCGGCACGGCCGGGGCGATCCCGCCGTACATGCAGTCGGTCCCGAACAACGCCCTCTATGGCGGCAGCACCATCACGGCGGTGAACGGCGTCGTCTATCCGCAGACGCTGACCACCGCCACCGCCTGGGCCTATGACTACAACGGCGGCACCGGTTCCGGCCGGGTCTACGGCACCGGCACTGATGGCCTCACCATCGTCGGGCCCTAACTCAAGCAATTGAGGACCCATTGCACGTTGCAAGGCCGGCGGGATTTAACTCCCGCCGGCCTTTTTGTTAAACTGGTGCCCGCTATCGGTCGTATGGGAGAGGCAAGCGGCCCAACATGGGCGCCGATATAGCAATGGGGCTGTATACGTTGGCGGGAGTGAGCAAATGAAAAAAGCAATGGGCATAATCACCGCGATTGATGCGCGGTACATGGTCACGGTTGTGGCCCTGGTCGCCGCCCTGGCACTGCCGAAGCTCAGCCGGCATTCCCGCAAACTGCACGCCGCCAAGGTTCCCGCCGGCATCGTGGTCGTGGGGCATTTGCGGCCGCGGCGGAAGTTTCCGTCCAGCGGGCCCAATCGGCCCGCCGCCATTGCAGCACGCGATCATGAGCGGGCGGTGCTGGACGCCCTGCGGCGGGTGTTACGCGTCACCCGCACAGCCGGCGCCGACACCATCAAGCGCGGCGGCCTCACGCCGGCGCAGGTCGCGGCGCTTCAGGCGCTGAACTGTCCCGAGAGCGTTAGCATGAACCAGGTCGCCGAACGCACCATGACCAGCGCCAGCTCGGCATCCGAGGTGGTTTCCCGCCTGGTGGCCCAAGGACTTGTGCTGCGGAACCGCAGCAGGGCTGATGGGCGCAGCGTCGAACTGACGCTCAGCGACGCAGGCCGGGCGGCAATCGCCCAAGCCTCGGCTTCTGATGCCGGCCTGCAAGCCGGGCTTGCAAGAATGGCCATCGAAGACAAGCGAGAACTCTCCCGATTGCTTGGCCAGTTGATCGGAAAAATGGATTTCCCCTCGGCGGACGGTGAACCCGAAATCATCGGGCAGGTCGGCCCTGCCGACTTATCGGACCCGCGGGTTGCCTGATCGCCGGTGCGCATGTCGTCTGGCAAATCGGAGCAATGCCGCCGGTCGCCCGTGCGATATCGTACAGCCATGGCTCGTTCCCACTGTGCCCGCGCGCCTCGCTGGACTTCGCAGAGCGATCAGAAGCTTCTGCAACTGCGCCCGTGCGACCTGGGTCTGACCATCGAGGGCTCCGACCTCGATGCAGAGGTGGAGCAGCTCTACGGGGAGCTGGAACGGGCGGGGATTCGCTTCCGGCCGCACGTGTGGCTCTCCGACGAATGGTTCTCGCCCGATAACGTCCCAGGCATCGCGGTTCCATTCTATCTGGCTCACCGGCGGCTGCGCGAGCTGGAACAGCGCCAGATGCTGGAAGTGGAAGGGGGCACGCACGACTGGTGCATGCGCATCCTCCGTCACGAGGCGGGTCACGCGCTGGACAATGCCTATCGCTTGCATCGCCGCCGGAAATATCGCGAGCTGTTTGGCTCGTGGCATGCGCCGTATCCCGATTCGTATCGGCCCAAGCCCTACACCAAGCGGTTCGTCATCCATCTGGACATGTGGTACGCGCAGGCGCATCCGGCGGAGGATTTTGCCGAGACGTTTGCCGTCTGGCTCAACCCCGATTCGCACTGGCGCGAGCAATACGCCTCCTGGCCGGCCTTCCGAAAGCTCGAATTCGTCGATGGACTGATGAAGGAGATAGGCCCGCTGCCGGCGGTCGTCCGCACACGCAGGCGGCCCCATTCGATGAGTTCCCTTCGTATGACTCTCGCCGAGCACTACGAGAGAAAGAAAAAATACTACTGCCGCGACAGCCCGGGCATTTACGACCGCGACCTGCGGCGGATTTTTTCGAACCGGCCGGAGTTCACCGACAAGTTACCGGCGGCGAGCTTCCTGAGGGCCATCCGCGATGAAGCCCGGATGATGATTTCCCGCTGGACGGGCGCGTCACAGCTCACGATTGATCGCACATTGGCCGATATGATCGGGAGAGTCCGCGTGCTGGGGCTGCGTTTGTGCAAGCCCCCGCGGCAAACCAAAGTGGACGTCATGATGATGCTCGCGGTCCAAACCATGAACTACCTGAACGACGGCAAGCATCGCGTCGTGCTCTAGGCTTCTCTCAGAATGCGAAAACTCCGGGTCCTGGTCATGATGGACGAGGCGCTGGTTCCCCCCGACTCGATCGAGGGAATGAGCGAGGCGGAGGTCGCGCCGTTCAAGACCGAGTTTGACGTCGTCACGGCGCTGCGTGCATTGGGGCACGACGTCTGCCCGGTCGGAGTCAAGACCGATCTGGGCGTGCTGGCAGCCGCGATCGCGCGCTTTCGGCCGCACGTCTGCTTCAACCTGGTTGAAGATTTTCACGGCATCCCCAGCCGCGATCAGCACGTCGTCAGCTATCTGGAGCTGATGAATCAGCCGTACACCGGATCCAACCCGCGTGGCCTGACGCTGGCGCGGGACAAGGCGCTCACCAAGAAGATCCTTTCGTACCATGGGATCTGCTGTCCGAAATTTGCCGAGTTCCGGCTCGGGCGGGCCGTGCGAAGGCCCGAATCGCTATCCTTCCCGCTTCTCGTGAAGTCGCAGACGGAGGAAGGGTCGGTTGGCATTTCACAGGCTTCGATAGTCCACGACGATCGGCAGCTTTCCGAACGCGTGAGCTTCCTGCAGGACAAGCACGGCACCGATGTCATTGCGGAGCAGTATATCGCGGGGCGCGAACTCTACGTCTCGATCATGGGTAACCGCAAGCTCGTGACGTTGCCGGTTTGGGAACTGTGTCTGGACAATCTCCCGGATGCGTCCGCGCGGATCGCAACGGCCAAAGTGAAATGGGACGAAGCCTACCGCCTGCGGCACAACATCCGTAGCCTCGAGGCGAAGCTCCCCGAAATGACCCGCGCAAAGATTCACGACGTCGCGCGGCAGATCTATCGCCTGCTCGACCTGTCGGGCTATGCCCGCCTGGACCTTCGGCTCGACGCAGACGGGGAGGTCTACCTGATCGAAGCAAACCCCAATCCGCAGATCGCGCGCGGCGAAGATTTTGCCGATTCGGCTGCCGCGGCGGGAATCGCGTACGAAGAGCTTCTTCAGCGAATTCTGAACCTCGGGCTCTCCTACCAGCCCATCGGAATCGCCGCCTAGCGGACAAATCTCACCGGCGTACAATCCCGCGCATGGCGTGCAAGGATCAAGGCGACCTTCCGTTCCTGGCGTATGTGGACAAGCTGATGGACCAGCTTCATCACAACGTCCCCAAGGCGTTGCGGGAGTTTGATGCGGAGGCGATCCATGACGCGCGTGTGGCGACCCGCCGGCTCAAGGCGGCCGTTGATCTGGTGCAACCCTGTCTGACCCAGAACCGCCGAAAGCCACTCGAGAAGCAGCTCAAGAAGCTCCGAAAAAGGCTCGGTCCGCTGCGCGACCTCGATGTGATGATCGATCATCTGACGGAGATCGCGTCAAAGCCCGCGCAGACAGCCGGCGCGTCGTGGCTGCGTGATCAACTGATTAAGTGCCGGGACGAAGAGCGGGAGGAGTCCCGAAATGACGTGGCCCCGGCGGACGTGCTGGCCAAGCTCGGCGCCTGGTGGCCTGTTCGCCAGGAGATCGCCGACGCGCACGAGGCCATTGATTCGCTGCTGGCCGAGTCGCTTCATCTTCAGTTGGACGCGTTCGCCGAGCGGGCTTCACGAGCCGGAATGAGTCCGCCGCACGCATCGAACATTCTGCCCGAGGAGCGCGATCCTCATCAGCTTCGCATCACCGGAAAACGGCTTCGCTACACGCTTGAACTGGCGCAGGAACAGGGCCACAAGCTTCCGCCGCTGGTTCTGCGGGAGTTCAAGCGGATGCAGGAGGCGCTGGGGACGTGGCATGATTATGTAGTGCTGGCGGGTCGGGCCATGCAGACGTCTCTGGATCAATCGCTTGCTTATCACGATTTGGCCATGCAGGAGAAAGTGCTCGACGTCGCCGCGATGGCGGTCCGACGCGCACAGCGGGAACTGGCCGGATTTTCCAAGCTCTGGCAGCAGCGGGGCGAGGACGTCGCGCGGACGATCCGCGAGAAGTTCCCGCTTACCCGGCCGGTCACCGAACCGCAAACGGGTCCCGGTCCGAGCGACTCAGGTGAACCGCCAACCCCGGCGCCGCCTCCTCCAGACGTTGCTTCAACCGCCTGAGCGTCAGGCGTTCGCTGTTGGAGTGGAGCGTGCAGACGACGGTCATGCCCGCTGCGGCGGCCTTGATCGCGTCGTGGTGGCGCATCTCGCCGGTCAAATACAAATCCGCTTTCTGGGCGATTGCATCGTTGAGAAGATCGCCACAAGCTCCCGCGCAAGCGGCCGCGCGCTTGACTTTGCCCTCCAATGGCCCGGCCACGAGCACGTGCGAAAGCTCCAGCCCGGCTTTGATCCGCGCGATCAACTCGGATCGCTCGACCGGCTGGTCAAAGTCTCCAATCCGCCCGATTCCCACGCCTTCAGGCGGGGCGGCAAGCTGGTTGAGATCGAACGCGGGTTCTTCGTACGGGTGCGATTGGCGCAGACCGTCGATGACCGCGCCCAGGCGCGAGATGGCGACGACCGTCTCGAGCCGAATTTCGGGCGCCCGCTCGAGCCGACCGCTTTGCCCGATTGTGGGGTTCGATCCCTCCTCGCCGAAGAAGGTGCCCGTGCCTGCCGAGCGAAAGCTACACCAGGAGTACTGCCCGATCCGTCCGGCTCCGGCATCGAACAGCGCCCGGCTCACCTTCTCCACCGCCGATTCGGGAACGAACGTCACCAGCTTGTATTGTGTTGCCTTCGTTTCCAACAGCTTCAGCGGTGAACGCTTTGACACCCCGAGCACCTCGCAGAGCACGTCATTCGTGCCGCCGTCGGCGACATCGAGGGCGGTGTGGGGCGAGTAAATCGCCACGCCGCTGCGGATCGCGTCGAAAACGGTGCTACCGGCGGTCAGCCGCTTAACGGCTTGAAAAATCGGCGGGTGATAGGCGATGACCAAATCGCAGGCGAGCGATTTCCGCTCCTGTGCCACTTCGCATGTGTAATCGATCGCCAGCAGGGCGGCGGAAACATCCTGCTGCGGGTCTCCGGCCAGCAGACCGACGTTGTCCCACGATTCGGCATAGCGGGTCGGGGCGATCCGCTCCAAAACATCGATCACATCTTTGAGTCGCATGTGTGCCTCACGGATCAATGTTTGCGCAGCGACCCACGGATTTCGTCCGGGGACAGGTTGGCCACCTGGACGCCGCGAATCTGGCGGATCAGCCAGCGGCCGTTGCTCTGCCGCCATTCGAATTCCCATTTGCTGTCGAGCGGGCGACCCATGGACATCTCCTGATCGCTCCAGACCGTGCAGCGCACGACGACCGTTTCGTTCTGCTCAGTCGCTTCGGTGCTGGTCGCGTGGGCGCCTTTCAGCCCAATCTGATCGACATCGCCCTTCACGGCGTCATCGATCGCCTGCCGCCCGTCGATCCGCCAGGGGCTGTCGACAAAGTTGAAATCGACGTCCGGCTCCATCAGCGAGTCAAACGTGCTCCATTTGCGGTCCACCACGGATTGAATGAACTCGCGCGTCAGCTTGAGGCATTTCTCCTTGGGCGTATCCACCAGATAGCTCACGGTCGCCCATACAAGAGCCAGCAGCATGAGGGCCCAGCCGATTGTGCGGGTGCGATCGTGCTGCCGCCGATTCCCGCTGACCCAGAGAATCACGCCCGCGATCAACAGGATCGTGGGTATCCACCAGGGCACGTTGAATAACAGGTCACGCATCAACTTCCCTCAACTTTTCTCCGGCTCGGGTCCGATAACGGAGACATACGTCCTTGTAGCCAAACGCTACAGGCCTGTGCGTATGCGAGCAAGTCGCAGCCCATGATCGAGACCGCCTCCAACCCTCGCCGGTACGTGCTGAGCGACGATGCGCCGCTCCTGGCGAACCTGGCTGCGCTCTGGACAATCGACCCGAACCTCGCGGCGGCGATCGAGTGTCTTCATCCAACACCGTCGTACCCCGTGCAGATCTCCAAATCCGGATTGCCGACGGTGGCGATCCCGAAACCGGGCGCGGGGAGCGTCTGCCTGCACAGCCGCTACCAGCCCCTTGACGAAGCGAAACGTCTGATCGACGCGATAGAGCTGACCGACCGGCTCTGCTTCTACGTCTTCGGCTTTGGACTGGGTTATCACGTCGAAGCCCTCTTCGAGCGTGCGGGAAAAGACGCGATCTTCTGCGTCTTCGAACCGGACTTGCTTCTGCTTCGGACGGCGTTCGAGCAGCGTGATTATTCGAAGCTGATCGAAAGCCGCCGGATGATGTTCTTCCCGAATCTGGACAAGGGCGATCTGCTGACGCGGCTGACGCCGCAGGCGGCGCTGATTTCCGTCGGGGCGGAGAACGTGGTCCATCCCCCCAGCATGGAACTGGCGGGGGATTTTCACCGGCAGATTCAGGCGTGGCTCGAGGAGTTCGCATCGTTCAGCCGCACGAGCCTGAATACGGTGGTGCTTAACAGTCGGCGCACTGCTGAGAACGTCTCGCGGAATCTGGCGTGGTACGTCGCGGCGCCCGGCGTCGCGCACCTGCACCAGCGGCACAAAGGCGAGCCCGCTGTGATCGTTTCGGCCGGGCCTTCGCTTCGGAAAAACAAGCACCTGCTCAAGAATCTTCAGGGCCAGGCGGTGATGATCGCGGTTCAGACGACGCTTCAGCCGCTGCTGGAGATGGGCATCGAGCCGAACTTTGTCACGGCGTTGGACTATCACGACATCTGCACCCGCTTTTACGAGAAACTTCCGCCGCTGCTGAAGACTGAACTCGTAGCCGAGCCCAAGGCGACCAGCCAGATCTTCCGCATGTATCCCGGCCCCGTTTCGTTGATGGGAAATCGGTTCGCTGAGTTGATGCTGCGGGAACTGAGCATCGCAAAGCCGGAACTGCCCGGCGGGGCGACGGTGGCGCACCTGGCCTTCTATCTGGCCGAGCATCTGGGCTGCGATCCGATCATTTTCGTGGGCCAGGACCTGGGATTCAGCGACGGACTGTGCTACGCACCGGGAACCAGCTACGAAGACGTGTGGCGGCCCGAACTCGGGCCGTTCTGCACCGTCGAGATGAAACAATGGGAGCAGATCGTTCGCGAGCGGTTCATTCTCCGTCGGATCCCCGATTACGAGGGCCGACCGATGTACACGGAGGAGCGGCTCTTCACCTACCTCCAGCAATTCGAGCGGGATTTCCTGAAGTCCAAAGCCACCGTGATTGATGCGACCGAAGGCGGCGCGGCCAAGCGCGGCGCGACGCCGATGAAGCTTTTCGACGCGATTGAGCGGTTCTGCAACAAGCCGCTTTCCGCCCCCAGCCAGGAACATCCGGGCTTCAAGTGGGACCGCGTTTCCGAGTGCATCGAGTTGATCGAACGCCGCCGTGATGAAGCCCGGCGAATCGAGCGAATCAGCCGGCAGACGCTGCCTCTGCTGGATGAGATTCGTGATCACATTGAAGACCAGCCGCGCGTGAACCGGGCGATCGGCGATATCGATGGCCTTCGCGCCCAGATGAACGAACTCGGCCCGACTTACGATCTGATCACCGAATTGACGCAATCCAGTCAGCTCAAGCGGTTTGAGGAAGATCGAAAGATCTCCGCCGCAAAAATCACCGGACCGGAAAAGCAGCGGCGGCAGGTCGCGCGCGACGTCGAAAACGTCCGGGGCGTGATGGAGGCGGCCGCCGATTTCCAGAGGCTGATGGACGAGGTGATCGATCGGATCGCAATGGAGTTGCCGCGGCTCGTGAGGGGGGCAACGGCATGAAGAATCTCACCGCCATCCTGTCGATGCTGCACGAGTCGCCCGACCGCTCCAGTGCCACGCGGCTGTTTCGCGGCGAGCCGGTCCTCCGCTGGACGCTCGAACGCCTCAGCCGGTCCAAACGCATCGGAACTCTTGCGATCCTCTGCTGGGAAGACCAACTCGAAAGCGTCAGGCCCGTCGCAGAGGAAGAGCGGGCGTACGTGCTGGCAAAAGGGCCCCGGGTCGCCCTGCCTGAGATCCAAACTGTCGCCGCATCGCGACGGTGGGCCGACGGCTGGCGCGGCGGGTTGCTCGGGGCGTGCCACTTTGATCTGGGATTCTACGCGCCGTGGCATCACGAGCTGGCCGAGCGCGTTCACAGTCATGCCGTCGTGCTGGTCGATCCCGCCGCGGCATTAGTGGATCCCGCGTTGCTCGATGCATTGGCGGCACAGGCTGACGAGCACGAGGAGCTGGAGCTTTGTTTTTCACCGGCGCCGCCCGGATTGGGCAGCGTGCTGCTGAAACTCTCGCTGCTGAACAAACTCGCCGCAGCGAAGGTGCACTCCGGGCGATTGCTGCACTATCACCCGGACCAGGTGAGCCGGGAGGCATTGGCGGCCGATAGCTGCGCGCCCGTACCCTCGCGCGTGGCCCGCGCGGTGGGGCGGTTCACGATGGATTCCGATCGACAGATCCGGATTCTCTCGGCGGCGACGGAGCCATTGAATGGGCAGCTCTTGTCGAGCGGCGCGGAAGAACTGGTTAGCCGCGTGCAGGCGGCCCGCACGCCGCTGGAGCTACCGCGCGAGATTGTGCTGGAGCTGAACACGCGACGATCCACCCGGCCCATCTTCTGGCCGGGCAACACACTGGAAATCAACCGCCCGGACATGACGCCGGCTCTGGCCGGGAAGCTCATCGGTGAACTATCCTCACTGGACGACATCCGGCTGACGCTCGCCGGCTTGGGCGATCCGCTGCTCTGTCCGTATTTGATCCCAATCATCGAGACCGCCCGCCAGGCCGGCGTCAGCATCCTCGTGGAGACCGATCTTCACGACGTCGCGCCTGAGGCGATCGCACGGCTGGTGGCTTCGCCGGTCGACGTGGTGTCGGTCCATCTGCCGGCGGTTTCCCCGCAGACCTATGCGAAATTGATGGGCTGCGACGGATACACCCGAGTGGTCGAGAACATCCGCACCTTCGTCTCGATTCGCAAATCCAACGGTGGCAGCTTGCCGCTGATCGTGCCCGTGTTCACCAAGTGCCCCGAAAACGTCGGCGAGATGGAGGCCTGGTACGACCAGTGGCTGCGGGCCCTGGGCAGCGCGGTGATTCGCAGCCCCAGTGACCATGCCGGACAGATTCCCGATACCGCCGTCGCGGATATGACACCGCCGGGCAGAAAAGCATGTGCCCGGCTGTGGAACCGGCTCACGATCCTGAGCGATGGAACGGTTGTCTCGTGCGAGCTGGATGTGCTCGGCCGCCAGCCGATGGGGCGGATTGGCGCGGAAAGCTTGCGCGACACTTGGCAAAGACGGATGGAGTCCCTGCGTTCGGACCATCGCCAGGGTCAATGGAACAAACACCCGCTGTGCGGCCGGTGCCGCGAATGGCACAGGCCCTAGCGGGCCGGGCAACGTGGTGGCAGTGCTGAAGGTTAGAAACACATGAACGTTCTCGGCGTCATCCTCGCCCGCGCGGACAGCGCGGGGTTGAAGAACAAGCACCTGCTTCCGCTGCTGGGCAAGCAGGTGATCGGGTACACGTTCGAGCATGCACGGGCGGCTCGGAGCCTGAGCCGGGTTGTCGTTTCCAGCGACTGCCCCGATGTCCTACGACTCGCGGCGGGTGCGGGCTTCGAGACGATCGTGCGCCCGGCCGGGCTGGCCACCGCCGAGGCGTCCGTGCAGGACGTGATGCTGCATGCGCTCGATCAAGTCGAGAGCCGCCCGGGGTTCCGGGCCGACGCGCTGGTCGTACTGTACGGCAACGTGCCGGTCCGTCCGGCGGGTGTGATTGACCGCGCGATTGACATGCTCCGAACGACGGCATGCGACTCAGTCCGCAGCTTCTCGCCCGTGGGCAAGTGGCACCCGGCCTGGATGGCACAGCTTGCGGGCGACCGCGTGCTCCCCCTGCAAAGCGGCAGCATTCATCGCCGGCAGGACCTTGCCGAATTGTTTTTACACGACGGGGCCGTCGTGGCGGTATCGCGCGAATCGATGCTCCGTGGGAAGACGCATCCTGAAGACCCGCACGCCTTTTTCGGCGCCGACCGGCGCGGGTTTGCAACGGGAATGGGGGAAACCGTCGAAGTGGATCACCTCCGAGATCTCTACTGGGCCGAGGCGGTCCTGCGCTGTCAGGCGCAAGTCGGCCCCACATCGCTCCAACAGGACCCAATGAGGATTGCCATATGAATGAGCTCAAAATCGAGGATCGAACAATCGGGCCCAATGCGCCGCCGTGTGTGATTGCGGAACTGGGCGTGAATCATGACGGCTCCGTCCAGCGCGCTTTGGAACTGGTAACGGCGGCGGCGGGATGCGGGGCCGACGCGGTCAAGCTCCAGATTTTCCGCGCCACCATCCTCCTGCACGCCTCGGCCGGCCTGGCCGAGTACCAGAAGAACACCCGGGCCGAAAGCCCCATCGATCTGCTGCGCAAGTTCGAGCTCCCCGCGGACGATGTTCGACGCGTCGTGCAGCGCATCCGCGAGCTGAAGATGATCCCGCTGGCGACTCCATTCTCGCCGGCAGACGTAGAGATGGTGGAGCAACTTCGCATCCCGGCGATCAAGATCGCGTCGCCCGACCTGGTGAACCGGCCGCTGCTCGAGCGCGCGGCTGCGACACGCAAGCCGCTGCTGATTTCCACCGGCGGAGCGACGATCGAAGAAGTCGAAACCACCGTCGGCTGGCTGAATCAATGGAACGCCCGTTTTCTGTTGTTGCACTGCGTCAGCGCGTACCCGACCCCCAGCGATCAGGCGAACCTGTGCTGGATCAGCGAGCTGGCCCGCCGGTTCGATTGTCCGATCGGCTACTCGGACCACACGACCTCTTCGTTTAGTGGCGCGTTTGCCGTTTCGGCGGGGGCGTGCGTCATTGAGCGACATCTGACGTACGACAAGGCGGCAAAAGGTCCCGACCACGCGGCCAGCAGCGATCCGCGCGAGTTTGAACGATACGTGAAGCTGGTGCGTGAGGCTCAGATCTTACGCGGAACGGCGGGTAAGAAGGTCCTCGACATAGAGCAGGACGTCCGCAAAGTGAGCCGGCAGAGCCTTGTCGCCCGTCGCACGCTCAAGCCCGGCGACACGATTCGCCCGGAGGACCTGACGGTCCAGCGCCCCGGCACGGGTCTGCCGGCAGCCATGATCACGCAAACGGTTGGACGGCGGGTCATCAAGCCGGTGAATGCCGGTTCACTTCTCCAGTGGGACATGCTCGATGCTGCGTAGCGATGAGGCGGTTAATCTACCTTGTGGCACGGGCGTCTCGCCCGTGCGGACGGCGCTCGAATCAGAGGACCGCCAGCATGGGCGAGACGCCCATGCCACAGGCCGAGTCGTTCGCACGACGGCCCGGAACATTTGCTTCGTCACCGGAACTCGCGCCGAATTTGGGCTGATGCGACCCGTCCTGCGCGGGCTGCGGGATCATCCGAAACTTTCGCTGCAACTGATCGCCACGGGAATGCACCTGGATCCGGCCCACGGAAGCGGCGTGCAAGCCATTGAGCAGGACGGGTGGACAATTGATCGCGTGGTGCCATGGGAGGCCGGATCGGGGTGCGATCGGTCCACCACGGCCCGAAACACCGGCCTGGCCACTACCGGACTGGCCAAGGCGTTTTCAGAACTCTCTCCGGACGTCGTGCTGGTGACGGGCGATCGCGTGGAAGCATTGGCCGCTGCGACCGCCGCTCATCTGTGCGGGTGCGTTGTCGCCCACATCCACGGCGGCGACCGCGCCGCGGGGCAGGCCGATGACTGCCTCCGTCATGCGATCAGCAAGCTGTCGCACATCCACTTCCCCGCGACCCGGCAAAGCGCCCAACGCTTGTTCAAGCTTGGCGAGGACAAATGGCGGATTCACCTGGCCGGCTCACCCGGATTGGATGGGATTACCAGCGATGCGGCACCCAGCGAAGAAGTCGAAGCGGCGGTGGGGCCGCTGAAGGCACGGCGATATGCGCTGGTCGTCTTACACCCGGTTGACGCCGACCAGAAGCTCGAATCGGAACGCGCACGGATGCTGCTCGATGCGGTAAGTGAAATCCCGTTCGAGCAAATCCTCATGGTTTACCCGAATAACGACCCCGGGTGCGGCGGCATCATTCGGGTCTGGGACGAACTGGCCCGCCAGGCGCGGCCGGTCCTGCCGCCCTGGGGCAAGGACGGCCGATTCCGCCTCGAGCGCGATCTTCCCCGTCCGATTTTCCTGGGACTCATGCGCGATGCGGCCGTCCTGATCGGCAATAGTTCCAGCGGCATCATTGAGGCGGCCAGTTTCCGCACACCCGTCCTGGATGTCGGACCGAGGCAAAAGGGACGCGAGAGGGGCGACAACGTCGCCAACGTTCCCTACAGCACGTCGCGCCTTCGGTCCGAACTAGCCCGCATCTGGAACAACGGTCGCCCCAAACGGGCGACGTCCGGTAACATCTACGGCGGCGGGGGCGCGGCGAAGATAATCACCTCCATGCTTGCGAACCTCACGATTGATGACCGCTTACTCCGCAAACTCATCCGCTATTAAGTACCCGCAATCCCTTCTCGATAAATGAATAAGCCGGGGGCTTTATGCCGCCGTTGCGGGACAGTGCTGTACCTTGAGGGACCGAAAATGACCACAACCCTGGAAGTCGATCCGAAAATGAAGGTGATGGAAGTCGTCAAGAAGGTGACGACCATCGCAACCCTCCCCGAGGTGACGGCCCAGATCATCAAAACCGTCGAAGACCCCAAGAGCAGCGCTCAGCAACTGCACAAGATCGTCTCGCACGATCCGGCTCTGGTGACGCGCATTCTCAAAGTGGTGAACAGTGCTTTTTACGGCCTGCCGGGCCAGATTGGCTCTGTCGAAGGAGCCATCGTGCTGCTGGGATTGAACGGGATCAAGAACATCGCCGT
>Ga0134125_10006518_pt1 | contig 13211 bp, 8 predicted proteins | sample KB31751_FD_96464 | JGI IMG/M metagenome (GOLD analysis project Ga0134125, IMG submission 96464) | Terrestrial soil microbial communities with excess Nitrogen fertilizer from Kellogg Biological Station, Michigan, USA - KB3-175-1 | ecosystem: Environmental > Terrestrial > Soil > Unclassified ... | reverse complement strand
TGCGGTGCGATCGCCGCGATACTGGCGGGCGCACTGTGCATCGCGCGGGCCGCCGGCGCGCCTTCGACGCTGCAACTCCTCGAGAAAGCCGACAGTCTGCGGCCCGTGAGCTATCCCGAGTTCACCGTGATCCTGAAGCGGGTCGAGGGGCGATCGGCCGATCTGCCGCCTTCCGAGCGCGATTACCTGCACTACCTCGAAGGTTGGAAATCCGCCTATGACGGTAACTATCCGGCCGCCGTCAGCGAGCTCGAGGCGGTTGCGGCGCAGACGAGCGACGCCACCTTGCGGTTTCGGGCGCGGGTCACGGTCGTCAACGTCTTCGTCGTGGCAGCACACTACGAAGAAGCGTTCGTGCAGCTCGAGGTATTGCTGAAGGCGTTGCCCGGAATCTCCGACGGCGAAGCGCGCGAGCAGGCGCTGGTCGTTGCCGGCGAGCTCTACAATCCGGTCGGACAGTACGATCTCGCGCTCTATTACGGCCGCCTGCTGGCACAGGACAACTACCGGGGGCTCGGCGTCTGCAAGGGTTCGACGATCGAGCTCGAAGCCCTCTTCAAGAGCGGTAAGTTACGGGCCGGCGATCCGGCGCTGCAGGCGGCCGTCGATACCTGCACCCGGCTCGGCCTCATTGCAAATGCCACCGCGATCCGCACCTACGCCGCCAAGCTCTATATCGGGGCGAAGGAGCCCCGCCACGCGCTTGCGCTCCTGAGCGACACCTACCCGGTCGCGCTCGCGACCCGTTATCCGCGGCTGATTTCCGAGTACGAGGCGTTGCTGGCGCAGAGCTATCTTGCGATCGGAGATGCCAGGCAGGCCAGGGCGTTCGCGCAGAAGGCGGTCGCCGATTCAGTCAGGAAGCAGTTCACCGAGCCGCTGGTGACAGGCGATCGCATTCTCTACCAACTCGCCAAGGCGAAGGGAAACTTCCGCGCCGCCCTCGAATACCACGAGCGTTACGCCGCCGCCAACCTCGGCTATCTCAACGATGTCTCCGTGCGGCAGCTCGCCTACGAGAAAGTGAGGCACCATGGTCTTGCCAGGAGGATGGAGATCCAGTCGCTCAACCGCAAGAACCGCCTGCTCGAGCTCGAGCGCAGGCTCGGAGCGAAGGAGGTCGAGGCGACGCGCCTCTACGGCGTCATTCTGACGCTGATCCTGCTCTTCATCGGATTGTGGGCCGTGCGGACCAAGCGTTCGCAGCTCCATTTCATGAATCTCTCGCACCTCGATGGGCTCACCGGCATCTCGAACCGGCTGCATTTCATCGAGCGAGCGGAGTCGGCACTCGCGTACGCACGTAAGTCGGGGCATGAGGTCTGTCTCGTGCTCTTCGATCTCGATCACTTCAAGTCGACCAACGACCAATTCGGCCATGCCACCGGGGATTTCGTCCTCGAGCGCACGGCGGCGGTCTGCAGGAGCCTCCTGCGCGTCAGCGACATCTTCGGGCGTCTCGGCGGGGAGGAGTTCGGTGTGTTGCTGCCCGGCTGCCGGCTGGAGGCGGCCGGGCAGCAGGCCGAGCATCTTCGCGAGGCGATCAACGGCATCGAGGCGGAGCACCGCGGCGCCGCGGTCAGGACCTCGGCGAGCTTCGGAATCGCCTCGAGCGCCGCCTCGGGATACGACATGACACGGCTGCTGGCGCACGCCGACTCCGCGCTCTACCGAGCAAAGCGCGCGGGCCGCAATTGTGTGATGGCTTACGACTCTGCCGAGAGCGCCGAGGTGAAGGCCATCGTGCCGCCGGCTCAGGCGTGATGAATTGCCTTGATGACGAGGCAGTCCTCCAGACCTTCCAACCCGTCCTCCGAGCCGTGGCCGCTTTCCTTCACGCCGCCGAATGGCGCATCTGCATGGGCCATGGCGACGGAGTTGATACCGACCATGCCCGCTTCGAGCGCATCGCCGATCAGCATGGCGCGCTTCCCTGACTCCGTGAAGGCGTAAGCGGCGAGGCCGTAGGGCAGACGGTTAGCTTGCTCGACGGCCTCATCGAAGGTCGCGAACGGTGCGACGACCGCAACCGGACCGAAGGGCTCCTCGCTCATGATGCGTGATTGCGCCGGCACATCCGAGAGCACCGTCGGCTGATAGAAGAACCCTTCCTTGCCGAGGCGCTCGCCGCCGAGGCGCAGTGACGCGCCGCGGCTCACCGCATCGCCGATCAGGGCCTCCATGGCCTGCGGACGACGCGGATTGGCCATCGGCCCCATGTGATGGCGATCGATGGTGCCGTCACCGACTTCGACCTTGCGCGAGCGCTGAGTGAAGGCGGTGACGAAGCGCTCGTAGATGCCGTCCTGCACGTAAAAGCGTGTCGGGGAGACACAGACCTGGCCGGCGTTGCGGAACTTCGCTGTCGCGAGGAGCTCCACGGTCCGTTCGAGATCCGCATCGTCGAAAACGATGACGGGCGCGTGACCTCCGAGCTCCATCGTGGTGCGCTTCACGGTCGCTGCCGAGAGCGCGAGCAGGTGCTTGCCGACTGCCGTTGACCCGGTGAAGGAGAGCTTGCGAACGATGGGTGAGGCGAGGAGGTGCCGCGATACTTCGTCGGGGACGCCGAAGACCAGTTGGGCCACGCCGGCGGGCAGACCCGCATCGACGAGCGTGCGCACCACTTCGATCGCCGAGGCTGGAGACTCCTCGGCGGGCTTCAGGATCACCGAGCAGCCGGCCGCGATGGGCGCGGCCAGCTTGCGGCCCGGATTGATCACCGGGAAGTTCCAGGGAGCGAAAGCGGCCACCGGACCCACCGGCTCCTTGACGACGAGAGAGCGCGTACCCGTCGGCCGCACCAGCACTCTGCCATAGGCTCTACGGCACTCCTCACCGTAGAACTCGAAGAGATTCGCGACGGCAAGAGTCTCTGCGCGCGTCTCGCGCAGCGGCTTGCCTTCCTCGAGCGTCGCGACGCGGGCAATGTGATCCACACGCTCTCGCATGAGGTGCGCAGCCGTCTTGAGGACGCGCGCGCGCTCCTCAGCGGTGGAGCGCTTCCACTGCCGGAACGCCCGCTCCGTCGCCTGCAGGGCGCGGTCCAGGTCCGCGCCATCGACCAGAGGCAGCTCGCCGAGCGAGCCTCCCGTTGCGGGATTCACGACCCGATGCGTTCTGCGCTTTTCCGTGCCGAGCCATTCGCCATCGATGTACAGCTTCAGGTCTGTGTATCCGCTCATGGTGCCTCAGGGCCGCTCGTGCGGCAGGTCGAACTTGCAGGTGATGAACCTCAATTCTAGCGTGCCGTGCCCGCGTCCGGGGCGGCGGGGCCGATTGGCAGCTCGAAGGGCACTGCCGGCAGGCCTTCCCGATCGTAAACGTTGCAGATCGGGCTGTCGGCCCAGCAGTACCGCACCGTCACTGCCTGCGGCGCTGATGACGCGTCGAGAACGACATCTGTGCCTTGCTGTGTCGCGTCCGCGAATGCGCAGCGTCCTACGCGGTCGCAGAGCTGAAACCCGATCGGCCGGTTGGATTCCACAGCCTCGAGGCCGCCCCCGTGCGCATCGAATCGCACGCGAACGGTGCTCTGAGAGCGCCACGCGGCAACGGGGCTCGGACTCACGCTGATCACGCTCTGGCCGTATATGAGACCGCGCGCAAGCAATGCAAGGCGCTCACCCACGTCCTGCTTGTCCGTCGGATGGAGGAACCGCGGCGAGCCTACATCGATGGTCACCGCCAGCCCCGCACGAGGCGTGGCCGCCGCAACGCGGCGCTCGACCTCGCGTAGTCGGGCCCAGTCCGACGGCTGAGGTTGCGCCTGATAGTCTCCGAAGCCGGGGAGCTGCACGATGAGAACCGGAGTCGACTGGCCGAACTGCTGGCGCCAGTCGGCGATGAGCGCCGGCAGGAGCCTCGCGTATCGCTGCGCCTCATCCGCGTCGGACTCTCCCTGATACCAGAGTATGCCGCGAATGCGTGTCGCGCCGAGGGGGGCAATCATGCCGTTGTGGAGGACGCTGAGGCCGAACTGGTTGAGCCAGGGTACGTTGGGAATGTGGCCCGTCTGGCTGAGTGGCGCGGAGGTTTTGAACCGCCACCGGCCGGAGAAGCTCACGGTCGTCCCATCTGCAAGCCCAAGCGTCATCTGCCGGCCGGGGATGAGCGGGCCGGCACCTCCCAACACGCCGATGGCGAGGAGGTTGCGGCCCGCATGAAGAACCCCTGTTGGCAAGTGGTAGATGCGTGGCACGTCATAACCTTCGGATGCCCCAATCTCCACTCCGTTCATCCATGTGATGTCAGACTGATCGATTGCGCCGAGTGACAGCACGGCCGGCTCGCCAGCCTGGCGAGCGCTGAGGTTGAAGTCCTTGCGCAGCCATACCAGACCGTTGAAGGTCTTGAGCTCGGGCGCGCTCCATTCGCGCCATGTGCCGCCGGGCATCACGCCAGCCCAGCCCACATCGTCGTACCGGGGCGAGTACCAGGGCGGGTCGGCGGCGCTCGCCGGATCGTGCGCGCGCCACCAATCGGCCGCGATCCGATCCCAGTCGTGCCAGGCCAGCGCCGGCGATCTCGCATAGACCGGCAGCAGGTCGAGCAAGCGGTCGTAGCCGCCGAGTTGGCGCATGCGGGGCTCACTGATCCAGGCCTGGATGAACGAGCCACCCCATGCGGACTCGATGAGGCCGATCGGCACGCCCGCGGCGGGCTGCAGGGAGCGGCCGAAGAAATAGCAGACGGCGGAGAACTCGCGGACGCTCCCCGGGCTCGTCACCTCCCAGCGCGCGGCGGCGCCGAAGGAGCTGCGCGCCACGGCGCTGCGGAAGCGCTCGATGTGGAACAGGCGGATGAGGCCGTTGCCCGCATTGTTGACATCCTGGTCGTAATCCGAGGCGAGTCGGGTCGGATATTCCATGTTGGATTGCCCGGAGCAGAGAAACACATCGCCGATGAGGATATCCCTTACGGTCTGCTCGGCTCCGCCGCTGGTCGCCGTGAGAGTGTAGGGTCCGCCGGCGGGGAGGGCGGGGAACGTCGCCTTCCACGCGCCATCAGGCTGTGCGTGCGCGGTGACACGCCATGGGGCTGCCCGTGATGTCGTCCCGGAGCTCGCGTCCTTCGACAGCGTCACGATGACATCGGTCCCAGGTGTCGCCGTGCCCCACACCGGGATGGGCACCTCGCGCTGCAGGACGGCATGATCCTGGAATGTCGCGTAGAGAATGCCGGCCAGGGCCGGATGGCCGATCGCCAGTGTGAGAAGCGCGAGATACCCGTGACGCAGGATGCGAGCCATTTCCCCTCCCGACCGTTGCGAATCTGCGGCGGGCGATGGTAGCGGTAGCAGGACACCGGCGCCAAATCGCCGCGCAGATCGAGCTGAGGGAGCTCAGGTCTCGAGCTACGCCTGCGCCATGGCCGAGCGCTGGCCCGCGCCCCATCACGGGCAGGACTTCTTCACCCGGAGTTACGTATTCTAGGCGGATGAGCTCGATCGCCAAATCCAAGCGAGCCTGGCTGGGTGCCGGAATCGCGCTCGCACTCGCCAGCCTGTCGGTATCCATTGGGGCTGCGCGGCAAACGTCCTCTTCGAAGGCAACGGCCTCTGCCGAGGGAAAATCAGCCAGCGCGACGATTCAGTCCGCAGTAGCCAAGCCAAACGCTGTGCTGCCGCTCGCCGCGCCCGCCGTGCTGACGCACGTCCGCCGCACTGTCGCCTGGTATCGCGACCTGGCGGCTGTGGAGCAGATCGGCCTTCCGGGCGTAGACGCGGTCGCTCGCAGCCAGCTGCAGCGGCAGGGCCTCACGGCGGTGCGCCTCGCCCTCCAGTTCGGTAAGGCTGCCGAGGACATCCTCGGCCGCGAGGCCGAGGTACAGAGCGCGACGGCGGCGAGCCAGCACAGCGCCACCGGCGCGCCGTCTACAACGCCGACCCTCGCCGCTCAGCTCGAGCGTGCGGCGGCGGATCTCTCGGCGCGGGAAGGGGCCCTCAAATCCCAGATGGCGGCCATCGACACCGAGCTGCGCCGCGTCAGGGGCGCCAAGGCGCGCGCTGCGCTTACTGCACAACGCGGCGGCGTCGCCGCGGCCGTGCAGCTCGTGCAGGAAATCGAATCCAACGTCGACCAGCTGCGGCGCTTCCAGGAGAGCGCGATCGCAGGACAGGGCAAGCCGCCCAAGGGGCTGCGGGCGCAGCTCGCCGTGCTCGAGGAGTCGATTCCGGAGCTCGCGCCGGGCAGCGGGAGCGCGGGAGGAGGAAGCGCGCAATCCACGGCCTCCGGAGCAGCGGGCGCGGCCTCCGCGGGTCATGCGGCACCCTCGAGCTCGGCAGCCAAGGCGACTGCAGCCAACTTCCAACCGCAGTCGGCGGGCATCGTGACCCTGATCGGACAATGGTTCACCCTGCACGGCTATCGCGGACAGCTCGCAGTTGCGATCAAGGACACGGCGGCTCTCGAGAGCGAGTTGACGGATACGCGTTCCCGGGTTCTCACGACGGTACGCGCCCTCGTGGGGAGCGGCCTCGCGTCCATTGCCGCAGGGAGTACGGAGCAGCTCGCCACCCAGCGACAGTCGATCGAGACCGCCACCGGGCAGCTCAGGGAGCTATCGAGCGTACTCCTCCCGCTGAGCGAGCAGGCGCTGGTCCTGGGCAACGCGCAAACCACGCTCGAGGACTGGAATCACACGCTGGCGGCGCAGGAGTCCGCGGTGGCCAGCTATCTCGGCCTGCACAGCGGCTTCCTGCTGGCCTGGGTGGCGGCCGTCCTCATCGTCTCTGAGGTCTGGCGGCGCGGGATCCAGCGTTATCTGCCGGATGCCAGGCGCAGGCGGCCATTCGTGGTGTTGAGGCGCCTGGTCGTCACCATCGCGCTGGCCCTGGTCGTCATCTTCAGTCTCGTCTCGCAGGTCGGGTCGGTCGCCACCTATGCCGGATTCGTGACGGCGGGCATCGCAGTCGCGCTGCAGAACCCGATTCTCGCGGTCGTGGCCTACTTCTTCCTCATGGGTCGGTACGGAGTTCGCGTGGGAGATCGCGTCACGATTTCCGGTGTCACCGGACGTGTCGTCGACATCTCGCTCCTGAGGATCTATCTCATGGAGCTCTCCGGCCCTGACCTGCATTCGACCGGCCGGATGGTGGTGCTCTCGAATGCGGTGCTGTTTCAGCCGACGGCGTCGCTCTTCAAGCAAATCCCCGGAGCGGAGTACTTGTGGCACAGCGTAACGCTGACGATCATCGCCACGGCGGACGTCGAGGATGCCTACGGCAAACTCCGGGCGGCAGCCAACAAGGTGTACGACACCTACCGGGCCGACATCGAGCGCCAACACGCTGTGGCGGAGCGCTTCATCGAGTTCGACACGGCGGCGCCGGTGCCGGAGGTGCGTGTGCGCCTCACGGACAGTGGTCTCGAGTGCGAGGTCCGCTATCCGGTCCCGCACGAAAGATCGGCGCGCATCGACCAGCAGATGCTCGATACGCTGCGCAAGGCAGTCGAGCACGACGAGCAGTTGAAGCTCGTAGCCTCCGGCGGAATGGTGCTCAAATCTTCCGAGACGTGACGCGCTGGCTAACGCAGCACGGCCAGCCGCGTCAGGTTCGCCTGAACGACTGCGTCATGACAGGCGCTCTGTGCATACCAGCGGCGGGCAGCGTGAGCGAGGGTGGTGCAGATCTGCGCCGCATTGACGGCCTCCGGATCCGATAGCGCCAACGGACCCGTGTTGAAGCCGCGATGCCGCGTGCGCTGCAGGCGGTGGAGGCGCAGGCGCCGCAGCGCCAAAGCAGGTACGGACTCGTCGGCAAGCGCGGCGCGACCGGCCCGCTCGCAGACGAGCTGAATGATGCGGCTTCGCTCCTCCGCAGCCGGCGGTACAGCCTCCCCGTGTGCCACCCAATGCTCACACCACGCCTGCACGCGCTCGGTAGAGACCTCCATCTGTGCATCGCTCAATGCAACGGCGATCTGCGGCAGATCGAATGCCTCGCCCATCGCCTGCTCCCAGCGCTTTTCCTCCAGCAGCAGCTCGATGTCCGAGAGGTAACTCGCGAGCATGCGCGAATTGGAAGGGTGGGTGGAGCGTCCGGCCTCTCCCCGTGGGGGCGGCGTGATCTGCTGGTACGCGTTGCCGTCTTGCATGCGTCACCTCGTGAATTATTGAGTTACCGGAGCACTGCCGTCCGGATGGCCTTTGCTCGCGCCGCCATCTTTGCGGCGCCGCCGCGCAGCCTTCCGTTTCGCCGCGGGGGCGGAAGCTTTGAGAGCCGGCCCGCGCCCTTTGCGCTTTCCGGCTGAGCTCTCCCGTGGCGGGCTCGCACGATGCGCCTTGCGTGCCTTCTTCCATGCCTTGCGCGCCGCAGAGGCCTGCTTGCGCGCCCGCTTCGCCTCGCGCTTGGCCTCCTTGAGGCGCTTGCGAGCGCGTTTCAGCTCTTCTTTGGCAATACGCACTCGCTGCCGGGCCACTTCCGCCAGCAGTCGCGCACGCTCCAGAGGCTCGGCCGGCTCCCCCGCTGCGGGTGCTGCGGATGTCGCGCTGGGCGCAGGCGGATCTGCGCCGTCGCTGGCCGCGGACGGCGCCTTACCGGGGGATCGCTTCTCGCTGGCTGTCTTCCCCATACGCAATCGCGGTCGTGGGCGGGGGGAGGACCAGTGTCACACAACGGGCGGGTGCTTGCCACCCTCGATCTTATCCACAGAATTTGTGAGTAACCCTGTGCACACCCGCGGCTCACGGAGGTTAAGCCATTGCCGCAGCAAGGGCTTGCGTCAGGATGAGCAGGGAATGATCAGCCGAAGCGCGAATGCGAAGCAGCGATGCGTCGGCGCGTGCTTCGCGTGACACTTCAGCGCGAGCGTGCAGGCAACATCGTAGCGGTGACCCGATTGCGGCCCGCGTTCTTGCTGCGATAGAGCGCAGCGTCTGCGACCTTAAGCACCTGCTCAGCGAGCTTGCGCTCGCCGACGGGGACACGATCGAGCCCACAGAGACCGAAGCTCGCGGTGATCTCGACGCCGCGGCTATGCACTTTGAACGGCTTGTTTGCGACGCCGGCGCGGAGTTTGCGCGCGACGTCGAGCGCGTGGTCGTATGCGGTCTCCGGCAGCACGATGGCAAATTCTTCGCCGCCGATGCGCGCCACCCAATCGATGCCGCGGCGCAGTGATTCCTGCAGCCGTGCGCCGAATTGCTTCAGAATCTCTTCGCCGCCGGCGTGGCCGAGTGTGTCGTTGGCATTCTTGAAATAGTCGATGTCGCAGAGGATCAGCGACAATGACCTGCCGTAGCGGGCTGCCCGCTCCACCTCGCGCGGAAAATGTTTGCTGAAGAAGCGTCGGCTCGCGACTCTGGTCAGATCGTCGGTCGTCGAGAGCTTGCGGTTCTCAACCAGTGCGATGCGCAGGACGCCCTCGAGCTCGGCGATCCGACGCGCCGCTCCGAGCCGCGCGTGCAGCTCGAGATCTGAAACACGTCGCCCCACGCAGTCATCGGCACCGGCCACGAGCCCGGCTTCTCTCTCGCGGGGCTCATCGAGCGGTGCGACGTACACGACATAGGGCGGACGCCCGGACTGTTGCGAGCGTATCCGGCGGATCAGCTCGAGGCTGTCCGTGATCACGACGGGTCGGAATTCGGTTACGAGACTGACCAGCGCCTCGCCTTCATCGACGACGGTTTCGACGTCCAGCATGTCGGGCGCAATGCGCCTTTCGAAATCCGCACGTATCCCGGCGTCGCCAACCGCCACGAGCGCCCGTGGCGGCGGCAGCACGCGCAGCATGACTGCGATGGTCGCAGTCGTGTCTTCCTGAAGCGCCGAAGGCTGATGCGCGCGGCGCTCCAGGACTCGCTTGATAACGGTGGTCTGCCCACCTGTGCGCATTTGGGGGCCCCCCGGGGCTCCTCGCTCTGGCGAAACTGCGCGGATGTTACAGATTCCAAAGGACAAAAACTGTGGAGCCCGGCGCAACGGCGCTGTCCCGGAGCAGCACAGGGGCAATCCGCCGCGGGTCTGTCGCAACCCGCAGGCAAATTGTGACGATGCGCACGTTTCCCCTGAGGCCCACCACGTCGCTACCATAGGGGTGTCGATGTACCCTACGCGACACACCGGAACGCCTTCCCCATGGGCCCTCCCGCCATCACTCGCCGCCCCCGTCGTCCGTTCCTCACCCCGGTCTGGCTGATCCTGCTGGCGGTGCTGGCAGTGATCGGTATCGGCCTGGGACTGCATGCGTCCGCCTCGAACACGATCGTGGTCATCGTGCCGCCCGCGAGTAAGGAGCTGGGCACGATCGACGATCCGCCGCTCTCGGCTGCGGGCGAGCAACAGGCGCAGCAGCTCGCCCAGCAATTCGCCGCCGCCGATGGTCCGGACGGACTCGCCGCCCTGTACGTGGATGGCAGCCGCCGGACTCGGCAGACCGCCGCACCGCTGGCGCAATCGCTCGGCAAACGGCCCGTGGTCCTGACCAGCACCGATGCCAACGGGATCGCGGGGCAGATCATGAGCGAGCATAGCGGGGCCAACGTGCTCGTCATCTGCCCGGAGGGAACGATCGCCGACCTCATCCAGGTGCTGAGCGGCCAGCATGTGAAGCCCCCACCGAACCAGCGTGCCGTTTGGGTCGTTACGGTCCCGAGCTACGGACCGGCAAGCGTGCTGCGCATCGCTTACTGAGCGAGGCGTTCCGCGCGTCGGTTGGCCTGCCTAGCGGGCGTGCACGCTGAGCGCCGCCGCCTTGCGGACGAACGCCTCGTGCTCGCCGATACGAAAATCGGCAAGGACGGTATCTTGGATATGTCTCCCTTGGTCGATGAGAAACGTCGCGCGACGGACGCCGAACCCGAGAGGGCCCTGAACGTCGTACATCTTGATCACGAAGCGATCCTCATCCGCGAGGAGAGTGAAGGGGAGCTTGTACTTCTCGCGGAAGGCCCGATGGCTTTCCGGAGTCTGCGGGCTGACGCCCGCAACCGAGATCCGAGCGGCTTCGAGCTCCGGCTGCAGGTCCCGGATCTGGCAGGCCTCGCGGGTACAGCCTGGAGTGAAGTCGGCAGGATAGAAGTAGAGGATGAGCGGGCCGTTCCGCAGCAGGTTGCTGAGCGAGGTCGCCTGACCGTCCGCGTCCGGCAGGGTGAACTCGGGCGCTCGCGCGCCGATTGCCAGCATGGCCTCTCCAGGGTGGCTTTGACTTCGGGCAGCATGATAGCCGGCGGGGAGGGTGGTGGGGCAAGGCAGAGCGGAGCAGTCGGCGCCTGGAGCGCCCATTGTCCCATTCCGGGGCAGCCGCCACGCGGAGTCTCGGCCGCAGGGGATTGTGGGCTGCGATTGGACGGGCTGGCCCTCGGTGCTAGAATCGCGCGCCTTGCGTGGGGCGGTAGCTCAGCTGGGAGAGCGTCGCGTTCGCAATGCGAAGGTCGAGGGTTCGATCCCCTTCCGCTCCACCAATTTACCCAATAAAATCAATAACTTACGCATTGCTGATTAAACGCAACACAGTGCGTGTGGAAGATTGGCGGAACTCTGTGAGGACATTGGCTGCCTTCACGAGATTTGCTACTTCCGCTGAACTGTAGTGCGTCGTCACGCGACCCGACTCGTGTCCTAACAAGTCCTGCCGATCCTCCAAGCTCACGCCCGCGGCACGCAGACGTCGTCCGAACGTGTGCCGAAGGTCGTGCGCCCGGATGCGCTGAAATCCTTTCGCTGCTTCCTTACCGAGCTCGTCTCGATACCTGACAGAGGCTCTGCGGCGAGCTGCGATCCAGCCGCTGTTGCGCAGCGTCCCGAGCCGCGTCCGCTCCCCGCTGAAGTCCAGGTACGTGAACACGTACCTCTCGTGCTGACCCCGTTGGCCCTCCACGATCGACTGTGCCACATCGTTCAGGATCGCCAGTCGCGGCCGGCCGTTCTTCGTGACGGTTGCCGGCAACAGGAAGACGCTGCGCTTGATGGTCTGCGTATCGAGTTCCGGTACGCGCTGCTCCCACGCCCACTCCAAGCCGCACAGCTCCTGGTCCCGCAGCCCCGTGTTCACGTCGAACAGGGCCATGGTGCGCAGATGTGTGGCTAGCTCGCTGAAGAGGAGCTTCTGCTCCTCCCAGTCGAGGGGATAGGGAAGACGCTTGTTGTACTTCCTCTGGTACTCAATCATCGGCATCTCGACGAGCCACGTGAGATTCGTGCCATCGTCGCGCCACTTCCGTGCGGCCTCCTCGAGCACTCGCGCGGCTGTTCCGATGTCGCGGTCCACGCTCCCGATCGACACACCCTCGGCTTCCCGGTCCTTCCGGAACTGATCGAAAGTTCCATCGTGGATCTCATCGATGAACCTGGGACCTATATAGGGATCCAGGTTCTTCAACGACGTCGCATCCCTGCTGATGCCTCGCCGGCGGGTGTGGTCGTTCAGGTACTTGGTGGCGGCTTCTCGGAACGTCCTCTTCGGTCTGACTCCATAGACCGTCGCGGCTCGAATCTCCTCGAGCCTGCGCGTGAAATACCTCTCTGCTTCGTCATAGTCGCTCGTTCCAGTGCCCTCGCAAATGCGTCCATACCGCGCGACGCGCTTATCGATCTTCCATTCGAAGCTGCCGTCGGTACGGATTCGTTTGTAGAGGCCTGGCATTTTTCGTCTCGACATAGTCGTCCCTCCTCGCGGGTGGGACGGCCGTTGCGACGACAGTATTCCTCTGTCCATGCATCCAGTTCAAGTCGATCGAAGGCGATCGCACGCTTCCCGAGCGGAATCTCGTGCACTGACGGACGTACCAGGCGATTGAAGTTGTTCTTATTCATGCCGAGGTATGCAGCAGCGAGTGGGGGTCGCAGGAGCCGAGGCGAGATCGATGAGAGCAGTTCGGTCACAAGACCACCCTGCGACGCGTGCCGGAGAGGCTATCCCGTCGCTGCGTACCGTGCGGCATTGCGTCGGGCTTGCACGTCGGAATGCTTACTGGATCGTATGTCACAGCCATGTCCCACAAGAGACTCCGAACTCCGCTGTCGAGATCTTCTCCTCTCTCCTCGAGGACTGATTAGGGTGGTTCCGCCAGAGGAGGCAAGTCAGAAGCCCGACGCTCGAGAACCGCGGCGATTAGCTGCTCCGGGAAATCCTGCCCGTCGAGGGACCGGTATCGTTCCCACGCAGATACGCGGAACGTCAGTTGTGCGATCGCAAGCGACTGCGCTGCTTGAACCGCGAGCACCTCTGCGCTATCCACATCAGATTGACTGGCTTGGCGGGCAG
>Ga0134125_10006517_pt1 | contig 13212 bp, 14 predicted proteins | sample KB31751_FD_96464 | JGI IMG/M metagenome (GOLD analysis project Ga0134125, IMG submission 96464) | Terrestrial soil microbial communities with excess Nitrogen fertilizer from Kellogg Biological Station, Michigan, USA - KB3-175-1 | ecosystem: Environmental > Terrestrial > Soil > Unclassified ... | reverse complement strand
GACTTGTACGAGCAGTGCTCGTTCCACATCGCCGAGAAGATGCCGAGCTCGGTCAGCGTCGGCGCGCGGCCGATGAGCTTCAAGATGCGCTCGTACTCGTCGGCCTTGAGGCCGTGTTCCGCGACGATTTCGGGAGTGATGGGTGTGGAGTTCGGAAGCACTTACGCGGCCTTCGCCAGGTGATCGACGAGCCCGGCGAACAGGCCGCGGCCGTCGGTCGAGCCGAGCGCGGCTTCGACGTGATTTTCCGGATGCGGCATCATGCCAAGCACGTTGCCGCGCTCGTTCATGATGCCGGCGATGGCGTTCATGGCGCCGTTGTGATTCCAGTTCGGGTCGATCATCCCGTCCGGCGAGGAATAGCGGAAGATCACGCGCCCCTCGCCTTCCAGCCGCGCGACGGTCTCGCCGTCGGCGATGTAATTGCCCTCGCCGTGCGCCACCGGCACCTTGATCACTTGGCCTGCATTGTAGCCGCGCGTGAACGGCGTGTCGGAGCGCTCGACGCGTAGATAGACGTCGCGGCAGATGAACTTGAGCTGCGAATTGCGCATCAGCACGCCCGGCAGCAGGCCCGCCTCGCACAGGATCTGGAAGCCGTTGCAGACCCCCAGCACCAGCCCGCCGCTTTCGGCGAAGTCGCGCACCGCCTTCATGATCGGCGCGCGCGCGGCGATGGCGCCGCAGCGCAGATAGTCGCCGTAGGAAAAGCCGCCGGGCACCACGACGAGATCGGTGCCCTTCGGCAGCGCGGTCTCCGCGTGCCAGACCATGGCCGGCGCCTGACCCGAGACGAGGCGCAGCGTCCGCGCCATGTCGCGCTCGCGATTGATGCCCGGGAAGACGATGATGGCGGCGTTCATCGCAGCGCCTCCCTCACCCGACCACGTCCACGCGATAATTCTCGATCACCGTGTTGGCGAGCAGCTTGTCGGCCGCCTGCTTGAGCACCGCCTCGGCCTTGGCGCGGTCGGTGACACCCTCGATCTCGATGTCGAACACCTTGCCCTGGCGCACGCTGGCGACCCCATCGACGCCGAGGGAGCGCAGGGCGCCCTCGATCGCCTTGCCCTGGGGATCGAGAATGCCGGTTTTCAGCGTAACGGTGACGCGGGCTTTCATGGCGGGATCCCTCAAACGACGCGGGGGCCGTTAGGCCCCCGGTTAGCATCCTTGGCGGTTCGGCTCAATCGGCCGAGCCCAGTTGCTCAGGCCAAATTTCAGCCCTTCACCAGCACCGGGCCGGTGCCCTGCGGCCGCTCGCCCTCGGCCATGATGCCGAGGCGCTTGGCGACCTCGGTATAGGCCTCGAGCAGGCCGCCGAGATCGCGGCGGAAGCGGTCCCGATCGAGCTTCTCGTTCGACTTGATGTCCCACAGCCGGCACGAATCCGGGGAAATCTCGTCGGCGACGACGATGCGCATCGTGTCGTTCTCCCACAGCCGGCCGGTCTCCATCTTGAAGTCGACGAGGCGGATGCCGACGCCGAGGAAGAGGCCCGAGAGGAAATCGTTGACGCGGATGGCGAGCGCCATGATGTCGTCGATCTCCTGCGGCGAGGCCCAGCCGAAGGCGGTGATGTGCTCTTCCGACACCATCGGGTCGTTGAGCTTGTCGTTCTTGTAGTAGAACTCGATGATCGAGCGCGGCAGTTGCGTGCCCTCCTCGATGCCGAGGCGCGTCGCCAGCGAGCCGGCGGCGACGTTGCGCACGATGATCTCGAGCGGAATGATCTCGACCTCGCGGATCAACTGCTCGCGCATGTTGAGCCGGCGGATGAAGTGCGTCGGCACCCCGATGTCGTTGAGGTGCTGGAACACGTATTCCGAGATGCGATTGTTGAGGACGCCCTTGCCTTCGATGATCTCGTGCTTCTTGGCGTTGAAAGCGGTCGCGTCGTCCTTGAAATGCTGGATCAATGTTCCCGGCTCGGGACCTTCATAGAGGACCTTCGCCTTGCCTTCGTAGATACGGCGACGGCGGCTCATCGGGGTGTACCGTGGTTTGTGAAAGTCCATCGGATTTGCCGTGGCTCCTGTTAGAAACAAAATCGAGATCCGCGGCGGCGGGCCGGACGAATCGCGCGAATCTGCACGGAAGCTCCGGACACATTCGCAACCTAGCCGATCGATCCCCCCAGCACAATCGATCCAAACCGGCGTTTTCCACTCCGCAATTTCGCCGCAAATACGCAGCCGGATGTTGCCTTGACCCCTCTCCGGCGATATGCAAGGCGCGAAGGGTCGAGCGGTCTATGTGTGCACGCGGGCGCGCGAACGCAAGCGCGAGCATGCTTGGCGACACGGCCTGTTGCCGACCGGTGTTGCGCTGAATCAACCCGGGCGGCCGACGGCGCTCTATAAGAGGTGCGCCATGACGATTGATGCGACGAGATTGCGAGGGGCGGAATGACCACGACATTCGACAAGCGCGAAGAAGGCTTCGAGAAGCAGTTCGCGCATGACGAGGAGTTGCGTTTCAAGGCTTTTGCTCGCCGCAACAAGTTGCTCGGCCTCTGGGCTGCCGGCATCCTCGGCAAGACCGGCGCCGAGGCCGACGCCTACGCCAAGGAGGTCGTGCTCGCCGACTTCGAGGAGAGCGGCGATAACGACGTGGTCCGCAAGGTCGTGAAAGACCTCGCCGGCAAGGGTATCGGCGAACCCGAAATCCGCGCCCAGATGGGCACGCTGCTGGCCCAGGCCCTCGAAGCCATCAAGAAGAGCGGCTAAAATCCCGTCATTCCGGGTCGCGAGCGCATGCGAGCGAACCCGGAATCCAGAAACGTGCGCGGTGCTTGCATCTGGATTCCGGCTCCGGTGCTGCGCGCCGTCCCGGAATGACGGCGGAGAGTGTTTGTATGGGAACTGAACCGTTTTCCCTCGCCCGCCGCCTGCGCGCCGGCGAAACCGTGTTCTCGGCCTGGTGCACGGCCGCCTCCCCGCTGGTCGCCGAAACCGTCGCGCGCGCCGGCTTCGAGACCGCCATCCTCGACAGCCAGCACGGCCTCTGGGACATGGCTTCACTCATCGCCGGCATCGGCGCCGTGCATCACGCCGGCGCTGCGCCCGGCGTACGCGTGCCGCTCAACGATTATGCGACGGTGTCGCGCGCGCTCGACTGTGGCGCCGAGGCGATCATCGCGCCAATGATCAACACCGCCGCCGACGCCCGCGCCTTCGCCGCCGCGGCCAAATATCCGCCGCTCGGCGAACGCAGTTGGGGTCCCTTGCGCGCCATGCCGTTGCAGGGCCGCAGCGTCGCCACCGATTACCTGCGCGAGGCCAATGACGGCACGCTGACTTTGGCGATGATCGAAACGCGCACCGCGCTCGCCAATATCGATGCCATCGCCGCCACGCCCGGCATCGATGCGCTGTTCGTCGGCCCCTACGACCTGTCGACCGCGCTCAGCAACGGCACGGCGCAGGACATCGACGCGCCGGAGGTCGATGACGCCATCGAGGCGATCGGCGAGGCCGCGCGCAAGGCCGGCAAGATCCCGGGCATCTACTGCCGCGACCCCGAACGGGCGCTGGCAATGGCGAAACGTGGTTTCCGCTTCCTTAGCGTCGGCAGTGACCTCGGCCTGGTGCGCGACGGCGCCGTGGCCCAGGTGAAGGCGCTCAGGGGCTAGGCGCGGCTCGATGTGCCGCTCAGGCCGTCAGCGCGCGCCCGGCAGCATGCGCGCCAGCGTACGGTCGCGGAAAAGCCAGTGATGCGCCAGCGCCGCCGCGGCGTGCAGACAAGCGACCGCGAGCAGCGTGTTCGCCAGCAGTTCGTGCACCTCGGTCACCGAGCGGGCGAAAGCACGGTCGGCGGCCCAAGGCGACGGGATCTCGCCGAGGCCGAACAGCGGCACGGGCCGGCCGCGCGCGAACTGCGCGGCAATACCGACTGCCGGCACCGCAATCAGCAGCACGTAAAGCACGACATGGGCGAGCCGGCCGGCGCGGTCGAGCCAGGGCCCGAGCGGCGTCTTTTCCGGCGCCGGCGGCGCATCGACCGTGCGCCAGAGCATGCGCAGCACCATGATGGCGATGACCGTCAAGCCCGCCGTCATGTGGATGTAGAGGCCGGCGTCGCGGGCGGCGCCGCGCGGGAGGTCGTCGCCGAACGTGCCGAGCAGCCATGCGGCCACTACCAGGATCACGGTGGCCCAGTGCAGGACCTGCACAACGGCGCCGTAGCGCTGCGGCGTGTTGAACACTTGCATTGCGACTCCTTTGGCAGGCTTGCTGACAAGGAAGCCACTAGCGAAGGGCCGACGCCGCCGCCTTGATCCAGAGCAACCCTCCTAGCCGAGTGCGGCGGCGAGCCGGTCCAGCACCGCCTTGACGTCGTGCTCGACGTCGGCAGCCTCGACCGCGACCACCTTGTAGTCATGGCCGGCGAGCCAGGCGCGCTTCTCGGCGCGGCCGCGTTGCGCCTCGTCGGGCTCGCTCGCCGGCACCAGGTCTATGACGCACTTCAGCGGGAACGACACGAAGTCGGTGATGTAGGCGCCGACCGGCACCTGCCGCTTGAAACCGCGGCCGGCGAAGCGGCGGTCGTTGGTCAGGGCCTGCCACAGGATACGCTCGGCTTCGGTCGGGTTGCGCCGAAGCAGCCGCGCCAGCCCGCGCGCCGGCCCGCGCTCGCCCGCTCCGTCGCCGGCGCCGTGTTCGTTGATCAGTTCGCGCAGCCGCGTCGCCTCCTCGCTGTCGAGCACGCCGCCGCGCGCCGGGCCCTTGCGGCCGTAGACGATGGCGCTGACGACGCCGTGCAGCGTGCGGACGTCCTGCTGCGTCAGCTCCAGACGCTGGAAGATGTTGCGCAGGTTGACGCGCATCACGTTGCGCTTCTCTGCCGGACGGAAGAACTCCGCCTTCTCCAGTTCGCGCTCGAGGTCGGTGAAGAAGGCGGTGAGCTGCTCCTTGGCCGCCGGCGGCGAGCGCTCCGCGGTGGTGAAAGGCAGGCCATCACCGGCACGCTTGAACCATTCGTAGGCGACGATCACCACCGCCTGCGCCAGATTGAGCGAGGCGAAGGCCGGGTTGACCGGCAAAGTGACGATGCGGTCGGCCTGGCCGACCTCGTGATTTTCCAGGCCGTAACGCTCGCGGCCGAACACCAGCGCCACGGTCTCGCCAGCGGCGACGCGCGGCACCATCTCGCTCGCTGCTGCTTCAGCCGAGACCACCGGCTTGGCCTGGTCGTGCACCCGCGCCGTGGTCGCCAGCACGAACGTGCAGTCACCGATCGCCTGCTCCAGGCTGTCGTAAAGCTCGGCGGCGTCGAGAATGCGGTCGGCGCCCGCCGCCATCACCTTGGCGCGCTCGTTGGGCCAGCCCTGCTTCGGTTTGACCAGCCGCAGCCGCGACAGGCCGAAATTCGCCATGGCGCGGGCCGCGGCGCCGATGTTCTCGCCGAGCTGCGGCTCGACCAGCACCACCACGGGCGCCGGCGTCGCCAGCCAGCGTTTGGTCTTGTCGGTCCCAGCCCCGGGCATCCAGCGCTCCTCAAGCGGGCAAATGCCCTGAACCTGCAGCCCCTGCCGAAGCCGGCCGCTGGCGTCAAGGCGCGGCAGCCTGGCCGGCCGAAACCCGGCGGCGACCGCCCGCGCCTTGGCTTCGGCGCGCCGGGTCTTTTACCAGCGGAGCACGGATGCTATAGGGCGCGCGCCGAATTGCCGTCAGTCGGATTCCCCGTTGGCGGCGTCCCTGCCGAGAACAAGTCATTCGGGGCCCGAGGGGAAGCCATTCCGCCCGGCCCATCAATGTTCAGTTTCCGGTCGGCCCAAACAACGACGGCGACCAGAGGTGCAAGCATGCCAGATCTCGAAATCATGTGGACGAAAGTCGATGAAGCCCCGGCGCTCGCGACCTATTCCCTGCTGCCGATCGTCAAAGCCTTCGTGGGCGCGGCGGGCGTGTCCGTAACGTTGAAGGATATCTCGCTCGCCGGTCGCATCCTGGCCAGCGTCTCCGACCTGCTTCCCCCGGCGCAACGGACCAACGACGAACTCGCCGAACTCGGCGCGCTCACGCTGAAGCCGGAAGCCAACATCATGAAGCTTCCCAACATCTCCGCCTCGATCCCGCAGCTCCGAGCCGCGATCAAGGAACTGCAAGGCAAGGGCTACGCCGTTCCGAACTATCCGGACAACCCAACGACGGAAGCCGAGAAGGACATCAAGGCCCGCTACGACAAGGTGTTCGGCAGCGTCGTCAACCCGGTCTTGCGCGAGGGCAATTCCGACCGCCGCGCCGCCGGCGCCGTCAAGCAATACGCCCGCAAGAATCCGCATAAGATGGGCGCCTGGAGCAAGGACTCCAAATCGCACGTGGCCCACATGTCGAGCGGCGACTACTTCGGCTCGGAAATCGCGACCACGGTCGACAAAGCGACCAACGTTCGCATCGAGCTGGTCGAAGCCGGCGGCAAGGCCACGGTGCTGAAGGCCAAGACCGCGCTCGATGCCGGCGAGATCATCGATGCCTCCGTGATGAGCGCCAAGGCGCTGCGCGCCTTCTTTGCCGAGCAGATCGAAGCCGCCAAGAAGGAAGGCGTGCTGTTCTCGCTGCACGTCAAGGCGACGATGATGAAGATCGCCGATCCGATCATTTTCGGCCACGCCGTTTCCATCTTCTTCGCCGACGTGATCGAGAAGCACGCCGCCACGCTGAAGAAGCTTGGCGTCAATCTCAACAACGGCTTCGGCGATCTGCTCTCGAAGATCGAGACGCTACCGGACGCCGAGAAGAAAGCGATCAAGGACGACATCGCCGCCGAATACGCGAAGCGTCCGGCTCTCGCGATGGTGAACTCCGACAAGGGGATCACCGGCCTGCATGTCCCCTCTGACTTCATCATCGACGCCACGATGCCGGCGATGATCCGCGAGTCCGGCCGCATGTGGGGTCCCGACGGCAAGCTGCACGACACCATGGCGGTGATCCCGGATCGCGCTTACGCGCGGCTCTATCAGGCGGTCATCGACGACTGTAAGGCCAACGGCGCGTTCGATCCCAAGACCATGGGCTCGGTTCCGAACGTCGGTCTGATGGCGCAGAAGGCCGAGGAATACGGCTCGCACGACAAGACGTTCGAGGTTTCGGCGAGCGGCGTGGTCCGCGTCGTCGCGGACGACGGCAAGGTGCTGCTGGAGCGGCCCGTCGAGGCCGGTGACATCTTCCGCATGTGCGAGCTCAAGGACGCAGCCGTGCGGGATTGGGTGAAGCTCGGTGTGCGCCGCGCGCGCCTCACCAACACGCCGGCGGTGTTCTGGCTCGACAAGAACCGCGCGCACGACGCACAGCTCATCGCCAAGGTCGAGACGTACTTGAAGGATCAAGACACCAAGGGACTCGACATCCGCATTCTGGCCCCGGTCGACGCGATGAAATTTTCACTCGAGCGGATTCGCAAGGGCCAGGACACAATTTCCGTCACCGGCAACATTCTGCGGGATTATCTGACGGATCTTTTCCCGATCATGGAGCTCGGCACCTCATCCAAGATGCTCTCGGTCGTCCCGTTGCTGGCGGGCGGCGGCATGTTCGAGACCGGCGCCGGCGGTTCGGCACCCAAGCACGTGCAGCAGTTCCAGGAAGAAGGCTATCTGCGCTGGGATTCGCTCGGTGAATTCCTCGCCCTCGGCGCGTCGCTCGAGCATTTGGGCCAAACCTACAAGAACGCCAAGGCGCAGGTTCTCGCCGAGACGCTCGACACGGCCATCGGCAAGTTCCTCGAGTTCAACCGCAATCCTGCGCGCAAGGTCGGCGAAATCGACAATCGCGGCAGCCATTTCTACCTCGCCATGTACTGGGCTCAGGCGCTGGCGGCGCAGACCAAGGACAAGGAATTGCAGGCCCGCTTCAAGCCGCTGGCCGAAACGCTCGCCAAGAACGAAGCCAAGATCAATGGCGAGTTGATCGGCGCACAAGGCAAGCCCGTCGACGTCGGCGGTTACTACCTGCCCGACGACGCCAAGGCATCGGCCGCGATGCGGCCGAGCGCCACGCTGAACGCCGCGCTCGCCGCGCTCTGAGGCGGCGGCCGCCTCCCCGATCGTGACCCGCCCGACGGCGACCTCCTCGGGCGGGTCACTTCATTTGCGGTCCAACAACCGGCCACCGTTCGTCCCCGCGACAGCGGGGACCCGGCTTTGAGTCAGTGCCGGAGTCCCGCTTTCGCCGGAATGAACGGGGAATATCCATGTCCTTTGATCACAACTGAACGCGCACTGGCGCGACTTTCACGACAAGCAGCGCGATGCTATAGAGCCGGCGCGGCTACGGCGGCGGCGTTTTCGGTGAGCGTCTGCCTCATTTTTCGCCAGTCGGCGACCGTTGCCCACGCACGCTCTCAATAGGTGGCTCCGGAAAATGGCGAAGATCAAGGTGAAGAATCCCGTCGTCGAAATGGACGGGGACGAAATGACCCGCATCATCTGGCAGCTCATCAAGGACAAGCTGGTCCATCCCTATCTCGACATCGATCTCTTGTATTACGACCTCAGCGTCCAGAAGCGCGACGAGACCGACGATCAGATCACCGTCGACGCCGCCAACAAGACCAAGGAGGTCGGCGTTGCCGTCAAGTGCGCCACCATCACGCCGGACGAAGGCCGGGTGAAAGAGTTCAACCTCAAGAAGATGTGGCGCTCGCCGAACGGCACCATTCGCAACATTCTCGGCGGTACCATCTTCCGCGAGCCGATCATCTGCAAGAACGTTCCGCGCCTGGTACCCGGCTGGACCAAGCCGATCATCATCGGGCGCCACGCCTACGGCGACCAATATCGCGCCACGGATTTCAAGTTCCCAAGCGCCGGCATCATCAGCATCCGGTTCACCGGCGACGACGGCAAGATGATCGAGCACGAGGTGTTCAAGGCGCCGGAGAGCGGCGTCGCGATGGCAATGTACAACCTCGATTCCTCGATCCGGGATTTCGCCCGCGCCTCGCTGAACTACGGCCTTGCCCGCGTCTATCCGGTCTATCTCTCCACCAAGAACACGATCCTGAAGCAGTATGACGGCCGCTTCATGGAGCTGTTTCAGGAGATCTTCGACAAGGAGTTCAAGGACAAGTTCGCCGCCAAGAAGATCACATACGAGCACCGCCTCATCGACGACATGGTTGCCTCGGCGCTGAAATGGTCGGGCGGCTATGTCTGGGCGTGCAAGAACTACGACGGCGACGTGCAGTCCGACACGGTGGCGCAGGGCTTCGGCTCGCTCGGCCTGATGACCTCGGTGCTGATGACGCCGGACGGCAAGACGGTGGAAGCGGAAGCCGCACACGGCACCGTGACGCGCCACTACCGCGAGCACCAGAAAGGCAAGGAGACGTCGACCAACTCGATCGCCTCGATCTTCGCCTGGAGCCGCGGGCTCGCGCATCGCGCCAAGCTCGACGGCAACGCGGATCTCGCCAGGTTCGCAACGACGCTCGAAAAGGTCTGCGTCGACACGGTCGAATCCGGCTTTATGACCAAGGACCTCGCCCTTCTCGTCGGCCCCGACCAGAAATGGCTGTCGACCACCGGCTTTCTCGACAAGATCGCCGAGAACCTGAACAAGGCGATGGCTGCTTAGAAACGCGGATGCCCGGCGCAAGGCCGGGCATGACGGCGGCAGTGTATCGCTCGTTGAGCCTTGATGCGCTTCCCCGTCAGGCAGTCGGCGTGCGCTACTGGATCTCCTCGGTCACGATGTCGCCCTTCGGCGTCACTTGACGGCCGACCCGTTTTTCCACCACGTCCTTGATGCGCGCGGCGACGCGCGGGTCGCGCTGCATCAGCGCATGCAGGTCCTGCGCGTCCAGCACGAGCAGACTGGTCCGCGACAGCGCGGTGACGGTCGCCGAGCGCCGCGCCCGCCGCAGCACCGCGACCTCGCCGAAGAACTGACCAACGCCAAGGCGCAGCCGCTCGTGCCGCACAGCGATCTCGACCTCGCCGGAGGCGATGAAATACATCGAATGCGCCGGGTCGCCGGCGCGCACGATCACCTGCCCCGCCTCCGCCACCTGCGCCCGCAATAACTGCATGATGTCGGAGATCTCGGCCGCGTCGAGCTCGGCGAACAGCGGCACGCGCGCGATCATCCCCCAGGTGACGATGAAGTCGCGGCGGTGGATCTGCTCGGCGAAGGCGGTGGCGATGATGCCGACCGGCAAGGCGATCATGATGAGGCCGAGGAAGATCGTCACGGTGGCGATCAGCTTGCCGAGCGCCGTCACGGGCACGACATCACCATAGCCGATGGTGCCGAGGGTGACGATCGCCCACCACAGCGCGTCGGGGATGGTGCCGAGCTTGTCGGGCTGCACCCTGCCCTCGGCGAGATGCATCAAGGCGGCCGCGACCAGCGCCGTGCCCAGGGTGATGACCACGCAGCCGAACAGCGCGCGCCGCTCGCGGTAGAGTACGTCGAGCAGCGAGCGCATGGCCGGCGAATAGCGCGCGATTTTGAAGAAGCGCAGGATGCGCAGGGCCTGCAACACGCGCAGATCGTTCGGCAGCAGCGGCGCGAACCAGAACGGCAGCACGGCGACGAGATCGACGAGGCCGGCCGGGCTCAGGAGGTATTTCAAGCGCGCCCGGAGGGGCGACATATGACGGTGCGGGCCGTATTCGACCGCGCACCAGATGCGCAGCAGATATTCGGCCGTGAACACCACCAGCGAGATGTCTTCGGTGGCGTCGAACAGCGGCCCATAGCCCGCCTTCAGGTTCGGGACGGATTCGAGCGCCACCGCGACGAGATTGGCGAGGATCAGCGTCACCAGCAGACGGTCGACCACGACAGCCGTGCGGTCGCCGACCGGGCCCTGATCGAGCACCTGGTAGACGCGCCGACGCCAGTTCCTGATCTTGTCGTGTGCCATGCTGCGTGCGGCGCGGATTCGCCCCCGCGGCGATCCTAGCATCGGCGCGGGGCTCAGGTCGCCTGCGTCCCTACCCAGGCGCTCCCGCCCCTGCACAAGCCGCCGGCGAACGGAACGCCCGCCTCGGCGTTTCCGGGATGACATCAGCCCGGGAGTGGCGCGGGCATGCGTGGCCGTCCGGAATACCGCCGTCCGGTCAAGAAATTGCCAGAGCTCGGGTCATGATGCGGGCCTGCGCTGCGCATCGGCCGGGGCCGACGAAGGTCGAACGAGTCATGTCGGATATCGCCCTGCCCTTCTTCGTCGTCACCGGCGGCCCCGGCTCCGGCAAGACGACCTTGATCGAGGCGCTGGCGCGCGCCGGCTTCACCGTCGCGCCGGAAGCGGGCCGCGGCGTCATCCGCGAACAGCAAGCCCATGGCGGCCGCGCCTTGCCGTCGGTCGATCCGCTCGCCTTCGCCGCGGCGATGCTGGCGCGCGATCTGGCGTCCTACGACGCCCATCGTGACGCGGCCGGGCCGGTGTTCTTCGACCGCGGCATCCCCGACGTTGTCGGCTATCTCCGGCTCGAAGGCGTCGCCGTGCCGGCGGACATGCTGCGCGCGGCGCGGGCCAAGCGCTACCGGCGCCCGGTCTTCGTCTGCCCGCCGTGGCCGGACATCTACGTCACCGACGGCGAGCGCAAGCAGACGCCCGAACTCGCCGAGCGCACCTGCCGAACCATGATCGAGACCTATGACGGCTTCGGCTACGACCTCGTCGAGGTGCCGCGCGCGCCGGTGGTCGCGCGGTTGAGCTTCGTGCTGGAACGGATCGAGGCTGCGTAAGCGCCGGCGATGCGCGTTTACGAATGCAGTTTTGCCGTCAGGATCTTGAGACCGGCATAGCCGAAGGCGGCGGCGAACGCGCCGTCGAACCAGCGGCGCAGCTTGAGATAGCCGCTGACGACGACCGGCTTCGAGAACAACAGCGCGTAACCGTGCAGGACCACGGCGCTCTGGATGCCGACGGCGGCCACGATCAAGGCAAGATCGCTCAAAGTCGCGTCGGCCGGCACGCCGAACGAATACAGCGAGCCGAAAAAGAGAATCGCCTTCGGATTGGTGAGATGGAGCGCGAGGCCGCGCGCATAAGCACGCCTCGCCGACGCGGCCGCCAGTCCCTGCGGCACGACGTCGGCGGGCTTGAGCGCCGAACGCGCCGACTTGAACGCCAGGAACAGCAAATAGGCCGCGCCGCAATAGCGGACGACCTCGATCAGCCACGCATTGGCGAACATCACCGCGCTCAGGCCGGCCGCGGCGCCGATCGACCAGGTGAGCGAACCCGTGGTCACGCCCGAGGCGAAGACAAGCCCGGTGCGGCGGCCCGCGCGCATCGAGGTGCCGGCGATCGCCATCACCGCCGGTCCGGGGCTGGCGACGGCGATGAAGGCCGCGAGCAGGATCAGCGTGAGATGGACGTGGCCGACCACGGCTCAGCCCACCCGCGCGGCGTCGGCCGCACGCGGCTCGGTGACGACCCAGAAGCCGCCCGGGCTGCGCTGCAAATGCACGATCTCGAAGCGCTCGCACAATTTCGGCAGCCACCACGAGGTCGGCCGCTGGATGATGTGGGCGTTGCGCCCGTCCGCAAGCACCTTGGCAGCCGGCCCGGTGTGCACCGAGAAGAAGCCGAACTTGCGCGTGATCGACTGAAGGTCGTCGAGGACCGTGTCGAGATAGTCCGGCTCGATGTGCTCGAGCACGTCGATGCAGCAGACCAGCTCGGCCGGCTTCGGCGGCCCGTATTCGGGGAATACCGGATCGTAGGGGAAATACTCGTAGTCCTTGAAGCCGCGCTCCTGCAGCGCCTTATGCAGATTGCACTTGCCGGCGCCGTAATCGGACAGCGAGCGCACGCCGGTCTGCTGCATCAGGCCGAGAACCACCGGCGCGAAGCCGAGGGAGGCCACTCCGTAGTTCGGATTCTTGTGCAGCTCCTGCTGCATCGCCAGGTAGCCGTCCGAGATGGTCGAAGGCTTCACCATCGCCGTGCTCAGCCCGCCAGCGCCGCTTCGACGGCCTTGAGCGCCGCCTCGGCCTTGGCGCCGTCCGGGCCGCCGGCCTGCGCCATGTCGGGCTTGCCGCCGCCGCCCTTGCCGCCGAGAACTTCGGAGGCCTTGCGCACCAGATCGACGGCCGAGAACCGCGCGGTGAGATCGGCGGTCACGCCGACGACGATGCTCGCCTTGCCGTCGTCGCTGGTGGCGACCAGCGCGACGACGCCGGAACCGAGCTGCTTCTTGCCTTCGTCGGCGAGGCTCTTGAGGTCCTTGATGTCGATGCCGGACACCGT
>Ga0134125_10006516_pt1 | contig 13213 bp, 10 predicted proteins | sample KB31751_FD_96464 | JGI IMG/M metagenome (GOLD analysis project Ga0134125, IMG submission 96464) | Terrestrial soil microbial communities with excess Nitrogen fertilizer from Kellogg Biological Station, Michigan, USA - KB3-175-1 | ecosystem: Environmental > Terrestrial > Soil > Unclassified ... | reverse complement strand
TCGGCATGGAATCGGCCACGCCAGAGCGCATCCGAGAGAACAACCTCGTCGTGGCTGCCGTAGGCACGATCATTGGCATTGGGTTTGAAAACCCGCCCGAATTGTGGCTTCACACCAAGAAGATGAAAATAGTTCGACGAAACAGTTCCGGCGCTTATAACTTGGGGCTGCGCGTTCGCGGAATTCAAGTTCAGGCTTGTGACGGCGAATGTAGCTATCTCACTGAAAGAATGGCTGTTCCGCTTGACGTATTGAAGGTCGTTGTAGTGTACCGAGTAGCCTTGACCGTGCAGCAGCGTCGCATCAATGAATCCCAGCGAGCGAACGTCAGAGACCTGCGGCCACGGATCGAACAGCACCGCATTCGTCCAGGTCGCGACTGTAGTGAGCGCGGCGATACCCAACGCCAGCGTGAGCACTGCCGTCGCGGTGAAGCCAGGGGTTTTACCTAGCTGGCGCAGAGCGTATCGGACATCGCGCAACAAATTTTCTATGAGCGGCAATCCTTCTTCGGCGCGGTATTGCTCCCGGAGCGCTTCTGTGGACCCGAATTTAATCCGGGCTTGCCTGTAAGCATCGTCAGGCGGCATTCCGGCGTGGATGTTGTCCTCTGCCTGCATGGCCAGATGCGTTTCCATCTCGTCCCGGAGCCGATCATCTCCGCGGCGGCCCGTCGCGAATTCACGGAGACGTGCAAAGAACCGCTTTAAAGCCCTCATTGGAGATCCTCCGCTTTCACAGCAAAGAAGCGCGCAATGATGGCAGCGGTTTGCTCCCATCCTAGTGTTTCGGCTTGCAATTGTTTATGCCCGGCTCGGGTCAACTTGTAGAACCGTGCCTTGCGATTGTTTTCGGAGGCGCCCCATTCAGATGCGATAGAACCCTCCTGTTCAAGTCTCAGGAGAACGGGATATAGAGTCCCTTGATTTACGGTGAGAAGATCTCCGCTAATCTGCTCGATACGGCGGGCGATGCCGTAGCCGTGCAATGGCCCAAGCACCTCCAGGGTCTTCAGGACCATTAACGCTAAGGTGCCTTGTTGCACATCCGTTTTCGGTTTTAGATGGCTCATTGGGTTCCCAACAGGAAGTATGCCACACTCCCAGTTGGAAACCAACAGGGATGTTTGGCCTCATCTCTGCTGGAAAATGGTTAGGTGAGTCCCGCGACCGTCGATATCGCCGTGACAGCAAATGCGCCTCCCCGTTGGCGGGCCGATCTGGCCCTGGCATTTGTGGCGTTGGTTTGGGGCTGCACATTTGTTGTCGTCAAATCGGCGCTGAGCGAAATTTCAACCGTCTACTTTCTCGCGCTGCGTTTTGCCATCGCGAGTTTTTGCATGGCAGCGCTATTTATTCCCAGCTTCCGCCGGGAGGGAACCCGGGCGGTGTTGCGCGGATTGCGGGGCGGGGCGCTGGCGGGTATCTGCCTCTGGTCCGGCTATATGCTTCAGACTTACGGACTGAAATATACGAGTGCCGGCAAGTCGGGGTTCATTACGGGCTTGTATATCGTTCTCGTCCCGATTCTGGGAGCCATGATCTACCGGCGAATACCTCAGTTATCGGAGATTATTGGAATTCTTGCCGCTACAGCCGGTCTGGTTCTACTTACTATTCCCAATCTTGAACTCCGCGTTAATACTGGGGACCTGCTTACGCTGGCTTGCGCCGTGGCCTTTGCCTTTCACCTGCTTGTGCTCGGCTACTACTCCCAGCGGGAGCAGTTTGAGTCCGTTGCTCTGGGGCAAATCCTATGCGCTGCTATCCTCTCGGGCCTGGCGCTCTGGGGAGAGCCGCCACGCGCCGTCTGGTCGGCGAACGTTATTTTTGCGTTAGTGTTAACCAGCGTATTTGCGACCGCCCTCGCGTTTGCGCTCCAGACCTGGGCGCAAAAATATACCAGCGCAACGCGAACGGCCTTGATCTTTGCGCTGGAGCCGGTGTTTGCACTGGTTACGGCCATCGGGGTCGGTGGGGAATCGATCACCATACCCGGTTTAATCGGGGCGGCCCTCATCTTGGGAGGCATTTTGCTCGTGGAATTGAAACCGTTCGTCCGCGCGTGACATCACAAAGGCAGTTTCGTCAATGCTCCGTAATTGTGCCTGAATAACTCCCTATACTTATAGTATTCGCCCGTCCCGAAAGGCAGTCTCGCTAATGTCATCGCTTCTCGCGAAAGTAAAGCAGCAGAAGTTGTTAAGTTTTGCTCTCCTGCTGGTCACCCTCATACTCGGTATCGTTATCGGCACGCTCATCAACACCGGCGTCCGGGCCGACCGGGATGGCGCGCCCGTTGCCCCGGATGCATCGCCGATTACTGTGCCGCAAGCGTTGACGGTCGGTAACGAATTCACCAAGCTCGCGAAACGGCTGGAGCCTTCCGTTGTCTACATCCATTCCGACTATCTCGTAAAGCCCGACAAGCACGGAAAAATAGAGCCGAGCGATGATGACGATTCTGGTGCGGAACCGGCCCCGAAAGATCCACAGGATATGCTGCGGCGGTTCTTTGGCAAGCCCGATGCAAAGCCCTTCCGCCAGGAAGGCAGCGGGACGGGGTTTATCGTCGATAAGAACGGCTACATTATTACGAATGATCACGTGGTCGATAAAGCCGATCGAATCAAAGTCCGTCTCATTAACGACGACACGGAATACCGTGCGCGCGTTGTGGGTGTCGACTCGGAGAGTGACCTGGCCATCATCAAAGTGGATGCCAGGCGGCAGCTTCCGCCCGTCCAGTTTGCAAATTCCGATGGTGTTCAGGTTGGCGATTGGGCAGTAGCGATTGGCGCGCCCTTCGGGCTGGAAGCTACGGTAACCGCGGGCATCGTAAGCGCTACCGGGCGCGATCTGCCAAACCTTAGCGTGCAGCAGCAATTCCAGCATTTTATTCAGACCGATGCGGCAATCAATCCGGGGAATAGCGGCGGGCCGCTGCTGAACATCCGCGGTGAAGTGATCGGCGTGAATACGATGATTGCGACGCGCAGCGGCGCCTATGAAGGAATTGGTTTTGCGCTGCCCTCGAATACGGCGGTGCGTGTTTATGACGATGTCATCCGGTATGGACGTGTTGTGCGCGGATCGATCGGCATTACGTGGCGCCCGGGCATCGACACTCGGGATACGCTGTTGGCTTTCGGGCTCGACCATGGGGTGATTGTTGAGTCGGCACCTGCCAAAAAACCGGCCGGCAAGGCGGGTATCAAGGAAGGCGATGTGGTGCTGGCCCTCAATGACCGGCCCGTTAAAGACGGCAACGATTTGGTAGGACGGGTAGCCGATATGCCCATTGGTTCTATTGCCTTGCTGACTGTCGATCGCAACGGCAAGCATCTCGATTTCAAGGTTCCAGTAGCCGAGCGATCGGTCATCTGGGAAGACCAGCTTGGCGCGCAAAAAGCCGTTCCGGAATCTGCCCCGAAAACCGCGACTCAGGCGAAGTTCGGCATGGCAATTGGGCGGCTCACCGATACCGAGCGCGCGAAGCTTGAAATCGACTCGAATATAGGGGTAAAAGTGGTCAACGTCGACCCAGGCTCGTTTGCCGAAGACATCGGGCTCCGCGATGGCGACGTGATTCTTTCGATCAACCGTCATCAAATAACAACGCCCCAGGATGTTTTAAAAATTCAGCAAACGCTGAAGCCGGGGCAGGCCGTCGCCTTCCGTGTCGCGCAAGCGGTAGGAGCCGGTAGCCAGCGGCGGGTCGCCCACTATTACGTTGCCGGAAAATTGCCAACGGAAGAGCCCTAAACTTCGTCAATTGATACAGTTATGTGTCAGTTGATAGACTTGTCGATGGCGGGCGCATGAGGATTTGTATTGCTGCGCTTTTTTTGACATCGAGCGTTCTGTTCGCCTACACGGCGGCTTCGTCGAAAGCTCACGCCAAGAAAACGGTCTCTTCCAAAAAGAGCACGGCGAAGCACGCCTCTAGCCGTAGGAGGCGTAGCGTCAGGCGCCGCGCTCCTCGACCCTCGTATCAAACCCATCCGACGGATGAGCGCTATAAGGAGATTCAACAGGCCCTGGCCGATAAAGGCTATTACAAAGGAGACGTCGATGGGAATTGGGGTGACGAGTCAGTGGATGCGCTGAAGAAATTCCAAACCGATCATCAACTAGATAACCAGGGTAAAATCACGTCGCTTTCGCTGCTTCAACTCGGGCTGGGCCCGAAGCACGACGGGCGCTCGGTCAAAAACGAAAATCCCGCGCTTCCGCCGCCACCGCCGCCCGTCACCGAAGAGCAGCCTGACGAGCAGCAGTCCGCACAGTAGCGCACGGCTCAGAAAAGCGGCCGCGACCCCGGGGGACTGAAAAAATTGGCAATGTAGCGTATCTAATTTTCTAAACCGTTGATTACTAAAAGGAGCCCGGAGCGTGAGCGACGGGTCAGCCGATTTTTCTCAGCCCGCGATGGGGCGGTTTCCACAAGCATTCAGGCGCCCTGAACAGTGCCTGTAACACAATCAAATTATGATCATTGGCGTTCCCACCGAGGTTAAGGACCATGAGTCTCGCGTCGGCTGTGTTCCCAGCATGGTTAAGACGCTCACCGAACACGGCCATGAAGTTCTTGTTCAATCTGGCGCCGGCGCCGGCAGTTCCATTGCCGATGGTGAATACCGGGAGGCGGGCGCGACGATTGTCGCTACGGCCGAGGCCATTTGGACCGCCGCCGATCTGATCGCGAAAGTAAAGGAGCCGCAGCCTTCGGAAATCGCGTTTTTCCGTCCGGACTTGATGCTCTTCACTTATCTGCATCTGGCTCCGCTTCCTGAATTGACCGACGAGTTGGTCAAAGCGAGAGTCGCATCGATTGCTTACGAAACCATTCGCGAAGCTGACGGCTCGCTGCCATTGTTGACGCCGATGAGCGAAGTTGCCGGACGCATGGCAGTCCAAGTGGGCGCACAATATCTGGAAAAGCCAAATGGAGGGCGGGGCATTCTGCTAGGCGGCGTGCCTGGGGTCGCGCCCGCTAATGTTTTGGTTGTGGGCGGCGGCGTCGTGGGACACAACGCTATTAAAATGGCATGTGGTCTGGGCGCTAACGTAACAGTGATCGACCGCAATATCAACCGGCTTCGGGAATTGGACGATATTTATTCGGGCGCCATTCTTACTCTGGCATCAAATACGTACACGCTGCGCGAATCCGTTCGTACCGCCGATCTCGTTATTGGTGCGGTTCTCATCCCTGGCGCGTCGGCGCCCAAATTGATTCGCCGCGACATGATCGCGACTATGCGCGAAGGGGCCGTTGTTGTCGATGTGGCCATCGATCAGGGTGGCTGCTTTGAAACCTCGCACCCCACGACGCATACCGATCCTGTGTATTACGTCGACAACGTTCTGCACTATTGTGTTTCGAATATGCCGGCGGCTGTTCCGCATACATCGACTTTCGCGTTAACAAACGCAACCGCGCCGTATCTATTCGCGATTGCAAACAAGGGATTGAAACAGGCGTGCCTGGAAAGTCCTGCTATTCGAGAAGGCGTAAACACGTACCAGGGCCAGCTCACTCACTCGGGTGTTGCGCAATCGCAAGGCAAACCCTGCCGTGAACTTTCGACGATACTCTAGGGGCTCAGATGACGGAATGGGATGCCGCAAACTACGCCCGAATATCGGGATTGCAGAAAGCAATGGCGGAGGAAGTGTTGGGACTTCTCGATTTGAGCTGGCCGGCGAACGTGCTCGACGTCGGCTGCGGCAATGGCAAAGTCACTGCCGAAATTGCTGCTCGTCTTCCGCAGGGCAGCATCGTGGGAATAGATGCGTCGTGCAATATGATCGATTCCGCATCAAGCCAGTTTGGTCTACCTGCATATCGGAATCTTAGTTTTCTGGTGGCTGACGCGAGGTGCCTGCCATTCAAGGCGACGTTCGATCTGATTGTTTCATTTAATGCGCTGCATTGGATACACCGGCAGGAAGAAGCGCTCCGTGCTCTACGATCGGTGGTGACGCCCGAGGGCGAAGCACAAATCAGACTTGTTCCGCTGGGCGAGCGTAAAAGTCTGGAAACAGTGCTTGAGGAAACGCGGTGTTCCTCTGACTGGAGCGGATATTTTCGTGATTTTCAAGATCCTTATCTGCGCCTCACCCAGGATCAATACGCGGCGCTTGCGGCCAAAAGCGGGTTCCGCGTGATCCGTATTCACACAGCGGCAAAAGCCTGGGATTTTCAGTCTCGCGAGGCATTTTTTGCGTTCGGCACGGTAACGTTTGTCGCGTGGACACGCTTTCTACCCGATTCGCGTAAATCCGCTTTCATCAACGACGTTCTGGATCGTTATCAACTTGTCGCCGCCGATAAACCTGGCGAGGAAAACACGTTTAAGTTTTATCAGATGGATGTGACGCTCGCGCCGGCTAAACGGGCGTAGATTGCGGCTGCTCGCTGTTGGTCGTTACTTGGCGAAACCTCGGTAATATCGCGATTGAGATTGCACCGAAAACGGCCAGCATGAAGACGTAGGCCATCGGTGTGCCGTAAGCTCCGTAGTGCTCGCGCAGAATCGAAACGAGCTGCGGAAACCATGTTTGACCGATCGTATTCGCCGGCAGGATAATCGCCATTGCGCGAGCTAGCGAGTTCACACCGAACTGCTCGGCCGCCATCAATGGAATCAGCATGTAGTCGGCTCCCATCGCATATCCGAAAACGATTGCGAATACCATCGGTCCCTGTACCGGGGTCACCATCAGCAGCAGCGGAATGGCCGCGCTCACGATGAAGTAAGTCGCCGTCATCACCCACTTCTTCGGAAAGACATCGGCGAAGTATCCGATGGTCAATCGGCCGACGATGCTCGAAATAAGAATCCAAAACTGAGCGGTGCTCCAAACCTGATTCAATGCACTCTGTTGTGTGAAGCCGGAATCGCGAAATACAAACTTCATGTGAAAGTTGATGGCGCCAATCGAGCCTATAGACGCGACGCTGCCGATGAGCAGCAGCCAGAACGGCCAGCTCTTCATCAGATTGCGGAACGGAAGCTGCTCCCGTTTCAAATCCGCCGGAGCTTCCAGGAGCCCATCGGGAAACAGCCCGATCTCTGACGGCTTGTCGCGTATTACGAAGATCGCGAGCGGCCAGGTGAGGAACATGAGAAGGCCCAGCACAATCAGCGCGGTGTGAAAACCGTACGTCTCGGTTAAAGGCCGCACGAACTTCGCTCCCAACGCGCCCATCATTCCCACGCCGACATATACAATGCCCATCGCCATTCCGCGCTTCTTCTGGAACCAGTAGGAAACCAGGATCTGGTGCGGAATAGGCCCTGAGAACAGATAGCCCACTGTATATAGGAACCACAGCCCGTAGTAAACGTAAATGTTCCCGAGCATCAGCCCCATACCGCAAAGGGAAAGTGCCGTCAGAGCTGTACCTATCAAAATGAGCTTGCGCGGGCTGTATCGCGGAATCAGTACCGGCCCGACCCAGATGGTCAGCAGCGCGGCTAGCGGGAAGCCGAACGTGATCTGGTCGAGCCGCCAATGGAAGGTCTTCTGGAAATAGTCGTAGAAGAACGGGATGTTGTAATACGGGATCCCAACGGCGATGCCGAAGGTGAAAATGCTGGCCAGGATAATGAACCAGCCGAAAAAAATTCTTCTACGTGGGGCGGAAGCCATGTTCTCTTTTTTTACACCATCGGCAGAAATTTCTCCGATTGATGAAACAATCGGGCTCTGCGTGCGTAGCTATTTGTGGTTTGCTTCAAGGACTGAAGCATTATATATGTCGGCTTCAAATGTGATACATGCGCCCCGGACAGCCGGCCGTCCTCTATGGCTGCTGGCTGGATTCTGGCTTTGCGTCGTTATCGCGATTGCCGTGGTGGTTCGGAGATTGGTGGCGCTCGCGCATCCGACGGCAGGGGGTCCGCCCCAGATGGCCCGGCTGGACGCCACGTTCGCGTCACACACGATGTTAACGCTAGCTCATATTATTCCAGCGGCGATTTTTGTGATCCTCGCCGTTGTTGTCCTGGTTCGCCGCTCCGGCGGAGGGCGCTTATACCGGCCTTTCTTCGTTTTCGGCGCCATCACCGGAATCACGGCTTACGCCATGAGCGCCTACGCCATCGGCGGCTGGATCGAGCGGAGCGCCGTCATCGCGTTTGATAGCTGGTTCCTGTTCTCACTAGGCCGCGCCTACTGGTTTTACCTTCGCGAGGATCACATGCGGCAACGAACATGGGCGACGCGCGCCGTCGGGATTTTGCTCGGCATCGCAACCACCCGGCCGGTAATGGGCGTGTTCTTCGCCACAAGCCCGCTGACGCACATGACGCCCAGCCAGTTTTTCGGAATCGCCTTCTGGATCGGCTTTTCGATCAACGCCGTCATCGTCGAGCTTTGGGTGCAATCGAAGCGGAGAGCGCGGATGTACGGCGTTAGGCAGTCGCCGTAGCCGAGCGCGTAAAGCGCATTCGGATGCGTGCTTCGTTAAGTTTTCAAGGGCCTGCTTCCACTGACTGCCGCGCCAGCAACTCTCGAATTGCCTGCAGCACGACATCCGGTTCGTCGAGTTGAATCCAATGGCCGCTCTTGTTTGCGATTCGATGTTCTACGCCGGCGGGAAAGTCCGCCGATGTCACCGGCACAGTAATCGCGATAATCGGAACATTTGTCGGCCAGCCCGCGTCGCAAGCGCTCTCAGCGTTGCGTGGTAATCGCTCCAGGTACTCCGCCATGGTTTGAAAGCATTTCTCATCGCTCCAATGCATCCGCACCATGGGCCAGACTTCCCGCGGCAGCTTGCGCACTTCGCCCGTTAGCCGCTGGGGCACTGACGCGCCGTTACCCGCGCTCCACCGTGAAATCAGTTGTGGCAAGCGGCTGTTTCCTGCCATCAGCAGCGAAAGAGCCAATCGCACTACTCCGAATCGCGCAAGAATAGCGCCGCGCCGCGACAACACAACGCCGCGATGCAAACGCCTACTTTGCGAATCCGAAAGAGGGCTCCAGTCGCACGTATTGACCGCGTCTACCAACACTACGCCCGAAACCAATTCCGGATGACGCTTCGCAAGCAATAGCACGATTAAGCCGCCGTACGAATGCCCTACCAGCAAGTAAGGCGGGGCCCCATGCGCCTCGCGCAGTACCGCGTGCAAATCCTCAACGACGGCGTCAAGTGTTCGTGGCCCGCGCGCGCGTGAACTCCAACCGAAGCCCGTCCGATCATATGCGATGACATTTGCTTCTTTCGCCAGTTCGCGCTGAATATTTACCCAAGCAAGCGATGTGCTCGCAATTCCCGCTTCAAGAACAACAGTCGGGCCAGCGCCTTTCTCCACAATGTGAAAGCGCTGTTTCCCGATCCGCGCGATGCGGCCGGGCGGTGGAAAACGGCGGCGGTCCGCCCATTTCCCGTAGCTTTGATAAAGCAATCCGGCAACCGGAATGGCGGCAATTGCACAGCCTGCAGTGGCAAAAAAGTTCAACGGACACAGTGTAACGCCGGAGACGATCAAGCCTGTCGTGAAACTGTTTCAAACCTTTTGAATGCTGAAGGTTGAGGTGGCGTTTACCTCTGATACGATCCCTCTCGACAACCGAGTTCCCGTTGCCGTCAGGTGAAGTTATGATTTGTCCATCAGCCTGTTTTCAGAGTCTTCCGCGCAGTTCCGCTTTGATCTTCCGCTCGCTTATGGTGCAACTTGTCCTTGCGTCCATTCCCTTGCTGCTCAGTGTGCAGCGTGCCGACGCGCAGGGTGACGCCAGCATCACAGGAATTGTCACCGATAGTTCCGGTGCTGTTGTGCCTGCCGCGCCGGTTACGCTTATCAACGACGGAACCGGACGTCAACAAACATCTGCAACGGATGCCGGCGGCCGCTATAACTTTCTGCCGTTGCCTGTGGGCAACTACACCATCAATGTTGCCGCACCGGGTTTCAAAAAGATCACCCGATCGGGCATCAATCTAACTGCCGAGCAGGCCCTTACCGTGAACTTTACGCTCGAAATCGGACAAGCTTCCGAGCAAGTGGAAGTTACGGGCGAGGTAGCGGGAATTGAGACCGTCACGTCAACTGTAAGAACCGTTGTGGGCCACCACCTGATTGAAAATCTTCCACTGAATGGGCGCAACGCTTTGCAGCTTCAAACCTTGATTCCGGGGGCAATCAACCAAACCGGCGCACGCGTCAGCTTGTCGCAGGAAGATGGCATATCCGTCAACGGAGCGCGCGGCAATGACAATAATGTCCTTCTCGACGGCGGTCATAATAATGACGTATACGACGGTACTCCCACAGCGATGCCCAACCCGGACGCGCTTCAGGAGTTCAGCGTTCTGAGCAGCAGTTTTAGCGCGGAGTTTGGGCGCGGCGCCGGTGCACTGGTTAGTGCCGTTACCAAATCGGGAACGAATGAGTTTCATGGATCGGCCTATGAATACTTGAGGAACGACAAGTTGGATGCACGCTCGTTCTTTGGACACGCGGGCCTGGTTTCAAAACCAACGTTGAAGCGAAATCAATTCGGAGCGAGCCTTGGTGGACCCATTGTGAAAGACCGCACCTTTTTGTTCTTTTCCTGGGAGTCGTTACGCGAGCGCAGCGCGACTACAAATACCGGACAAGTAATGCCAACCGCCGCCGAGCGTGGAGGGGATTTCTCGCGAAGCAAAAACAAACCGATCGATCCCACTACCAATCAGCGTTACCCGAACGATTTGATCCCGGCAAACCAGATCTCGCCGGCCGCGTCAAAGATCGGCAATCTTTTATTTCCTCTTCCGAATACGAACGGCAACCAATTAATATTCAATGCGCCCGGAAGCGACACTCGGAACCAATACGTGACGCGATTCGATCACTCATTCAGTTCCACAGATCTGGTGTACGTAAGCTATTTTTACTACGACACCCTGACGGACGCCAACGCCGGCCTTCCGCTATTTAGCGGTTTCAACAACTGGACCAACAACCATCTTGTAGGAAACTACACCAAAATTATTTCGCCTTCAGTGGTAAATACTTTTACCTATACGTTGAACCGGTTGGCGTTTGTTCGAGGGCCGGACCCGATTTTGCCGGAACAGTTTCCGGGTGATCCACCGGATGTTGCACCCGGATTACGATATCAGGATTTCGGCGTGCTGACCACGGCTCAAGACCCCCAATACCCGATGAGCACCCGGCTAGGCACAATTTCCGGCTATTTCGGCACCGGTGGCAATACATATTTCGATGTCGTGCCGACAGCTCACGAATTTCGAGAAACATTGGCGGTTACTCGTGGTGCGCACTCGATGAAAATTGGGGTGGAATTCGCAACAAGCCGAGCCAACCGGCATGAAGTCTACAACGCCGATGGCGCTTCTTTCAATTTTGGCGGAACGCGCCTTGGCAATGGCTTCGCTGAGTGGCTGACGGGTTTGCCGACGAATTTTCAGCAATACTCTACATTGCGAAGCGACAACCTGTTTAAGACATTTGCAGCCTTTTTCCAGGACGACTGGAAAATAGCTCCGAACTTTACTTTGAACCTTGGCGTACGGTATGAGCCGTATTTCGGAATTCACGACGGAAACAACGAAATCATCGCGTACCGTCCAGGCATGCAATCCAAATTGCTGCCGAATGCTCCCCTTGGCCTCGTCATACCGGGTGATCCCGGCATTTCTCCCACCACTTATAACAAGGATTGGAATAATCTCGCACCGCGCGTCGGCTTGGCCTGGCTGCCGTTTGGGCCGAGCAGCAAAACCAGCGTACGCGCTGCTTATGGAGTTTTCTATAACACCGAACGCGGTTACCTCTTGAATGAAACCCAGCTCAATCAGCCCTTCGTACTGAACGTCTCTATTCCCAACCCGCCGAGCTTTATAAACCCTTGGGCCAGCTATCCGGGCGGGAATCCATATCCGTTTACTCCGCCCACCACCGATGCGGAACGCGCGGCGTACCAATTCAAGCTGCCTATGCCGATCTCCCGCTATTTCGATCCGTCTTCGGCGACTCCTTACAACCAGCAATGGAACTTTACGCTCCAACAGGAGGTCCCCGGGCAAATTGTTTTATCCGCCGCCTACGTCGGGTCAAAAGGAACGCGCCTTTGGCTGAATCGAGAGGTGAACCCGGCGGTCTACATTCCCGGAGTCGGATCCAACGGACTCCCTCTTTCTACTGCGGGCAATATTGATTCCCGCCGGCTGAACCGGAATTTTCAAGGCATAGATAAGGCCTCTACGGATGGGAATTCCACATATCATAGCTTGCAAGTGAGCGCCACTCGACGCTTTTCGAAGGGCATCTATTTCATGTCGAACTACACCTTCTCGAAAGCGCTGGACTATGAGTCCCTCGACCGCAACGCTAGCCTGCCGCAAGATCCCTATAATCTTCGAGCGGAGCATGGGCCGGCCGATTTCGACCGCCGGCATAATCTCGTAGTCTCGTTCCTTGCCGAGATACCAAGCCCATGGCGGCATGGCTTCCTGGGGCACTTAACGAGCGGTTGGCAAACGAATGGGATCTACCACTACATCAGCGGCAGCCCGTTAACGGTTGCGCCCGGAACGGATCGGGCGTTGCAGGGTGGCGGCAATCAACGCGTCAACGTGGCCGGGAATCCGGTTCTTTCCGCCGGCCGTTCTTTCGATCAGCAGCGGGCGGAGTATTTCGATACCAGCGTATTTGCTATGCCGGGTCTGGGAACCTTCGGTAATATGGGCCGGAACGCGATTTATGGCCCGGGGCAATACAATCTTGACCTGTCGTTTATGAAGACAACCAAAATCACGGAAAGAACGGTTTTGCAATTTCGTTGGGAAATGTTCAATGCGTTCAATCACGCGAACCTCAGTAACCCGAACACAACCTACAATTCGCCTGCTTTCGGGCGAATCGACTCGGTAACTGGTCCACGCATTATGCAAGTGGGCGCGAAAATTATTTTCTGAAGGTGGCATTGTGAAACTCACGAGACGGTCCGCGCTCTCTACTTTGGGGTTAGCTCCGTCGCTAATGTACGGGCAGGGAAATGCGACGGCATTCGCATTGATCGGCGATCGCTATCACAATAGCGACTACATTCGAACTGCCTTAGGCAAAACGTTGGGCAAAGATCTGGGCATCTCCATCGACTTCTGCGACGAAGTAAAGGAGCTAAATGCCCAAACCCTGAAAGGCTACAAGCTGCTGATCATTCTGCGCGATGGAATGCTTTGG
>Ga0134125_10006515_pt1 | contig 13214 bp, 10 predicted proteins | sample KB31751_FD_96464 | JGI IMG/M metagenome (GOLD analysis project Ga0134125, IMG submission 96464) | Terrestrial soil microbial communities with excess Nitrogen fertilizer from Kellogg Biological Station, Michigan, USA - KB3-175-1 | ecosystem: Environmental > Terrestrial > Soil > Unclassified ... | reverse complement strand
CCTTGCCGTGCATAGTTTGGCCGGTTGAGGGGTTCTTCCAATCCTTTTTTCCTGTGGCCAGCCCAATAAAATTTGCTACCGCTTTGGGCGCTTTATCCGGGAACAGTTCACACGTCATGTCACCGGCTGTGGTATGAAGAATTGCCGTGGGATGACCGGTTGTGGATGCCGGCGCTTTCGCGGCGCCGCTCTTGGTTGTTTTTGCAGCTTGTCCGAATACCAGACTGGAACACAGCACAATCAATGCCAGACGATGCACCATGCATTTCTCCTCAACAGGCGTAACGCCTTATTAAAAATGGTGTTACCCCAGAAGTAAAGTCGCAGGCCCCTTCCATACGGCCAGGATTTCGTCCCAACTTAAGGTGTAACCTTTTTCCCGTCCCCCGGTATTCATCGCTGTAGAAAAGGACAGAGCTGGAAGCATTTGCATGACGAACACGGTCTCCGATGAAGAATTGATGTCCCAGGTCCGCAGCGGCGTGGGTGAGATGCTCGGAGTGTTGTTTGAGCGATACCAGCTTCCGCTGTTCAATTTTTTCTACAAGCTGACCGGGAACCGCTCCGCCAGTGAAGACCTGGTGCAGGAAGTCTTCCTGAGAATTTTGAAGTATCGGCACAGCTATCGCATGGAAACCGGCTTCCGCGCCTGGATGTATCAGATTGCCCGCAATGCGCGAGTCGATCTGCTGCGCAGAAAACAACATACGGAAGTCAGCTGGGAACCGGAGATGTCGCCCGGTGTGGCGCCGGAAGATTCGGCCCAGCAGCAACAGGAATCGGCTCTGCTCTACATGGCATTGCAGGAGCTGCCGGACGAAAAAAGGGAAGTACTGGTGTTGAGCCGATTTCAGGACCTTAAGTATGAACAGATCGCCGAAATTTTCGGCTGCGAAGTGTCAACCGTGAAAGTTAAAGTCCATCGCGCGCTGCACGATCTCCGCGAAATCTTTCGTGGACTGGAAAAGGGCAGGCTGCTGCGCCGGTCAGACTTGAAAGGGACGCGAACTCGTCCCGGGAGTTTGCAATGAATTGCGAAGAAATGGGCGAACGCGTGACCGATTATCTGCATGGCAGATCAACTCCGGAAGAAACCGCCGTCGTACAGGAGCACCTTGAACAGTGCGCGGCCTGCCGCGAGGATGCAGAAATATGGCACAAACTGGGGACCTTGCCGCAGGAGCAGCCAGGCCCGGCACTGCGTTCGCGCTTTGACTCCATGCTTGCGAGTTATCAGGAAGGCCGCTGGGAAAAGCAAAACCTCACAAAGGAACGCAACAAGTTTCTCGATTTCGGAGCGCTGATCCAGTGGGCACGGACGCCGGCTTTGAGTGCTGCCTGGGCAGCGGTCCTGGTTCTCTGCGGTTTTCTTGCCGGCCGCTATGTGGACCGCGACAAAGGTCCATCGGACCAGATTGCACAAATGCGCCAGGAACTGAGGAGCACGCAGCAGCTCATGGTGATTTCCATGCTGCAACAACAGTCTGCCAGTGAGCGTTTGCAGGGCGTCAGTTACAGCATGCGCGAGCGGGAGGCCGATCCCAAAATTCTGGACGCGCTGTTGCACACGTTACGCTATGACAACAGCGTCGATGTCCGGCTGGCGGCTTTAGACGTCCTGGGCCACTACGGCAGCCGCCAGGACGTTCGCAAGGGGCTCATCGATGCCCTTCCGCAACAGCAATCACCGCTGGTACAGGTAGCGCTGATTGATGTGCTGGTGGAACAACGCGACCCGGGCACCGTGGATCAACTTAAACGGCTTCAGCAAAGTCCAGGGCTCGACCCCTCGGTGAAGAAACGTGTGGACTGGGGCATTCAGCAGCTCAGTTAGCGATTGAACCCTAAAACAGACACTCATGAAGGAAAGGTGGACCATGTTCAAGACCAAGATTTTTCTGGCAATTGCGATCACGCTGGGTCTGGCTTTGCTCGTTCTATTGCGTGCCAATGCTGCCACGCCACCGGCCAGCACTGCCGGAATCCAAAGCGACGATGACGACTCCGATTCTGGAATGCCATTGCGCGAACAGGAGACTATTCGCAAGACCTTCTCTTTGAGCGCCGCTCACAAAGCGCTGGAAGTGGACAACGTATTCGGCTCCATTGAAGTAACCGGCGGCCAGGGCGATCAGGTGCAGCTTGTGGTGAACAAGACGATTCGGGCTGAATCGAAGGACCGCATGGAAGCCGCCAAAAAGGATGTAAAGCTGGATGTCACAGACCAACCCGATCTGCTCAAGCTCTATGTCGATGGGCCGTTCCGCTGCCATTGCGATGACGGTTGCAATGGCTGGCACGGGGACCGGGGCTACATGGTGAAGATGGATTTCACCCTCCAGGTGCCGCGCAATGTGGATATCAGGCTCAAGACCGTTAATTCCGGACACATCAACGTGCGGGACATCGCAGGAAGCTTCTCCGTTCACAACGTGAACGGCGGCATTGAAATGCTCGATATTGCTGGCTCTGGCCAGGCACGCACCGTGAATGGTCCGGTGAGGGTGACCTTCCGTGAAAATCCCCGCGAGAAGTCAGATTTCGGAACCATCAACGGCAACGTGGAGCTTACTTTTGTCCGCGGTCTCGCGGCTGACTTTCGTTTCAAGACCATGAACGGTCAAATCTATACCGATTTTGAAATGACTTCTCTGCCCACTCGTCCGGTGAGCAGTGAACAGCACAATGGACACTTTGTTTACCGATCAGACCGTTTCACCGGTGGCCGCGTCGGAGCTGGTGGTCCGGAAATCAAGGCAGATAACCTCAATGGAGACATTCGCGTTCTCGAACGCCATGAGTAAACCTATGAAACAGAACTTTATTTATCGATTTATACCGGCAACAATCGCATTACTAGTTTTCTCGGCGCCGCTGTTGCGCAGCCAGACGCCTGACCGTGTCAGGGTGCCGCTTACCGATCCTACGCGACCGGCAATCGTCCGAGCCCATCTACTGAATGGCAGCATTACCGTCAGAGGCAATGACGTGAAGGAGATCACGGTGGAAGCTCGCCTTCGTGATGGTGGCAAGAACGAGGGGGGCGGCGCAGAAGGCGGCATGCGGCGCATTCCGACCAACTCCACCGGGTTGTCCATTGACGCTGATAATAACCAGGTCCGCGTCACCACAGACCAGATCAACCGTACTGTTGATCTCATGATCATTGTTCCCGTTCGCACCTCGCTGGTGCTCAAGAGCGTGAACGACGGCAGCATAGTTGTCACTGGCGTGGATGGGGAACTGGACGTGGATAACGTGAACGGCCCGGTCACCCTGAAAAGCGTTTCCGGCAGCGTGGTTGCGCATGCCTTGAACGACAAGGTGCTGGTTACCATGAATCGCGTTGACCCGCAAAAACCGATGGCGTTCAGTTCGCTGAACGGCGATATCGACGTGACTTTTCCGCCGGACCTGAAAGCCAACGTCAGCATGCGCACAGATAATGGCGAAGTCTTCAGCGATTTCGACGTACAGCTCCAGGCCAACAGTCCTCATCAGACGGTCGAAGACAACCGCGCAGATGGTGGCAAGTATCGGGTGCGGGTAGATAAGACCGTCCGCGGCACCATCAATGGGGGCGGGCAGGATATTCAATTCAAAAATTTCAATGGCAACATTTACATCAGGAAATCATCACCGAAACAGTGAAAGCTTGCCCCGCCATAACAATGTTGTGGCGGGGCCTTTTGTAACTTCGAATTTGTTGGCTGGATAGCTGCCTGTGCCACCGGCCGCTTGCGAAAGCTACTTCCTTCTCCACTTCACAATTGCATCCAGCACCGCGTCATCTGCGTTATAGCTTTTGAGTTCCGCACGGCGCTCCGGGGTCAGATCGAAATCGACACCGTGCTCGCGAACCAATTCAACCATATGTTGGCTGCTGACCTTGTTGGCGAGTTTCACGCTGACGTCGGTAAATGAGAGCGGCTCCGCTTCGCTGCGGTCGGCCTGCAGCCGGCGTGAAGTCTCTTCCACCTCCCGCATCACACGCAAAAAGTTGCCGCCCAGAATCTTGTCAAGCTGTTCACGCGTATAGCCGCGCTGGAAGAGAGCCTCAGTAATCTTCGGCAGGTCCGCTACTGAATCAATCCCCTGGGGCAGGGAGGTGATGCCGTCAAAATCCGAGCCCAGCCCAACGTGATCGATTCCCGCAACCTGCGCGATATGGTCAATATGGTCGATGAGCGACTTCAGCGGCGGGCGCGGAAATTGCGCAGCCCATTTCTTCTCGATTGGGTCTGTTTCCTGGTAGGTTACCGGGCTGCCGTCAGCATGAGGATGAGCCTTCTTGTAAGCTTCCACTTCGGCGTCACGCTGGCGGACTTTCTCCGGGTCGGACGATGCTTTCAGGTAGTCTGCGTCCACAAAAGCTGAATAGAAATTCACCATGACGACGCCGCCATTTCGCGCCACGGCCCGCAGCATGTCATCTGTCATGTTGCGGGGATGGTTGGTCAGCGCGCGCGCCGACGAGTGCGATGCAATGACCGGAGCCTGGCTGACTTCCAGCGCCTGATAGAACGTGGCGTCAGAGACATGTGAGATGTCCACGATCATGCCCAGCCGGTTCATCTCCCGGACCACATCCCTTCCCAAATCGGTCATGCCGTTGTGGTGCCGGACGTTAGGATCCTGAATATCGCCAGACGAGTCCGCCCAATCATTGGTGTTCGACCAGGTCAGAGTCATGTACCGCACGCCCAGACGATAAAAGTCCCGCAGCAGGCGGATGTTGTTCTCAATCGCGTGCCCGCCCTCAATCCCCATCAGCGCGGCGAACTTGTGCTGCTCATGCAGACGGACAATGTCATCGGCCGTGAAGGCCATACCCATTCTGTCCGGATGCCTTGCTGCCTGCTGATAAACGCTGTCGATCAGCTCCATGGCCCGCGTGGAGTAACGGCCTTTGAATTCTGGCTCGACCCAAATGGAGAAGAACTCCGCCCCCAGATTGCCTTTGCGGATCTTATCCAGGTCCATGTTGCCTTCAGAAACAGGAGTGTTCTGCCCGAGATCAAAGTTCTCGTCCAGGAACCGCTGTGGCGTATCTGCGTGCGTGTCAATGATCAGAGCGGACTGGTGGATAGATTGCGCCGTATCTGCCTTAGGTGCCTTCGGGCTCTGGGCAGTCTTCTGCGGTTTCTTGTGCGGGACTGGTTTCGATTGGGCTGGCGCGAAACTTGTGATCAGTGCGACGGTTAGAAATAGTTGTGTGAGCTTCATTCAGCGGCGATTTTATCAGCCGTCTGGTTCGCTTCACGCCATTCTGTATACCTGTCGGAGATCATTACGTGGAAGCACGCCTGCCGGTGTTCTTCCGCGGCTTCGATCAGATTTTCATCGCGCAGATTCTTGAGATAATCCTCAATCCAGGCATGCTGTGCACGGGTGAGGCCGCGCTTCGCCAAGTCAACTGTGATGCCGGCCAGGTGAGAAGATCCGCTTTCACCCATTTCAGGGGCTGCATTGCGGTTGCTGCGCCGCAGCTTGTGCTGCTGTTCGATCGTGCGCACAGCAGAGTTCACCTGCATCGGCTGGTGAAACTGCTTGTAATATGCCTCGCTCATGTCGTTCAGGAACAGGACGACCCACGGACGTGCATAGCGTTTATCCGGCTTGATGGCTGCGCTCACTCGCAGCGCGTGGGTTTCTTCAATCGGGACCAACTCCTGGGTGCGTTCAAGCTCCAGCAGTTGCTGGTCGTCGGCAATGCGAGGCAGCTGCAGACGGTCGATTTCTTCGTTCTGGCGCAGCTGTGAATCCGGGGAGCCCTTCAGGACTGGGTTCCACACCACACGGCGCACGTGTGCGCGATGGTGGCGATAACGTGTCTGCTGGTGCACGGCATTAGCCGGCAACGCCGCCGCAAAACCGGCAAGCAAAAAAATTGACGAAGTAAGCAGTCCTGTTTTTCTGGCGCCCATCGAGTTCTATTCCTAAGTACCGCAACTACATTGGATGGTGAATTCTAAACCAGTGCTGCCGCACCATAGGCTCAGAGTTTCCCCTGAATTTGCGAAAAATGCTACGCCAAAAGATGTCAACTCCAACGTACTTTAGTAACAAATTGACACTTTTTGTCATTATTCCGGCGAAAGCATTGGTCATCTATTCGCTTTTGAGCTGAATAGGTTGCTGAAACTGAAGATTGATCAGAATTCTTACGGCTAAAATTTCTACCCGCGGAAGAAATCCTTGAACGCCTGCTTCACCACTTCTCGACCGGTATCTGCAATAGCGTTGGTTAAAGGAATGTCCTTGGGACAAACCTCAACGCAATTCTGAGCATATCCGCACTCCTGGATACCGCCGTCGCCCATCAGGGCCCGAAGACGCTCGTGTTTCAAAGCCGCACCTGTCGGATGCTCATTGAATAGCTTTACCTGCGCGATGGTTGCTGCGCCGACAAAACCTGTCTGCTCGTTAAACTGCGGGCAGGCCTCCATACAGCAGCAGCATGAAATACACCGCGAAATCGGGTATCGCTCTTCCTGTTCTGCCGGCGACATGCGCGGCCCGGAGCCCAGATCATAAGTGCCGTCAACTGGCACCCAGGCTTTTACCGCCTTCAAATTCTCAAAAAGGACGCTGCGATCGACTGCCAGGTCGCGAATGACAGGAAACTTGCTGAACGGCTCAAGCTTGATGGGCTGTTCCAGTTTGTCGATCAGCGCTGAGCAGGCCATGCGAGCTCGTCCGTTGATCAGCATGGCGCACGAGCCGCAGACCTCCTCCAGGCAATTGGAGTCGTATGTAATCGGCGTCGTCGCTTTACCGTCACGGGTGACCGGATTTGCGGCAATATCCATCATGGCGGAGATCACGTTCATGCCCGGCTTCCAGGCCAGCTCAAATTCCTCCCAAAGCGGCTGAGCTTTGGGGCTCTCCTGCCGCTTGATCTTCAAAACCACAGTTTTCGCCATTATCGTCCTGTCTCCCGTACTGTAAGAAACTTCAAAGTCGTCAATAGTGCGTTCAAGAAAGTAATGCCGGCAAAGGCCCAGTACACCCAGTCATGTTTGGTAATCCCAGCCCAGACCAGGGCCGCCGCAATCGCGAAGAAGATGATCGCAGTATTGCGGTACCAGAGCGGCGATGCGCTTTTCCGTTGTTGTTGTTCGTTTTCCATTGTGAAGACCAACACCTTTGAAACACAGAGGAACAGAGGGCACAGAGAAATCAGAAGTGGCGATCCAGGAAATTAAGGGTTCCGGCTGCCTTCCATCCAATGAAAGGATTTTGATTGTTTATAAATTCCTCTGTTTACTCCCTTCCTCTGTGTTTCAAGGTTTTCGATTCTTACTTCGCCATGTCGTATCGACGTGCCCTCGGCGGAAGCAGCGATATATCCACCGGTTCAAACTCGAATCGCGGCTCGGCTTTTCTCTAAGGGTTTGACCACGCTTCGCTGTCAAACCCTCGCGAATGTCTCGCCCGAGCTGGCGCTCGCCATTCGCTCACCCGGTCGACTCGCCGCTACTTCGCCATATCATATCGACGTGCCCTTGGTGGAAGCAGCGATATATCCACCGGTTCAAACTCGAATCGCGGCTCGTCGACATCAGCCGCAAAGTAGGCTTTGGTTGTCTTCAACCAGTTCTTGTCGTCGCGTTCCGGGAAATCCGGCTTGTAGTGTGCTCCCCGCGACTCATCACGCATGGCCGCACCCTGCGCGATCACGCGCGAGAGCTGCAACATGTTGTATAGCTGGCGCGTGAAAGCAAAGGACGTGTTCGCCCATTGGCTTCTGTCGCTCAGGTTGATGTGGTTAAAGCGGTCCAGCAACTCCACCAGTTTGTTGTCCGTTTCCTTGAGCGGCTTGTTGTAGCGGATGACCGTGCAATTCTTGGTCATCAACTCGCCCAGTTCGCGCCAGATACGGAACGGATTCTCAGTGCCATTCGCAGCCAAAAGGCTTGCATTGGCTTCTTCCTGGCGCTTTTGTTCGGCTTCAAACACAGTGCTGCTCACGCCGTCAGTGGACTTGCTGTTGTTGCGAGCGTACTGAACTGCCTTGGGTCCAGAAACGAAGCCGCCCCAGATGCACGAAAGCAGTGAGTTCGCTCCCAGCCGGTTGGCTCCGTGGTAGCCGTACTCGCACTCGCCGGCGGCAAAAATTCCTTTGATGTTGGTGGCCTGGTTGTAATCCACCCATAGTCCGCCCATGGTGTAGTGCATGCCAGGGAAAATCTTCATCGGCGTTTCGCGCGGATCGTCGCCCACGAACTTTTCGTAGATTTCGAGAATGCCTTCCAGTTTCCGGTCCAGCGTAGCGCGATCAATGTGAGTCAGGTCAAGATAGACCATGGGCAGGCCGTCTATGCCGAGGTCGTGCTCGTAAACCACTTTATGGATTGCGCGTGTGGCAACGTCACGTGGAACAAGATTGCCGTATTTGGGATACCACTCTTCCAGGAAGTAAAAGCGTTCGTTCGAGGGAATGCTTTTTGGATCGCGCTTATCGCCTTTGTTTTTCGGCACCCAGACGCGCCCACCTTCGCCGCGCGCTGATTCCGACATCAGCCTCAATTTGTCTTCGCCGGGAATCGATGTAGGGTGGACCTGGATGAACTCGCCATTCGCGTAGTAGCAGCCTTGCTGGTACAGCGCGGATTGCGCTGATCCTGTACAGACGACCGAATTCGTAGATTTTCCGAAGATCGCGCCGATTCCGCCCGTTGCCATGATGATGGCATCAGCAGGGAAGGTGCGGACTTCCATATTGTGAAGGTCCATGGCGCAGATGCCGCGACAGGTTTTTTCATTGTCGAGGACCGCGCTCAGGAACTCCCAGGATTCGAACTTCCTGACGCGACCTTCGGATTCGTAGCGGCGAACCTGCTCGTCAAGAGCATAGAGAAGCTGCTGGCCGGTAGTGGCGCCCGCAAATGCGGTGCGATGGTACAGAGTACCCCCGAAGCGGCGGAAGTCGAGCAGTCCTTCCGGCGTGCGATTGAACGTGACCCCCATGCGGTCCAGCAGATCAATGATGGAAGGCGCGGCGTCGCACATGGCCTTAACTGGCGGCTGATTGGACAGGAAATCACCGCCATAGATCGTGTCGTCGAAATGCTGCCACGGGGTATCACCCTCGCCCTTCAGGTTCTTGGCCGCATTAATGCCACCTTGCGCGCAGACAGAGTGAGATCGCTTTACGGGGACAATGGAAAACAGGTCGACGTTTCCGCCCGCCTCGGCAATCTTGATTACTGCGGCCAGTCCAGCCAGCCCTCCGCCGACCACGATGATTCTTGGATTCGATGCTGCCATGTTTCAGGACCTTTGCTTCCTCGTTCTCTGTTGACCGCTACTCGGGGCTGCTGGATGTTGAGGCTTGCGAACTCGTAGTCCAGCCAGGCAAGTGTTGTGGTGTGTTCTTCCACTCGGGCCGGAAGAATGCAGACAGCGTTGCCATGCCGACAGCGATGAACGCAAGCGCAATAGCGAAACAGACCCCACCAAAAGCCTTCCTTGAACGCTCGCTCACCGTAATGCCCCACTTGGCGCAGAACAGATAGAGCCCGTAAGCAAAATGCCACGATGCCGCCACAATGCCGATCGTGTAGAAAGCTGCGGCCCATGGGTTTTGTAATTCCATCTGCACCTTGTGGAACGCAGCATCATTGTTCAGAAGCAGATGGATGCCGCTGAACCGCATGGTGTAGGTGTGCCAGACAATGAACGCGAACGTAATGGCGCCTGTCCAGCGTTGCGAGGCATACATGAAATTGCCGGCCCACGGATATTCGCTCACGTTCGACTGGCCCCTGAACCATATGTAGAACCCGTAAAATGCGTGATACGCCAGGGGCAGGTAAATGCCGAAAACTTCGAGAAAAAGCACAAAGGGCAGTCCGCTCAGGAACTTCACCTGCTCGGCGTAGGCGTGCGGCCCGTTCGTCGCGAAGGCATTGGAAATGAAATGTTCAATCAGAAAAGCGCCCACCGGCACAATCCCACTCAGGGAGTGCAGTCGGCGCCAGAAAAATGAATGACCTTGGGCAGCGCGCAGAGCGGGCACACCGCGCCTGATCGGAGAAGCGTCAGTTGCCATCAGAGTCCGCTCCGTTCCATAGATGAATACAATGCATAGGGCAAACCTTTCATTATGCTGCTTTATTTCCGACCTCGTCAAACTCTGACGAGCATCGATCTAACGATTCCCGTTGTCGCTCTCTTATGAAGAGCGTCATCTCTGCTATTTAAAAAAATCTAGGGACATCTGGTTCGATTGGACTTTGTTTCTTTCACCCGCTATCTTGTTTCTTCCGGAGAACCTGATGCTCAACCGTTACCGCTGCTTCGCTGCTGCCTTGTCGTTCTTTCTTTTTGCACTTCCTGCGATTCCTCAGTCCGCTGTGCCGGACATCAATGACAAGATTCGCGCGGAAGAAAAAGATCACTCGCAGATCATGCACACCATGCATTATCTGACGGACATCTATGGTCCCCGCCTCACCGGCTCGCCCAATCACAAGGCGGCGGCAGAGTGGGCGATTAAGCAGATGAAAGAATGGGGCTTTGAGAATGCTCACCTGGAACCGTGGGATTTCGGTCACCCGGGATGGGCAAATGAACGTGCCAGCGGCTACTTTATTTCTCCGGTCCATGATCAGCTCACCTTCAAGGTGCTGGCTTGGACGCCCAGCACGAACGGCACAATCACCGCTCAGGCCGTTCAGATCATTCCTCCGGAGAAACCAACGAAGGAAACGCTCGCCGCCTACCTCGAGCCTTTCAAAGACAAGGTGAAAGGCCGGATCGTGCTGGTCGGGAAGGGAGATCCCGTTGCTGTCGTGATCGATGTTCCACCCCGCCGTCTTGACGACAAGATTGTGGCCGAGCGTTTTGACCCCAAGAATCCCAATGCCGGAGCGTTCGGCCCGCAGAGAAACGCAGGACAACAACAGCCCGATCCTCCGGGAACCCTGAAGCCTCAGGAGATCAATCAGCAGATCGATGAATTCCTGGTTGCGAACAGAGCCTTACTTCGCGCCAATGACGCCCACATGGCGAACGGTCACATTCGCGCCTTTAATAACCGCACGTATGACCTGGCCAAAGTGGTGCCCACTGTCGTGTTACGGAACGAGGACTTCGGGCGCATTGTTCGAATCCTGGCCGATGGCACACCAGTCACGCTGGAGTTCGACATCCAGAATCGCACTTATCCCGAAGGGAAGACCTCTTACAACACAATCGCGGAAATTCCCGGAAGCGACAAGAAAGATGAAGTGGTCATGTTGGGCGGTCATCTGGATTCCTGGCACTCGGCTACAGGCGCGACCGACAATGCGATTGGCTGCGCCATCATGATGGAAGCGGCGCGCATCCTCAAAGCCGTAGGCGTCCAGCCGCGGCGCACCATTCGCGTGGCGCTGTGGAGCGGGGAAGAGGAAGGCCTTCTGGGTTCAAAAGCATACGTCAAAGAACATTTTGGAGATGCTGAGAACCCGAAACCGGACTTTTTCAAGCTCGATGCCTACTTCAATGTCGACTCGGGCACGGGACGCATCCGCGGCGCCAGTGTTTTCGGACCGCCTGCGGCGGCTGATGTCCTGCGGCAGGTTGTGGCGCCGTTCTCTGACCAGGGAGTGGCAGGAGCCATTCCCAACAAGAGCCGGCGGGCGGGAGGGACCGACAGCAGTTCCTTTGCCGAGGCCGGACTTCCTGGCATTGGCCTTGGTCAGGATCCAATCGAGTATTTCACTGACACATGGCACACTAACCTCGACACCTATGAGCGGATCATCCCGGACGACGTAGAAAAGGATGCGGTCCTCGTTGCCGCTTCGGTCTACCAGCTTGCCATGCGGGACGATCTCGTGCCTCGCTTTGCCAAGGCAGACATGCCACCCAAACCGGAACCGGAAACTCCTGGGGCTGCTCCGGCCGTTCCAGCCCGTACAGCCGGATCCGCAACCCAGACGGCGCCAACGGGAACAAATAGCCCGTCGCAGAAAAAGTAAGCTTGTGACTGGTTTATTGATAACGATTTATTTCGCAATTCAGGAGTTGTAATCGATGAATTCATCGCGCCGCCGTTTTCTGCAGAACGCTGGAATCGCTACAACCGTTGCCCTGGCGCAGCCCGGATCTGCGTTCTCACAGAATCCACCGGACGCAAAGTCTGTCCCTGAGCCGATCGCGAAACTCAAATCGCGCAAAGATGAGGCGCAGCCCATCACAACGGCGGAACGCGAGCAAAGACTCGATCGCGCGCGCCAGCTCATTGGTGAGAACAAGCTGGACGCCATCATCCTGATTGGCGGCACTTCTCTGGTTTATTTCACAGGCATTCACTGGTGGCTGAGTGAGCGGCTCTTCGCGATGGTTGTACCCGTGAAAGGCAGCCCATTCTACGTCTGCCCGGCATTTGAGAATGACCGTGCCCACGAACAGATTGCCCTTGGCATGAGCGATAGCAAACCAGAAGTTCGCCTCTGGCAGGAGGACGAGAGCCCATACCAGCGCGTTGCTGAAGGCCTGAAAGACCGCGGCATTACGACGGGCAGGCTGGGCATGGAAGAAACTGTTCGATTTGTTTACACCGATGGCGTTGCCAAAGCAGCACCTGCGCTCCAGATCGTCAGCGCCACGCCTGTGACCGCCGGCTGTCGCATGATCAAAAGCGCCCATGAGCTCCAGTTGATGAAGCTGGCCAATGAGGTGACCCTTGCCGCGTATGAGGCTGCCTACCTTTCCAGCAGGGAAGGAATGACGCAGCACGACTTTGGCCGCCTGGTTGAGCTTGCCCATCAGCAACAGGGCTTTCAGGGTGGCGCCAGCATTCAGGTTGGCGAGTATTCCGCTCTGCCGCACGGCTCAGCGCAGCCACAGGTCCTTCGTGAAGGCACAATTCTGCTTATGGATGGCGGCTGCCACGTTCAGGATTACGAATCAGACATCAGCCGTACTGTCGTTCTCGGGAAGCCGGACAAGATCAGCGACAAAATGAAGAAAGTCTTCGACATCGTCCACCGGGCGCAGTCAACTGCGCTGGCCACCGCGAAACCTGGTGTGCCGTGCCAAGCCGTGGATGCCGCCGCCAGAAAAGTCATCAGCGACGCCGGCTATGGGCCCGATTACAAATACTTCACTCACCGAGTTGGCCACGGGATTGGCATGGACGGGCACGAATGGCCGTATCTCGTCCGCGGGAACACCACGCCTCTTGCACCGAATATGTGTTTCAGTGACGAGCCGGGCAT
>Ga0134125_10006514_pt1 | contig 13215 bp, 7 predicted proteins | sample KB31751_FD_96464 | JGI IMG/M metagenome (GOLD analysis project Ga0134125, IMG submission 96464) | Terrestrial soil microbial communities with excess Nitrogen fertilizer from Kellogg Biological Station, Michigan, USA - KB3-175-1 | ecosystem: Environmental > Terrestrial > Soil > Unclassified ... | reverse complement strand
TTGGCAAGAAACTGCTGTTGGCCGCCGCCGCGGCGTTAGCAATCGCTGCGCCGATTACCTTCGGCCTGGTGAACGCGCCACAAAGCGATGCAGCATCAGAAGCTCCAACCACGCCCAAGCCGTCGTTTGAGGTCGCCTCTATTAAGCCGAGCAAGTCTTCCGGCCAATTTATTTCGATGCGGATGGCTCCCGGCGGGAGATTTATTGCGAACAATATTACGGCCAAGCAACTGATCGAGAACGCATACGACATCCAGGGCTTTCAGATTTCGGGAGGACCGAACTGGCTCGACTCCGCGAGATATGACATTATCGCGAAAGCCGAGGATTCACCGGGCAAGGAAGGAGCGAGCCTTAGCGCCGGAGAGCGCGAGCTGTCTTTTAGCCAAAACCGGTTAAGGCTTCAATCGCTGCTGGCGGCCCGCTTCAACCTCCAATGCCATAACGCCTCCAAAGAAGGTTCCGTATATGCGCTGGTTATCGCAAAGAACGGTCCGAAGCTTCAGGCCGCCTCTGCGGGCCAACAGCACAGTCCCAATCGCGGCATGCGGATGCGCCCCGGTCAGCTAGACGCGCAAAGCGCGACGATCTCGTTTCTGGCCCAGGCTCTATCCCGGCAGCTTGGCCGCACCGTAGTCGACAAAACCGGACTCACCGGACTCTACAACTTCACGTTGCAGTGGACGCCCGACCAGCGCGAGGCTCAAATGTTCAAGGGACCCGGCGCGGGTCCCGGGGAGCCTGGCGTCGCACCTCCGCCCGACGCTTCTGGACCTTCTGTCTTTACGGCTATCCAGGAGCAGCTTGGGTTGAAGCTGGAATCGCAAAAAGGCCCGGTCGAGATTCTCGTCATCGATCATGTGGAGCCGCCCTCAGAAAATTAGCTTGCGTTGGCTGGTCATCATCTGGCTGAGTCTTTCACTGCTGCCGGCTGCTGAACAACGCGGGCAAGTCCGTTTTGGCGGCTTGCCTGTCCCTGGGGCCAGTGTGATCGCGACACAGGACAGCAAGAAATTCTTTGCCGTTACGAATCAGCAGGGCCGCTACTCCTTTCCCGATCTGCCCAATGGGACCTGGACGATAGAAATCCAGATGTCCGGCTTTTCTCCACTCAGGCGAGATGTTGCGGTTGCGCCGAATACGCCAGCCGCGGACTGGGATCTTAAAATGCTGCCGCTCGGAGAAATGAAGGCTTCGATAGAATCGCATGCACCGCCACCCGCGCCACCCGCTCCTGCAACTCCCAAAGAGACTCCCGTGCCCGCATCTTCCGATCGGGAACTCGCGCAGCAGGCGCTCGACGGCTTTCTGATTAACGGCAGTATCAATAATGGGGCTGCTTCGCCCTTCGCACAATCCCCGGTGTTCGGCAACAAGCGCAACGGCTCGAAAGGACTCTATAACGGCGGCATCGGGTTTACCTTCGACAATTCCGCTTTGGATGCGCGGCCGTTCTCTTTAACCGGGCAGGATACGCCGAAAGTTGCTTACAACCGGATGACAGGCCTCGCCACGTTGGGCGGCCCTTTGAAAATTCCGCGCCTGCTCCCGAATGGACCGAACTTCTTTGTCGCCTACCAATGGACCCGGAACCGCGATGCGACCACTCAATCGGCGCTCATGCCGACCGGACCACAGCGCAACGGAATTTTCTCCGCTTCAGTTCTTGATCCGCTCAACGGCCTGCCTTTCCCCGGTAACACGATTCCAAAAGACCGCATCAGCCCGCAGGCTCACGCACTGTTGCGCTTCTATCCGCTTCCGAACTTCTCCGCAGGCTCGCGCTATAACTATCAAATCCCGATCGTCAGCCCCACCCATCAGGACGCGCTCGAATCGCGCCTTAGCAAGACGTTGGACAACAAAAATCAGCTCTATGGCGGTTTTGCTTTTCAGAACACGCGGGCGGACGAACCAAACGTGTTCGGCTTTCTGGATACAACGGATCTGTTGGGAATCAACACGCATGTCAACTGGTCGCACCGTTTGAGCCAGCGCCTCTTCTTCAATCTCGGATACCAGTTCAGCCGTCTGGCTACCCACGTCACGCCGTTCTTTGAGAATCGCGAGAACGTCTCCGGCCTGGCGGGCATCTCCGGGAACAATCAGGACCCGCGCAACTGGGGTCCGCCCACTCTCAGCTTCTCCAGCGGCATCGCAGGGCTGTCCGATGTGCAAAGCGCCTTCAATCGTAATCAGGCCAGCGGGCTTTCTTATTCGATGCTGTGGAATCACAACGGCCACAATGTCATGTTCGGCGCAGATTTCCGCCGCGAACAATTTAACTATCTTTCGCAGCAAGATCCGCGCGGAACCTTTACCTTCACGGGCGCGGCGGCCGGCTCCGATTTTGGCGGCTTTCTGCTCGGCATCCCCGATACCAGCGCCATCGCCTTCGGCAACGCTGACAAATATTTTCGTCAATCGGTCTACGATGCTTACGTCACAGATGATTGGCGAATCAGTCCCGAGTTTACGCTGAATGCAGGCCTGCGCTGGGAATACGGCGCGCCGATTACAGAACTGTATGGCCGTCTGGTGAACCTGGATATCCTTCCGGGCTTTTCGTCGGTCGCGCCGGTTATCGCGGCCAACCCCATCGGTGCGCTGACCGGTACCCGATATCCCAATTCGCTTCTTCGACCCGACAGGAGCGGCTTTGAGCCCCGCGTCGGCATTGCCTTGCGTCCCATTTCCGGCTCGTCGCTGGTGGTTCGCGCCGGATATGGCGTCTACTACAACACGTCGGTCTATCAGAACATTGCCATTCAAATGGCGCAGCAATCCCCGCTATCGAAGAGCTTGAGCGTCCAGAACAGCGCCGCTGATCCGCTCACGCTCGCCAATGGATTCAAGACCTCTTCTTCGATTACGCCGAACACGTTTGCGATCGACCCCAACTTCCGCGTCGGCTACGCACAGAACTGGCAGTTGACCGTGCAGCGCGATCTGCCCGGCTCGTTGCAATTGACCGCCGAGTATCTCGGCATCAAAGGAACGCGGGGAATACAGGAATTCCTGCCCAATACGTTTCCAGCTGGGGCCGTCAATCCTTGCCCGTCCTGCCCGGCCGGATACGTCTATCTGACTTCGAATGGCAACTCTACTCGCCAGGCTGCCCAACTGCAGCTGCGCCGGAGACTGCACAACGGCCTTACCGCAACTCTCCAGTACACCTTTTCAAAGTCAATCGATGATATGGCCGCCTTGGGGGGGCAGGGCGCAGCCGGCGTCTCCCAGACCACCACATCGAATAATCCATTCAGCCCGATCACCGCCGCGCCGAATCCGGCATCGTCGGCATCGACCGGGTCGGCATCCACCGGCTCAGCATCAACAGAAACCAGCCAGCCAGGCGCTGCAATTGCCCAAAACTGGCTGAATCTCAGCGCGGAGCGAGCGCTTTCCAATTTCGATCAGCGGCACGATGTGAGTCTTCTGATGCAGTACACAACCGGGATGGGTCTCCGCGGGGGAACCCTGCTGACCGGTTGGAAGGGTGCACTCTTTGAAGAATGGACCTTCGCCACCCAGATCACTGCCGCAAGCGGCCTGCCGCTAACTCCCGTCTATCTGGCCGCAGTGCAGGGTACTGGCGTGACCGGAACCATTCGGCCCGAATATACCGGCGCGCCACTGTACGCCGCCCCCTCAGGATTTTTTCTCAATCCGGCGGCCTACGTTGCGCCCCTTCCCGGCCAGTGGGGTAATTCTGGCAGAAATTCCATCACCGGTCCGGCGCAGTTTGTGTTGAATGCGTCCATGGGACGTACGTTCCGGCTAAATGACCGGTTCAATCTCGATCTGCGGATCGATTCCACCAACGCGCTGAACCACGTCACCTTCACCAGTTGGAACACTACCGTCACCAGCGCGCAATTTGGCTTGCCGGTCTCGGCCAATGCCATGCGCAGCTTACAAACCACTCTGCGGGTGAGATTTTGAGAACAATCAAATTAGTCTTGCTCGCCCTATCCGCGCTCACCGCCCCCGCACAGCAGATTGGCCAGAACGCGCCGCCCGGTGGAAGCGCAGCGGCCACTTTCACCGCCGGCACGCAACTGGTTATGGAAACGGTTGTGGTTAAAGATAAGGACGGAAATCCTGTTTCCGGTCTCACGACAAAAGATTTCACCGTTACTGAGAACGGCGTTCCCCAAACCATTCGCTTTTTCGACCAGCAGAAGCTGCCCGAAACTCCCGCCGGACCGATGCCGGCTCCCTACACGCCCGCCAACGTCCATATTTACGACCGCCTCACGCGAACGCAGATCTCTCCGGAAATCCCAGGGAACCCGCGTTACAAAGACCACCGCCTTCTGGCGCTCTACTTCGACATGACCGCCATGCCTCCCGCCGACCAGCTACGCGCGCTGGACGCCGCAAAGAAGTTCATTACCACCCAGATGACTTCGGCCGATCTCGTCTCAATCCTGCGATTCTCAGGCGGCGCCGTTGACGTGCTGCAGGACTTCACGGCTGATCGTGACCGGCTGCTGAGCATCCTTCAGACCTTGATTGTCGGGGAGGATCAAGGCTTCGATGAGAGCGGCAGCGATGCCAGTACCCCGGACGTCGGAGCGGCCTTCGGCCAGGACGACAGCGAATTCAATATCTTCAACACCGACCGGCAGCTCTCAGCATTGCAGACCGCGGCCAACCTGTTGGGGCAACTCAGCGAAAAGAAATCGCTGATCTACTTCGCCAGCGGACTCAGGCTAAACGGCCTCGATAACCAAGCCCAGCTACATGCCACCATCAACGCTGCTATCCGCGCCGGCGTCACGTTTTGGCCCATCGACGCGCGCGGCTTGGTGGCGCAGGCTCCTCTGGGCGATGCCACGCAAGGATCGCCCGGCGGCATCGGTATGTATTCCGGTAATTCCGCGTTGGCCATGACGACCAACTTTCAGCGCTCGCAGGATACCCTGTATGCGCTTGCGGGGGACACCGGCGGAAAGGCTCTGCTCGATTACAACGATCTCACCAAAGGAATTGTCGAAGCTGCGAAAGCCGTCTCCAGCTATTACATCCTCGGCTACTACACCACCAATACGGCGCAAGACGGAAAATTCCGCCGCATCAAGATCTCTTTGACGGCGGACATGTCTGCCAGCCTCGATTACCGCCAGGGTTATTTCGCCGCCAAGCAGTTCAGCAAATTCACCGCCGCCGATAAAGAGCGCCAGCTCGAAGACGCGCTGATGTTGCCCGATCCTATTACCGAACTGACCATCGCCATGGAGATCGATTACTTTCAGTTGAACCGCGCGGAATATTTCGTGCCGCTGGTCGTGAAGATTCCGGGCCGCGAACTCGCCCTGGCCAAGCGCCGCGGAGCGGAGCACACCTTGATTGATTTCATCGGTGAGATTAAGGACGAATACGGCACAACCATCACGAATGTCCGCGACAAAGTGGATATCAAGCTGAACGATGCCACCGCGGCGGAATTAGCCAAGCGTCCGATTGAATACGATGCGGGCTTCACGCTTCTTCCCGGAAAATACACAGTCAAATTTCTGGCGCGCGATGCCGAAACCGGCCGGATCGGCACCTATCAGACCAACTTCCTCATCCCCAACCTGAACAAGGAAGTGAAGCGCCTCCCCATCAGCTCCGTGCTCTTGAGCAGCCAGCGCGTGAAGCTGCAGGATGCGTTGTACAACGCCGTCAAGGATAAGGAGAAGGCGGAAGCCGCGAATCCGCTGGTACAGAACGGCCAAAAACTAATACCCAGCGTCACCCGTGTATTCAGGCAAAATCGCGATATGTATATCTATCTCCAGGCCTATCAGCAAGAGGCGTCTTCCGCTCAGCCGCTGGTGGCCTTCGTCGGTTTCTACCGCGGGCAGAAGAAGGTTTTCGAAACCCGGCCGATTGAAGTGAAGGATTGGCTAAACACGTTGAACAGTCGCTTGAAAACCATGCCCCTCCAGTTCAGCATTGCCCTCAACACCCTTCCGCCAGGCGAGTACGATTGCCAGGTGAGCGTGCTTGACCCAACATCGCAGAAGGCGGCGTTTTGGCAATCTCCGGTTGTAATCGTGCGTTAAGTTCTATAAAGAAAGCCGCTTAACGACCCTGCTTCTGGCCGCTCCCGGCGGAGACTGGCGCTCCGGTCTCGAACCCTTCATCAAACGCTGCAACCGAGCCGCAAACAGTCACTTTCAGGCCTTTCTTTGCCTTGAGCTGAACCAGGTTGCCCATCCCGATCCGCAGGATCTCGACCACGGCGCCGTCCGTCTGGGACTCATACGTATAGCACGGCAATTGGGCGGTTCTGCTCCAGTTCCCCTTTTCAAAATGGAGATCGCTAAACTTCTGTTCGACGAACCCCAACGTATCCGCGCCCAGCATCCCTGAAAGAAGGAATGCAAAGAACAACAATTTAGGTACTCTCATACGCTGCTCCCTTGCCGCGCGGGAAGAATTTTTGAAAAAATGCGATCAGGTTGTCGAATTGGCGACATGGCGTTCGTACCTAGTATGATGCTTCGGAAAGGAACTATACAGAACAGATGAGTCGAGCACGGGTGTTGGTTGGCACACGTAAAGGCGCATTCGTATTGACGTCGGATGGAAAGCGTGAGAAATGGGACGTCAGCGGCCCGCATTTTGCCGGTTGGGAAATATACCACGTAAAGGGATCGCCGGCTGATCCGAACCGGCTGTACGCGTCGCAGTCCAGCGGCTGGTTCGGGCAGCAGATTCAGCGGTCAAACGACGGGGGCAAGAGCTGGGAGCCCGTAGGTAACAAATTCGTGTACGACGGAGTGCCCGGGACTCACCAGTGGTACGACGGCACCCCGCACCCCTGGGAGTTCAAACGGGTGTGGCATCTGGAACCGTCGCTCACCGATCCGGACACGGTGTACGCGGGTGTGGAGGACGGAGCGCTGTTCCGGTCAACCGATGGCGGGCAGAGCTGGCAGGAACTGTCCGGACTGCGCGGCCATGGCTCCGGACCACGCTGGCAGCCGGGCGCCGGCGGCCTGTGTCTCCACACCATTCTTTTGGACCCAAGCAATCCCGACCGGATTTTTATCGCCATTTCGGCGGCAGGCGCGTTCCGCACCGACGACGGCGGCAAGAGCTGGCGTCCCATTAACCAGGGACTCACGTCGCAATACATTCCCGACCCGCATGCCGAGGTTGGCCATTGCGTTCACCGCATTGCGATGCACCGGTCGCGCCCGGATGTGCTGTTCATGCAGAAGCACTGGGATGTGATGCGGAGCGACAATGCCGGCGATTCATGGCATGAAGTCAGCGGCAACCTTCCGACCGACTTCGGATTTCCCATCGATGTGCATGCTCACGAGCCGGAGACCATCTACGTTGTCCCGATCAAGAGCGACTCAGAGCATTATCCGCCCGAAGGCAAGCTGCGCGTCTTCCGCAGCCGGACCGGCGGAAACGAGTGGGAGCCGCTTACCAAAGGACTTCCTCAAAGTAACTGCTACGTGAACGTCCTGCGTGATGCCATGGCTGTCGACTCGCTCGATTCGTGCGGAGTTTACTTCGGAACCACGGGCGGTCAGGTGTACGCATCGGCGGATGCGGGCGACAACTGGGCTCCGATCGTTCGCGATCTTCCGGCCGTGCTCTCCGTTGAGGTTCAGACACTCCAATGATCCGCGTTGTTCTGCCAGCGCACCTGCGGACACTGGCGGGCGTTGGCGCAGAACTGAAACTTGACGTGGAGGGGCCGGTCACCCAGCGCTCAATTATCGACGCGCTGGAGGCTCAATACCCGCCGCTGCGTGGCGCCATCCGTGAGTACGGCACCGGACAGCGCCGCGCGTTCGTGCGCTTCTTCGCCTGCGAGGAAGACTGGTCACATGAATCTCCGGATGCCCCGCTGCCGGAAGCGGTTGCGAAGGGGGCAGAGCCTTTTCTGATCATCGGAGCAATTGCCGGGGGATAGGACGCTTTCTGAGCAACGAATGCAACAAGCCATGAAAAAATCCGGGACTGACTTAAGCGCCGTACGCCAAGTGCCTGAACGCAATCGTTCGACCCGGCGCGGCTGTCTGTCCCGTTGATTTTTTCACGGCTTCCACAGGAGTGGTTGTGACGAACTTGGGGCTAGCAAGCCATTTCCGCTGGGCGTGATGAAGGAGAAACGATTGACATGCTGAGTTTTCTACAGGACCTCAAATTCGCAGTGCGCTCGCTCTGGCGCAGCAAGGGACTTACGATCACGGTAGTAGTGACGCTTGCGCTTGGCATCGGGGCCAATGCGGCCATCTTCAGCCTGGTGCGCGGCGTGCTCTTGCGGCCGCTTGTCAACCGCGACGAGGACCGGCTCATCTATATTCGCCAGAGCGCTCGCGGAATTGAAAACGCAACGTTCTCGATCCCTGAAATCCAGGACTTAAGCTCGCGCGTAAAAACCATCCGTGAATTCGGCACATTCTCTACCATTGGTTTCACCATGGTCGGCCTAGGCGAGCCGCGCGAAGTCCGCTCGGGTGTTGTCGATGGGTCGTATTTCGACGTGATGGGATTGCGTCCGGTGCTGGGGCGGCTTCTGGATAAACGAGACGACGGCGCGAAGGCTGCCGGCGCGGCGGTGCTGACTTATCGATTCTGGACGACGGCTCTCAAGAGCGATCCGTCGGTGATCGGCAAAGCGGTCCGGCTTGGGACGCGCACCGCGACTATCGTCGGCGTGCTGGAACCGTCGGTTCCGTATCCGGCAGAGACAGAGATCATCGCCAATGTCGTAACCAGTCCACACCATTTGTCGGCAACGATGGTGACCGGACGCGTCCATCGGATGACGCAGCTATTTGGCCGCCTCGCGCCTGGCGCAACCGTCGATGCAGCGCGCGCGGAGTTGCGTGCGGTGTATGGAACAATGACCAACCAGCATCCCGAGGCATATTCGGCGAAAGCGCAATTCCAGATTCACGCCGTCCGGCTGCGAGACCAGCTCACTTCGCGCGCCAGGACCGTGCTGCTGGTACTGCTGGCGGCCGCGGTGCTTGTGTTTATCATCGCGTGCTCGAACGTGGCGAACCTGATTCTTGCGCGGACGGTGCGGCGCGAAGGGGAACTGGCGATCCGTGCCGCCCTGGGAGCGAGCACGGGCAAGCTGCGCCGGACGCTGCTCGCCGAGAGTCTGCTGCTGTGCGGTGCAGGCGCTGCGCTTGGATTGATAGCCGCGGGTCCCATGGTGGCGATTTTGGCTCGTTATGCATCGCGGTTTTCGGTACGCGCGCTAGACCTTACCGTGGATTCAAGCCTGCTTTGGGTTGGAGCAGGGCTGGCGATCGTGGCGGCGGTACTCTTGGCGTTTGTTCCGCGCTTGCCGGCTGCCGGCGCAACCAATGGAGTTGGGTTGTCGAACAGCGGGCTGCGCATCACAGGCGGCACGAATCGCCGCTTGCGGGCCTTTGCCGTCACGCAGATTGCGGCATCCTTTGTTTTGCTCGCCGGGGCCAGTATGCTGGTCAAGACACTGCTCACATTACAAGCGGCGCAGACCGGATTGGATGTACATCGCGTCCTGGCAGTGAACGTTCCCGTGATGTCGTACGGACGGACACCCGATCAAATCATTGGCTTCTACAAGGAAGCCATGCGGCGGATCAAGGAACTGCCGGGGGTGGATACGGTAGCGGTGGGCGCAAACGTACCCTGGCGCGATGCCGATTTCGATTTCGGGCTGGAGTTTTCGGCGGATGGACACGTCCGCGCGCCGGGCGAAGAGAATCCACGCGCGCAGTTCAGGACCATCTCGCCCGCGTTTTTCGCTTCGCTTGGAGTTCCGATCGTCGCCGGGCGCGACTTTAACGATGCCGACCGGCGCGGCAGCGAACCTGTCGTCATTGTTAGCCAGACTTTGGCGCAGCGAATGTTCCCCCATCAGGACGCGGTCAACCGCCACATTATGTGGACGGACCCGGTCATCAAGTTCATCGACGTGAGTCCTGCGCCCCGGCGGATTGTGGGCGTGGTGAAAGATGTGGATGATGACCACGTGTCTCCGGTGCCGGTTCTGACCGTGTATCACCCGTTTGAGCAGCAAGAGTTGTGGGGAGGGCGGCTGTTCGTCCATACCCACACGGACCCGTATGCTTTCGTGCCGCGCATTACGCGAATCATTCACGATCTGTCCGCCGATCAGCCGGTGGAAAGGGCCGCGACACTTGCCGATATACGCGCAGAAGTGCTCACTCCGGACCGGCTCAATGCTCTGGTGTTTGGAGTCTTCGCGATCGTCGCGCTGGCCATTGCGGTTATCGGCGTAGCGGGCGTGCTGGCGTTTTCCGTCAGCGGCCGGACCCGCGAGTTTGGCATCCGGCTGGCGGTCGGGTCTCAGCCTCGTCATCTGCTGACGGGCGTGATCGCTGAAGGCGCATGGATAGGCGGTATCGGCATCGTCGCAGGCGCGATGTGCGGCTTCCTGCTGGCGCGTCTTGCAATTGGCTATTTCGAAGGCATGCAGATGCCCGATGTGCTCCCGGTGGCGGGCTCGGCGCTCGTGCTGCTGATTGCCGCGATCGCCGCGTCCGTCCTGCCCGCCGCACGGGCCGCCCGCGTCGATGTCATGCAGGCGCTCCGATCGGAATAGTGCCGCCGGTTCTTAAGCCGGCAAACGTCTCTCCTTGACGCTCTACACATCATTGCTGTAATATGTAGGAAATCTAGGAGAGAGACAGATGCCGCTCGAAAAATCCGAGCTTCTGCAGGGCACGCTCGACATGCTCATTCTGAAAATCGTTGCGCTCGGACCGGTGCACGGTTACGGCATTTCACACCGCATCCGCCAGATATCGAAAGACGTGTTGCAGGTCCAGCAGGGTTCGCTTTACCCGGCGCTGCACCGGCTGGAGCGGCGAGGCTGGCTCGACGCAACCTGGGGGCAATCGGAAAACGGACGTGAAGCGAAATTCTATAAGCTCTCGGCGAAAGGCCGCAGGCAGTTAGCAACAGAGGAATCGAACTGGCAGCGGCTGGCCGGGGCCGTTACGCTCATTATGCAAACGGCGGAATAGGAAGCCTGCATGAGGTGGCTCAAATTCTTCTTTCGAAAGTGTGCCATTGAGAAGGAATTGAATTCCGAGATTCGCTTCCATCTCGATTCCGTCATTCAGGAAAAGATCGATGCAGGGCTTCCTCCCGAGGAAGCGCGCCGCCTGACCATGTTGGAATTCGGCGGAGCCGAGCAGGTGAAAGAAGAGTGCCGGTACGCGCACCGCCTGGCATTTGTCGAGACCACGCTTGCCAATCTGAAAGCCGCGGTTCGCTTCATGCGCAAATCACCCGGATTTTCGATTGCCATCATTTTGACCCTGGCTCTCGGCATCGGCGCTAATAGCGCAGTTTTTTCCGCCATCGACGCCATCCTGCTCCGGCCGCTTCTCTATCCGAATGCTGGCGAACTCGTCGTCTTGCACCAGTACAATCGCGCTTCAAAAGATTCGAGCCGGCCTATCGCTCCCGTCCGGCTGGAAGAATGGAATAAGTACAACTCGACGTTTCAGGCAATCGCCGGATCTTATACGCAAGATCTCTCTGAAACGTCCGGCACGATTCCGGAACGTCTCGTAGAAGCGGACGTCACACCGCGCTTTCTTCAGGTTCTTGGTGTCGCTCCTGAACTGGGCCGGGACTTCACCCCGGCCGAAGAGCATTTTGGCGGGCCGCCCGCGGTCCTCATCAGTGATCGTTTCTGGCGGGGTCGTTTTCATGCCGATGCGAATGTTCTGGGGAAGAGGATTCGTATCGAATCGTTTCCGGTTCCAATTGTCGGCGTGCTGCCTGCAAGCTTTGAATACCCCGCCAAGGATGTTGATCTCTGGGCGCCTGTTCCCATGGACGCGCCAATTGCACAAAACCGGGCTTACACCTGGTTCACAGGCATCGGCCGCATGAAGCCCGGCATCACCCTGGCTCAGGCCCGGGCCGATCTTGATGCCGTGCAGGCGCGGCTCGGGCGGCAATTTCCCCAAACGGATAAAGATCTCGCCGCCCGGATTGAATCGCTAAAAGAAACCATCGTTGCGGGTTCCCGGCGCTCGCTGTGGATTCTGTTTGGCTCGGTTACTTTGCTGCTCCTGATCGCTTGCACGAATATCGCTGCTTTGCTGCTCTCGCGCATCACGGAACGCGCCCATGAGATCTCAATCCGTTATTCGCTTGGCGCGGGCCGCGGTTCCATTATCGGGCAGTTCCTTACCGAAGCCTTGGTGCTTGCGCTTGCCGGGTCGGTGTTCGGTCTCGCTGTTGCCGCCGCCGGGGTTCGAGTGTTTCATTCGCTGGCAAAAGCCCTTCCCCGAGTAGAGGAAATCACCCTCGACTGGCGTCTTGCTCTTTACACGCTTTGCTGCGCAATCCTTGCAACCGCGCTCTGCGGGCTGGTTCCCGCGCTGATCGCTTCGCGCCGCTCCATCTCCTCCACTCTCGCTTCGCACGGCAGAACGCAGGTGTCCGCCCGTGCCTCCTTGCAGTGGACCTTAGTGGGCGTGCAGGTTGCCCTTGCTGTGACCCTTCTAGTCGGCGCAGGCCTACTGCTGCGCAGTTTTCAGGAACTGGGCCGCGTTTCGCCTGGCTTTGATCCAAATCATGTGCTGACACTTCGCATCAGCGGCAATTATGGCGAAACGAATGATCAGAAAAAGATGTTTCAGCGGATGAAAAACACGGTCGACGCTCTTGCCACGGTTCCGGGTGTGGAATCCGCGGCCATCAGCGCCACTGTGCCCGGCGCGGGGAGCGGCTTCCCAATAGAGATTAAGGCAGCCGGCTCCGCCGTTTCCCCCAGCCGCCAAATCACGGCGGATGAAAAGGTCGTCTACGGCGCGTATTTCGAAACCATGCGCATTCCGCTCCTTGCCGGAAACACGTGCAAGAAGGATACTCTGTGGACAACTGCTGTAGTCAACCGCAGCTTTGCCGAAACATACTTCCCGAACCAGACTGCTATCGGTCACCACCTGCAAATCACGTCCTTTGACGCAAAGCCGGAAATTGTCGGCGTTGTGGGCGATGCCCGTGAGAACGGCCTGAACCACCCGGCCGTGCCTACCTTCTACTGGTGTTCCAGCAACGCTGATCCTTCTCCTTACTTCCTGCTCCGCGTCCGTGGAGATCCCATGAAATTGGCAAATGCGCTACGGCGCGAGATTCACCGGATCGAGCCAAGCCGTTCCGTTTTTGAGATGATGCCGCTGAGTGAGCGCCTTTCCGAGAGCAATGCCG
>Ga0134125_10006513_pt1 | contig 13216 bp, 13 predicted proteins | sample KB31751_FD_96464 | JGI IMG/M metagenome (GOLD analysis project Ga0134125, IMG submission 96464) | Terrestrial soil microbial communities with excess Nitrogen fertilizer from Kellogg Biological Station, Michigan, USA - KB3-175-1 | ecosystem: Environmental > Terrestrial > Soil > Unclassified ... | reverse complement strand
CCCGGCGCGCAGGACTGGCCGCGCTTCACCACCAACCAGAGCGAGCGTTTCGAGGCGCGCCTGTCGATGGTGGAAGTGCTCGATTCGCCCAGCCTGTTCTTTGCGGGCATGGCCGGCAGCCGCCTGCCGATCGCAGTGGCGCACGGCGAAGGCTTCGCCAATTTCAAACACCGGGGCGATGCCAGCCGGGCGATCGCCGCAATGCGCTTTACCGACAACGCAGGCAGAGCCACCGAAGCCTATCCGTTCAACCCCAACGGCAGCCCCGGCGGCCTGACGGCGGTGACGACCAAGGACGGCCGCTTTACGGCCATGATGCCGCACCCCGAGCGCGTGTTCCGCAACATCCAGATGAGCTGGACCTCGGGGGACCGGAGCGCGTTCAGCCCCTGGCTACGGATCTGGCGGAACGCGCGGCGTTGGGTCGGTTGAACCGGGCGTTGCGGCGGGCCGAGCGGATTCAGCCGCGCAGGAACGCCTCGATGCTGGTGGCCAGCGCAATCGGGGTTTCATGCATCGGATAGTGGCCGGCGTTGGCCATTTCCTCCAGCACCGCGTTCGGGTACCAGCGCATGAAGGTCTCCTGCATCACGGGCACGCCCAAGGCAGGGTTGTGCTCGCCGGCGATTACCTTGATTGGCACCGGGTTGCCCTGGATCTTCGCGTGGAAGTCGGTTTCGGCCCAGGACGGCAGGTAGGAGCCAACGGCTTCCTCGTCCGAATTCGCGAACGAGGAGGCCACCATCTGCTCCAGCCAGGCATCGCACAGGCGCAGGCCGGTGGTCATGTCGATGATGCGCTTGCGCACCGCCGTGTCGCCGGCCGCGCGCCGAAACAGCGCCAGCATCGCGTCGTTGTGCGGAAAGCCGCTGGCCGGCACCGGCGCGATCGCCACCATGCGTTCGACCCGCTGGGGTGCCTGCACCAGCACACGCTGCGCCGCGGTGCCGCACATCGAATGGCCGATTAGCGAGAACCGCTCCCAGCTCAGCCCGTCGGCCAGCGCCAGGGCGTCCTGCGCGACCTGCTCCATCGTGTACGGTCCGCCGCCGCCCTTCATGCCACCATAACCACGGCAGTCCATGAACGCATAGGTGAAGCCGTGCGTGTCGAGCACATCCGCCATCGGCCCCCAGCCACCGCCATGGCCGAACCAGCCGTGCAGGGCTATCACCTTGCGTGGGCCGCTGCCGATCAACAGATGGGTGTTCATGGTGGGTATCTCCTGCGAGTGTCTGCAAACTGGGGGTTGGATCAATTATCCACCTGGCAATCGGGTATGGTCCACGCATGGACATGATGCCCTCGCGCGCAAAGCCACCTCTCGCGGATGCACCGGCGCGGTTGCGCTTCGGCGCGGTCGATGCGCTACGCGGGGGCGCGATCGTCTGGATGACGGCGTTTCACTTCTGTTTCGATCTGAACTATTTTGGCTACTGGCGGCAGAACTTTTATGTCGATCCGCTGTGGACCTGGCAGCGCACCGCCATCGTGAGCCTGTTCCTGTTCTGCGCCGGACTGGGGCAAGCCATCGCCACGCAGCAGGGGCAGAGCTGGCAGCGCTTTTGGCGGCGCTGGGCGCAGGTGGCGGGCTGCGCGCTGCTGGTCAGCGCGGGCTCCTACTGGATGTTTCCGAAAAGCTTCATCTACTTCGGGGTGCTGCACGGCATCGCCGTGATGCTGATCGTGGTGCGCCTGCTCGCGCCGTGGGGGCGCCGGCATCCGGTTCGCCTGTGCGTGCTCGGTGCGCTCGCGATTGCAGCGAAATTCGTAGCAGCTTATGCAATGAATATAGGGGCTTTGGCCCCTATTGCTGAAATTTTCAATGGCAGGACGCTGAACTGGCTGGGTCTGATCACGCACCTGCCCATCACGGAAGACTATGTGCCGGTCTTTCCCTGGCTCGGCGTGATACTTTGGGGTCTGGCGTGTGGCCAGTGGCTGCTCGCGCATCGTCCGCGCCGGCTTGCCATGGCCGTGCCGCGGCGCGCCGCGGTGCTCACCTGGCTGGGCCGGCACAGCCTGGCCTGGTACATGGTGCACCAGCTGGTGCTGTTCGGGGCGCTCGCGCTGATCGGCTGGGCGCGGGCATGAAAAAGCGCGGCTCCGGGCCGCGCTTGCTGAAATGTGCGAAGCCAACGCCTCGCGCGGTTTACTCGATCTTCGCCTTGGAGCGCAGATCTTCTTCGAATTTGGCCAGCTTTTGCTGCTCCAGTTGCTGCACGATTTGCGGTTTCACTTCGTCCATCGTAGGCAGCTTGGCGGCCCGCACGTCGTCCAGACGGATAATGTGATAGCCATACTGGGTCTGGACCGGCGACTCGGTGAACTGGCCCTTCTTCAGCTTGATCATGGCGTCCGAGAACGGCTTGACATAGCTGTCCGCGTTGGCCCAGCCCAGATCACCTCCCTTGGCGCCGGAGGCGGTGTCGATGGACGACTTCTTGGCGAGATCGTCAAACTTCGCGCCCTTCTTGAGCTGGGCAATGATGGCATTCGCCTGCGCTTCGGTCTTCACCAGGATGTGATGCGCGTGATATTCCTGCCCGCTGTTGGCGGCCACGAACTTGTCATACGCCGCCTTGACTTCGGCGTCCGTCACCGGGTTCTTTTTCTGGAAGTCGGCAAACAGGTCGCGAATCAGGATGGTCTGGCGCGCCAGCTCCATCTGGTTCTTGAAGTCCGGCGTCGCATCCAGCCCGCGCTTTTGTGCCTCCTGCATGAAGACCTCGCGGGCGATGACCTCGGTCTTGATCTGCGCCGCGATCTCCGGCGTGATTTTCTGGCCCGATGCCTCCACCTGCTGGGTCAGCGCATCGACGCGAGATTGCGGCACCGGCTTGCCGTTCACGATCGCGACGTTTTGCGCCACCGCGGGCAGCGCGAGCGCGCCCAGAAAAGCCGCCGCTGCAAACGCGGACAAGAAATGCTTCTTCATAGATTTTCCTCAGGAATGATCGGGATAAAACGGGGGTGCGGCCCGCGCGGCAAGGTTCAGGACACGGGTCTAGAGCACTTCAATGGCAATGGCATGAGCGCCTTGGTCAATGAATTCTTGCAGCGCATCATACACAAGGCGGTGCCGCGCCACGCGCGTACGGCCGGTAAACAGCGGTGACGAAATGCGTACCCGGAAATGCGATCCATGGCCCGCCTCGTTGGCGCCCGAATGGCCCAGATGCGCAGCGCTTTCATCGAGCACTTCGAGTTGGGTGGGCGCGAGCCTCTGCTGCAGGCGCTCCTTCATCGCCTGCGCGCTGATCGGCGCGATTTTCGTGGGGGGCATGTTGCCGGTACTCATGAGTCGCCGGCCTCGCCCGTCTTGATGTATTTGCCAAGAAACAGTGCCTGGCCAATCACGAACAGCACCATCAATCCGAGCCCACCGAACAACTTGAAGTTGACCCAGGTATTCAGGTCGTAGTGAAAGGCCACCCACAGGTTGAGCACGCCCATCACGGCGAAGAAGCCAGTCCAGCTCCAGTTCATGGCGCGCCAGGCGTTGTCCGGCAATTCCATCTGCGCGCCCATCAGGGATTTGAGCAGGTTCTTCTTGAACACGAGCTGCCCGACCAGCAGCGCGCCGCCCATGATCCAGTACAGCGCGGTGGGCTTCCATTTGATGAAGGTGTCGTTGTGCGAGATCAGCGTGGCGCCGCCAAACAGCACGATCACGCCCAGGCTGATCCATTGCATCGGCTCGACCTTGCCGTGTCGGGTGTAGAGGTAGCCGATCTGAACGAGCGTGGCGGCGATGGCCACTGCGGTCGCGACATAAATGCCCGCGAACTTGAAGGCCACGAAGAACAGGATGATCGGGAAAAAGTCGAGAAAGAGCTTCATTTGGGCGTGAAGTCTAACGAAGCCGAATTCATGCAGTAGCGCAGGCCGGTCGGCGCCGGGCCGTCTTCAAAGACGTGACCCAGGTGCGCGCCGCATTCGGCGCACAAGGTTTCGGTGCGCAGCATGCCCAGGCTGCGATCTGCGTGCTCTTCGATCGCGCCGGGCTGCGCTGCCTGCGAAAAGCTCGGCCAGCCGCAGCCGGCGTCGAACTTGGTGCTGGAGTCGAACAGCTTGGCGCCGCAGCAGACGCAGGCGTAAGTGCCGACCTGCCAATGGTCGTCGTACTTGCCAGTGTGGGGCCGCTCGGTGGCCGCGTGGCGCGTGACCTCGAAGGCGACCGGTTCGGCCCCTTTCTGGGCCAGCAGCGCCTTCCATTCGGCCTCGGTTTTCTCAATCTTGTGGCTCATGATGAACAGCTGATCTCTATGGTGGATGCCCATTCGGGCGGGAAGTCGGCGTCACTGTCAAACCCGGGGTGTTCGTCAAATGGGGTTTCCAGCAGGCGCTGCAAGGTATGGACCGCGGAAAAGTCCTTTTGTTTCGCGAGCCGGATGGCCTGTTCTCCCAGGTGGTTGCGCAGCACGTACTTGGGATTCGTTTTGAGCATCAAATCGCCAGCCTGCCCATACCCGGTACCGGCAAGCCGCTCTGAATATTGAAGCAACCAGTGATCGAACGCGGGCCGGTCCAGGAACAGGTCGCGCACCGAATCGTCCGGCTGTGGCGCACCGGCGTGCGCACGCCGGCTGACCCAATGGCTGAGCCGGCGCCAGAAAATGGTGTAGTCGACACGGTCCCTGGCCAGCAGCTGGAACGTGGATTCGATCAGCGCCAGGTCGCCGGGCCGCTCATCCAGCAGCCCCAGTTTGGCGCGCATGCGCGCAGCCAGCTCCAGCGGGAAAACCGTTTTGTAGGATTCGAGCGCGGCCAGCGCCAGCTCCTGCTCGCCAATCAGCGGCAGCAGTGCGCGCCCCAGGCAATACAGGTTCCAGTAGGCGACGTTGGGCTGCTGGTTATAGGCGTAGCGGCCCTGCTGGTCCGAATGGTTGCAGATGTGCGCCGGGTCGAATGCGTCGAGAAACTGGAACGGGCCATAGTCGATGGTCAGGCCCAGGATGCTCATGTTGTCCGTGTTCATGACGCCGTGGCAAAAGCCTACCGCCTGCCATTGCGCGATCATGCCGGCGGTACGCTCGCTCACGCGCTCCAGCAGTGCGGCGTAGGGGTTGCCGGCAAACTTGTTCGTGTCGCGGCATTCGGGGTAGAACCGGTCGATCACGTAGTCGGCCAGCGTCTTGAGCGGCCCATGCTGTTCGAGTGCCGAGAAGTGCTCGAAATGACCGAAGCGGATGAAGCTGGGCGCTGCGCGCGTGACCACGGCTGAGGTCTCGATTTCCTCCCGGCGCACGGGGTCATCGGAGCCGGTGACGCACAGTGCACGCGAGGTGGGAATGCCCAGCGCATGCATGGCCTCGCTGCACAGGAATTCACGAATGCTGGAGCGCAACACGGCGCGGCCGTCGCCCATGCGGGAGTAAGGCGTGAGTCCGCTGCCCTTGAGTTGAACTTCGTAGCCGGACGTGGTTTCGCCCAGCAGCAGCGCACGGCCGTCGCCCAACTGCCCGGCCCAGACACCGAACTGATGCCCGCTGTACACGCTGGCCAGCGGCTGCGTGCCGGCGATGGGCCCATTGCCGGAGAACGCCTCCAGCGCGCCGGGCGATTCGAACCAGGAAGGCGCCAGACCCAGCGCGCGCGCGACAGCGGCGCTGCGTCCCACCCAATACGGCGCAGCCAAGGGCCGCGGCGTGAGCGCCGTGTAGAACTCGGGGCCGAGCTGCGCAAAGCTGTTGCGCCACTGCACACCCAGGTCCATCGCCACCACGCGTTCTTCAACCATGTCCATCGCTCTATTGTCCCGCAGTTGACCGATACCCCGCACACGCTGGGCAATTTCCCGTGCATGGCCATCAGGTCTGGGCGATACTATTGTTTGGCAAATTTTGTTACACAGGAGACTCCCATGCTGGGCTTGATGCAGAGCGAACCGTTACTGATTTCCTCGTTGATCGACTTTGCCGAGCGCCATCATGGCGACGTCGAAATCGTCTCGCGCAGGGTCGAGGGTGATATTCATCGCTGCACCTACAAGAACGTGGCGGCGCGCTCGCGCCAGGTCGCAAATGCGCTGGACGCCATGAAGGTCGCGCAGGGGGACAGGGTGGCCACGCTGGCCTGGAACGGCTACCGCCATCTGGAGCTGTACTTTGGCGTGAGCGGTTCGGGCCGCGTGCTGCACACCCTGAACCCGCGCCTGGCGCCCGACCAGATCGCCTGGATCGCCAACCACGCCGAAGACCGGGTGCTGTGCTTCGACATGACGTTCCTGCCGCTGGTGCAGGCCTTCCACGGCAAGTGCACGACGGTCAAGCAGTATGTCGCGCTGTGCGATGCCGACAAGCTGCCCAAGGACAGCGGCATCCCGGGGCTGATCAGCTATGAGGCGTGGATTGGCGCGCAGCCGTCCACCTATCACTGGCCCAGCTTCGACGAGAACACGGCCTCGAGCATGTGCTACACCAGCGGCACCACGGGCAACCCCAAGGCCGCGCTGTACAGCCACCGCTCCACCCTCCTGCACGCCTATGCCGCCGCGCTGCCGGACGTGATGTGCCTGTCCGCGCGCGACGCCATCCTGCCGGTCGTGCCGATGTTCCACGTGAACGCCTGGGGCATTCCTTATTCGGCCGCGATGACCGGCGCCAAACTCGTGTTTCCGGGCCCGGCGATGGATGGCAAGTCAATCTACGAGTTGATGGAAAGCGAAAAGGTCAGCTATGCCGCCGGCGTGCCCACGGTGTGGCAGATGCTCCTGGCCCACATGCAGGCGGGCGGCCTGCGCTTCTCGACGCTCAAGCGCACCGTGATCGGCGGCTCAGCCTGTCCGCCGGCCATGATCGAGACGTTCAACGAAAAATACGGCGTGGAGGTGCTGCACGCCTGGGGCATGACCGAAATGTCGCCGCTGGGCACGCTATGCACGCTGAAGAATAAGCACCTGGGCCTGCCCGCCGACGAGAAGATGAATATCCGACTGAAGCAGGGCCGCGCGATCTACGGCGTCGATATGAAGATCGTCGGCGACGATGGCAAAGAATTGCCGTGGGACGGCGTGGCCTTTGGCGACCTGTATGTCAGGGGCCCGTGGGTGGTGCGCGAGTACTTCAAGGGCGAAGGCGGCAATCCGCTGGTGAAGGACGAACATGGCGTGGAATGGTTCCCCACCGGCGACGTGGGCACCATCGATGCGGACGGCTACCTGCAGATCACGGACCGCAGCAAGGATGTGATCAAGTCAGGGGGCGAGTGGATCAGTTCGATCGACATCGAGAACATCGCCGTGGCGCACCCGGCGGTGGCGATGGCGGCCTGCATTGGCGTCAAGCACCCCAAGTGGGACGAGCGTCCCCTTCTGGTCGTGGTCAAGAAGCCGGGCATGGAGGTCACGGCCGCGGAACTTATCAAGTTTTATGAGGGCAAGACCGCCAAGTGGCAGGTGCCCGATGACGTGGTATTTGTCGACGCCATCCCGCTGGGCGCCACCGGCAAGATGCTGAAAACGCGGCTGCGCGAGATGCTCAAGGATTACAAGCTGCCGAACACCTGAAGATTCGAAAGTTGACGCCAAGTTCCGCGGCAACGAGCGTTGCGGCAACAGGCGTCGCGCAGGTGATAGCACCTAGGACAATCCCTGTATGCTGCGGTGCAAAAAGCTGGTTACGCTCGCATGTCTTTATTTCCAACCAACAGGAGACATCTGATGAAATTTACCTTCAAACTGGTCGCTGCATCCGCCGTCATGGCCATGGCTGGCGCCGCCTTTGCGCAAAGCGGCCAGACGGTCAAGATTGCGATGATTGAGGGCTTCTCGGGCCCCTTTGCGAATGTAGGAATGAACCAGCTCCATAGCTGGCAGTACGCCGCCCAGGAGCTGGGTGGCAAGAACAACCCGGCAGGAGTGACGTTTCAAATCGTCCCATTCGACTCCGGTGGCTCACCCCAGAATGCGGTGACCCAACTCAAGGCGGCCATTGACCAGGGCTTCCGATATATCACGCAGGGGAATGGCTCCGGTGCGGCGCTGGCGCTGTCACAAGCCGTGACCAAGTACAACGAGCGCAACCCCGGCCATGAGGTTGTGTACATGAACTACGCAGCCATCGACCCAGGGCTGACCAACCAGGACTGCAGCTTCTGGCATTTCGAACTCGACGCCAACGTCATGATGAAGATGGAGGCGCTCACGTCCTTCATCAAGGATCAACCGCAGGTCAAGAAGATCTACCTGCTGGACCAGGACTACTCGTATGGCCGCGACATGTCCAAGTTCTTTCAGAAGTACATCAAGGAAAAGCGTCCGGATATTCAGATCGTCGGCGATGTTTTCGTGCCGATCGGCCAGGTCAAGGACTTCGCGCCCTATGTGGCCAAGATCAAGGAATCCGGCGCCGACGCGATCATGTCCGGCAACTGGGGCACGGATCTGACGCTGTTCGTCAAGGCACTGGCGCAGGCCGGCGTGAACCTGCCGATCTACACCAACTATGCAGTTGTCTCGGGCACGCCGACCGCCATCGCCGCGCTGGGTGACAAGGCGAATGTCTACGCGGTGGCCTATGGTTACTCGCAGACGACCGGCGAGGTCGGCAAGATCGCCGAAGGCTTCAAGAAGAAATACAACGACGATTTCTACACACAGGCGATCCTGAACGGCATCAACCTGCTGGACGCGGCGATGGCCAAGGTCCACTCGACCGATCCGAAGAAGGTGGCGTTCGCCATGGAAGGTCTGACGATTCCGAGCTGGGCCAGCGACGTGACAATGCGCAAGTCGGATCACCAGCTCCAGCAAGCCATGTTCATCACCAAATGGGAGAAGGTGAGCAAGAAGTACCCCTACAGCCAGGAGAACACGGGGTACACTTTTGCACCGATCAAGGAATTCCCTCCTTACGTTGCCAGCACGCCCACCAGCTGCCAGATGAAGCGCCCCACCGAGGGTTGAGCGAGCAGCGGCGGAACAAGCCGGGATTGCAGATGCTGTCCCGGCTTTTTTCTTGCTGAACCACGTTGCCATCACTGTCACTGACCACACGGGTACGCCATGGAGTTCTACACCATCTCCTTATTGAACGGAATCAGCTACGGGCTGCTGCTGTTCATGTTGAGCTCAGGCCTGACGCTGATTTTCAGCATGATGGGCGTGCTCAATTTCGCCCATGCCAGTTTTTACATGCTGGGCGCCTACTTTGCCTACGTCGTGAGCAAGTTGATCGGCTTCTGGCCGGCCCTGGTGATTGCGCCGCTATTGGCGGGGCTCATTGGTGCGGCATTTGAAAAATACTGTCTGCGCCGTGTCCACAAGTTCGGCCACGTGGCCGAGCTGCTGCTGACCTTTGGGCTGAGCTACATCGTGGTGGAACTGGTGCAACTGGTATGGGGCCGCACTTCGGTCGACTACGTGATTCCGTCCGCACTCAGCGGCCCGTTGTTCACGCTGTATGGTTTGCAGTTTCCGATGTACCGCGGGTTCATGATGCTGGTGGCGCTACTGATGCTGCTCAGCATCTGGCTGCTACTCACGCGCACGCGCATCGGCCTGGTGATTCAGGCGGCGCTGACCCATCCGCAGGCGGTCGAATCGCTGGGGCACAACGTGCCGCGCGTCTTCATGCTGGTATTTGGCGGCGGCGCGGCATTGGCGGGGCTGGCCGGCGTCATCGGCGGCAATGCGTTCATCACGGAGCCCGGCATGGCGGAGGCGGTGGGCACCATCATTTTTGTGGTCGTGGTGGTGGGTGGCATGGGCTCGCTGGCGGGGGCGTTTCTGGCTTCCTTGCTGATCGGCATCATCCAGACGCTGGCGGTCGGCATCAACAGTTCGCTCATGGGGCTCGCCGCAGCGCTGGGGCTCCAGATCACACCGGCAACGTTCGGCTATACGGTCTGGAGCATGAAGGTCAGCTCCGTCGCTCCGATCCTGCCGTTCCTGCTGATGGTGCTGATCCTGATTTTCCGGCCCAAGGGCCTCATGGGTACGCGGGAGGGCTGACCACATGCATGCCAACAGCTATCAATTCAAACCGCTCAACGTCGGACGGCTTCTGATCTGGAGCGGATTTGCCTTGCTGCTGATCGTGGCGCCGCTGGTCTTCACCAGCAGCCTGGGCCGAACCCTGCTGAGCCAGATGGGCGTGGCCATCATCGTCTGCCTCAGCTACAACATGCTGCTTGGGCAGGGCGGGATGCTGAGTTTCGGGCACGCGGTGCACTCGGGGCTCGGCGCGTTCCTGGCCATTCATGTACTCACTCTCGTGGACGCCGGCACGCTGCATTTGCCGGTGAGCCTGATTCCGTTGGCCGGCGGCTTGGGAGGGCTCGCGTTTGCCTTTGTTCTGGGCTGGGTCACGACCAAGAAATCCGGCACGACCTTTGCCATGATCACCTTGGGGATCGGCGAACTCGTGGCGGCCATGTCGTTGATGCTCCCCGGGATTTTTGGCGGCGAGGGCGGCATCTCGGGCGACCGGGTAGCCGGAGCCCATCCGCTGGGCATCACGTTCGGCCCGCAAATCCAGCTGTACTACCTGATCGCGATCTATACCTTTGTCTGCACCGGTTTGATGTTCGCCTTCACCGGCACGCCGCTGGGCCGCATGCTCAACGCCGTGCGCGACAATCCTGAACGAGTGGAATTCGTGGGCTACGACACCCAGAAGGTACGCTACTACGCATTTCTCATTGCCGGCTTCTTCGCCGGCATTTCGGGGGGGCTGTCGGCGCTGAACTATGAACTGGTGACCTCCGAGGTGGTCAACGGCTACCATTCGGGTGCCTATCTGCTGTTTACTTTCCTGGGGGGCGCCACGTTCTTTTTCGGCCCCATTATTGGGGGCGTCCTGATGGTGCTGGCCACCGTCGTGTTGAGTGAGCTGACGCGGGCTTGGCTGCTGTATCTGGGGCTGGTGTTCCTGTTCATGGTGATGTATGCCCCCGGCGGCATTGCCAGCCTGATCATGATCAATGTGCGCGTCGCTTCCTTCGGCAGGTTGCGGTCGTTGCTGTTGCATTACCTGGCGCTGGCGGCAACGGCGTTTGTCGCGCTCGTCGGTGCCTCCGCCATGATCGAGATGGTGTACCACGTGCAGTTGAATTCGTTCCAGGGTCCGAGCGTGCCGTTCATGGGGTTCACGCTCGATTCCAGTGCGCTCGCCAGCTGGATTGGCGCCGTGCTGGTGCTCGCGGCCGGGCTGATGCTGTTCGAGTTTTCCCGTCGCAAGTTTGCGGTCAGGTGGAATGCCATCCAGGAATTCATTGCACACGAAATCAAACGTCGGGAGGCTCTGCAAGCATGAATGCCAAGGTGGACGACTTCAAGCCACCAGCCCCAGCCACGTCGGGGGCCGGTGCGGTGGCGCATGCCGGCGGCGTGGACACCCCCTACGCCCTCGAACTCAAGGACCTGCGCAAGAGTTTTGGCAAGACCGAAATCATCCGGGGCGTGAACCTGGCCGTCAAGGCCGGCGAGCGCGTCGCCATCATCGGGCCCAACGGGGCGGGCAAATCCACGCTGTTCAACCTGATCAGCGGGCGCTTCGAGCCGACCAGTGGCGACGTGCTGCTGAATGGCTATCGCATCAACGGCAAACGGGCCTTCGAAATCAACCGCCTCGGCCTGTCGCGCAGCTTCCAGATCACCAATATCTTTCCCAAGCTCAGCGTGTTCGAAAACCTGCGCTGCGGCGTACTCTGGAGCCTGGGATACAAATACACCTTCATCAAATTTCTGAAGAATCTGGACGATGCGAACGAGCGCGCCAATGCGCTGATGAAAATGATCCGGCTTGACCGCAAGCGCGACGTGCTGGCCGTCAACCTCACCTACGCCGAACAGCGCGCGCTGGAGATCGGCGTGACGATTGCCGGCGGCGCCAACGTGATTTTGCTGGACGAGCCTACAGCGGGCATGAGCAAATCGGAAACCGCGCGTTTCATCGACCTGATCAAGGAGGTCACTGTGGGCAAGACCCTGCTGACCGTGGAACACGACATGGGCGTGGTGTTCGGCCTGGCCGACAAGATCGCGGTAGTGGTGTATGGCGAGGTCCTGGCCTTCGACGTGCCCGAGGCGGTGCGCGCGAACCAGCGCGTGCAGGAAGCCTATCTCGGCTCATCGGTGGCGGGCCAGCAAGCGGGAGGTTGACATGCTCAAGATCCACGATCTGCACGCGTTCTATGGTAAAAGCCATGTGCTGCACGGCGTCTCGTTCGAAGTCCACCCCGGCGAAATCGTGGCGCTGCTGGGGCGCAACGGCTCAGGGCGCTCCACCACGGCCAAGGCTATCATGGGGCTGGTGCAATGCGAAGGGTCGCTGCGCTGGAAAGACCAGGAAACGCTGGGCAGGAAAGCCTATGAAATTGCCCACTCCGGCATTGGCTACGTGCCCGAGAGTCGCGATATTTTCCCGGGTTTGACGGTGCAGCAGAACCTGCTGCTGGGCCAGAAAGGCGCGGGCAAGGGCAGCCGATGGTCGTTCGACGACATGTACCGGATGTTTCCGCGCCTGAAGGAGCGCCAGCACACGGAAGCCGGCGTTCTGTCAGGCGGCGAGCAGCAGATGCTGACCCTGTGCCGCACGCTGATGGGTGACCCGGAGCTCATCATCATCGACGAACCCACCGAGGGTCTGGCACCCAAGATCGTCGAACTGGTGGGGGAATACCTCAAGGTGCTCAAGGACCGCGGCATCTCGGTGCTGCTGATCGAGCAGAAGCTGACGATCGCCATGGCGGTGTCGGACCGGACACTCGTCATGGGGCACGGCAGCATCGTGTTTCAGGGCACGCCCGCCACGCTGCGCGCCGACAGCGACATTCGCCGCGAATGGCTCGAAGTCTGAGATCGGCGTAAGCTTGTCCCTGCCGGGACAACGGCATGTTGCGGGGCAGCATAAACTGCCTAAAATCAAAATAGAACGCTCGTTCTTTTTCTTTTTTCAAGGAACACCAGCATGACGGCAGAATACAAAGTTCACGGCGATGTTGCCGTGATCACCCTGAACAATCCCCCGGTCAATGGCCTGGGTCATGCAACCCGGCTCGGCATCACCGATGGCCTGTCCAAAGCCAACGACGATGCGGCCGTCAAGGCCATCGTCATTACCGGTGCCGGCAAGGACTTTTCGGGCGGCGCCGACATCAATGAATTCGGCACGCCCAAGGCGTTGCAGGAACCCAATCTGCTGAGCGTGATTCTGGCGATCGAGAATTCGTCCAAACCGGTGGTGGCCGCCGTCCATTCGGTCGCCATGGG